>Ga0182016_10004865_pt1 | contig 14702 bp, 17 predicted proteins | sample 712S2MmetaG_FD_120491 | JGI IMG/M metagenome (GOLD analysis project Ga0182016, IMG submission 120491) | Permafrost microbial communities from Stordalen Mire, Sweden - 712S2M metaG | ecosystem: Environmental > Terrestrial > Soil > Wetlands > Permafrost | place: Sweden: Stordalen | collected...
ATCCGTGTGCTGACCGCGCGCATGGGCCGCGCGGCCCAGGAGACGGAGGTGGCCGCCGAGATGAACCTGAGTCTCGATGAGTACCAGAAGCTGCTCGGCGACCTGAAGGGGCTGGAGATTGGCACGCTGCACATGGAGCGTAACGAGGACTCAGGCGAGGAGGAGCTTGCATATGTGCCGGGCCGTCCGGATGAAGACCCGCTCTTCCGCTGCCTGCGCGGCGAACTGGAAGAGCGGCTATCGGACGCCATCACCGGCCTGCCCGACCGGGAGCGCCTGGTGATGACGCTTTATTACTACGAGGAGATGACCATGCGCGAGATCGGGTTGGCGCTTGGAGTGGTCGAGTCGCGTGTTTCGCAACTCCACGCTGCGGCCGTCGTTCACCTGCGGGCAGCGCTCAAAGACCTGGCCGCGCGCGGAGCGGTTGAACGGGCCAAGCGGGAGCGAAACGGCCGGGGAGAGCAAGGGGCTGGAGAGCAGAAGCGAAAGACAGCTTCGATGGCTACCGCTGTCGAGGAGAGGTTTCGGCCCGGAAGCAGCTCATAGGGCTGGCGAGTTGGAATCGGGTGGAGATCGAGCTGGAATCGGGTAAAGATCAAGCTGGAATCGGGTGGAGATAGCGGGGATTCTGATCAGGGCGGCAATGGTAAGAAGCAGTGCAGGAAGGCAGATACGGGGCAATCGAATCCATGGAGAAGACACTTAAGCAGACCGAGATTGATGCTCTTTTTGAGGCGGCGCGCAGCACCTCCTCGGATGCTGTGCGGCCCGAAGCCAGGGTTCGAGAGACTCTTTTCGACTTTTCTTCCGTGGGCCAGATCTCCAACGACCAACTGCGCGCGATCTCGATGCTGAACGACTTGTTTGCACGTAACCTGACCCATAATCTGGCTGCCTGGCTGCGCACGCGGTTTCAGGTGAACCTGGTTTCGGCTGAGCAGATTCCATTCAACGAGTTTCTGCTGCGCATCCCCGAGATTAGCTATGTGGCCTCGGTGCGTCTCGAACCACTGGGGGCGATCTCGGTGCTGCAACTGGATCTGGCGCTGGCCCCGCCGGTGATCGATCTGCTCCTCGGAGGCGAAGGCAAGGACGGCCCGCTGCGCGAGCTGACCGACATTGAGGAGGCGATTTTGGGCTCGCTGGTCGAGATTATCTGCCGCGAGTTGACCGCGGCCTGGCAGCCGGTCGGGCTCATCTTCAACTTTGAGCGTCGCCAGATGCAGACCCAGGTTGCGCGCATCATGGCGGTAACGGAAAAAACGCTTTGTCTGAGCTTCGAAATTCGCATGCCGCACAGCTCCGGCCTGTTGAATCTTGCCTTCCCGGCCGTGGTCGCAAACACCATCCTGCGGCGGCTCACGTCGGACTGGGGCAGGCCGCGCCGCCACGCCCCGGAAACCCGGGCGCGTATGGAGTCCATCGCCCGCCGGCTGCGTTTTGGCGGATCTCTGCAACTGCCATCCGTGCGCGTGGCCGCTGCCGACCTTGAGAATCTGGAGCCTGGCTCTGTGCTGCGTCTGAACCTGGCGAGCAACACACTGCCCATGTGGCAGGTAGGCGGCCAGACAGTGGCCGAGGCCGTCGCAGTTGCCGAGGGAGCGCATCGCGGAGCCCGCATCGAGATGATGGCTGGGGAGCGCGAGCTATGATGACATACCTCGATTGCTGGGTGCGCACCGCGACGGCACTGTTTGCGCAAGCGCTGGCCGGCGAACCGCAACTGGTGGACGGGCTGCCCAAGCCGCTCGGAGCCGGAGCCTGTGGATTCGCCGCGACCCTGAACGGGGATCAGGTGGGCCGCTTCTCTGTGCTTCTCGACGCGGCGATTCTTGACGCCGCGCTGGTGGGCGAAGGAATGGACCAAAAGGCTGGCTGGGCCGAGATCCTGCGCGAGGTAGCGGAGGCTGCGGTCGGCGACCTGCTGGCCCAGACTGGCCTGAAATGCCGTGTGGAGAAATTCGAACCGATCGATGGCGAGTCCAAGGTCACCCGCGCCTTTCAGTTGCGGGCGGGAGACCGCTCGTGGACCGTTCTGGTAAAGGACGACCTGCACCCGGCGGAGGGGACAAAGGCCGCGGCATCCACTCGACCGGCCGCGGCAACCACGAAATCCGGCACTTTCGCAGACCAAGAACCAGAGAGAGACGCGATGAGTGCATCGGGTCCCTCTCCAGGCATTCAACTGCTCCTCGATGTGGAACTCGAGGCCAGCCTTCGCTTTGGCTGCCGGGAGATGCCGTTGGGCTCGATACTCGATCTCGGACCCGGCGATGTTGTCCAACTCGACCGCCACGTCACTGATCCTGTCGACCTGATTGTGGGCGACAAGATTGTCGCTCGCGGTGAGGTAGTGCTGGTGAATGGCAACTTCGGCCTGCGCGTTACAGAGGTGGCTGCGCCAAAGAAACGGCTGGAGAGCATCCGATGCCTTTTCTAGGCAGACGAGCCGCAAAACTTGAACCTTCTGAGCCAGCGGGTCCGCGGGGCGGCGAGCAGCACGCCGGTGCGGACCCGGAGACGAGTGGCTTTGGGGCGTCATTTTTCAAGCGTCCGAAACCTGCGCTTCTAAGAACCTGCGCCAATCCGAACTGCGACTCCGGCTGGCTGCACTTGATACGCCGCCGTTCTGGTCCGGTATTTGAAGGAGGATGGAGTTGCTCGGCCAACTGCACGCACGCGATGGTCGAGAAGGCGATCCGCCGGGAACGGGAGAGCCGCGGAGCTAGTTCGTCTGAGGGCCGCCGCCATCGGATTCCTCTGGGTCTGGTAATGCTCGAACAGGGTTGGATCTCGGCCGGCCAGCAACGCCGGGCCGTTGAGGCGCAGCGGACGGCGGGAGGGGGCAGGCTGGGTGGCTGGCTGGTAGGCCGCGAGGGCGTGCCGGAGGAGTTAGTGACTCGAGCCCTCGGCCTGCAGTGGAGTTGCCCGGTCCTGGGCGTCGATCAGCACGATCCGGAGGCAATGACGGGCTTTCTGCCCCGCCTGTTTATCGACGCTTTCGGGGCACTGCCACTGCGGGCAACAGCGGGAAGACTGCTGTACATGGGTTTTGAGGAGCGGCTTGATGCGGCGCTCGCGTTGGCCGTCGAACGGATGACCGGGATGCGCGTCGAGAGCGGCCTGGTGCAAGGCTCGCTGTTCCGCGTTGCTCACACGCGCATGCTGGCGGCGAGGTTTCCACGGGTGGAGCTGATCGAAGCCACCTCTGAGCCCGCGGCGGCGCAGGCCATCGCTCGCTCAATTGAGAAGACACGGCCTTTGAACGCACGGCTGGTCAGGGCACACGAGTGTCTCTGGCTACGGATGTGGACCCGGCCGACGACCGGTCCGTATCCAGATCCAGCGGCTGTGCGCGACCTGATCTGCTCGATCGCATCCTTCTGACCTGGACTTGACGAGGTCCTTGAACCGCTCTCCGATTGGCTGCGTTGAGGGAGCACCGGCTTTTGAAGTCGGGCGCCACGGTATAGATCGACCATGCGAGCTTAGCGGGACAGACTCCGCCAATCCAATCTGGAGTTGGAGGAACCAGGTGGGTTTTGCATGTTTATTCCGCGCAGGTCTCAAGCACCAGGCAGATCCGCCGATAAGGGGTTTGAGGGACTTGGCATGCGCGAGATACACACATTGATCGTCGACGATTCCACGGTGATGCGCAAGATTGTCGAACGTTCTCTGCGCCAGGCGGGACTCGACACCCTGGTGGTACACGAGGCTGGCAGTGGAACGGAAGGCATTGAGGTTCTGAGGACGCAAACGGTGGACCTTATCCTTTCCGACATCAATATGCCTTCAATGGATGGTCTGGAGTTTTTGCGCCAGATCCGAGCACAGAATCTTGCTCCCGGCGTGCCAGTGGTGATGATCACGACCGAGTCCAGCGAGGAGCACGTGAAACAGGCAATCCTTTCTGGAGCACAGGGGTATATCCGCAAACCGTTCACCGCTGAACAGGTGAAGGAACGGGTTCTGTCGCTTCTTGCTTCGGTTTAAGAGCCGGCAAGTTGGACGGGGCAAGGCGGTGTTATTGGACCGGTCAAGGCGGTGTTAGCTGTCTTGTCCCGACGGGTGGCGAAGCGATGCTGTTAAACGGAGTGCGGACGGCGGCTCTTGCGCGAAGCCAGAGATCCGGCAAAAACGAAACGGAGTGTGCGATGGCAGTCTCTCTGCGGGAATCTGTGCAACTGGTCTCCGATCCGCGGAACCTGGATGCAAGTGTGGAAGAAGTCTTTCAGCTCATGTTGGGGGTCGCCTGTAAACGGGACATTTCGCCATTGAATCATGAGACTGAGTCGGTGACCGCAGTAGTAGGCTTCGGTGGACTCCTGAGCGGGGCATGTGTCTTCCGTTCCGGCTCGCGCGCGGCGATGCGTGTGGCGGCACTGATGACCGGGATGGAAATCGCCTCAGTTGACGACACGGTGAAGGACGCAATTGGTGAGATTGGCAACATGCTGGCCGGAGCGTGGAAGGGCAGGGTGCCGGATTTGGCGGCCAACTGCGGGCTATCGGTTCCAGCTGTGATTACGGGCAGGGATTACCATCTGCATGTGCAGGCGCCAGAGTTCCAGTTACATCACATCTATCGCTTTGAGGATGAAAGCTTTGAAGTAACGATCATCTGCGACGGGCTGCAATAGCCTTTGCCAGCCCGGTCAGAATGATCTCTCTCTAATATCTCCACCCCCATTTTAGGTCCCCCATCTGCCTCCTTGTTCCCTCGCAAGGAGGCATTTCTCCAATGGATAGCGGCTATTATGCGGCGTTGACCGGCCTGGTGGCGAGGACGCAAGCCCTGGACACTGCGGCGGCTAACCTGGCCAATGCGCAAACGGCTGGCTACCGGGCGGAGCGAGAGTACTTCCGCTCGGCATTGCTTGGGCCAGATGCTCTGGACTCTCAGCTGGGCCGTACGGTTAACGATTTTGGCCTGCTGGGCGGCGATCGGTTGAGCATGGCGCAGGGTGCATTAGCGCTGACCGGAAATCCGCTCGATCTGGCGATTGAGGGCGAAGGCTTCTTCCAGGTTCAGACACCGAACGGACTTCGTTACACCCGCGATGGCAATTTTCATCGCACCCCTGGGGGTCTGCTGGTCGCCGCCGACGGCGCGACTGTACTTTCCGTAACTGGCAAGCCCATCCCGGTGCCGCCTGGTGACCCATCTGTGGGCGCAAATGGCGCACTCTCCGTAGCCGGAGGCGTGGTGGCGACGATCGGGGTGTTCAAGTTTCCTTCCGGAGCTGACCTGACGCCTGAGGGTTCCAATCGATACGTTGCAGCGAGCGGCGTCGAGCCCAAGGCTACAAACGAATCCGCGATCCACCAGGGCGCGATCGAACAAGCAAACCAGGATGTGATCCAGGGCTCGCTCGACTTGATGATGATGCAGCGCCAGGCGGAGATGATGCAGCGTGCGCTGACCATCTTTCATACCGAATTCAACAAAACCGCAACTGAGGATTTGCCCAAAGTGTGAGATGCCGTTCACAGTTCGCAGTTCGCAGTTCACAGTTTTCAGTCTGCTGTTGCGAATCTTCGGCTATTGGTATTTGGAACGCAGTTGGAGGGATCGTTCAACAATTGGCTACGCTGCGGGTCAGACGGCTGAGTGTTGGTGACTAAGAACTATGAACTGTGAACTGAGATCTGCGACCTGGGCGACTGAAAGGAGCCTTTATGATTCGAGCCTTGTATACGGCAGCCAGCGGAATGACCGCCGAGCAGATGAACCTGGATACGATCGCCAATAACCTGGCCAACGCATCTACGACGGGTTTTCGACAGTTGCGCCTCGAATTTCAGGACATGGTCTACCAGAATCTGGTGACTCCTGGCGCCGCGCAATCGCAATCGACGGTGTCGGCCGGCCTGCAGATTGGTCTGGGCACAAAGTCAGCAGCTACCGAAGTGATCATGACCCAGGGCTCGCTTAACCAGACCTCGAATCCGCTCGATGTGGCGATTGAGGGCTCAGGATTCTTTCAGGTTCAGCGGCCCGACGGGACGATCGCGTACACCCGCGCCGGGCAGTTCCAACTGAACAGCCAGGGAACGCTGGTAACGACGGACGGCGACCCGGTGATTCCGACGATCACCATTCCTTCCAATGCTACGGCGGTGACAATTACCCAGTACGGCGTGGTGAATGCAACCCTGGCCGGCCAGCAGAACCCATCGCAACTGGGGCAACTGCAGTTGGCCACATTTCCCAACCCGGGAGGGCTCGAAAGCATGGGCTCGAATCTTCTCACGGCAACGCTCAGCTCGGGGGACGCGGTTTTGGGCAATCCGGGTGGGAGCGCGGGGTTGGGCACGCTGCAGCAGGGATATCTTGAGAACTCGAATGTGGATGTGGTGACGATGTTTGTGCAGATGGTTCTGGCCCAGAGGGCCTACGAGTCGAATTCGAAGGTGATCAAGGCGGCCGACGACATGTACTCGCAGGTAAACAACATGACGCACTAAAGCCGCCGCAGACCGGCGAAACCGGGGTCGCGAAGATCGCGGGCTGTCGATGAGGCAAGAGAGATCATGCAAAAGTTACGGACAATCGGTTTGAAAGTGGCAGCGGGATGGGTTTTTGCGGCAATGGTTGCGTCGCCCCTTGCGGGCGCGCAGGCTCATGCTCCCTGTGACCGCTCGCAGGCGGTTCAAAGTGCGAATTGTCCGGCGTGTACTTCATGCGCGGTTGTCAGTGAAATTGACGATCCATCTACCGGACAGCACTGGCTTCTCATGCGCGACCCAGCTCGTCCGGGAGGCCCGGGCGCGCTGGTGGCCGAAGGATCCATCCCTGGCAATGCATGGCTGAAAGGCGCAGTGGCTCAGAGCCACCCGGTGATCCGTGCCGGAGACCGGTTGATGGTGGAGGAGTCCAGCGCAGTGTTCGACCTTCGCCTTGAGGGCATTGCGCTCTCTCCGGCAGCCTTAGGCGCGCCGCTCCGTGTGCGGCTGGTTGTGAGTGGCAAGGTTGTGCGGGCAGTTGCGCTGGGGCCGGGCCACGCCACAAAGGTGCCTGATCAGGAGTTTTGGCCATGATAAGGAGTCGCGCAGGGCGGGTGTCTGGCTGGCTGCTGGCCGGACTTCTAGCCAGTTCACCGGCTCTGGCAACTGGCAAGAAGATCCCATTCTTGCCCCAGTCCAAGCCTACGCCGCCAGAAGCAGCGTTGAACGCCTACGTCGAGCACGTACGAGCACAGCAGGCAGCCGAGGTCAAGACACAGGGCTCGATCTGGGCGCCCGAGGGACGGCTGGTGCGGCTGGGCACGGATGCCAAAGCTGCGCGGCTTCACGACGTGGTTTCTATCGTAGTGACGGAGAGCCTGGCCGCCTCAACAGATGGGCAGGTAAAAAATTCGCGGGCCTCGAACGCGAACTCGGGGTTGACGTCCCTGTTTGGCCTGCTGAAGTCATCGAACGTCCTGCAGAATCTGGTGGGGATGACCGCTTCATCGGGACTAGCGGCACAAGGGCAAAGCACCACCAACTCGAGCTTGGCCACCACCTTTGGCGGAGAAGTGGTGGATGTGCTGCCGAACGGCATGCTGGTGGTGCAGGCGACGCGGCAACTGACTTTCTCGCAACAGACCCAGGTCATCAAGCTGCGCGGCCTGGTGCGGCCGGAAGACGTGAGCGCACAGAATCAGGTGCTGTCGACGGCGATGACAGATCTAGAGCTTGAGGTGACAGGCAAGGGAATTGTCAACGATTCGACCTACCGGCAAAATCCGCTGGTGCGGTTCCTCGAGAAACTGCTGATCTTCTAGCCACTTTGGACGCAGAACGGATGTCGCAAGATTCATGGGATTCGAAACAAGGATTTACAACATCAAGACAAGGGCCACAGATCGGACAGCGCGGATGCGAAACACATTGCCTATGGAGCACACGAGAACGAGGTGGGCGGGGGCGTGGGCTGGGAGTTGGGCGGGTGCTTTGATCCGCGGAGGGATCAGGTCGATGCTGGAGGTGACGGCGCTGGCGATGACGCTGCTGGCGACGACCGTCGGGGCTGCGCCGCCCGAACCGCGAGTGCAGATGGCGCGCATCAAAGATGTGGCGACGATTGAGGGTATCCGCGACAACCAACTTGTCGGCTTCGGCCTGGTGGTGGGCCTGCGGGGAACGGGTGACAGCTCACAGACCGTTTTTCCGGCGCAGACATTGATTTCGACGCTCGAGCGTTTGGGGATCACGGTGCCGCAGACCGGTTCGAATAGCGCAAGCAATATGCAGGTTAAGAATATGGCGGCAGTGTTTGTGGTGGCGACGCTACCGCCCTTCAGCCGTCCCGGAGAAAAGATGGACATCACCCTCTCTTCAGCGGGCGATGCGCGCTCGCTTGAAGGCGGGATTCTGCTGATGACGCCGCTTTATGGTCCCGACGGCCTGATCTATGCCCAGGCGCAGGGAGCCTTGGTGCTGGGCGGCTACATAGCGACCTCGGCAGGGAACACCCGACAGGTGAACCATCCGACAACTGCGCGGATCCCGGGTGGCGCACTTGTAGAGCGCGCAGTCCCATTCGAACTCAAGCAGATGCACACCGTAACTGTGGTGCTGAATGACGCCGACTTCCATACAGCCGAGCAGATGGCCGACGCCATCGACCGGGCGCTGGGGTCGTCAAGGGCGCACGCGATTGACAGCCGCCGGGTTGAGGTGGCGAAGTCAGAAGGCGAAGATCTGGCGGCGTTGCTCGATCGGGTAGAGGCTGTCGAGGTCGAGGTCTTCCCACACGCGAGGGTGGTGGTGAACGAGCGAACCGGCACGGTTGTGATCGGCGGCACTGTACGGTTGCAGCCGGTCTCTATTCTGCACGGAGGGCTCTCGGTCAACGTTATGAGTGAGCCATTGGTTTCACAGCCGAATGGCCTCTCCTCGGGAACAACGCAGGTGGTGCAGCAGGTCACGGTGCAAGCGCAGGACAAGCCAGTGAACCGCATCGACTTGAAACCGGGAGCGACGGTAGAGGACCTGGTACAGGAACTTCAACAGACCGGGGCCGGGGCGCGGGACGTGATCTCGATCCTGCAGGCGATGAAAGAGGCCGGCGCTTTAGAGGCCGACCTGGTTGTGCTCTAGAAACGCGGCTGTCCTTTAGGAATGTGGTTGTACTTCAGGAACGTGAGAGGAAGATCTATGGCGAGCTTGGCGATAGTTCAAACGACGAGAACCAGTTCGGCAGAGGGCGGGACGGCGACTCCGCCTCCCCGGCTGGTCAAAGCTGCACACGAGTTTGAGGCGCAGTTAATGAAGGAACTGATGGCACCGCTGACTCGAGGCGCATCAGTTCCTGGAGTGGGTGGGAGCGGGTGCGGAGACGATGATCAGGAATCGGGATCGGCTGGAGCACTTGGAGAGTTTGCAGCCGAGGCATTGGGGCAGGCATTGAGTGCGGCCGGAGGGTTTGGAATTGCCAATCAGATTCTGGGGGAGATCGGCCATGCTGTTGCCCCTACTGGTAATCAGCCGGCTCGAGCAGGTAACCGGAAAATGAAACCAGAATGATCTGATAAGACGGCGTGAATGACTAGAGTGATAAGCATGCAAGCCGATATGTCAATCAAGGAGTAAGAGAAATGGATATTCGCAACAGCCTGGATGGATTGAAGTCATTACTGGGGGTGACCGAACCGAGTGTCGCTCAGGCCCCGACAAAAAGCACCCCTGCGGCAACGACGAGCGCTCTGAACAGCGATCATGCGACGGTGAGCAACGCGGGCAGCGAGGTGGCCAGCGCGCTGGCCGACTCAAGTGTGCGCATGGACAAGGTAACCGCGGTGCAGGCGGCCCTTGCAGCGGGTACCTATAACGTACCGGCCAGCGCGGTCGCGTCCAAGCTGGTGGACTCGATGCTGGCCGCGGGCGCCCAGGGTTAGACAAATCGGGCGAAGAAAGGAATGCGATTGATGCGTGAGCTGAATCTCCCGCAACAGAATCTCGATCTCCGCGCTGTGGTGGTGGAGGCGTCGCAGGCTCTGGCCCTGCTGGATGCCGACCGGCTGGAGGAGTTGGCCTTGGCCTGCCAGGCACTGAACCAGACGCGGCCAAGTGAAGATATCCCGAATTCGAGCAACGATCAAGCTCTGGCCAGTCAAGCTCTGGCCAGTCAGGCTCGGCGGGCTGCGGGCGACATGAAGACCTTTGGTAAGGTTCTGGACGCGACACGGGCGAACCTTGTTGTCATGCGGCGCCAGCGCCAGCTGAAGGAAGGGAAGATCGAGTACAGCGAGGCGCAGGCGCGGGGCTGGGCGCCCCCGGAGCCGGGTTATGGGGACAATTAGTACAGCGTTCAGCATCATGACCCAGGCGCTTGACGCCGATCAGGCTGCGTTGAACGTGGTGGCCAACAACGTGGCTAACGCCAATACCCCCGGCTATACAACAGAAACGGCCACATTCCAACAGAACCCACCAATCGAGGCTGGTGGCGTCTCCAACGGGGACGGAGTGACTGAGACGGGCGCCACGTCGGCCCGGGACAGAGTGCTGAGCGAAAGGCTGAATCAGCAGCAGCAGGTGGCATCGTCAACGGGGGCGGAGCTGACGGCTTTGAACACGCTACAGGCGTTGTTTACTCCGGATTCCGGTTCGAGTTCGGCGACGGCAGGAGATATTTCGAGTGACCTTACGGGGTTTTTCAGCTCGTTTTCATCGCTTGAGGCAAACCCGACAGACAATTCATTGCGGGAAGAGGTGCTTTCGTCGGCTTCGACACTGGCGGCTGATGTGTCCAATGCGGCGGCCAGCCTGAATGCGCAGAGTTCTGCTCTGGACCAGGAAGCAAGTGGGGTGACGAGTCAGGTGAACTCGCTGACCGGTGCGCTCGCACAGTTGAATGTTCAGATCCAGTCGACTTCGCCAGGCGCAGATGCGGGCACGCTTGAAGACCAGCGCCAGCAGGATCTGAGCCAGCTTTCACAGTTGATCGGCATCAACCAGATTACGACCGAGAACAACGGAATCTCGGTGACGACAACATCCGGGCAAACACTCGTCTCAGAAGGACAAAGCAATCAGCTGACCACCGGCGCCGTCAATGGCGCGACGCACTTCTTTGTGGGCGGGGCAGATATCACTACCCAACTGGCCAGTGGCGGTGGGGAGTTGGGCGGCTACCTCACGGCGCGGGATCAGGACATTCCAGGGGTGCTTGCTTCGCTAGATCAGCTGGCCTACAGCGTCGCAACGCAGGTGAATACGCTCAACAACACCGGAACGGATCTTGATGGGGACAACGGGAACGCTGGGAACATCTTCTCCGCGCCGGCGCAGGTGGCGGGCAGCGCTGCGGCGATGAGTGTAGTCATGGTCGATCCGAACCACATTGCGGCTGCCGGAGCCGGGCTGGGAACCGGGGACAATTCAAACGCGACGGCAATGGCGGCGCTGGCAAGCCAGGCGATCGTGAACGGTGATACCCCTACGAATTACTTCGCGAACTTTGTCTCAGTCTTAGGCTCGACGGTCTCAAACGTGCAAACCGAGAATACGGCGGCAACCGCTTCGGTGACGCAACTTCAAACGCAGAGCAACGCGCTCTCCAGCGTGAATCTGAATGACCAGGCTTCGGCGATGTCGACGCTTGAGCGGAGCTACCAGGCCGCCTCGCAGGTGTTTACCATGCTGAACACGCTGATGGCATCGACATTGAACCTTGGCGAGCAGTCGACGGTGTCGTAGCCGGCAAAGAAGAAAATCTGCGGAGATTGTGGAACTCGCATTTGGCGATAAAGGGGCATTAGCATGCAAGTTGATCCGAGTTATGTGACCAACATCGTGGGTTACCTGGACCAGGCTCAGGCGAACCAGCAGCAGCTCACGGCGGAGCTGTCGAGCGGCGTCAGCATCACCTCGCTGAGCCAGAATCCTGTGGCATCGGGCGAGAATGTGCTGCTGCTCAATCAGATTCAAAAGGATGACTCTTTCACGCAAAGCACGAACCTCGTCACCGGGCAACTTCAAGTGGCGGACTCCACGCTGGGCAGCGTGGTTTCGCAGTTGACGCAGGCGATCTCACTGGCCACCGAGGCCAACAACGGCACTGAGAACGCCAGCGATGTTAAGTCAATCTCGAACCAGATCTCAGGAATTCTGGACGAAGTGCAGTCGCTGGCGAACACGAGCTACCAGGGGCAGTACATCTTTTCGGGCGGCCAGACCTCGACGACGCCGTTTGCGACCTCAAGCGCATCCTCCCCGGCTGTGACCACCTATAACGGCGACGCTGACATCAACTACCTGGTGACTCCGACGGGACAGAAGATTCAGTTGAATGTACCGGGCAGTCAGATTTTTCTCGGCGCCGGCGCGAACAGTGTCTTTGGTGCGTTGAACGCACTGGTGGCGGACTATTCAAGTGGCACAGTGGACACGGCTCAGGCGGTAAGCGATACTGAGGCGCTGAGCACCTCGCTCAACTACGTATCGCAGCAGCGGGTGACGATCGACAACTCGATCAACCAGGTGACGTCGGCCGGCGATGCGGTGACGAGTGCGCAGACACAGCTCACCACGGCGCAAACCAACCTGATGCAGGCGGATGTGGGAACGATATCGACGCAGCTTTCGCTTTCTGAAACGCAACAGACGGCGTTGGAAGATGTGATCGCACAGATGGAGTCTTCATCGAACGACTTGTTCAGCAAACTCCAATAGTCCCTTCGCGAGATGGCGGGGAGTGCTTATCATCCGGCATCCGAAACAAGCCTTCCTCCGTCTATACTCGATGCAAAGGACACAGCTTGTTCGCTCCGATCCGATTCATCTGGAACGCAACCCGCGGTCATCGTCTGGCTCCATGGCGCAGCGAGTATCTACGCTGGCGGGTGGAGACTTACTCCGGGCAGAAGGCGGAGACGCTTACGACACGAAGCATACTCGGCTTTCTATGGTCGCAACGGTGGGAGCTATTAAGCTTTCTTGCATGGACCGGCCGACTGGAGAACGAAGTCCGCAAGCGGGTTTGAGGTTGAGAGAAGATAATCAAGATCTGCAAAAGCCCTTTGCGCCAGAACCGGGGATCGGTTCGATGGCTTCTGGAGTTTTCATTTCTGTAAATGTTAAGTTTCGAGAATTGGGTTTGCTTGCGTCACTAGCGCTTTTCGCTGGCGGCGCAGCGGCAGGGGCGCAACAACTTCCTCCGATTGAGCCTCCGAAGCCGCTGCCGACCGTGCACGATCAGGCACCCACAATCCGCGTAACCACCAATGAAGTGTTGGTTCCGACGCTCGTGGAAAAACACGACGGCGATGTTGTGTATGGACTTCACGCCGGAGACTTTGTTTTGGAAGATAACGGCGTCCCTCAAAAGATTCGGGTGCAGGAGGAGATGGACTCTGCTCCGGTTTCGCTGGTGGTGGCGGTGGAAGAGGGGGGAGTGAGTGCGCTGGAGTTTGACAAGCTGGCCAAGCTGGGTCCGCTGCTCGATCTGTTCCTGGCCGATGGTCGAAGTGAGGCGGCTCTGGTAGGTTTTGACTCGCGTCCGCATCTGATCAAGGACTTTACACGCCACAGCGAGGTGTTGGATGAGTCTCTCAAACATTTAGAACCAGGTAATGGAGGCGACGCGATCCTGGACACGGTGAGTTATGCCGTCGACCTCCAGGAAACTCAGCCGAAAGAATTTCGGCGGGTGGTGCTGCTGGTGAGCGAGGAGCGTGACCATGGAAGCAAGCACACCAAGCCGGAGCAACTTGTAGAGCGGATCGGGCGCTCCGATGTGCTGATTCTCAGTGTGAGTTTTTCGCCATCGCGGGCGGAACTGCTTCACGATATCAAGGACAGCGGAGATGATCGTACGATGAACATGTTCTCAACTATTGCTATGATCGTTCAGGCCTTCAAAAAGAATGTTGCCAAAGAAGTAGCCCACATGAGCGGCGGGGAGTACACGACGTTTACGGGCGACAAGGGCTTCGAGCAGAGGGTTGTAGACGCTGCAAAGCATACCCGCAACCGGTATTTGATCTCGTTCAGCCCATCCGAGCCGACTCCGGGATTGCATACAATACGGGTACGAACAGCGGAAGATTATGGAGCCCGCATTGTTGCTCGGGCCAACTATTGGTTGGCACCGGAACAGCCGTAGTCTAAGCGCCAAGGTTTGCCAGGATGGGATTCGCAAGAGGATGAGTTCGGAGGAAAGAAGGACGATGGGATTGAGGAGATCGGTTGTTTTCCTTTTTATGGCTGCGGTGGTATGTGGGTTGGCAACAGGCTGCCACAACGAGCATAAAAGCGTACAAGCACCGGAACAGGCGTCGATGTTCACTTTGACCATTAACACCACCAACCCTGGGACGGGAGTGCCGATCAGCGTAAGCCCGAACGACATCAACGGGAACGGAAATGGTTTAACCCCAATTGAACGGACCTATGACGCGGGGACGACGGTAACGATTACGGCCCCTGCAACTAGCGGCACAAACAAGTTTGGTTCGTGGGATGGCTGCACGCTGGCAATTACCGAGACATGCACTGTGAACATGAGTGCCGATACCACCGTGAACGCAGTCTATGAAGTGCCTTCGTCGTAGGAAACTTGTTGGCAGATATCGGGTTGATGGGTACCAGGGCAATGGCGTGCAGAGGCCGTTTCATGGTAATCTCACTTTAGACACTTGAGAGTGGATCTGAGAAGAACAAAGAGGAGTACCACCAGCCGTGCTGGCTACCGCAAAGAAAACATC
>Ga0182016_10004868_pt1 | contig 14690 bp, 10 predicted proteins | sample 712S2MmetaG_FD_120491 | JGI IMG/M metagenome (GOLD analysis project Ga0182016, IMG submission 120491) | Permafrost microbial communities from Stordalen Mire, Sweden - 712S2M metaG | ecosystem: Environmental > Terrestrial > Soil > Wetlands > Permafrost | place: Sweden: Stordalen | collected...
CGGAGCAGTTTCATCGAGGGTGGGTCGGAAACGCTGGTGGAGGACTTGCATGCTGGGTAAGGATCGCACGATCCGGGTCATCGGCGAATTATCATTACCCGCATGACAAACAAGCTCCGCTGGGGAGTGCTCAGCACCGCGAACATCGGCCTCAGGAAAGTCATCCCCGCCATGCAGCAGGGGCTGCACACAACTGTGGTGGCCATTGCATCTCGCGATCTCACCAAGGCTCGTGAGGCAGCATCCAAACTGGGCATCCCCACGGCATACGGGTCCTACGATGAACTCCTCGCCGACCCCAATATCGACGCTATTTATAACCCGCTTCCGAATCAATTTCACGTACCGTGGACGATAAAGGCAGCCGAGGCCGGCAAGCATGTTTTATGTGAGAAACCGCTCAGTCTTAGTGTCGCGGAAGCGGAGACTTTGCTAGCCGTCCGTGCCCGAACCGGGGTGAAAATCGGCGAAGCCTTCATGATTCGCTCTTACCCGCAATGGCTCCGCCTGCGCGAACTGCTTGATGAACGGCGCATTGGGGAGCTTCGATCCATCGCAGGTTTTTTCAGTTACTTCAACAACGACCCGTCCAATATCCGCAACCAGGTTGAAGCTGGTGGCGGCGCGCTGATGGACATCGGTTGCTATCTTATCCACGCCTCGCGCTATGCCTTTGCGCAGCAGCCTACGCGCGTTGTTAGCCTTATCGATCGCGATCCCGAGATGCAAATAGACCGTCTTACTTCGGCAATCCTAGATTTTCCTGATGGCCAGTCCATTTTTACTTGCAGCACGCAGATGGTTCCTTATCAACGCATTCATTTTTTCGGTACGCTCGGACGGATCGAAATCGAAATTCCTTTCAACGCGCCTCCAGATCGGCCAACGCGCCTGTTCATCGATATTGGCGGCAACCTGTTCGGCTCGGGGATTACTACCGAGACGTTCCCGGTGCGCGATCAATACACGATGCAAGGCGATGCGTTTTCGAAAGCCGTATTGGATGACACTGAAGTTCCTGTGACAGTGGAGGACGCTATCGGGAACATGGCGGTAATTGAAGCCATTTTCAAGTCCGCCGTCTCAGGTCAATGGGAGAGTCCGAGGCGATAGATGAATTGTTTTTTGAACTAATTCACGATGTGACTTCTGGATAAATCGGGCCGGCGTAAATTCTGGATGGCTGCAATCCGGCGAGCTACAGGGATGGAAAGCAGTTGCAGCATCGCGATTAATGGAAGGGCGTATTGAAGCGCCGCGGTTCCGGACCATAACCGAGCGATAGCCAGGAACAGTGCGCAGCCGAGGAAGCGTCCCGCAAAAAGCCCCAACTCGTGGTTAAAGAAATATGCGTATTCGCTGCGCCCTTCGCGCGCGGAGGCTGTATCCACCACTTGCAATTCCATTGGGTTATACGCCAAGTCGAGCAGCGGTTTGGCAAGCACCAGGCATCCGATGAAAACGAGCACGCTCGGCGCGTTGAACCACAAGGCATTCACCGCCGCACCCAGGAAAAACAGAATGAGTCCGGCTGAAAACACTATTTGGCGATGGTGAGGTTTTGTGGCTCGTCCGACCACATAGAGCAGCGCGGCGGACAGCAGACCACCGATTGCTTGCGTCGCTCCGAGCGCGCCCTCTTTACCGACCAAAGTCATGATCAGCATCGCAGGTGCTGTAATCATGTACCCCTGCGCCAGGCCCTTCAAGAGGGAGAGTTCGAGCATCCGATACCACAACGGCTCAAAGCGAAAAAAGACGAAGGGGGTAGGTGCGGGATTACGGAAACTGCCTCGCTCGAGGATCCCGGCAGCCACCATGGTAATGCAGAAGACGGTGCCGCCAATGATGCGATATGCGTGGTTGGCAATGCCCCCGAACCATCCATAAGTAGCGGCTCCGCTGACGATCCATCCGATGCATGCGGGAACTACTACACCCGAGAGCATTGCTGCAAAAAGCTCGACGCCATAGTAGTAGTTCCGATTGTTGTCATTGGTGCTGGCTAGCGCCAGAAAGCCGCGGTTCGCCCAAAAGAGGCCTGTCGCCAGTCCCATTGCAAGGCCTGAAGAGGCGATCCCAATCAGGGTAAGGCTGCCGGTACGCATCAGTATCATCATCGCCACGCCCGAGAGCACCATCCCGGCGGCGTAAAGGTGCTTGACGCCTACGCGACCTAGCAGGATTCCATTCACAAAGGAAGCTACCGGAGTGGCCACGTACAAAGACAACTGATAGATGAATACTTTGCTGACATCGTGCGAATTCCGCATGACAAACGCCGCCACAAAAATCTCAATTACCGGCAGCACCAGGGCATAAATCATGTTTGAAACAAGCAAAACCCGCATCGAATGGGAACAGTGACGGAAGATGTCGAATTCCCTGCGGAGGCGCATCATGCTGAGCGGACCTTACGCATCCACGTCTGCCGGCTCGGCGGATGTTTGCGACGGCGCCGGTCCTGTGGACTCACGAATTACCAGTTTGGGATAAACGGTGATTGCCGCGGGATGCGGACGTGGAATCTCATCCCTTATAAGCGCCAGCAGTGTCGTGGCAGCGGCCTGTCCCATGTCGCGGAGAGGCTGATGGATGGTGGTGAGTGGCGGGTTGTTCATCGCCGCGACCAGCACATCGTCGAAACCGAGCACGGAGACATCGCGCGGAACCCGCAGTGCCGCCTCACGAAGCGCTTGGATCGCGCCGATCGCAGTTACATCGTTGAATGCAAAAATCGCAGTGAACGGCTTCCTGGCTTTCAGTAACTCACGTGTAGTTTCGAGTCCTGGGCCTGGTCCAGGTTCCGGCCCTTGCAATTGGACAACAAGGTCCGGGTCCACTGCGATGTCTAGCTGTTTCGCGGCGTCTACGATCGCCTGCCAGCGGTGGCTGGTATCGGAACTGAATGCCTGCCCTTTGATGAAGGCAATTCGCGTGTGCCCAATGCTTTGCAGATGCTCAAGCGCCAGATGCGCGGCCTGCTCGTGGTGCAGTTCGATATTGATTGCGCCTGGCCGCCGCCCGTGTCCGGAGACTGAAACCAGTGGGATGGGAAGTTCCTGCTCCAGGGGTGTATCGACAGCAATAATTCCCTCGACCGAGCGAGCCAGCATCATGCGCAGATATCCCGCAAGCAGGTCCTCACGATGGCGGTGGCTCATTACAAAATAGAAATATCCATCTTTGACAAGTTCGTCTTCAATCCCGCTAAGAACGGCGGTAGAGTAGCCTTCACTGATCTCCGGAACAATCACTCCTATGGTGTAGGTTCGCTTTTGCCGCAAGCTCCTTGCGACAGTGTTGGCGGAATAGCCATAAAGCGCAGCGGCATGGAGAACGCGCTCCTGGGTTTCCCTGGCGATGCGATGCTCTGCCGCGGCGCCGTTGACGATGCGGGATATGGTGGACTGAGAAAGCTCGAGAATCGCTGCGAGCTCTTTCAGCGTGATCGGTTTAAGAGGAGCGTTGCTCACTTGGGCTGTCCAATGATAGCGCGCTGAAGTGCATTGGGGAGGAGATCGTGCGCACTGCGCCTGACAACCGCATTGAACGTTAAAGGACGCGAGTTATCCTGCAAGCCCTTTTCCACGAAATCCGGCGCGTTCCATTGCCATCAAACTCTCCCGGTTCCGTATGAATGTGTTCCAAACCGTCCCCGAACGAAGATTCTCAGCCATCAGCACTGAAATCCCTTGATCGATGCCGAGCACATCCGGGTCGAACCAGTTGGCATCGGGGTGCGTCAACTGCCATTCCTGGCTTGCGAATGCCAGGTCGCAAGGCGTCAATGCACATCCAGCCGCAGCTGCAATCCCTTTCAGGACCTGTCTGCGATTGACCCTTGGAAGACTCCTTTTGTCCGCCATTGAAACTCCCAGCGTATTTATCGGCGGCGGGTGACTGACTTATCGATCTGCTGCACTGCAGATCACGGGTGTGTGCAGGACCCGTGCGGGAATGCTCCGTAGCGCGCCGCCCCAGATTCGTGCTACGAATCATTGTTATCGTGTTATCACAAGATGCAGTCGTTTATCGGGCTCCCCGGCCCGATCACGAGAGATTCCGCCAATCCAGGATAACCTTTCCGGAGTTTCCTGAACGCATTGCAGCGAAGCCTTCTTCAAATTGATTCCAGGCAAGCCTGTGGGTAATCACTTTGCTTATATCCAGGCCCGACTGCAGCATTACCGTCATCTTGTACCAGGTTTCGTACATCTCGCGGCCATAGATGCCGCGAATTGTGTACTGGTTGAAGATCACCTTCGCCCAGTCAATGGACATTTCGGAAGGCGACGGAATGCCGAGCATCGCGACCTTTGCTCCGTGGCTTAGATTGGCCAGCATGTCTCGGAATGCATTTGCATTTCCTGACATCTCGAAGCCGATATCGAACCCTTCCTGCATACCGAGGTCTTTCTGGACCTGTTCCAGGGTTTTCTCGCGGGGATTGACCGCTTCGGTCACATTGGCTGCTGTTCTTGCAAGCTCAAGCCTGTAGGGATTCAGGTCCGTAATGACAACGTTGCGAGCTGCAGCGTGCCTGGCAATTGCAGCGGCCATAATTCCGATAGGTCCAGCGCCGGTAATGAGAACATCCTCGCCCAGGACCGGAAAAGCCAATGCGGTATGGACAGCGTTGCCCAGCGGATCGAAGATCGCGGCAACGTCCAGAGGAACGCCCGCAGCGTGCCGCCAGATATTCGTCATCGGCAGAACAATGAACTCGGCGAATGCCCCGGCGCGATTGACGCCAATTCCGGCAGTATGCGCGCAGAGATGACGCCTGCCGGCGAGACAATTCCGGCAGCGCCCACACACCACGTGACCCTCTCCACTTACACGATCCCCAATATGGAAGTCGGTGACGTTCGAGCCGGTCTCTACGATTTCGCCGACAAACTCATGTCCGATCACCAGGGGAACTGGAATTGTCTTTTGCGCCCAGGCGTCCCAATCGTAAATATGCAGGTCTGTCCCGCAGATTCCGGTTGCGAGTACGCGAATCTTGACGTCGTTGATTCCAACCCGAGGTTCCGGCACATCTTCGATCCAGAGACCGCGCTCCGCACGCGCCTTGACCAGTGCTTTCATATCCCTTCCTTTCGATTGCAGAGTAAATATTAATGGGTCAGGGTGCGCAACGCAGCAAATTGATCGGGTCGCAGTAAATTGCCTTGCTGTTTGGATGGAGCGGCTGGGCAGCCGGTTGAGAGCATGTTATTTCGATAGCCTTTGGGTGTCGCTTCTTACACCTTGCGAACGCGGCCCAAATCGTTCCCGGCCGCCGGGACTTGCGATCAGTGAAAGCGCGTGTTCAATTGATTTCGCGGCATCGCGACTCGGTGCTGCGGCCTTTGTCTGAGCTATTGGGTCGTGTAATGTAATCCTGTAGGAAAACTTCAATGCCTTCCCCGACGCTCAGCTATTCCGATGCAGACGGTCAGCACGTAGTCGTTCTCGATCGTCCTTCAACATCGATTGGCCGTTCGCCCGGTCAGGACGTAGTGTTGCGCGACCCTGCGACTTCGCGTCAGCACGCTGTGATTCTGCGGAATGGGGACACTTGCACCATCGTGGATCAGAATAGCACGCACGGCACGTTTCTCAATGGCGTGCGCGTGGAGCGCGCTGTTTTAGCTCCCGAAGATGTGTTGCAATTGGGTTCCCTAAAGGGCCCAAGCTTGCGGTTTCATCTCCATCATGCCGACGAAACGACAAAAACCGGAATCCACCTCCCGGGCAGCGACCTACTCGCGTCTCTGCGGGAATTGCAGCTTCCAGCCGGAGGGCTTCGAACTGCTGCGCGCGAGATGGAACAGCTGAATTGGCTGCTTCGCGCGGCCCGCCAGTTAAACGAGGGCAGCGCAATTGAAGATATTCTCGGCGTGCTACTCAAACTTACCCTGCAACTCACCGGAGTGGAGCGAGGCTTTGTCTTTCTGAGCGAAGATGGCGAGATGCGGTTTGCCCAGGGGCTCGGCGACCACGGAAAAATCATAGAGGAGGATTCGACAATTTCGCGACGGGCCATGCAGAAGGCGATCGACAGTGAGTTGAAGTTTTTCATCAGCGATACACTCACGGACGACCGGGCATCGCAATGGGCCAGCGTGGTGGCGAACAAGATTCGCAGCATCTATTGCATCCCGCTCCGCAAGCGCGGTTCGGCGAATGAAGCAGCTCGTCTGCTGGGGCTGCTTTATCTCGACAGCCAGATAGGCCCGGGGTTTCTCACCCAAATCGATCATCAACTGCTGGACACGATTGCAACCGAGGCCGCAGCGCTTCTGCATAATGCGCTGCTGGCAGAGGCGGACCAAAAGGCTCGCCTCGTGCGCGAAGAGCTTTCCCTTGCAGCCAGGATTCACAGAGGCCTGATGGCGAATACGCTGCCTCAGGTTCCTTACGCTGTGTTGCAGGCAAGAAGTATTCCCTGCCTCGCCATCGGAGGCGACTTTTACGATGCAGTGGCGCTTGACGATAGTGTGTGCGTGACCTTAGTCGATGTATCCGGCAAGGGTGTGCCCGCTGCGATTGTCGCGGCCACTCTGCAGGGCATCATTCATGCTCAGCTGCTTGCCGGACAAAGCCTTCCGCAGATTGCGTCAATGGTCAATCGATTTCTGTGTACGCGCAACGTTGGCAAGTACGCGACCATGGTGATGGCGCGGTTTTATCCGGATGGCCGTTTCGAATATATAAATTGCGGCCACATCCGGCCGCTTACAATCTTTGGCGGCGAGATACGGCGTCTCGAAGAAAGCAACCTCATCGTCGGCCTTGTTGCCGGTGCGAGTTATACATCTGCTTTTGAGTCGCTTCGCCCAGGAGAGCGCATTCTGTTTGCGACGGACGGGATAACCGAAGCGGAAAGCAGTGCGGGTGAGATCTTTGGCGATTCGGGACTAAGTGACGTGGCAACTTATGAGAATATTGACGCGATCCTTGATTGCGTTGCGAGGTTCCAGGCACCCAATCCGGCGCAGGATGACATAACGCTGATCGACGTTCGCTACGCGGGTGCGGGTTAAGTCAGCGTTCGCTAACTCCTTTTAGAACACGTGCCTGTACTCAATCCTGAACAGGTTCTTGTACCAAACATCGGAGGTCACGCTGCGTCCATATCCGGCGTAGATAGAATTTCCGTTCAAGAAGCTGAGACGCGCGCCGAGCTTTGCATTCAGGATGTTGATCCCGGCTGCGGATTGAACCGTACTTCCCGGGACCGCCTGCAACCCGCCAAATACATGCCAGCTTACTAACTCGAATACCGGCGTAATCCGGTAATTGTCACGTGCGACGAGCTGATAACTGGGGCCAACACCGTACATGGCTACATCGCCGGAATAGGTTCGCGGTGAGGACGAAGGTGTTGCGTAATAGAGGGTGCCGCCGATGGGATGCGAATCGCCCGCTTCGGCCTCGAACGCAGTACGATCGGAGAGTCGTTGAAAGAATAGAACTTTTGGCTCGATGGAATAATGATTTGTGCCTAGCCCGTTGGCGCCGTTTCCGGTGGGGAAATCAGCCCCGACTTCAAAGGTGAGATTGCGCGCGGAGGTAGCAATAGCCCCGAATTTGAGTCCTGCTTGTAGATCGCTGATTCCGCCGCCACTGGTGAGTGTCGGAGGGCCGGTATTGGGAACGAAGAAGGGTTGAACCCAGCGGAAGGGAACCTGAACAAAGCCGGAAAAGTGTTTCAGGGGTGCGTATTCGCCGTTGAAGTATAATTGCTGAAAATTGAGCGTTCGTTGAACGCCGCCAAAGCAGGAACTCGAGCCATTACATCCGGCATAAAAGAATTCTGCCCGGTCAGGCCGCGGAGCGTTGAAACCGGCGTCGAACCGAATGCGAACCTCGGTCTGGATGGCGGATGGGTCAATATAGCCGACCATGCTGGCATCGATTCTGGTCCGCTGCAACTGCTTTGGAGGCTCTTTCTTTTTTGCCGCCTGGGGTTTCTGCTTCTGGGCGGGCTGTGGGGTCTGAATCTGGGAAGTCTTCGCATCAGGCTGCTGCGCGATCAGGGTCGCATGCAGGAAAAGCAGAACCAGCAATCTGACAAAGACCTTCATTTTTTCCTCATGCAATTCTGCAGCGCGTCGTGTCACTATTGGATCACGTATTCATTTATTTCCGGACTTATTCGAGTGCAGTTTGCGCAAGAGTTGCTGATAACTATCTTGGAACGTGGCCCTGTCTTCCGGAATGAGCTTGGGTAGAATCCGTGCAAGGCTTTCGAGCGAAAGTTGCGCGCCCCGACGGTCTCCATCTCTTAACTCATTCGTGGCGAGTTGCTGATAGTCTATCGCGAGGTTCCTATACATGACATGAAAGAGGGGGTGACCGAGTTGCGTCCTCCCCGGCACCAGTTTTTCCAGTAATTCGAGTGCCTGGTCGGACTGTTGGCGCGCATCCGGCGAACCCCTGTCGAGGAGGATTTCGCTGCGCAGCTGGAGGATCTTTGCCTCTTCCAACGAAAGAGCGGGTGTGGGACTTGCGAGTGCTTCGATGATATCCAGAGCCTGATGACTTCTGTGCTCTGCGGCGGCCAGGTCTTTGGTGTCGTCGAAAAACAATGATTCGCCTTCGTAATACAACGCTAACTCGGCCCGGTATTCGCGTCCTTGCGGGTTGCGAGTTACAAGTTGCTGAGCTATCTGAATTGCTCGTTCAAACAGCTGTTTGGATTCCTCGCTTTTGTGCTCGTCTTCGTCCAGAATTGCGAGATTGTTGTAGACGCGAGCAAGTTCCTGTGCTGCTCCCGGGGAAGACTTCCCGGCGTCAAGCGTTGCTGGGGTTTTCGCGATCGGCTCAAGCAAAGCTATCGCCGCACGGAAATCGGATTCAGAACCTTTCGAATCCTTGATGTCATAGAGGAATATTCCGCGGTTGTAATAACTCCGGGCTACTTCCTGGGTGTGGTCAATTGCGCCCGGGTTGGCGTCCTGGATTTGCAGCTGCAAGCGAATGGCTTCATCGTATTCTTGCTTCGCCTGTGAGCGGATTGCGGCATCCGGTGTTTCCGACTGTTCTAACGCCACGCGAAGCGTCTCACCGAGAAAATTGTGGCAATAAGCCATCGACCGCCGGTACTCAGTTTGGCCCGGATACTGGGTCGCCAACGCCTGAAAGTCCGCAATACAAAGGCCGTATTCCTTGACAGCCTGATCCCGCTGTTCAAGCAATCGATTCACGTCTCCTAACTTGGAGTGCGCCGCTGCGGCGTCCTCGCGAACCTTGATGTTGCCGGAGTTTTCTTGCGTAAGGTCCGCGTAAAAGGCCGCTGCTTTGCCTAACAGAGACTTCCTGAATTCCTCGACGTCCGGTGAATCGGCAAACTCCTGCGCTTGCTGGCGTCCCGCTGAAGACAGGCTTTCATCGACGGCTTGTGTAGCAAATTGCAGATTTTTCTCCGCGCGGACTTGCGCTCTGTGAGCTATGAGCCCCAATGCGGAAGTAAAAACCAGAAGAGCAACCAGAACTGCGACCGCCGCGCGAGCCTGGAGGAGTCTTCTTCGCTTCTTGCGGCAGGCAGCCAGAAAGCGGGCTTCGTCCTCTGTCAGCTCCCTTCCCGGCTGCGCAGCCCAGCGTTGGGCCGTTGCCAACTCCGCACTTTCGATTAGCAACTCTTCCGGCTCGCCTTCCCGTTGCCATTGCAATGCGCGTTGCTGCACCTTGGTGAGATGGGCACTAAACCACACTTCATTGTTGCGAAGGATGGGCCCGACCAATCGGTCGTGGGATAACTCATACCAGGTAGCTCCGGCGCGCTGTTCGCCACGAACGAGGTGGGTATCGATCAACCGCTCAACCAGGCTGTTATCGAGACCGCCGCTTTGGCCTGCTTCGCGAAGCACTTGCCCGCGAATGTTCCCGCGAGTAATGAGCATCCCGCCGCACCATTGGCGAATCGATCGCTCCACTCGCTCGTCGGCTCCCGCGGTCTTAGCTACCTCAATTTCGTAGTATTCGGCCAATGCGTGAGTCACGTCGCCAAACGCATCCAGGTCGCTGTTTTCGATCACCGCCCGGTTCGGCGCCATGCGCAGCCACAAGCTTCGGCATGCCACCTGTAGTTGAAGGGGTTCAACAAAGCGGCCCGGCTCGCTCTTGAACTCTCCTCCAGGCTGCTGAACCTGCATCGTGGCAAGGTCGGCTACCAGCCTGTCAAGCGCCTGGGGAGCAAAGCTTCGCCCTCCCGATTGCGCCAGCTTGCCGATAGCTTCCTCAGCCGCATTCCGGCCAAGCAGATCGAGACGAAACCTGTTTTTCAGATGGGTTGGAAGCTGCTCCGCAAAGGAGTCGAAAGGAGCGATGTAGTCTTCGCGGATGACGAACAGAGCCCAGATGCGCGGGTTGTCCTGGAGCAGCTTTCCCAGTTCGCCGAAGAACTCCCGCTTGGCCTCAACGCCGAGCGGGTTGACGGTGAGCACTTCTTCGAACTGGTCGAAGATGAGGGCAATGTTCTTCGGCGCGGAAAGCCTCCGCGGACGCCCGGCAACATATTCGCTCAGCGTCATTGCGGAGAGGGAGGTCTCATCGCGCTGCAACCGCTTGGGGATTCCGGCTTCGAATCCTATGGTACAACTGCGCACAAAGCGGTTGGCGGATTGATTTGATTGTGGAGGGAGATTCACACGCACCGGGTTCCACACATCGAAGTGTTCCGATAGCCGTGGAATCAGCCCGGCATGAATCAGAGAACTCTTGCCCGCGCCGGAGGGGGAGTGAAGCAATACGATGCGTTCGGCGCAGAGAAGATCGTATAGCTCTGCGATCTCCCGGTCGCGCCCGAAGATGGGTTGGCCCTTCTCGATCGACCGCGGGCCGACGAACGGATTGGTCAGGATTCCGCTCTCCGCATCACGGCCAGTCATCGGGATCCTTCTCTATGGCTTTGGTCGCGGCGTGGCCGGCAGTAGCCTTCAACTGCTGCTGCAACTGGCGCAGAAAATCGGCGGGACTTCCCCAGTAAATTGAGATGCTTGGTGCGTTGCTGCTATTGCCTCCCTGGAAGTATTTTGTCATGTAGCGGATTGCTCGATGCACATCGGCAACGCTTTGCTCGCCGGGATTCACCTGCACACCGACATGGCACCGGCCGCTCAACGCTGCAGCGCCCTGCTGGGTCACAATCAGGCGGTAGAGGACACGGAAGCGCCAGTCGTCCAGGCGAAAGCCGAGAAACACAAGCGAACTCTCCATTAGCTTGCTGACGAGCGCGGGCAGCAGCAGGTTGAGGCGCGAAGAGGCGATCAGGTAATCGAAGAAGTCGTCTTCAGTGAGCACCATCGTGTCGGGCTTTCGGAAGACGCCAAAGATGTGGTAAACCCATGGGCTGTCCGGCGTGGGAATGGTGGTTTTCGGTTGCGGCTTCTGCGCAACTTCCGCACCGCGCCATGCGCCAAACACAGGCTCAGGAGACCTCCCCTCCGCCTTCAGCATTCTGAGGAGCATCGTCTCGTAGCTGGCGTTCAGGTAAACGGAGACGGGAAACTCCTTGGCGCAGAGGAGCTTGTAGGGGCTGTCATTGTTTGCTCGGCACTCATCCACCGAGTCTTGGAGCAGACCTGGGAGTTCGCTTGGCACGGTTCCGCCCATCTGCCTCGCGAAGTCGATTGCGAGCGCTTCGCATGCGTGCTCGCGCCCCTTGTCCACGCCGATGTACTGCGCAACCTTGGCGAGATTGGACCGTTCATGGCTGGCTAGCGGGAATTTGTATTTATCGGCGAGCCTGGCGGCTTGTTCCTGAGTTGTCCCGAACAATTCTTCCCCCAGCTCCGGGCCGAGGATCGGAGAGAATCTGCCTTCGCGGACCTTTATACAGACCGATTCCCAGTTATCGAACTCACCCTTGCTGCTGCCTTCGAAGCCGGGCTCATACCAGATGCGGCCGTTGCGCAATCGCAGAAAAAGCACGGGCATCCAGAAGTCGTCCGCCTTCCGCACCTCGCCGCGCGCGACGGACATGGCGCGATCGATTTGCCCGTCCACCAGCAGTTCCGTGAAGAATCGTTTCATGAAGGCCGCGGCTGTGCTCATGAGAATGTTGCCCTGCATTGCGATCACGGCAGGCACGCCGGCCTCAGCCAGCTTCGGCCCCAAGGCGGCCAGGCCCACCTCGTCCTTGCCCGCACTCTGGCAGGAAGCAAGCACAACCATGCGCGGACGCTGATCCAATTCGCGAATCCTTTGCACGAGATCGAGCCCCAGGTCGGGCCTACCCTCGTCGAGATAGAGGTAGGGTTCCTGGTTTACAAGCTTGCCGTGGCAGACGAGATAAAGAATGTCGAATCCCTCACGAAGCTTTATGGCAAGATCGTTCAGCAGAACCGCGCCTCCGGGAGCCAAGGCGGTTACGGAGATGCCGGTCATCGCCTGCTTGATCCGGGCCGTTTCGCCGGTTACGTCTATCGGTTCGAGCCCGTAGCCGCTCGATGTGCTTGGATTCGCAATCACCACGAGGGCGCGCAATGCGGCCTTAGGTTGTAAGCGGACGGGGCGCCAATCTCCACTGGTCAGGAAGCGCGAAACAACGGTCTGTTCTCCTGTGAACAGGTGCGCGTCCGTCTGTTCCGGTGGCAGGTAAGGATCGCGAAGGGTCTCCCAACGAATGGCATGCAGCTCCGGTGCGCTGGAGTCAATGGCAAGACGAACTCTGAGAATTGAGGACTTCTGCTGGGTGATATCGCGGAATCTTCCGAACTCCGCTTTGACTTCCGGTGTGAAGAATGCTGTGGTCAATGCGGCGGAATATGCCTTTGCGTCGTCGCCTAGTAGCGCGGCGCTGTCCAGGGTGATTACCGGTTCTTTCAGCGCGGGATGGTCTGCCTCGTCATCGGGGCTGCTGTAGCGAAAGCTCAAAGCGTAGGAACGCTCGTCCCGTTTTCTAAAGACGATCTCCAGGTCGGCGTATTGGCTCATCGTGTTAATTTCCCCAGTTGGAACCGCCAGTCACTCTCAGCCAGCTGCCTCGACAGCGGAAACCAATCGCTCCAACGTCTGCTTCAATGCCTTTGCCGAGGCTAGCGCATGAAGCACAGTAAGGGGATTTGAAACCGCCATCGAGATGGAAGCGAGCGCGGCGCCCACTGCTCCGATAGCTCCCACAAAGGCTACACGTAGAGCATAGGTCTTGCCGAGCGAATCCAGATGCGCACCTATTAGTTCGACTGAAGGTGTGTTGCCCCACACAGAAGCGGCTCGACCGGTGTAATGAATCACAGTGCGCGCAGTCAGTCCATCTTTGCAAGTCTCGATCGTCGCAACCGGGGCCAGCTTGGCGAGGACAGCCCGAATCGATGCGACAATCTCCGCTACTGTCTGCTCTGCGCTTGAAATTGGAGAGATGGTGGAGAACAATCCGAAGGAATAGCTTAATGCCGCATCTGATTCAGCAGGTGCAAGCGTAGCCGGGTTGCGTGCCGCGCGGTCAATCTCTTCGATTTCGGCGCGCAGCGTCCTCACTGAGTCCAGTTGGGAATCTGTAGCACTCAAAGCGCCTTCACTCCGGGCACCAGGCTGGCGATGGCAGATGCGGCTGTTTTGAGCAGTTCGACCCTGTTGGCAAGCGCTTTGTCGAAGGTGTCGGAATGGATCTTCCACAAAGCGTCATCGACTTTGCCATCCTGCTCGGGAACGCAGACGACGGTATTTCCATCGAGGTTGGCGATGGTAACGGCACGCAATTCGGCGCCAGTCAAGACGCCGTTGACGTACTGAACATCCTTGAGGTTATCGCTCACATAGGTGCTCACGTGAACGCTGGTGACGGTCTGGAACGAGTCAGCGAGCCACGCGCCTATCTTTTGCGCCGCGTCCTGCAACGATGCGGCAGCGCCCCGCACGGAGTCGATCACGCCGTAGTCGACGAGAGCGGCGTTGGCCGGGGTAGCGGTGGGAGGTTGCGAAGTTTGCTGCGAGGGAGCAGGAGTTTCAGGCACCGAAATAACCTCCAGAACAGGCCGGTGAGCCGGCTGTAAATCTTGAACCAGCATCAAGCGGACGGCTGGATCTCCGACCACCGAGTAGCTGCGCGCGTCGTTGTTGGCGGTCCACAGGCCGGAAATCAGGTACGGATCGACGGTCGCGCCAAACTTCACATCTTCGAGCGTAGTCGACAAATCAGATGAAAGCTCTGCATACCGTCCATTGAAGTATTCGAGCGCGGAGCCAACGGGGTGACCTTCCATGAGGCGCTTGATCGTACTCTTGAAGACCTCGGTCTGACTTCCGGCGCGATCCCAGTGAAACGAGCAGCCCCAGGCGCGCTCGACATGGCCGATGACGGCCAGCGCACCTCCGCGCGGATGAGCAATCAAGCGCTGCGGCAGCCGGCCGAGGAATCCTTTTGGCGCGATCGCGGGCGGTGCGCCGGATATCGAATAGTCGCTCAGTTGCGGAGTGCCGGCGCCGAAACAGGCAAAGTGCATTGCAATTGTGCCGAAGATTCTGGCATCCGGGGCAACATCGTCGCCGGAGAAAAAGAAGCTGTCGGGAATTGCCTTCTGATAGGACGGGCCTGGCCAGTCCTGGCAAAGCAATGCGCCTTGTTCAGCCTGTTGCCGTATATCGCCATTGTCGTAGCACATTCCGTGACTGGCGGTGAACAGAAACGCCGGGGCCTCGTCGCCAAGCAGCGAAGCGAGACGGGCCTTGGTGGCATCGTCATTGAGATACTTGTC
>Ga0182016_10004870_pt1 | contig 14687 bp, 13 predicted proteins | sample 712S2MmetaG_FD_120491 | JGI IMG/M metagenome (GOLD analysis project Ga0182016, IMG submission 120491) | Permafrost microbial communities from Stordalen Mire, Sweden - 712S2M metaG | ecosystem: Environmental > Terrestrial > Soil > Wetlands > Permafrost | place: Sweden: Stordalen | collected...
CGCCCCTGTGGAGACATCTATACCACCCGAGGCGGCCCCATCAGGCCAAGCCCCCCGGACACCATTAGAGATCTTCCAAAACCCCCAGCAGCCCTAGATTTTACAACTCTGCGGGGCCACAGAGTTGTGGCTCCCCACCCCCCGACGCCGGAGCCCTGGCCATGGGCGAGGGGCAGTGTTATGTGATGTAGTAGATTGTTTGGGCCCAGGCTTGAGCGTCCGAAAGCGCAACCCGACCACCGGAGTTTTTACCGGCCGAAAAACTATACACACACTCCATTCTAATTAGAAATCACGTTACCCGCCCCTGACCTCTCCTGGACCGATCACCGAGCAAGCAGGTGCCGCCTGCACCTACCTTGTTGCGCTTTGTGCTGCTATACGCATAGTTCTACAGTATGTCTTCTCCGTCTCAGATACGACGCATGAACGCAATAGCCACCTACAGCATAGCAACCGCCTTGGTGGCTGCGCTGTGTGCTCACTACGCTGCCTTGTCCCCGGGGCCGCATCGACTCATCGGGCCTATCAGCCTTCAATTGTCCTACGATTATGGAAACGTGACCAATCACAATGCACCAACGGGACTCTTCGTTGCTCTACATATGGTGCTATGGATCAGTATGTGGCTGGTGTGTGCGCGCTTAACTAACTCACACCCCAGTTCCATGGGCCTCGGCCTGGTGGCCGGCGGGGCTCTTATGAACACAGCATTCACCCTACTGAATCACCGGGTTCCAAATTATATATTGGTAGGTACACTTCTTACGTGCAACGCAGCCGATCTGTCCATACTGCTTGGGATAGCCATCTTATCGCTGTCACTTACCGCTGCTGGCCTGCGCGCACATCGCCGACGCGTTCTGGGACCGGGGCCTATGCCACCGAAATGATTGATATTGACTCCGCGCCGAGCATAACGGCCTCCCCGGCGCGCCTGCCGCACACGAGCTGGCCTATAGGAGAATCCATGCTCAATGTGGAGTACGCATCGTGACGATCCTCTACGGTCCCGACTAAGAAGGTCTCTTCTTCCCCATCGCCAAACTCGAGTTTCACCAAGGTCCCAAGGCCGATGACGCCATCGGATAAGTCACTCTCCGTGTCCTGTGCACTAAGCGCGATGCGTATCTGTTCGCGCCGTCGCCTAAGCCGCGCTACCTCTGCTAACGCCAAAGCCACGTCGGTGTTTTCTGTTATATCACCAACCCCCTGACCCGCCGCCACCGCAGCCTCGGCGTCCACCATCTGGCGAGATTCGATGTCGAACAATTCTCTTTCCAGGCGCTCTCGGCGCTCTCCCACCACCCCCATCAACTGTCCTCGGGGCCTTCGAGAAGTGCTTCTGGCCCGCCCTCTACAACAGCGGGCTCAGGCTTCCTATACAGGCCCAGCATGTCTCTCGGTCCCACAAAGAACCAACCCCCGATCTTTGAAACACCCTCAGGGTCTTTCTGCTTGCCTAAAGTAATTCGTAAAGTAGCCGACGCGCTAGTTACCTCGGGGGTGATTCGTACTAATGGTTCTACCCCTAATCTACCCGCCCTGCCCCACACAACCAACTCCTCGTATTCTTTTACAAGACCCCTGGCCATGGAAACGAGAGGCCCGCTCTTCGGACCTTCCCCAACCACTGATCCCCCAGCGCGAAGTTCAAATATCTTCTCGCTCGGTGCCGGGTAGCGCGTTACCACAGCCTTCTTGCTAACTCGAGATGCACTCACAACCACTCCGGTAATTACCTCTGAGTCCTCAACGGTGATGCCCTCACTCACAAGAACCTCTCGGAGTATGCCATCGCCAAGGACATCCTCGGCTATAGTGCTCTTAGAACCAGCGGGCCAGGGAACATCAGTGCCCTGGTGGCGAACGCGAACGCTACGCTGCACCCAGTCACGCGATCTCGACAGAGGATGCGCACACAATTTTGCTGACCCTTGGCCCTGCCGCCACCAATACCCGAGTGGTCGAACCACGTCGCCCACCTCAAAATCATTAGTGTACAACGCCGTGGCGGGGAAATAGGATCCAAAAATAGCGAGCGACGCCTCCTTGGCCTCATCCCAAGCCTCATCGATGTCCGCTTTGTTACTCCAGGCCATCCAGAGCGATTCAGTGATTTCCATGATATCTCCTTGTGTCCCATATAGCGTCGGCCCACCGTGTGCGGTAAAGGCTCTCGCCGACACTGTAATAGAGCAAGGAGGACTTAATGTTTGAGCGCTTTACCCCGCGCGCCCGACGCGTCGTTATAGACGCCCAACAAGTGGCTAAAGATATGGGGTACCCCTACATCGGAACAGAGCACATGCTGCTTGGAATGCTCACCCCTTCTCTCCCCGACACCGACTCAGGACCCTCCCAAGATCTACAACTTCCAGAACTCTTGGCCAACTTTGGGATAACACTCGACTCCTTCAAAGACTACATACTCGCTCGCGCGCCAGTACCAGCGTCCTCGTCCGAGCCCCCACCCACGACCCCTCCTTTCTCCGTGTTCGCTAAAATATCTATGGAGGCGGCCCTAAAGGAGTCGCTAAGCATGGGAGACAGCTGGCTTGGGCCAGACCACCTACTGCTGGGAATGCTCCTTATAACTGGGTGTGAGGCCACACAAATTCTTATACAAGACTACACTATAAATCCAGCAGATATACGAGCCGCCATTCTTGGTCTCAGCCGGGCTCAAATGTACGCCCCCGAACCCGCCATGGCCGGCGCCCCAGAACCAGGGTTTCATGCCAGGGGGGCCCAGTCGTCTGCTCGCCTCGACACTTTTGGAACCAACCTCACCCGGCGCGCTATAGAGGGGACCCTGGACCCGGTGGCCGGGAGGTACGCAGAGATAGAGCGCGTCATCCAGGTCCTCGCGCGCCGTTCGAAAAATAACCCGATACTGATAGGAGAGCCGGGTGTGGGAAAGACCGCAGTCGTCGAGGCCCTCGCCCAGAAGATAGCCGCAGGCAACGTTCCCAAAACTCTCCTCGGCCAGCAAATATATAGTATTGATCTGGGACAGGTGTTAGCCGGGGCTCGCTACCGGGGAGACTTTGAGGAACGTTTCAAGAAGCTACTCGGTGAGGCGCAGTCTCGTAGTGATGTAATTCTTTTCTTTGACGAAATACACGCTATAATAGGTGCCGGGTCCGCCGAGGGATCAATTGACGCCGCCAGTTTGCTAAAGCCGCTGCTCGCGCGCGGCCAACTGCGGGTAATTGGGGCCACTACGCCCGAAGAATATCGCAAACACTTTGAACGAGACACCGCTCTTTCCAGAAGGTTCCAGAGCGTAGCCGTAGACCCCCCGTCGTCTGCAGAAACCATTGAGGTTCTGCGAAACCTACGGCCCTACTATGAGCAGCACCACTGTGTGATTATTGATGACGGTGCCTTAGTGGCCGCGACCAAACTATCTGAGCGCTACATCACCGAGCGCTTCTTGCCCGACAAGGCCATCGATTTGATCGATGAGTCGGGAAGCAGACTGAACATGGACACCGCTTCTCCCAGCTCGGAGCTTAGAAGCTCTATGGATAAGCTTTTTGCCGTCTACGATAGCCTTCGTGACATCAAAAATAGCGCCGACCTCGCATCTTCTGCCGCCTTGGCACAAAAAGCAGACGATTTACGCAGAGAGGTTCTAAGTTTTGACCCCGCTGATCTTCAAGGGGTGCTCGTTAACGCCGATGTGGTAGCGACTACGCTATCGGCGTGGACCAAGATACCGCTCACTCGCATAAACGCCGCCGAAGCCAGCCGTCTCATGTCACTGGAGAAAGATTTCTCTTTGCGTGTTGTAGCCCAAGATGAGGCCATTGCCACCCTTTCCCGGGCCGTGCGCCGCTCCCGTGCGGGCATGCGCAGCCCTAAACGCCCGGCCGGATCTTTCATATTTTTGGGCCCGTCAGGTGTGGGCAAAACTGAACTGGCCAAATCTCTGGCCGAACTGGTGCTCGGAGACAGAGAGGCTATCACCATGCTCGACATGTCAGAGTATATGGAAAAGCACTCGGTATCACGTCTTATCGGATCTCCTCCCGGGTATGTGGGCTACGAAGAAGCGGGGCAGCTCACCGAGGCCGTCCGCCGTAGGCCCTTTTCTGTCATACTTTTTGATGAAATAGAAAAAGCCAATCCGGAGGTCTTCAATACCCTTCTTCAAGTACTTGAAGAAGGGCACCTTACTGATGCTCGTGGGAGAGAGGTCGACTTTACTAACACTTTCATTGTAATGACCTCAAATTTGGGAACTGAGGCCCTATCACGCCAACGTGTCGGATTCACATCAGGAGAAAAAGAGTCGGCCCTTGCGCAGCGTTCCGAGAAAGCCTTCTCTGCCCTGAAGGGCCACTTCCCCCCAGAATTCTTGAACCGTATTGACGACATGGTTCTTTTTAATGATTTAACCAAAGATGATCTTTTGAGCATAGTTGACTTACTGTTGGCCGAGATGAAAAGCCAGATGCCTGTACCTCTCAGTCTCTCGGACAATGCGCGTAAGTTCATCGTTGATCATGGGCGAGATAAGGATATGGGAGCACGGCCACTACGCCGCGCCATAACTCGCTACATTGAAAACCCAATGGCCGACCTAATGATAGCAGGAGCCCTCGTCGGGATTAGTAGTGTTAGCATAGAAGTTAACGCTACCGCATCTAAGTTGATCATAACCCCAACCCCAGCCCTTACTCTCGTGCCGTGATAGCACTCGACAGCACTTTAATAAGAGCTCGGGTCTCGCCCCCGTTGCGCGTATTCACCGAACCGAGTCAGGCCAGGAATGGAGCAGCTCTCAAGTGATAGCGCGTGAACGTGGAAGCGGGGCCCGAGCCTTGTCGACACCGGCTTATTTAGAAGGAGACGCCTCCGCCGCATTCCTTGAAAACGTTTCTGTCGATCGCTACGCCCTCGACACCGAGTTCGTCTCCGGATCCACATATTTCCCCAAACTCGCCCTAATACAGGTGGCCACGCCCTCTGCCATAGCGATAATAGACCCCCTGAACCAGAACCCCTCGCTGCTCACTGGCCTGCTTCGTAGCAAGGCCACCATGGTCGCCCACGCGGCGGGCAATGACATCAGCATTCTACGCGACCACGGGCTCCCGCTGCCGTCGTCACTTCTGGACACACAAGTAGCCGCCCAGTTATTAGGGAGCCATATTCTTTCGCTGGCAGACTTGGCGCAGGCAGTTCTGGGTATTGCTATGAATAAATCACAGCAACGCCGGGACTGGACCGTGCGCCCACTACCGCGAGTGGCCCTTGATTACGCGGTCCTGGACGTAGCCTATCTCTTAGAGATAGCCGCCGTGTTAGAGAAAAGACTCTATGAAAAAAGCAAGGTTTCGTGGTGGTACGAAGAGAGTGCTCTTATGCTGAACCCGCCAACTCCCGACCCTATCATTAGACTCGGTCCCCGCTCATCCAAGTCCATAGTACAACGAAAGGTCGCTCTTTTTCTTTGGAGAGAGCTCATAGCAAAAGACCGCGACATCCCCAGGCGTTGGGTAGTAGACGATGAGACCGTAATGGCGTGGGCCAGGTCGCTCCCAGGAGACTTTCCGATGCTAAGTCCCAAAGAGGTCACACAACTACACGCCGCGGTCGCCGCCGCCCCCCTGCTCCCTACCCAGATAATTGGCCGCAGAACCAAGGACCAAAAATCCGCCCTCGTTCGCCTTCGTGCCGCGCGCGACACCATGGCCACAGAATTAGGCGTTGACCCGCCCCTTTTAGCGACCACAAGGGACCTGGAGGGGCTTGTGGACGGACGCAGTACGCGCCTGGACCAGGGGTGGCGACGTGAGCACGTCCTAAAGCCCCTGGGAGCGGTCCTGGCCACTCCCAGGACCCAAACAAGCGTCTATGGGGCACTGTAAGTACGGTGAAGCCATACGTCGCTCTTGACATGTTTGGATGTGATCGCAGCCACCTTACTGGGTGGGAGCGCTATGCTAATATACTCCAAGAATGCATTACAGGCAATTCTGGGGTAGAGGTGGGGGTTATTAGTAGCCCTGCGTCGGACAAAACCATTCGCCGCGCCGCCGAGGCGGCTTGGCATTTTAGCCATCTTCACCGTCTCGTTGAGAACATGCAAGCCGACGTGTACCATAGTCCCAGTTTTCCATTAATTGGTCAACTAAACATACCGACGATATGGAGCGTGCACGACGACATCATTGTGGGCGGACACCCAAGATACGCATCACGCGGGACAAGGTACTGGAAACTGCCGGCCCGGCGCTGCCTCGCCGTGGTCGATGCTGTAGTAACCTTCACCAACTCCTCTGCCCGGGACCTGGAGCGGGCCGGGGCTGATAGCGCGAGGATACACGTCATAGGTCCCCCACAACCAGACGTACCTCCCCCCGGGCCCCCTCCTCTTCTTGTAGACGCCCACGGCGACCCGGCCACATTCCCCCAAGAGTTCTTACTGGCAGTTGGGACCATTGAGCCTCGGAAAAGACCAGCGTTGGCCGCAGAAATAGCCGCCAGCGTTAAAACCCCTTTGGTGTTTGTGGGACGCCCCCGGGGGATAGATACCAGAGATCTCCCGGGCCATCCGCTGTTCGCTTTCGGAGCCGATAATGCACAACTTAGTTGGTGTTACGAGAATGCCCGAGCCCTGATGGCGGTTTCTGCTTACGAGGGGATTGACCTGCCGCTATTTGAGGCCTTGTCTACTGGCCTGCCCGTGCTGGCGTCTCCAGTAGATGTGCACACCGAGTTGGCCGCGGGGCACGTTACTTTTCTAAATGAGGCGGACCCTATTAGAAGTTCTGGTGAAGCGTTACTAAACATGCCAAGCCGAGGAGACAGGGTGCGCTTGCTAAGTTCTCGAGGTGAGTTGGGAAGCGCCCACGCAAAACTATACAAGTCCATCCTAGCCGCGTAAGCGCTACTGGGCCCCATCTCGCCCCAATACGACCCGCACCGTGCGTACTAAAATAGATATATCCTTGCCCAGAGACCAGTTTGCCACGTAATGTAGATCCAAAGCCAACGCCTGCTCAGAGCCCAAGTCCGACCTCCCAGACACCTGCCAAAGCCCCGTGAGTCCGGGGCGAACCCTATGGCGGCGATGCCCCTCGTGGGGGTACAGAGCCACTTCTGCAGCCAGCGCCGGGCGTGGACCAACCAAACTCATATCCCCACGAACCACGTTAACAAGTTGAGGCAGCTCATCAAGGCTGGTACGCCGAAGCGTGGCACCAACGCGTGTTATGCGCGGATCGTCATCCACCTTTGTTTGATAGGGACCGGCTTTATTCAAGTGGGCCAACTCCCCCAACTTGCCTTCGGCCCCAACTTCCATCGTGCGGAGTTTCCATAAGGTAAACTCACCGCCATCCAACCCAACTCGCTGTTGGCGGAAAAAAACCGGTCCCCCATCCTCTTTGTGTATCCGCCAAGCAGCAAACCCTATAATAGGAGATGCCAGGATCAAAGCGCTCAGAGCCACCACCAAGTCCATCGAACGTTTCACCACAGCCGCTCGAACGCTGAGGTCACTTGCCATCACGTGCAAGACGGTTTGGTCGGCGTAGGTCTCTGCTCTAAGTCTCGTAGCATCCACGCTAACCAAGTCAGGGATTATCAGCACCTCCCCTCGACCGCGCATCACCTCGTCAGCCTCCGCCAGAGCGGAACCAGAACTATCTCCGACACAAAGAAGCCCAAGAGCCTCCACGGGAACCACGTCAAGACCGCGGCTCCGCCATATAATACGGTACCCCAGTTCGCGGTGCCGTCCCCACCAAGACAAGAGTTGTTCTATGGGCTCGGAGTCACCAACCACCCCTGTACGCACACTCCAGCGCCCTTTCTTGCGCTGGAGTGCCATGAACTGCGACAAAAAATAACGCCCCGCCATACCCCCGAGAAGAACAAATACTCCAAGAATAGCCACGTAACCTCGTGATACGTTCCACCTGAAGGCAAAAGAGACCAGCCCAATTGACGCCACCCCAGAAACCACTCCTTTAAAAAAACGCCCCATAAGATGTGAGTCAATACGCTGGCCCCCAGCGCGCCACCCGCCAGACAACCCTATAAACAGTATCATGAGGGGTATGGCCACCACCACACTGCGCATCTGGGGGCTGTAACCGCGTAGCCAAGACCCCCCGATAACGCTCCTAACCCCTGACGCCCCAAAAGAAGCCACAACAGCCAGAGCTGCGTCCATCGCCACCAGCCACACTCGTATCGTACGCCTCCAGTAATCAGGAGACGCCGGCTCAAACCTCTCTGCCACCTCCCTACGCACCAGCCACCACTCACGCGGCCCCTCCACCAAGTACCTCTTTACCATGGCCCTCGGGCGATGGAGAAGCCGCCACGCCCATTCTAATCCAGATTTTTGCCAAAGCTTAGGAGCCCGCACCTGTATGCCAGCAAAAAAAGACACCGCACTCCCAAAAGCGCAAAGAACCCCTGCGCCACTTTCGTCCCCCCACGTATCTATCCACCCCTCCTCCAGGGGCTTTGGTAGAGACACCAAGACTACACGAGCACCGAACTCCGCTATCTCACGAGCTATGGATCCGCGGTCTTCTACTAACTCGGAACGACTGGGGCACCAAGTTCGCACCACCAACTCCGGCCACCGGAGTGCACACTTGCCCCTAAGAGCCGATGAGTCGGCGGTGTCCCCACCGAGCACCGCTACTCGCCACCCTTTGTCAGAACTTTCTTGAAGAAGAGTTTCCACCAAATCAGATCCGCTAAGTTTGGGCCAAGCTCGCTTAGTATGTTTCTGCAGTCGTCGCCAGACTGGCACCCCGTCGACGGTAATAAGCCATTCGCGCCCTTCGCGCTTAGCGTCGTCGAAGAAACCCTCCAGGGCACCACCATGTCCGTAGTGGTACACGTGATTGAGATTATAAGAAGCGACCCTGAGGACCTCCCCACCCTCGGCCCCCTCTCGCACCATGTCCCAAAAATCCGCCTCTTCAAGGAGATCGCAAGGAGCCCCCGCTACCCACTTGCGTACTACTCGGGGGGCTATGTCCATCATAGGTACCGTTCCGTGGTCCGCGCCCGCGGCGAGGAGCCGCCCTCACGGCACCCCAGAAGACGCCGGGCACAGTATGGCTCGTGCCACGAGACCAAGAAACCCCACCAAAACGTCTACACGCCAGCATGTCAAGAAGTGAGGCCACGCCGCGACCGCGAAAATCCTGGGCGCCGTCTATAACACTCTACGGGGCAGCCACTGCCCTCTGCGCGGCATTACTGCTCACCGTATTTGATGAAGGGGGCGTGCTTATGCACTGGACGCCCTACAGCGCAACTCTACTACTCTTAGCCTTCCCGGCCCTGGTAGGCGAGCTGCGCTACTGGCCGCGCACGGTATTGGCCGCTTTTGGATCGTTGATGCTGCTCACGTTCCTTTCTCTTTTGTACGCGCAAGTACGGTCGTATTTTCCAGAAGTATTAATAGTAGAGGTCGGCCTGTTCTTAGTGGCGGCGGCGGCGGCCCATCTAACAAGAACGCGGCCACGATTGATTTACGTACTATTTGCGGCCGTGGCCGTGGTGTGGACAGCAGATGCCCTGCGCTCGTGGTACACTCCATTGGCACACGGACAGCAGCGCCTCCTGTCTCCCTTGGGGGAATGGAATTCCTCGGCCGCTTTGTATGGCGGATTGGCCATGTTCGCTTTGGTATTAGCCATCACCACGCTAAAAAATAAGAGTGCCTGCGCATTAGCAGCCCTCGGTGGTCTCGGGCTGAGTGCCCTGTGGCTCACCGGAAGCCGCGGCGCCATTTTGGTATTTGTTGCCGTCTCCCCCGTTGCCCTATGGATAGCAAAACCAAGCCCCCGCCGTTTCGTGGCAGTAGCGTCCCTGGCTACAGTCGTAGCAATCGTAGCATCCATGGCCCTCAGCCTCAGCGCGCCCGCAGAGACCAAGAATGGGGTGGTGCTGATTCCAGATAGCGTAGTAAACTCTACCACAAACTCCACCGGGGCATTAGGCAGATCCCAGTCAGCAACCGGGGACTTCAAGTTGCGCGTGGAGTACTGGGAGACCGCCCTAAAGATAACGTCGATCCGACCACTCCTTGGTATGGGCCCAGGGTCCTGGCAAGACGTCTCCTGGCGTTACGTTACCCCGTCTGAGGACCTCCCAACCGCCGCGCACGATTATGTCCTCGAGACATCTGCAGAACAAGGAGCACTCGCGGCCCTAGCGATACTGGTTCTACTGGGAGCACTTTATGTTGCCGTATTTCGATCCCGGAAAAAGATACCCCTCCAGTCACCGCTGCGCCCGCTCGCCATGGCCGCGGGCGCTGGATTCTTGTTTATCACCACGCACAGTTTCATAGACTTCGATAACCGCTGGCCCGTTGTTATGTGGTTAGGCGCCGCCTTCATAGGAATAGTAGCAGCCTCCTACCCAAGAGTCAAGAGTCAAGAGTCCCACCCAGCGCTGCTAATACCAGTAGTACTGTCGCTGTTCTTACTTGTAGCCGGCTGCGTGTACGGGTCCATCGGGTCCACCGTTCTGGCACGCCCCCTCGGGAAAAACATCAGTTTCGATGCTGACGCCTCGATCAATTTAGCAGAGTTCTACCTCGGCTACCACGTAAAAGACGGGGCCCACACCCCCCTGGCGGGAGCAGCGCTGGACGCCATAGAGGGATCGCTATCATATAACCCTGGGGACCCTCGCCTTGGGATAGAGGCGTATGTGGCCCACTACTACGCCAAGCAAATACCCGCAGAGGAGCTGGACTACGCTATCTTGCACCAAAAGTTAAATCCGTGGATACAAGGGATAACTGACGCCGCCACTGCTTTTTACTACCGGGGAGACTACGCCGATGAAATATCAGTGGACGTGTATGGAGCAAAAGTAGGCACCGCCAACCCGGGGTGGGACCCCACCGGGCTCTCCACGGTATACTTCTACGCTGATGAGTTGCGCGCCCTAGACAAAGAAAAAGAATGCAATTCAGCCATTGTATCGGTGCGTAACACTATGGAGACGTACCTCCACGACGCCACAACCCCCACCGTGGCTAAAAAAGTTGGGAAAGACTATCTTGCTGAGGTTACCCGGGTCTGTCCGGGGCTTCTTAACTAAAAGCGAACCCCTCCCAAAAGAGAGGGGTTCATCTTTTATTCAGGCGCCAACATATCAAGCGCCGCGGCACCGCTTATCCCAAAGGATGCGAACACCACGAGGGCCTCATCTATGTCACACACCCCAGCCTCAAGAGCCCGGGTAAGGTGACGTCGAGATATGCTGACGAGTTGGTCGCACTCGCCAACGTTACTTGTTGACTCATTGACACAGACTCGTGTCAATACCTTAAAGAGACCTTTTACGGTTATCTCTTTTTCAACCAGGGCGACCAATGCGGCCTCGATAGAGGCCGTGCGCAACAGCGACGTTCCAAGACCAGAGTCAACCCCGGCCGTGGCGAGCATCACCATTGCTTCATCAAAGGTTATTTCACCCAAGGCCACACTCAGTGCCTCACTGCGCACCAATCCGTTTAGTAGTTCCGATGGAAACATACTCATAGTTCCTCGTTTCTTCTGGTGTAAAACTTACACCTAAGCACTCACTATCCGCGCCCCCGGCCTCGGCCCCAGGGCCGGACTTTTCTAAAATCAGTCCAGAAAACAACTATTTTCACCCCTCCCATGCGTAACTCCTGGTCAGGGCCAACACACCTACTACCGCTTGAATGTCCCCAGAGTGTGCAAAGAAACTAGTAGAAAGGTGAGTATAAACAAAGGATCAACGCTCGACCGAGTAGCCTCTTTAGTAGAGGGCTACGAAATAGTCGACGCCCAAGAGCAAAACTCCTTGCTCGAGCGTTACCGCGCCGGAGAACGCGCCAGGGCCACCCCTTTGCCAGAAAATCCATCCGCACGCCTCGCTTTGCGCCGCCAAATACGCGACGCCGAAGAAGCCCGCGACGCCCTGGTGGGCTCCTTGTTTCGCCTGGCTCTCTACGAGGCCGGGGAATTAGTACGCGCGCGCTACGCCTCCCCGTCGCCCGAGATCGTAGAAGAGGCTAAGGCCGAGGCCTACGCCGCCCTCGCTGAGGCCCTGGCTTCCTACGAGCCAAGTGAATTATCCCTGGCTGGATTAGTCGCCCACCTCGTGCGAATCCGAGTCCGCAACCTGCTCTCAGGAAACATTCCAGACTCGTGGGATAAGGTTACCAGAATCGCCGCCAAGGCCGAGGCCGAACTAACTGTCTCTTTCGGGCGCACTCCCACCACAGAGGAAGTTCGTAGCGCGGTCTACACCCACTCCATGGCCTGGGCCCGCGCCAAGGTGCAAGACAGTGGGGCTGACCCCACTCAAGTAGAAGAACTCGCTCGAAAGAAGCTGGTCCGTCAGGGTACTTGCGCTGCTATAGAAAAGTTGGAAACGGTGCGTATCAGAACAAATACCCCACTAAGCCTCGACAACCGATCAGTAAGCGGCGAAAGTTTCGCCGACCTCCTGACCAGTGATGACGCCCCGACCGAGGAGTCCGTCATATCCTGGCTTCTCGGCAACTGCTCACCAGAAGACGCCAAACTACTTGGTGACCGCTTCGGATTAAACTCGACGGCCGCTCTAACCTACGAGCAACTGGCCGATAAGTACTCAGAGCCCTGGACCGTACTGCGCGCGCGTATAAACTCACTCCTGGGAAGACTAAACGCCCCCCACGCCCACTTCCTCTTTACCGACGCCACCTTGCCATTGCGCTTTGAGCACGAGGTGAGCAATGCCGGCGACTCCCCCGCTACTCGCCTCGGACGCCGCCGCGCTCTTTAGTCGGTCCGATGCTTAGAGTATGCTAACTGACGTCGCTGCACCAGACACGCCCTCAGAGACACCCGAGTGTCCAATATGTGCTTTTGCCAAAATAAACCATTGGTGGGGGCCAGATCTAAAGCCGGCCCGCAGTCACTGTAGGATGTGTCACAGAAGTTGGACCAGCCTGGCCGAGGGGCATTGCCATGGGTGCTGTCGCCACTTCGCCAACACCAAAGCCTTTGACGCACATTTAGACGAAGACGCCCACTGCCGAGACCCTGAAACCATCCTCCGAAAAGATCAGCGCCTAAAGTTCATAAAAAGGATAACCACGTGGGGCACCACCTGGAAACTCGCCTTCTATGGCCAGCGCCCCGACTTTGATGCAGAGGACGCGGACCGCGCTGACACAGACGACGTCTAGTCGCAGAAACGTGGGGTCGATAGAAATAGTTGCGTAATCAACTATTTCCTGGACGGTATCTACTATGCCGCTTACTACAACGTCTATCCTCACGCCCCCCCGCGTTCCTACAAAACGCGCACCCCACCTACCACCACGCCTTACCGGGCCATACGGAACCGCGAAACTCCGTGCCATAACCACTGAGGAAGTTACCGTAACCGTGTCACGCACCGCCCGAGAAGGACATGAAGACGCCCTGCGCGCGGGGCTCGAGTCCTTAGAGGCATCGCTGCGCGAGGCCCGTGGGTTTCTGGGCGCGGGGCTATTCGTTCCACAAAACAGTGGCCCATATCAACTCGTGGTCCGCTTTTCTTCCACCACTGCACTACGAGCATGGGAAAACTCCGAAGTTAGGCACCGGCTTTTAGACGATCTTAGCGAGCACGTCTCAGAGGTCGCCGTCGCCACCGTGCACACACCACAGGCCTTCTTTGACGCCCAAGATTCCCTTAGAGCCGCCCATCCGCTACGCAAACTCCTCCACGACGCCTTATGGGCCACACCAGCCAGCCTGCTATCTTTCCTGGTGATTTCTCCACTAATTTCAGCCCTGGACCTGGGCCTTAGAATAGCGATTTGCATAATTGTAGGAACCGGGCTATCGGCTTTTGTAACATCGAGAGTTAGGGCCTTCGTGGGCCGCCACCGCTCCCGCTACGCCCCGCTACGCTGAGATAATGCACCCACGTAGTGGGAGCGCACTGTTTTATAGGTGATAGCACCACCCAGGAGACCTGTTGCCCGCCAATAAGACCCAGGGCCGCGCGCCCGTTCGTCGCAATGAGGACATACGTTGCCCTGAGGTTCGCCTTATCGATCACGACGGCCACCAAATAGGAATAGTCCCTACCGCAGAGGCCCGCTCCATGGCCGAAGCCAACTCCATGGACTTGGTAGAGATATCCCCCGAGGCCACTCCCCCGGTAGCCAAGATCATGAACTGGTCTAAAATACAGTTCGCTGAAGAAAAGGAACGCCGCGCCGCAAGGTCTCGCCAACGTACTACGAACGTCACTAAAGAGGTTCAAATGCGCCCGGAGATAGACGAACACGATCTTCTGGTGAAGTCCCAGGCCGCTTCTCGGTTTCTGTCCAAGGGCCTGCGCGTACGAGTAGTAGTAACCCTCCACGGCCGCTTCATCGATCGCCCCGAGATGGCCACCACTCTCCTGGAGCGTTTTGTGACCGCCACCGCACAGGCTCTCGGTCACCAAAACTCCGATATCCAAGATGGACCAGAAGTACGAGCGGGCAGGCGCGTATCCCAGGGGCTCCGCCCCGTACACGCAACCGCACACTCTTAGCCAAGACCCATGCCACCTCTGGTGTAAGTACCACGGTGTAGTATGATGGAAAGTTCAAAAACCCCCTCACCTCGAGAACGCAGTACCCGCCTTCTCCACCCAGAGACTCCACCGTGGCTTTTGCGAGCCGC
>Ga0182016_10004877_pt1 | contig 14680 bp, 11 predicted proteins | sample 712S2MmetaG_FD_120491 | JGI IMG/M metagenome (GOLD analysis project Ga0182016, IMG submission 120491) | Permafrost microbial communities from Stordalen Mire, Sweden - 712S2M metaG | ecosystem: Environmental > Terrestrial > Soil > Wetlands > Permafrost | place: Sweden: Stordalen | collected...
CGGGGTCGAGTGGGAGACGGTGTGGGACCGGCCCGTCCCGGACATCCGCCGGGACCTCGGCGTCACCCCCTACGACTCGCCGTACCCGGCCTGGATCCTGGAGGAGCTCCAGGGTCAGCAGCCCCGCAGCGCCTGACCCCCTGCGGGCCTACCGGAGGATGTTGACGGCCCGGGAGATGACCAGGGCCACGGTCAGCAGCGACGCCAACGACTGCACCATCATCAGCAGTTTGACGCGCGCCGTCAGCGGCATGGTGTCCGTCGGGCTGAACGCCGTCGCGTTGGTGAACGAGGTGTAGAGGTAGTCGAGGAACTGCGGTGCCCACCCCGGGGCGGCACCGGGTGTCGACATCTGGGGGAAGAGGAAGTCGGGGGCGCGGTGGTCGGGAAGCATCCGCGCCGTCACCCCTCCCCGGTCGATCTCCCAGTACCAGAGCCCGAAGGCGATGACGTTGGTCAGCCAGATGGGCACCGACGCGAACACCAGGGTGCGGCCGGGCGCCGTGGTGTGGTCGAGCAGGGCCCGGATCAGCTCGCCCAGTGCCACCACGTTGGCCACCGTGATCACGGCGATCATGGCCAACGACAGCAGGCGCAGGTTCGACTCGGCCCGGTCGACCTGGTGGGGATTGGTGATCAGCAGCGCCACCAGCAGCACGCCCTCGACGGCGGGGATCAGCCACCTCGGCCCCAGCCCCTGGATCAGGCTGGTCGGCAGGACCACCTGGAGGGCGATGGCCACCACGACGGCCAGGACCGGAGGCCACCGGGACTCGCCCGTCGCCACCTCGCCCCACGCGGCCCGGTCGTCGCGCGCCTGGCGGGGATCCGACGGTGGAGGGCTGTCGGACCCGGTCGGGGGCGTGTCGCTCATGGGCCAGTTACTACCACCCCGCGTCTACCAACCCGTGGCCGCGATGATCCCTCCGTTCAGGGGGTGGCCGGCCATGCTGCCGTCCGCGGGGGCGTCGCCGTAGTCGAACACCGAGCCGTCGGCCGAGGCGACCCAGTAGCCGAGCTTGTCGCCGGTGGCGAAGACGGCGGTGGCCGGATCGGTCGGACTCACCGATCCGTAGGCGTCACCGTGGGTGTCGCCGTAGAGGTTGGCGTCACCGAACGGCAGGACGAACCCGTCGACGATGAGGATCCAGTATCCCAGGCCGTCCGGGGTCCGGACGGCCGAGGTGACCGATCCCGGGGGGAGCGCCTGACCACCGTTGTAGTCGACGGGCCGCCCGTCGTTCGGTGCGTCGCCGAAGGTGTAGAGGAACCCCGTATCGGTCACGAGCCAGTAGCCGTGCCCGCTGGCGTCGGGCACGACCGACACCGCGGCGCCCGAACAATCGCCGATCCCGGGGCAGGACCCCTCGAAGGCCGCGTCGCCGAAGGCGAACACGCCACCGTCGGACGCCACCATGAAGTAGCCGCGGTCGTCCGCCGAGGGGACGATCCCGACGATCGGCGCATTGAGCGCCTTGGGGGCACCCGAGCCTGCCGGGGCGATCCCGAGGCCGGGAATGGAGCCGTAGAAGCCGGCGTCGCCGAAGGCGAAGACACCGCCGTCCGATGCGACGAGCCAGTACCCCTTGCGGTCGGCCGTCGCGGTGATGCCGACGACGGGACGTTGGAGCACGAGGTTGCCGGTCGAACCGTAGAAGCCGGCGGAGCCGAAGCTGAAGATCCCACCGTCGGAACCGACCAGCCAGTACCCGTGCGGAGGCTCGGGGCCGCCCGACACGTAGGTGAACTGGTCGGCCGGCACCGGGGAGCTGGCGGTGGTGTCACTGGTCAGGAGGATGTCGACCTTGCCGAATCCGGAGGGTACCGAGGCCGTCAGCGAGCCGTTCGGGTTCAGGTAGAACGCCGCGGAGGGAGTGCTGCCGAAGAGGACGGTGGCCGCCGCGAACAGGTACTGGCCGGAGATGGTCACGACCGACCCACCGGCGTTGGCGCCTGATGCCGGGGTCACCGAGGTGATCACGGGCGTGGGCGAGCCGTAGTGCACCGTGGACGAGCCGGTCCCCGTATAGGTGTCGGGCCAGGAGGTGATGCCCAGGGGTGCCCCCGTCCGCGCGTTGGCGCCGCCCTCCAGGTAGACCGGCGTATAGGTGGACGCGCCGGTACCGGGGCCCGACACGGACATGCCGGTGAACGTGACCGCACCGTAGTTGCTGATGGACGTCTGGAAGCCCACGTAGGGCGCCTCCTCGATCCATTCGGCCGACGCCTTCGGCGTGGCGTAGGTGACGTTCTGGTGCCACGACCAGCCCCGTGTCGAGTCGGCGACGTTGATCGACCAGAGGTCCGTCCCGACGTCGACGATCGACGCAGCGATGCTGTCACCGGCGTGCACGATCCCGGTCAGCGAGACCGGGGCACCGGGGAGCAGCTCGTACCAGGCGGAGTAGAAGCCCTGCTGCTGGGATGTGCCGGTCTGGATCAGGGACGACGACGACGTCCCGTCGATGCCGATCCAGGTGGCGGAGTACTCGGTGCCGCCCTCACTCTGGGTCACCGTCGGGACGACCCAGTCGGCCGCCACGCTGTCATAGGTGCCGCCGGTGGCGATCTGTCCCGACCAGTTGTCCGACAGGAGGGGGCCGTCCTGGACACCGGCGACATGGGGCGTGGCGCCGCGTCCCGGAATCCGGCCGTGGACGAGATGGAGGTCGCCAGGCCCTCCGGCGGGGGACGACGCCGGGGTACCCCCACGGACGAGGCTCGGCGGGGTCGCCGCTGCCGCCGAGGTGGCGACCGATCCGGTCACCACCGCGGTGAGCGCCACCGCGACCACCACGAAACGCGTCAGCCGACGGCCGCACCTACCCGAACGTCCCGTTGCCATGCTGTCATCCTCCCGGGTCGGGTGCCCCAGGTTGAGGACCGGACGACCTGCAGCATTCCATACGCGTCGCTCGACCCCCCACCGGTCGGTCCGCCGGCGCGCAACCCGTGTTTCCCGCGCCACGGGCCGGTGCCGCTGGTCAGTCGAGCACGGTGAACGAGATCCCGGCGGCCTGGAGCCGGGTGCGGAGGGCGGGTCCGAGGGCCGAGGCCGTGGTCACCTGGCCCGCCGTCACCGGCAGGTCGTCGACGGCCAGGCACAGCGCCGCCTCGCTGATCATGGCCGACGTCTCCGTGTAGCCGGGGTCCCCGCCGGCGACCTCGGTCACCACCGCCGCACCGCCGCCCTCGCCGACGAAGCGGACCGTGAACCAGGCCCTGTCCCGCTGGGCCGGCGTCGGGCCGCTCCCCGAGGGCCGCAGCCGGGCCAGGGCCCTGCGTGCCGCCGGGATCTGCGCCGCGGCAGCCAGGGCACCGATGCCGCCGAGCGTCGCCGCGGTGACGAGGGGACCGTCGGCGGCCAGGAAGTGCGAGTACGTGAAGTGCGGCCCGTAGCGGGGGAGCTGACGGGCCGATTGGGCGACGACGAGCGGGTCGATGGTGGGCAGGGGGATCACCCACCACCCCGTCGAGGCGTCGTGGCCGACGCGTCCGGTGGCGACGGTGACGGTCCGACCCTCGGGCTCCGACTCGACCTGACGGCGGATGTCGTGGGTCGTGCGGGCCTCGCGCCGGCGGGCCATGATCTCGAGGGCCGAGGCGGCCGTTCCGCCCGAGAAGGTCCCCTGCATGCGGACGTAGCCCCGGACGGTCAGCGGCACCCCTTCGGGGAGCTGGTCGACGGTGAACTGGGTGCCGAGGTCGTGGGGGACGGAATCGAACCCGCAGGCGTGGAGGAGGCGGGCCCCGGTGGCCTCGGCCCGGGCGTTGTGCAACAGGTAGGTGAGGTCGGCGAACTCGGGCTCGCCGGTCAGGTCGAGGTAGTCCGTGCCGGTGTCCGCGCAGGCGGCCACCACCTCTTCACCGTGCACCAGGTAGGGGCCGACGGTGGTGATGAGCACCCGGCATCGGGACGTGAGGTCCCGCAGCGCCCGGCCGTCGGTGGCGTCGACGGTCACCACCGCGAGGTCGGCCCCGGTGCGCGCCCGCACGGCGTCGAGTTTGGACGGGTTGCGGCCGGCCAGTGCCACGGTCACCGCCGTGGTGGAGTGCGCCGCCAGGTAGTCGGCGATGAGGCCTCCGGTGAATCCCGTGGCCCCGAGGAGGACGATGTCGAACTCGCGGGACTCGGTGGGCATGGCCGGATGCTAGCGATCCGGTCGGCGCCCCGGTGGTCGTGACGACCGTCTTACCGGGCGGTGATGTACTCCATCAGCTCATCGCGGTCCTTCTCGAGCTCGCCGATCCGGCTCTTGACCACGTCACCGATGCTGATGATGCCGCACAGCCGGCCGTCGACCACGACGGGCACGTGGCGGATCCGCTCCTCGGTCATCAGGGTCATGACGGCGTCGACGCTGGCTTCGGGAGAGCAGAGGTGGACCCGCGACGACATGACGGAGTGGACGGACTGGGCGAGGACGTCGCCGCGCAGTTCGCTGAGGCAGCGGACCACGTCGCGTTCGGACAGGATCCCCTCGATCGTGCCGTCACCCGGTGAGACCACCAGGGCGCCGACCCGGTGGCGGACCAGCTCGGCGACGGCGTCACCGAGCGTCGCCGTCCGGTGGATGGTGGCCACGGAGTCCCCCTTGGCCTCGAGGATCGCGGAGACGAGCATGTTCCCTCCCCTTCCGGGCCGGCGGCGGTGCGCGGACCCTGGAGCGACCGCCTGACGGGGTCGTCGCGCCATCATCGCGCCGGAGGAGAGGAAAGGGAACCGTTCCGTCGGGGAGGCGGTGGGTGGATCCCGGAACGGAAGGACCTCGGGGATCCGATTTGCGATCCGAGGTAGCGAATCGGGTGTCCTTGAGTTGCTGGTCAAGGTGGTTTAGCCTGCTCCGCCAACAGGTTACGCGCAGCTGAACGGTCCGTTACAAGACGGTGAGGACGGCTGCCCGAGAGAAGCAGGTGACGAATGAGGGCACTGGGGAGAGTCAAGGGAGGCTTCCGGGCAGCGGCGTTGGTGGTCGTACTCGCCAGCGGGGTGATCGCCGCCGGGTGCAGCTCCGGGTCGAGCGGTACCGCCCCGGCCACGTCCGGACAGACCACCGCCACCTGGGCGGAATTGTCCGGGTCGCAGCCCAATTACATCTTCCCGTTCATGGGGTTCCAGTTCTTCAGCGTCTACAACACGGAGCAGTTCCAGTTCCTGATGTACCGGCCGCTGCTGTGGTTCGGCCAGGGCACCACGCCGAACCTCAATCCCTCCCTCTCGCTCGCCCAGACGCCGACGTACTCGGCGAACGACCAGTCGGTCACGATCAACCTGAAGAACTACAAGTGGTCGAACGGCGAGTCGGTGACCTCGCAGGACGTCATGTTCTGGATGAACATGCTCCACGCCCAGAAGTCGAACTGGGCCGGCTACTCGCCGGGCGCCCTGCCGGATGACATCCAGAGCATCACGGTCAACAGCCCGTCCCAGCTGACCATGACGCTGACCGCGCCGGTCAACACGTACTGGTTCACCTACAACGAGCTGTCGCAGATCTCGCCGATGCCCAATGCGTGGGACATCACGTCGACCGGCGCGGCCCCGAACTCCGGTGGCTGCGCGACCGCCGCCTACGGCACGGCCGACGCGGCATGCACGGCCGTCTACACCTTCCTGTCGAAGCAGGCGGGCTACGACCCGGCCAATCCGAAGGCGGCCAACAACTCGTTGTCCACCTACGCCACCAACCCGCTGTGGCAGGTGGTGGACGGACCGTTCCGCCTGACGAAGTTCGACGCCAGCGGCAACGTGACGATGGTGCCGAACCCGACCTACTCGGGCCCGACGAAGGCGACCATCAAGCAGTTCCAGGAGGTGCCGTTCACGGCGGAGTCCGCCGAGTTCAACTCCCTGGTGAACGGCAAGCTCGACGTCGGCTATCTGCCGCTCACCGACGTCACCACGGCGACCTCGAATCCCCTGAAGGCCGGACCGAACAACCCGCGACTCGCCGGCAACTACACGATGGACCCGCTCTACAGCTGGGCCATCAACTACTTCCCGGAGAACTTCAACTCGACAGGTGACAACGGGGCTGCCGGGGCGATCTTCAAGCAGCTCTACGTCCGCCAGGCGGTGCAGCTGCTGGTCGACCAGCCCCTGTACAACCAGAAGATCAATAAGGGCTACGGCGTCGGGACCTACGGTCCCGTCCCGAGCACCCCGGCGAACTCGTTCGTGTCGTCGGAGGTCTCGGACAACCCGTACCCGTACAATCCGTCGAAGGCGGTCTCGCTGCTCAAGGACCACGGGTGGACGGTCGTGGCCGGCGGTACCAGCACCTGTGCGTCGCCGGGCAGCGGGGCCAACCAGTGCGGCGCCGGCATCCCGGCCGGGGCGAAGCTCGACTTCGACCTGCCCTACGCCAGCGGCAACGACAGCCTCACCCAGCTGATGAACGCCGAAAAGTCCTCGTGGGCCTCGGCGGGCATCACGGTCAACCTGCAGCAGCAGTCGTTCAACACCATCATCGGCAACGCCGTACCGTGCTCCGGCTCGGGCTGCTCGTGGGAGATGGGCAACTGGGGCGCCGGGTGGATCTTCGCCCCGGACTTCTACCCGACCGGTGAGTCGATCTTCCAGACGGGTGCGAACTCGAACGCCGGCAGCTACACGGACGCGACCAACGACGCCAACATCCTGGCCACCACGACCACCCAGACGCCGCTCACCCAGTACGAGAACTACCTGGCCGAGCAGCTCCCGGTGATCTTCCAGCCGAACACGGTCACCCAGCTGACCGAGGTGGCGAAGGGCCTGAACGGCGTGCTGCCGCAGAGTCCGCTGCAGAACATCTACCCCGAGAACTGGCGCTTCAACGGGTAGCTGGCGACCGCGGGCGTGCGGTGCCCACCACCACGATGCAGCGCTGATGCAGGCGGGGGCCCCCGGCGCCGGACCACGATCCGGCCCGGGGGTCCTCCCGCATCGGGCACGACCCGACGCCCGGCCCGACTGACCGAGGAACGATGACCGGCTACATCATCCGACGACTGGGACAGGCCGTCATCGTCATCCTCGGTGTCATCCTGCTGACGTTCCTGTTGGCGCACTTCATCCCGGGCGGCGAGGCCCGCGCCGTCCTGGGCGTCAAGGCGACCCCGACCGCCATCGTGCAGTTCAACCGGAGGAACGGCCTGGACCTGCCCATCTGGGACCAGTTCTGGCAGTACGTGAAGGGCATCGTGCTGCACTTCGACCTGGGTTACTCCTACAAGTACAACCAGGGCGTCAAGCAGGTCATCTTCGAACGTCTGCCGAAGACGCTGACGCTGGTGCTGGCGTCGACCGTGCTGGCCCTGCTCATCGCCATCCCCCTCGGCATCCTCCAGGTCGTCCGGCGCAACAAGCCGATCGACTACGCCGTCACCGGCGCGTCGTTCTTCTTCTACGCGATGCCCGACTTCCTGGTCGGCACGCTCCTGATCATCTTCTTCTCGTTCGATCTGAAGTGGTTCCCGTCGTCACCGCCCACGGACGCGTCGGCGTGGGCGGTCTTCACCCAGCCGCAGGCGTTCATCCTGCCGATCGCCACGCTGTGCGTGACCAGCATCGCCTCGTTCAGCCGGTACATGCGTTCGTCGATGATGGAGGCCATGGCCGACGACTACATCCGCACGGCGCGGGCCAAGGGGGCGGGCAACCAGCGGGTCCTCTACGGCCACGCCCTGCGCAACGCGCTCATCCCGATCCTGACCCTCCTCGGACTGTCGCTGCCGGCCATCGTGAGCGGTGCGCTCATCGTGGAGAACGTGTTCAATTACCCGGGCATGGGACTGCTGACCGTGCAGGCCGCCCTCAACGTGGACATTCCGGTCGTGCTCGGCACCACACTGGTGATCACCATCGCCACGGTCCTCGGCTCGCTGCTGGCGGACATCCTCTACGCGGTCGCCGATCCGCGCATCCGGCTCGGGAGCACGTGAGATGACCCCACCCACCGACGGCCAGTTCGACCCGGTCTTCAACGACGTCGAGGCCGAGACGGCCCTGCCCATCGGGCACGGCGAGTTCATGCGCGCCGGCCCCGTGTCGGAGCAGGACGTGCTGGTGCCCGAAGGCGGCGAGGCGATGTCGTCCGGAGGGATCCTCCGGCAGATGGGTCGGGTCTTCGCCGAAAACAAGCTTGCCGTGGTGAGTCTGGGCGTGATCGTGTTCTTCCTGCTGTTCTGCTTCGTCGGGCCCCACGTGTACCCGACGAACCAGACCAACTCCCAGCTGGTGCTGCAGAACTCGACGCAGAACGCCCCACCGGGCAACGGCAACCCGCTCGGCACCGACGAGTCCGGCTTCAACATCCTGGGGCGGCTGATGTTCGGCGGTCAGATCTCCCTGATCGTGGGCCTCCTGTCCGCCCTGGTGGCGACTTTCTTCGGGACCCTGTGGGGCGCCGTGTCGGGCTTCTTCGGGGGATGGGTCGACTCGGTGATGATGCGCATCGTGGACGTCCTGCTCTCGATCCCGGTGCTGTTCCTGCTGATCGCCCTGGTCACGATCTACCGGTCGTCCGAGTGGCTCCTCGTCCTGGTGATCGCCTTCGTGAGCTGGCTGATCCCGGCCCGGCTGATCCGCGGCGAGACCCTCTCCCTGCGGACCCGCGAATTCGTGCAGGCCGTCCGGGTCATGGGCGGCAGCAACAACCGCATCATCAACCGGCACATCATCCCCAACGCGGTGGGCACCATCGTGGTGTTCGCCACCTTCCAGGTGGCCGACTCCATCCTGCTGCTCGCCGCGCTGGGCTACCTGGGATTCGGTGTCCCCGCCCCCCAGACCGACTGGGGCACCATGCTCTCCAACGGCGTCAACGCCGCCGGCAACGGCTACTGGTGGCAGATCTACCCGGTCGGCCTCTGCATCGTGCTCGTCGTGATCGCCTTCAACTATGTGGGCGACGCACTGCGCGACTCGCTCGAGGTCCGGCTGCAGCAGCGGTAGGGGCCGGCCGCCCGGTGCGGCGGACGCGTCAGTCGGCGGTGCCGGCCCGGGTGGCCGACAGCGCCACGGGCGTCTGGAGCGGGAAGTGGCAGGCGGCGAAATGGCCGTCACCGAAGTCCTGCAGCTGGGGCTCCTCCTCGATGCAGCGGGGCTGCATGGCCGGGCACCGGGTGTTGAAGCGGCAGCCCTTCGGCGGGAACATCGACGACGGGAGCTCGCCCGCCACCCGGATCCTCCCGGCCGCCCGCTCCCGGGCGAGCCCGACATCGGCCACCGGCACGGCGTTGAGCAGGCCGAGGGTGTAGTGGTGGGCCGACCGCTCGTAGACGGCCGACGCCGGACCGAGCTCCACGATCTTGCCGAGGTACATGACGCCGATGGTGTCCGCCATGTACCGCACGACGGCGAGGTCGTGGGAGATCATCAGGTAGGTGAGCCCGTGGCGGGCCTGCAGGTCCTTCATCAGGTTGAGGATCTGCGCCTGGATCGAGACGTCGAGCGCCGACACGGGCTCGTCGGCGACGATGAGTTTGGGATCGAGGGCGAGGGCACGGGCCAGGCCGATGCGCTGGCGCTGTCCGCCGGAGAACTCGTGGGGATAGCGGTCGACGGCGGAGCGGCTGAGCCCCACCTCGTCGAGGAGCGACCCCACCTTGTCCTGTTGGGCGGCGGTGTCGCCGACCCGGTTGACCTTCAGCGGCTCACGGATGATCGTGCCCACCCGCATCCGGGGGTCGAGGGAGGCGTAGGGGTCCTGGAACATCAGCTGCAGGTCCCGGCGGTGGCCGCCCAGGTCCCGGCCGTGCATCGAGGAGATCTCGGTGCCCTCGAAGCGGATGGATCCGGCATTGGACCGTTCGAGCGCGACCAGCATGCGGCCGATGGTGGTCTTGCCGCAGCCGGACTCGCCGACCAGGCCGAAGGTCTCCCCCCGGCCGATGGTGAAGCTCACGCCGGACACCGCCTTCACGGACCCGACCTGGCGGCGGAACAGGCCGCCGGACATCACCGGGAACTCCTTGACCAGGTCGACGACCTCGACGATGGGCTGGTTCGGGGTCCCGCCGGAGGCGGCCACCGCGGCGGGCGACGGGCTGGCCGGTGCGTGCACCACCTCGACCGGAATGCCGGCGTCGGGGTCCACCGGGTGGTAGCAGGCGAACCGGTGGGGGGCGGCGCCACCGGAGCCGTCGTCGGTCAGCTCGGGCTCGGCGGTGTGGCACTCCTCCGTGGCGAACTGGCACCGGGGCGCGAAGCGGCAGCCGGTGATGGGCTTCGACAGGTCGGGCGGCAGCCCGGGGATCGACAGCAGGCGCTCGTCCCGCCGCTGGTCGATCTTGGGGACGGACGCCAGCAGTGCCTGGCTGTACGGATGGCGGATCCGCCCGAAGAGCTCGGCGGTCTCCGCCTCCTCGGCCACCTTGCCGGCGTACATCACGACCACGCGGTCGGTCCGCCCGGCGATCACACCCATGTCGTGGGTGATGAGGATGACCGCCATCGACAACCGCTGGCGGAGGTCGTCGATGAGGTCGAGGATCTGGGCCTGGATGGTGACGTCGAGCGCCGTGGTGGGCTCGTCGGCGATCAGGAGCTTGGGCTCGCAGGCCAGGGCCATGGCGATCATGACCCGCTGGCGCAGCCCACCGGACAGCTCGTGCGGGAACTGGTCGAGCCGCTCCTCGGGCTGGGGCATCTCGACCTGGCGCAGCACCTCGAGGGAGCGGGTCCGGGCCTGGTCGCGGCTCACGTCGCGGTGGAGGCGCACCCCTTCGGCGATCTGGCGCCCGATGGTCATCGTCGGGTTCAGCGCCGTCATCGGGTCCTGGGGGATGAGGGCGACCTCGTTGCCCCGGACCGACCGCATCTCCTTCTCGTCGAGTCCGGCCAGGTCGCGGCCGAGGAGGGTGACCGAGCCGCCGGTCAGGTGCCCGTTGTTGGGCAGCAGCCGCATGATCGACAGGCCGGTCGTGGACTTGCCGCAGCCCGACTCGCCGACCACGCCGACGCACTCGCCCTCGTCGACGTCGAAGGACACCCCGTCGACCGCCACCACGGAACCTACGCGGAGGTGGAATTCGGTGCGCAGGTCCTTGAGCCGGAGCACGGGTGGCATCGTGTGAGTGTAGCGAAGGGTCCCGGGGGACCGGTGGTGCCGGCGCGCGGCCGCACCGGTCCCGTCCGGGCCCGCGGATCAGACGGTGACCTCGCTCTGCAGCCGCTCGGAGGCCTCGATGAACTCCTCCACCATCGAGAAGACGACGTCCTTGGCCTTGCGCACGGTGGTCGCCCGCCCGATGACCTGACCGCACGGGTTGAAGTTCACGTCGCGTGCCTGTTCGGGGTAGCGGTGCCCGCGCGACACGGCCTCGATGGCGACCATCATCTGGAGGGGCATGGGCAGGGGGTCCGGGGTGTCCTCGGCCTCCCAGGCCTCCGTCCAGTCGTTCTTGAGCATGCGGCACGGCTTGCCGGTGAACGAGCGCGAGCGGACGGTGTCGCGGCTGGAGGCGGCCAGGTAGGTCTCCATCTGCTTCGGCGGGATGTCGGCCTCCTCCACGGTCAGCCACAGCGTTCCCGACCACACGCCCTGGGCCCCGAGGGCCATCGCCGCCGCCATCTGCTTGCCGCTGCCGACGCCGCCGGCGGCGAGCACCGGGATGGGGGCCACGGCCTCGATGACCTCCGGCCACAGCACGATGCTGCCCACGTCACCGGTGTGGCCACCCCCCTCGGAGCCCTGGCAGATGATGAAGTCGAGCCCGGCGGCCTTGTGGTTGAGGGCGTGCTTGACCGATCCGGCCAGCGCCCCGATGAGGAGTCCGGCACCCTGCACCCGCTCGACCACGTCGGGCGGGGGCGTGCCGAGCGCGTTGGCGATGAGCTTGACGTTGGGGTGCGCCAGGGCCACCGTCAGCAGGCCGGCCGCGTGGGCCGCGGTCCAGCCGATCATGCCGTTGGAGGTGCGCTCGGCTTCGGGGATCTCGGGCACGCCGTGGTCGGCCAGGATCTTCATGGCGAAGTCCTTGTGCTGCGGGGGGACCAGCCCCCGGATCTGGGCCTCGAGCTTGTCGGGGTCCATCTCGTCCATGCCCTCGTACTTGGCCGGGATCACGATGTCCACGCCGTAGGGCTTGTCCCCGACGTGCTCGTCGATCCAGGTCAGCTCCACCTCGAGCTGTTCGGGAGTGAAGCCGATGGCGCCGAGGACGCCGATGCCTCCGGCGTTGGTGACCGCAGCCACGACGTCGCGGCAGTGGGTGAAGGCGAAGATCGGGAACTCGATGCCGAGCTTGTCGCAGATCTCGGTGTGCATGGTGGTGCTCCTGTCCGTGGGTCGGTGGGTGGGTGGGTCGGTGGGTTGGTGGTCAGTCCGTGGGCCGGTCGATGAGCCGGTGCGGGCGGCTGCGGGTCGGGGGGTCGGCGGGAAGTCCCACCAACGCGGCGATCCCCCGCAGGGCGAGGTCGTCGGGCACGGTCTCCGGCGTCAGCCGCTTCTGCAGGGCGAGCCCGGTCAGCAGCGCCTTCACCAGCACGGCGAGTTCGTCCGGCGAGGCCGCGGGCCGTGCGCCGACGGCCGTCGTCCAGCCGTCGAGCTGGCGCGCGCTGTACCGGAGGGCCTCGGCGTTGCGCACCCGCAGGACGTCGGCCACCTCCGGGTCCCGGGCGGCCCGGAGCCAGAGCTCCTGCTCGAGCACCGGCCAACGAGCGGAGTCCTCGTCCGAGTCGTCCGAGACGTTGGACCACACGGCGGCCAGCTGTCCGGCGGGGGAGTCGCTGACCGCCACCTCGGCGAGCAGTACGGCCAGGACGGAGTCCTTCCACGAGTCGAGGAGGGCGAGCAGGAGTCCCTGCTTCGAGCCGAAGTGGGCGTAGACCGCCCCGGACGTGCGCCCGGCGGCCCCGGCCACGGCGTCCACCGACACGGCGTCGATGCCCTGGTCGGCGAAGAGGTCGGCCGCCGCGGCCAAGAGCTTGGCCCGGGTCTCCGCCTTCCGCTCCTGCTGTGTCCTGGCCATGTCCCTCCACGGTGTCCACGGGGCAACCTACTTATATCGGAAGCGTTATGCAACCGGTGGCGCGTGGCCGTGGGAGGGCCCGGACGTGCCGGACGCGGGATGCCCCGTGGTCGGGGCGTCGATCCCGTGACAGCCCTACAGTGGTCCTGTCCTGCGCACGCCACGTCACCAAGGGAGCACCATGGCCACACCTGAGACCACCCGCGACTCGCTCTACATCGACGGGGCCTGGGTCCCGTCCACCGGCTCCGGATCGATCGACGTGATCGACTCCACCACCGAGGAGGTCATGGGCACCGTCCCCGAGGGCACCACCGGGGACGTCGACCGGGCCGTCGCCGCGGCCAAGGCCGCCTTTCCGGCGTGGTCGGCCCGCCCGCTCGAGGAACGCACCGCGCTCCTGTCCAAGGTGGCCGAGGCCCTGGGCGCCCGGATGGACGACCTGGCCGATCTCATCACCCACGAGGTCGGGATGCCGCGCATCCTGTCCCAGCTCGTCCAGGTCGGCCTGCCGCTCAACTCGTTCGCCTCGGCCGCCCAGGTGGCCGCCGACTTCACGTGGGAGCAGACGATCGGCAACTCGCTCATCGTGCGCGAGCCCATCGGTGTCGTCGGCTGCATCACGCCGTGGAACTACCCGCTCCACCAGATCGCCGCCAAGGTGGCCCCGGCCCTCGCCGCCGGTTGCACCGTCGTCGTGAAGCCGAGCGAGGTCGCCCCGCTCAACGCCTTCGTGCTGGCCGAGATCATGGACGAGGTCGGCGTGCCCGCCGGTGTGTTCAACCTTGTGACCGGGTTCGGCCCGGTCGTCGGCGAGGCCATCGCCGCCCACAAGGACGTGGACATGGTGTCCTTCACCGGCTCGACACGGGCCGGCAAGCGGGTCACCGAGGTCGCCGCCGGCACCGTCAAGCGGGTGGCCCTGGAGCTCGGCGGCAAGTCGGCCAACGTCATCCTGCCCGACGCCGACCTGGCCACCGCCGTCCCCGACGGGCTCAACAAGTGCTACATGAACTCGGGGCAGACCTGCAGCGCCCTGACCCGCATGCTGGTCCCCCGGGACAAGTTGGGTGAGGTCGAGGAGCTGGCCCGCACGGCCGCCGAGTCCTTCACGCCGGGTGACCCCTTCGACGGGGCGTCCCGGATCGGACCGCTCGTCTCGGCGGCCCAGCGCGACCGGGTGCGGGGCTACATCGACAAGGGCCTCGGCGAGGGCGCCAGGCTGGTGACCGGCGGTGCCGACGCACCCGACGGGCTCGAGCGCGGGTTCTTCGTGGCGCCGACCGTCTTCTCCGACGTCACCCGGGACATGACCATCGCCCGCGAGGAGATCTTCGGGCCGGTGCTGGTCATCATCCCCTACGACAGCGAGGACGAGGCCGTCGAGATCGCCAACGACACCGACTACGGCCTGGCCGGCGGCGTCTGGTCCGGGGACCCGGAGCACGCCAAGGCCGTGGCCCGGCGGCTGCGCACCGGCCAGGTCGAGGTCAACGGCGGCAGCTTCAACCCGGGTGCACCGTTCGGTGGCTACAAGCAGTCGGGCAACGGCCGCGAGTTCGGCTCCTTCGGCCTGGAGGAGTTCCTCGAGGTCAAGGCCATGCAGCTCTGAGGCGGTAGCGGTCGGCGAACCCGCCGGCGACGACGTCGTCGTGTGGACGGGCCGCCCCCGGCGGCCCGTCCGACGCGTCGGCGCTCAGAGGCCGAACTGGTCGTCGACGAG
>Ga0182016_10004880_pt1 | contig 14677 bp, 15 predicted proteins | sample 712S2MmetaG_FD_120491 | JGI IMG/M metagenome (GOLD analysis project Ga0182016, IMG submission 120491) | Permafrost microbial communities from Stordalen Mire, Sweden - 712S2M metaG | ecosystem: Environmental > Terrestrial > Soil > Wetlands > Permafrost | place: Sweden: Stordalen | collected...
GAAGTGATGACGTTCGACGTGCTCGGCGACGTCGTGTGCGGCGGCTTCTCCGCCCCGCTGACGCACAGCGAGCTGGTCATCATCGTGGCGACCAACGACTTCGACTCGATCTTCGCGGCCAACCGCATCGCGACCGCGATCGGCATCAAGGAGAAGAGCGGCGGCGGCCGGCTCGTCGGCATCGTCGCCAACCGCGCCAAGGACACGGAACTCGTCGGGCCGTTCGCCGAGCGCATCGGCACGACGTGCCTGACGTGCATCCCCGAGAACGACGGCGTGCGGCGCAGCCGCCTGACCGCGCAGACCGTCTTCGAGCAGGACCCGACGGGCGAGTTGGGCGCGCCGTGGATGGAGCTCGCGCAGCGCCTGCTGGCGGGGCTTCCGACCACGATCCCGACCCCGATTCCGGAGCGCGAACTGTTCGGTTTGCTCGGCGCGGACTACGTCCGTCCGCCGGCGGCGGCGCTGGCGGCAGCGGTCTGATACCAGGCGCCGCCCGCTTCGCGGACGGCCACCGCTAGCGCGTGCCCGAGCCAGGTGACGTTCGTCACCACCGGAGCTGGGCTCCAGCGCCACAATAGGGCGAGGAGGCCTCACCACCACGATGTTCGAGCACGGCGACGATGTGATCGAGCGAGACGATTTTTGTTCGCTCGCACCGATCGGCTGGCTGCATCACAAGATGCAGGACAGTTTCTTTTTGGTCGTCGGGACCGGCTCGTGCCAGGGCTTCCTGCAGACGGCACTCGGCGTGATGATCTTCGCCCAGCCGCGCTTCGGGACGGCCGTCTTGGACGAAGACGACCTCGGCGGCGCCGATCCGCTCACCGGCCTGCTGCCGGTCGCGCGCGAGGTCGTCACCCGCCACCAGCCGGCGGCGATCTTTCTCGCGTCGACCTGCACGCCCGAGATCCTGAAGATGAACATCGCGGGCTGCGCCGCGCCGCTCGAGCGCGAGTTCGGCGTCCGCGTCTATCCCGTGCGCATGGACGGCTTCGACGCGGCCTACACGCAGGGCGAAGATCACGTCCTGACGTCGATGATCGAGCGCGCGCCGCAGACCGCCGAGAAGAACCTCGTCATCCTCGGCTGCCTGTCGGCCGTCGAAGAGGCGGAGATCCGGCTCGAGTGCGCGGCGATGGGCCTGCCGGTCCCCGCGTTCCTGCCCGGCGAGAGCGCCTTGGACGTCCCCGCGATCGGCAAGAACACGACGCTCGTTCCCGTGCACCCCTACCTGGCCGGCGCCTGCGCCTATGCGAAGCGAGAGCGCGAATGCGCCGTCCCGCAAGTCGTGTTCCCGTATGGTCCCGACGGCGCGCGCGCGTTCTACGAGGCGCTGGCGGCGGCGTTCGGCAAGACGGTGTCGTACGAGGCGCGGGAGCGTGAGACGTGGGCCGCATGCGAAGCCGAACTGGCGACCTTGCGCGGGCGCTCGATCGCGTTCTGCGCCGATGCGATGCTCGAACTCTCGCTGGCGCGCACGCTGCGCGCGGCCGGCTGCCGGATCCCGTTCGTCGCCACCCCGAGCATCAGCCGCAAGTTCCATGGCAAGGAGAGCGCGCTGCTGGAGGGCGTCGAGGTGCTCGAGCGGCCCGACCGCTTCGCGGTGTTCGAGCGCCTCAGCGCCGACCATCCCGACCTCGTCGTCGCCAATCTCAACATCGCCAACCCGCTCGAGGGCATGGGCTTCAACGTCAAGTGGTCGACGGAACTGACGTTCCAGCCGATCCACGGGTTCTCGGGCGCGCGCGCCCTGTTCGCGCTGTTCGCGTCCGCGCTGCGGCGGCACGACGCGCTCGATCGTTCGCGCGGCGCCGTCGGCGGAACCGGGCGCCCGATCGACCTCGCCTTCTTCCGCGAAGAGACGCACCGCACGAGGGCGGCCGTATGAAGCTGGCCGTCTGGTCGTATCAGGCGCCGGCGCACGTCGGCGTCAGCAAAGCGGCATCGTCGTTCGCCGACGTCCATACGATCCTGCGCGCGCCCAAGGGCGACGGCTACGGCACGATCATGCTCGCGATGTTCGAGCGCCTCGGCGTCACGCCGCCGCTGACCGTCGCGGCGATGTCGGAAGCAACGCTCGCCGGCGCGCCCGCGGACATCGGCCGCACGATTCTCGAAGTCGACCGCCGCCACGCGCCGCGCCTGATCGTCGTGACGCGCAGCGCGACGGCGCTCGTGCTGCAGGAGCCGCTCGAGGGCGAGATCGGCATGATCCCGGCCGGCACGGTCCGCGCCGAGGTCATGCAGGCCTCGACCCACCCGGTGCGCGACAACGAGATCAGCGCGTTCGCGAAGACCGTCCGCGAGGTCGTCGACCGGTGCGCGCAGGACGGCCATCCGCGCACGAAGGAGCCGTCGGTCAACATCATCGGGCCGTCGCTGCTCGGGTTTCACGATCACAGCAACGTCGCGTCGCTGCGGCGCATGTTCGCCGACATCGGCGTCGAGGTGAACGCCGTCCTGCCGCTCGGCGCGACGATGGACGACCTGCAAGGCGTCGGGAAGGCGTGGGTCAACGTGTCGACGGCGCTGGAACTCGCGCTGCCCACGATGGAACTGCTGCGCGAGCGGTTCGGGACGCCGTTCGTCGCCGACGTGCCGTACGGCGAGATCGGAACCGCGCGCTTCCTCCAGGAAGTGACGAACCTGCTGGAGATCCCGCACGACCGCATCCGCAACGCGGCGCGCGACGCCAAACTCTCCTGGTTTGCGCGGACCGTCGACGCGCACGCGTTGTCGGGCAAGCGGGTCGGCGTCTTCGGCATGCCGTCCGCGGCGGCGGGCATCGCTCGCTTCCTGCGTGACGAACTGGACATGCGCGTCGAGTTCGTCGGCACCTTCGTGCTCGAGTACGGCGATTGGCTGCGCGAACGCACGAAGGATCTGACGGACTCGTTCGTCATTACGGACGATTTCGAAGAAGTCGCGCGCGCGATCGACCAGACGCGGCCCGACATCGTATTCGGCTCGCAAATGGAGCGCCACTCGTCCAGCCGCTACGGCGTGCCGTGCGCCGTCGTGTCGCCGCCGGCGCACATCCTCAACTTCCCGCTCGGTTACGCGCCGATGCTCGGTTTCGACGGCGCCAACCACCTGGGCGACATCGTGAACCAGACCCAGGTCCTCGGGCTCGAGCATCACCTGATCGAGACGTTCGGGCCGCGCGGCCAGGGCCGCTTCGCCGAGGCCGCGCCGGAGGGCGTCGACCAGGCCGAGCCGCCGTCCGGCTCGGACCTGACCTGGGACGCGCAGGCCGAGCGGCTGATCAAACGCATCCCGTTCTTCGTGCGCAAGAAGGCGCGGGCGAACATCGAAAAGTACGCGCGCGAACGCGGCTTGCGCACGATCGAAGAGTCGACCGTCCTCGCCGCGCGGGAGCATCTGGGTGGATAGACGCAACGGGGTGTTCGGCGACTCTGCGCGGTCGATGGTGACGACCGTGCGCGAGTTCGGCGCGATGCTGCTGCCGTTTACCGACAAAGAGCGGGGCGCTGCCAAGATCAACGCCTCGCTGAGCAGCTTCGCCAAGCCCGGCACCTGGTTCGCGCCGATGTGGGCGATCATGGTCGGAGCGATCGCCTCGCCGCATAGCGGCTGGAACCTGGCGACGATCGTCCGGGTCCTCGCGGCGATGGTCATGGCCGGCCCGCTGCTGTGCGCCTTCTCGCAGGTCGTCAACGATCATTTCGATCGCGACGTCGACCGCATCAACGAACCGCTGCGCCCCACGGCCGCGAATCAGCTCGGGGCGGGGACGATCGCGCTGGTAGCCGCCGGGCTCGCCGCATGTTCGCTCGCGATCGCGTTCGCGCTCGGCCGGACCGTCGGCTACGTGGCCATCGCCGGCATGCTGCTGGCGCTGGCGTACAGCGCTCCGCCGCTGCGCCTCAAGGCGCGCGACGGCTGGCTCGCCAACACCGCGTGCGCGTTCTCGTACGAGGGGCTCGCGTGGATCGCCGGCTCCGCGGCGTTCGGGACGTGGACGACGGGCACGACGGTGCTCGCGGTGCTGTATTCGCTCGGCGCGCACGGCCTGATGACGCTCAACGACTTCAAGAGCATCGACGGCGACCGCGCCCTCGGCCTGCGCTCGATTCCCGCCGTCCTCGGCCCGAAGGCGGCGATCGTGCAGGCCGTCACCTTCATCGACGTGTTTCAAGTGCTCGCCATCGCGTACGTCGCGACGCAGCGCGCGTGGATCGCGGCGGCGGCGATGACCGTGCTCTTGCTCGTGCAGATTCCCATGCAGCGCCGGCTCTCGACCGACCCGCGGGGACTCGCGCCGTGGTACTGCGCGAGCGCGATTCCGCCGTTCTGCTGGTCGATGCTCGCGGCCGCGCTCGCGCTTCGATTCGGAGGGTTCTAGCGATGGACGTGGTCGTCGTCGGGGCGAATTGCGCGGGCAGCACGGCGGCGGGCGATCTCGCCGCGGGCGGCGTCAACGTCATCCTGCTCGAGCGCGACGTCAACCGCAAGAAGCCGTGCGGCGGCGCGATCCCGCCGAAGGCGATGAGCGAGTTCGGGATCCCGCTCTCGATCATCGAGCGCAAAGTGACGAAGGCGGCGGTCATCGGTCCGAGCGGCGCCACGGTCAGCATGGACGTGCGCGGCACGAAGCCGCGCGAGGACGACTACATCATCATGCTCAAGCGCGAGGTGCTGGACCGCACGTTGCGCGAGAAGGCACAGACGGCCGGCGCCGATTTGCGCGAGGCGAGTTACGTCTCGCACGAAGAAGAAGCCGGCGGCAAAGTCCGCGTGCGCGTGCGCTATCGCGACGGCCGTGAAGAGATGCTGGCCTGCGACGCGCTCGTCGGCGCGGACGGGGCGAGCTCCGCCGTCGCGAAGGCCGTCGGACGCAAGCCCGTGCGGCACGCGTCGGCGATTCAGGAACGGCTCGCCCTGCCCGACGACGCGATGGAGTACTACGCAAACCTGGCGGAACTCTATCTTGGCGACGACATCTCGCCCGACTTCTACGGCTGGGTCTTCCCCAAGGACGACCACGTGGCGGTCGGCACGGGCTGTAAGCCGGCGCACGCGAACCGCTCGTATGCGTTCCTCGAGGGCGTGAAGGCGCGCGCGGGCGATAAACTGCGCGGCGCCAAACGGATTCTGCTCGAGGGGCACCCGCTGCCGATGGAGCGCAACAAGAAGCTCGTCTTCGGCCGCACGCTGCTGGCCGGCGACGCGGGCGGGATGGTCGCGCACACGTCCGGCGAGGGCATCTACTTCGCGATGGCTGCGGGACGCATGGCCGCGCAAGCCATCAACGGGTTCTTCGGCTACGATGAGAAGCTGGCGACCTACGAGCGCCATTGGCAGAAGCGCTACGGCGCCATGTTCGACTTCCTCGAGTTTCTCGAGAAGGTGTCGTACACGAACAATAACCGGCGCGAGTGGTTCACCGACATGTGCCGCGTGCGCAACGTCCAGCAGTTGACCTTCGACAGCTACCTGTTCAAGGATCTCGCGACGGTCAAGCCTACCGACCACATGAACCTCGCGTTCGAAGGCGTGGTGAACGCCGTCACCAACTGGTGGCTCGCGCCGCGCACGCCGCTGCACGACGAACCTCCCAAGATCACGGCGAAGGAAGCCCTCGTAGCGACGCGCGCGGCGATCGACGCCGGCGTCGCCGCCGACACAGCACCAGTTCGCGCATAGTGGGAGCATCGCGCCGCGGGGCGTTGCTGCTGTGCGCGTGCCTGGCCGCCTGCAGCGGCAGCAAGGCCCCGTCGCACGTGACGGTCGGCATCGTCGGACCGCCGCAGTCCGTCGCGGTCGCCGGTGCAGCCCAGCGCTGCGGGCTGGTGACCGGCGTGACGGTCACGCAGAGCGATGCCGGTAGCGGCGCCGACGCGCAACGGGCGCTCGACGCCATGGCCGTCCGCAACGTCGATGAGATCGTCGCCGTCGGGCCGCTGGCGGCGCACGCCCTCTGGGTGACGGCGCGGGCCTACCCGCGCCGCCACTTCGCCGAGATCGGCGCCGTCGTAAAACAGCCCAACGTGACGTCGGTCGAGTTCCGCGACGACGAGGGAGCGTACCTCGCCGGAGCGTTCGCTGCACTGGCCGCCGCCGGCAAGCCGGTCGCATTCTTGGGATCGCCGGGCGCCGACTCCGTTGCGGCGCAGGAGCGCGGCTTTGCCGCCGGCGCGCGCGAGGGCGATCCGCGCTCGGCCGTGGTCCCCGGCGAGATCGAAGCGGGCGGCCGGGCGGCGTTCGAAACCGCGCTGCGGCCCGCGCGCGCGCGCGGCGCCGCGCTGGCGTACGTCGCGAGCGGCGACGGCGGCGGCGCGCTGTATGCGCTCGGACAGGGCCAGCCTCGGCTAGTGTTCAGCGTGGCGCGGAGCGACGATGCGGCGGTCCAGCGGATCTGCGAGAACGCCGTCTCGCAAAAGCCGGTCAGCGGCGTGCTGCGGCTAGGCGTCGCCGAGGGGGCGATTGCGGTCGGCGGATCTGAATCGGCGCTCGCGCCGGCCGAGCGCGCGCGCTTCGACGTGATCCGGCACGCCTTCGAGCGGCGCCGGCCGGCCCAAACGCCCGCCCCGGGCTAAAGCTTCGGGTTGCTCCCGGGCCGCACGGTCACGAGGCCGGGCGCGATCGGCTGGCTCGGCGCCGCCGGCCGCCCGCGCGCGGTCAGGACGGCAATCAGGTTCGATGGGCGCAGGCGGACGGTCCGCAGCGAGTAGGTGATGATGGTGCCCGCCCCGATCGCGCTGGGGACGAGCCAGCGCAGGACCATCGGCACGCCGTGCGCGTTGATGACGACGAACGCCGTGACGGCCGAAATGTACGAGGCGAGCATCCCCGAGAAGTGCGAGAGGATCCAGCCCGTCTTGCTGCGCGGCAAGGCGTAGCCGAGGAAGTCGCTGAGCGCGAAGCAGATGGCGATCGTCCCGATGCCGACGAAGACCGGCCGTAGCTGCAGCATCAGGCCGCCGGTCGCGCCCTGCCAGTAGAAGTAGACGAAGGCGCCGGTCGCCGCGGCAATCGTCCCGGCGCCGAGATCGGCTGCGGCCCAGGCCGGACCGGCCGGCCGGCGCCCCCTGCGCGACAGCGCGCGGTAGCCGCTATAGATCAGGAAGACCGTTACGATCGACAGCGGGACGAGGAAGAAGTGGCCCTTCTTTTGCCACATAAACTGCGCCGTCAGCAGCACGACCGCCATCGCCCACAGGAAGGTGCGGCCGAAGATGCGGTGCAGCCCCGGGCCCTTGCGGACCCACAGCGCGGCTGGGACCGCGGCCAGGGCGATGCTCCCGAACGCGACGTGGAGGAAGACCGTCAACTGGGGCAGACCCCCTCACCTCCTCCAGAATGGCCGCACAGCGGCCCTTCGGCCTCCGCCGGGAGCCGGCTAGGTGGGCTTCCGCAGGGTCGTCGCCGCAATCGCGAGCACGGGCGCGAACAGCAGGGCGGCCACGAAGATGACCATCACGATCCAGAACACTCCACCACGATAGCACGGCGGTGCGGCAACGTCGGTGTCCGAGGCTACAGGAGCCCGCGATCGGCCTGCGGCCGTTAACGGCGAACGCACGTTCGATTGGCCGCGCCGTAGTCGCTACTACACCCTCCGACTGCCTCGGGGGCCTACCATTGGCATATCAGCTGCAGGCCCGGGGACCAGAGCCCCGTGTTTGGGGATTGGAGGACAACGTCTTGGCTACAGAGGGCGGAGTCGTCTACGTTGAGGTCGGGAACGATCAAGTTCCGGACGTCTACAAGGACTTCTTTGATAACGCCGACTGGACGATTCACAAGTTCGTCGTGGTCGGTTCTTGGTCGTTTCTCATCGTCGCGATCGTCGCGCATATTCTCGTCTGGCTGTGGCGGCCGTGGTAGCGGGGAGCGAATAACATGATCGTACGTAAACGGTACAATTTCCGCGCCAATCTGGGCGCCTATCTCGTCGCGGGCACTGTCGTCGCCTTCGTGATTCACTTCATCGTGCTCAGCTCGCCGAAGTACAACTGGATCTTTCCGGTGAACGCGGCTGCGAGCGCGTCGACTACGGTAAACCCGGCACCGGGCGCTAAGTAAGCGGGGTCTTCCGTGGCTCTGCTCGAGTTCGAGGAAGAGTACCGCAAGCCCGGCGCAACGCTCCTACGCGATGTCTTCGGTGGTGACCCATTCGATTTTTGGGTGGGAAACTTTTACGTAGGCTTCTGGGGCGTCGTCGCCGCCGGCGCGATCGCGCTCGGCGTTGCGATTCTCTTCGTCGCCGTCGGTCAGTACGGCGACTGGGATCTTCTGCGGGCCAATATCCCGCCCCCGACCCGGGAGTTCGGGCTCGGCCCCGCGCCGTTCATACACGGAGGCGCGTGGCAGCTCGTCGTCTTCTTCGCGTCGATATCGTTCATCGCGTGGGCCATGCGCGAGGTGGACATCTGCCGCAAATTGCAGATGGGCTACCACGTGCCGGCCATGTTCAGCCTGGCGATCTCGGCGTGGCTCACCCTTCAGATCATCCGGCCGCTCTTCATGGGCTGCTGGTGCGAAGGGTTCGATCTCGGGTTTACCGGCCACCTCACCTGGGTCTCGAACACGGGCTTCCGGTTCATGAACTTCTATCTGAATCCGTTCCACGCGTACGCGGTGCTCGGGTTCTTCCTGGCGGCGATGTTGCTGGCAATGCACGGCAGCGCCATCCTCGGAACGCAGCAGACCGATCCGGACCCGCGCGTCGAGATGCGCCGCGAGGACGGCTTCTGGCGCGACTACGCCGGCTACTCGATCGGTGAGTACGGCATCCACCGGCTGGGCTTCTACCTGGCCGTGTTCACCCTTATCATGTCGGACCTGTGCATCCTGACGAGCGGCACGCTCGTGGGTGACTGGGTCGACTTCTGGCATCCCTTCTGATGGCAACGTTCTTAGGTCGTCCCGTCGTCCACGAGCCCGTCGAAGAGTTCGAGCCGCTCGAACCCGGGCAGCCCGATCCGCTCGGCATCCGCCTCGGCGAGCCGACGCGGTTAGACTTCCTGCGCGAGTTCAAGGTCGACACCCAAATCGGTACGATCTGGCTCGGCGTCTGGGGCGTCCTGTCGATCATGCTGTTCGTAGCCGCCGGCGGGGTGTTCTTCCTCGCCGCGTTCGAACAGGTCAACGGCAGCCTCCTCGACTTCTTCCGCTACCTCGCCAACGTACAGCTGACGCCGCCCGACGGTCTCGGGCCGGCACCGTCGTTGCGCGAGGGCGGCTACTGGCAGATCACGCTCGGACTCCTCGTCGGCGCGACGCTCTTCTGGGCGGCCCGCTGCTGGGAGCACCTCGTGCGTCACAAGTGGCGGCCGTTCTTGCTGTTCGCATACCTCTCGGCCGTCTTCCTCAGCGCGTGCATCTTCGTCATCCACCCGCTCGTGCTGGGCTCGTGGGCCGAGGCGCCCGCGCTCGGACTCAACGGCGACCTCGACTGGGCCCAGGCGTTCAGCGTGCTCTGGGGCAACCTCTACTATGATCCCTGGCACCAGTTGGCGATCTTCTTCCTGTTCGGCAGCACGATGCTGTGGGGCATGCACGGCGCGACGATCCTCGCGACGAGCAGCGAAGGCAGCCATCACGAGGACGCCGAGATCAAGAACATGCACTCCGGCTCGCTCAAGTCGATGTTGTTCTGGCGTTGGGCGATGGGCTTCAACGCGACGCCGAAGACCATCCACGACTGGCTGTGGTGGTTTGCCGTGGGAACCGTCGTCGCGTCCGGCATCGGCATCCTCTCGACCGGCACCGTCACGAACGACTGGTACGTGTGGGGCGTCGATCACGGCACGGTCGCGCAGTACGGCCCGATCACGCGCGAAGCGATCAACCAGCGTCCGGCTCCGATCCCGCCCGAGGTGCTCGCGCGCCCCGTCAGCCCTCCGGCACAGTAGAAAGGCGTCATGCAGCGCATCCTCGGCGTCCTGATCATCGGTGGGACTCTGCTTCTCGGCCAAGCCGTGAACAGCGGAGTCGTGCACCTCGGCGTCGCGAACGCCGACAGCGGGACGTCGGCGTCGCCGTACGGTCCCGTCGATCAGAACGCGCCGCTCGATTACTCGACGCAGCCGGCGTCAGTGCCGAAGAACTACCAGCCGGGCCAGCTCTACAACATCGAGGTCCTCAAGGGCTACACATATCCGCGCGTGCTGCAGGAGATGGAGGCGTACACGGTCGCCCTCGGCGTCGGCTGCGAGTACTGCCATAACGAGAAGAACTTCGCGTACGACACCAAGACCAAGATCGTCTCGCGCAAGATGATCTCGATGGTCGCGAACCTCGACTCGTCGTGGATCACCCCCGTGCACAAGCAGTTTACCAACTATGCCGTCACGGGCCAGGTCGGCTGCGTCACGTGCCATCGCGGCCAACCGAGCATCCCCGTCGAGTGGAACGTCGTCCCCGTCCAGTACCTCGACTGGCCGGCGAAGACGACGAAGCAGGCCGGCTTCGTCCTCAACTCCATGTACTCGGTGAGTAAGTCGCTCGGCGTGAACTGCCTGTTCTGCCACAACACGGCCGACTTCGTCACCCTGCAGTACTACCCGTCGAACCGGATCGCGCACCGGATGTGGCAGATGGTCGACGCCATCAACCACCAATATCTCCCGCCCGACGTGAAGGCCGTCACGTGCTACACCTGTCACCGTGGGGCGAAGTGGCCGAGCAAGCTGGTCAAGGCGGGTCTGGACGAGACGCCGGTCGAACCGGTCCCGGCACACCCCGAGGTTCACGCGAATCCGGGGGCACATCTCGACCCTGGATCTACCTAAACATGGATTTGTTCTGGAGTCTCCCGCGAGCGGCGTCCGGTTTCGGTGGCCTTACCGACCGGTTGTTTGTGGGTGCCCAGGACCGCCGCCACGACGCCGGCACGATCCTGAGCGATCCGGACCACCTCCCCAACCGCGCGTTCCTCTGCAAGAGCGGCACGCTGAAGGTGACGAAGATCCTGTCGAACGGCCGGGAGATCCTGATTACGATCCTCGAGCCGGGCGCCGTGTGGAGCGATCGCGCGCTGATCAACGGCTACTGGCGGGAGGTCTTCATCGAGGCCATGACGCCGGCTCAGACGCTGTCGGTCGAGAAGGACGTCTTCGAGGGCTGCTTGCGCACGAGCCCCGACTCACTGACGTGGTTCATGACCCGTATCTCGGAGCAGGTCAGCGACGCGCTGACGCTCCTCGACGACTTCCGCGGCCGCGACACAGCGTCCAGGCTGGCCCGCGTGCTGGTCCGCTTCTCGAAGCAGTACGGGCGCCCCAGCGAGGACTCCGTGGTGATCGAGTTCCCGTTCACGCATCAGGACCTCGCCAATATGATCGGGACCGCGCGCGAGACCGTGAGCCGCAACATGGCGCGCTTTCGCGCCGAGGGGTACGTGCGCGACAGTCGCCATGCGACCCTCGAGATCGTCAACTTGCTCAGCCTCGAAAAGCTGGCCGGCTAATTCCTAGCGATCGCCGCTAGCACTCCGGGCGCCGGCGAAAATTCGGCGCTCTCTTCTAGTGCGGCGCCCGTGACTGCTATCACCGAGTCAACTGGGACCCGCTCTTAGAATCGTCCTGTGGTTGGCCAATGCTGCCTCTAGAGACGGAATCCCAGCGCCGCCAGGCGAGCGTTTGGACCCGCGCCCACGGGCTCTTCGCGATGGCCCAGCTGGGCGTCTTCGGCGTGAGCCTCGTGCTGCTGGTCCTGTTCTTCCGCGGGGTCGTCCCGTTTTCGTGGGTGCACGTCAGCGTGCTGGTCAAGATCGCGATGATGCTCGGCGCCGGCATCACGGGCGCGTACTGGGAGTACGACGTCTTCGGGAAGTGGTGGTTCGCCCCCGAGTACTTCTACGAGGATGCGATGACCGTCAACGTCGTGTTGCTCCACGTCGCGTATCTGATCGTTGCGTACGCGTGGCCGTTCAACGTCGCGCTCTCCGTCGCGATGTTGTGCGTCGCGTACGGTGCCTACGCGTTTAACGTCGTGCAGTATCTGCTGCGGCACCACGCGCGCGTCATCACCGAGGCGATGCCGCAGGAGCAGCAAGCCGCGTGAGCGCCCGCGCCATCGTCTTTCCCGAGGCCGGGCGCGTCGAATTGCGAGACGTCGCGCTGCGCCCGCTTGCCGACGACGAGGTCGTCGTAGATACCTATTACTCGTCGATCTCGGCCGGGACGGAGCGGATGCTCTTCGGCGGCAAGTTACCGCGCATTCCCGGTCTCGGCTATCCGATCGTTCCCGGTTACGAGGCGGCGGGCCGCGTGGTCGCGGTCGGCCCCGCCGCCGAAGGCGTCGCGGTCGGCGACGAGGTCTTCGTCGGCGGCAGCCACTGCTATACCGACGCCGCTGCCATGTTCGGCGGACAGTCGTCGCGGCTGCTCAAGCGCGCGGCGCAGGTCGTGCCGCTGCACGGCATCCCGCTCGCGCAGGCGCCGATCCTCGCGCTCGCCGCGACGGCGCTGCACGGCGTACGCCGCCTCGGCGACGTGGCGGGCAAGCGCGTCGCCGTGTTCGGCATGGGCGCGGTCGGCCAACTCGCCGCGCAGTTCCTCCAGGCGGCGGGGGCCACGGTCGTCGCGGTCGATCGCTCGGCCGAGCGGCTCGCGACGGCGCCCGGCCACGAACGGGTCGACGCGTCGGTCGCCGGGTACGAGGCATCGTTCGGCGCGCCGGTCGACCACGCGGTCGAAGCGACCGGGGAACCGCGCGTCATCGCGACGTGCGCCTCGGTCATGAATCTCGGCGGCAGCATCGTGCTGCTGTCGTTCTACGACGACCTGAACACGCCGTTCCAGCAGCTGTTCATGAAGGAAGTGACGCTGCTCGTGGCCCGCGAGTGGGCTCCGCAGGATCTCTTCGCCGCGCGCGACGCCGCGGCGAGCGGCGCCGTCGATTTGGCGCCGCTGTCCGGCCACGTCGTTCCCGTCGGGCGTTACGAAGAGGCCTATCGTACGGCCTTCGAGGATACGTCCGTCCTCAAGGTGGTGCTCCAATGGGCGTAAGCAAGAATCTCACCGTCGCCGTCTACGGCAAGGGCGGCGCGGGTAAGTCGTTTCTCAGCAGCATGATCGCGAAGGAACTCAACGCGCGCGGCAAGCGCGTGCTGCAGATGGGCTGCGACCCCAAGCACGACAGCGTCGTGACGCACTTCGGCGGCGCGCTGATCCCGACCGTGCTCGGCACGTGGGCAAAGTTCGAAGCCGAGGGCCGCGCCGACGACCTGCAGCCCGAGGACGTTATGTTCAAGGGCGACGGCGTCTACTGCATGGAGCTCGGCGGCCCGGAGTCCGCGCGCGGCTGCGGCGGCCGCGGCATCACGTTCGGCTTCCAGCTCCTCGAGAAGTGGGGGCTGTCGGAGTGGAACTTCCACTACATGCTGCTCGACTTCTTGGGCGACGTCGTGTGCGGCGGCTTCGGCACCCCGATAGCGCGCTCGATGGCGGATAAACTGATCATCGTCTGCAGCAACGAATCGCAGTCGCTCTACGCCGCCAACAACATCGCATCGGCCGTTCGCTACTTCGCCAATAACGGCGGGCGCACGCGGTGCCTCGGGCTGTTCGTCAACAAGGACGACGGGAGCGGTAAGGCCGACAAGCTGGCCGAGTGGCTCGGCATCCCGCTCGTCTCGAAGCTGCCGCTCATCCCGCAGGATCAGGTGATGGTGGACGGCGTTCCGCACGCGGAGATCCGCCGCGCCGTCAACGACGCGATCGCGTGCATCGACAACAACGAGGCGCTCGTCCCCAACCAGGTCGACTTCGTCGAGTTCATGATGTCGCTGTCGGGCAACGCCGCGAAGATGGAGGGCACGGCGGTGACGGCCGACGAGCTCTGGACCCTCGGCGACGACGACCCGCTGGCCGGCATCCCCAACCACGGCGCGCCCGACCATCGCTACCTGGAGAGCGAGGACGACGCGCTGAAGCTGACCGGCCCGAGCATCGTCTCGGTCGGCGGCGGCGTGGTTCCCGCGGGCGCGTGGGAACGCAGCGCCTGAGCCGCTGAGCGCCGACCATTGAGCAAACAGCCGTCGTCCATGTGCCCCGCATTCGGGGCGATCCGCAACCTGTTGCGGATGGAAGACTCCATGCCGATCGTCATCTCGTCGGGTGACGGCTGCCTGTACGGCCACACCTTCGTCGCGCACTTCTACGTCGCAAACCGGCCGATCTATTCGCCCGGCGTCTCGTCGGAGATCTGGGCCAAGGGGAGCGCGTTCGACGAGTTGCGGTCGATGGTGCACGAGATGGCCGAGAAGCACCAGCCGTCGATCATTCCGATCTGCTCGCTGTGTGTGTCCGACACGGTCGGCCTGCCGTTCGACCTGCTGCCCAAGCAGATCGGCAACACCGAGATCATCTACGTGCCGCTGCCGGCATACAGCGTGCACACGCACGCCCGTGCCAAGGACATCGTCGTCGATTCGCTGGTCTGGCGTTTGCCGCCGCAGCGCAAGGAGCGTAGCGGCGTCAACCTCATCGGCGAGATCTTCCCGTCGGATCCGATCCACATCGACGAGGTGCTCCGCCGCATCGGCACGCACGTCAACACGCACGTGCCGGGTCCGCGGTGGGAAGATTACGTCGCGATGGTGGACGGCTCGCTGAACGCGCCGGTGCACCCCTTCTACAGCGACAGCGTCCGCCGGATGAAGCAAAAGCAGGGCTTGCCGTTCGTCGAGGGCGCACCGGTC
>Ga0182016_10004882_pt1 | contig 14675 bp, 10 predicted proteins | sample 712S2MmetaG_FD_120491 | JGI IMG/M metagenome (GOLD analysis project Ga0182016, IMG submission 120491) | Permafrost microbial communities from Stordalen Mire, Sweden - 712S2M metaG | ecosystem: Environmental > Terrestrial > Soil > Wetlands > Permafrost | place: Sweden: Stordalen | collected...
AAGCAAGAGCAGATGGTTTCGGTAGGAACTAAGTTCTTAACCGCACAAAACGCTAAGAACGAAGCACAGCAAGCTCTTGATGTAGCAATGAAAAACAATGATGGCCCGGCAATTGCAGCTGCTAAGGATGTGCTGAGTAAGAACGAAACTGTTCTCCAAAGCATCACGAGTGATAAGAAGAATCGTGATCTTTTAGCTAAGGGATTTAACTTCAATCACATTGATCCTTCAGAGAATAAAACTGAAGAGCATGATGCAATGAAAAAAGCGGCTGAGCTAGTCCAAGGTAATGCTGAGAAGAAAGCAGCGATGCTTAAAGCACAGCAGGATTACAAAGCCGGCTTGAATCAACAAGGAGCAAAAGCCTTTCAAGCAGCTTATGAGAAATCCCAGCCAACTGTCATGGGGCAGAATACAGGAGCACAATCTCAACTTGCTGCTATGCAAGCTCAGCGTAAAGAACTTATGGATACATTGAGAATTGTTCTTCCTGAGCAGATCAAGGGCGACATTGAGATGTCAAAAGAAGCACACGCAGATGCTCGTGAAGTTGCTCGGAATAACATGGAGATTAATAAAGCGGTTGTTGACAGTAATAGAGCTTTACAAGTACAGAGCTTGAAAAATCAACAGGATAATGTCAACAACTCTGCTGCTGCATCGCTTGAAAGATCAAGAGAAGGTAGCGCAAGAGCACTTGCGTTACTTGCCCAGAATAATCCTCTTGAAGGGCTTAAAGTCTTCAACACTGCTGCAAAGGATTTTCAAATTGCTAAAGATGCGAGCCAGAAACAACGTGAGTCTATTAACAAAGAACTCGACGCTAAACCATCAGCAGGTCGCCAGATTGAGCTACGCCGCCAACTTATTGCTATTGACCAAACTGATCAAAAGGCAGATACTAATTTCAATCTTAACAAAATCGTAATAGCACGAGGGGCTAAAGTTGACATCAACGATCCTCGGTTAAATCCACAGGTGCCTACTGTTCAAGTAGGAGATGGAGATACAAGTGCCACAAGCTCAAAACAGCAACAGCAACAACCAAGTCCCGACATCGACCCTAGAACCGGACAGCCTTTCGCAGCCCACCACAACGCTGTTAGCAGGACTCTCGTCAAAGGAGTCTACGGGACAAGAGCACTTGGATCTAACATCGCAACAGCCACAGGTCAAGCCGTGGACTCCGCCGGCGCAGCAATCCAAGGGACAGATTCAGCAGTCCAGGACGTCTTCGACACGATCGACGATCTCACAGGGCAGAGCCAATACACAAAGGAGCAAGGCAAGTAGCCCTGCTGAATCTGGCTATGCCGCGGGATTACGTGAAGGGTTTCAGTATCTTGCTGTTGAGGATAACGTAGCTAAGATACGTCAGACTTATCATTCGATCAACAGTCTGGCTGATCATGAGAAGATCAAGGCTGTAAGTGATAAATCATTGAATCCATTTATGTTCGATGATCCTTATGACGGGATTGCTAATAGCATGAGTCACTGGTCACAAGATGCTCCGCAGTATGCTGGACGAAACGATGGAGATAAACAGAAGATAGCCTCGAAGTACTATGACGAGGTTATTGGACCGTTGTATAAGAAAATGGGAGTGGCTCCTTTGTCTAAGGATGTATGGCTTAGACAAGCTTGGCACGCTGGATTGAGCTATGACCCGGCGTCTGCATACAGAAACTCAGTTCTCAAGGGTGCCTTGCATGGCGCGACAAGTGCAGCTGCACAAGTCTTGAACGCAACTAGGACATTGACAAATCTAGCAAATCTTCCAATTGCGACTTATGCAGATTCAATCAAGAATAAAGACATAACAGGACTGACTGGGTTCTACAATCTTGCTATCAACATGCACAATCGTGTGAAGGAGGAAGGGAACGTTATCACTGGAGTAGCTAAGACTATCGAAGACATAGGTGAAGCTACTGCTATTGGGTCTAAGTGGGAACATGATCTATCATCTAACCAATCCTTCTGGCGTGATGTTACTCCTGCTAGGAACTTTACCGAGAAAGCGACATCTTTTGTAGTAGAGAATGCGATGTTGCTTCCATTTTTTGGAGCTGTAGGTAAAGCGGCAGGACTTGGAGTTGGGCTAGTTGGCGAGGCTGCTGAGGGGGTTCCTATGATAAAGAATCTCACTCAAGTTCTAAACGCTACAAAGATAGGCCAAACTGCTGCTAAAGCAATGACCTATGGAACTGAAGGGTTGATTTTTACAAATCTAACAACTGATGTAGAAGATAAGAAAGATGCCTGGAAGACGGCGCTTCAATTTGCTGCCGCCGGAACATTGTTCTCTGGCCTTGGTAAGGGTGTTTCTAAACTCAAAGACATGCTTCCTGAAGGAGCAGAGAAAGCTTCTATGGAAGCAGCTGAGCATGAGGCAGAACTAGGAGCACAGGGAAAACAATCCGCTAATCCTGAGGAGTATCTTGATCAGTATAGAACACATCTAGCTTCTACAATGACAGCTGGCGGAGTTCCACTGGTTCATGCGATTATCGAAGAAGCTCTAGCTCATGTTAGAATGGAAGAAACTGCACCACTTGATGCAGTAGAACGAAAGATCTGGTATGAGAATAAACTTGCTGACGATCCAATCCATTGGAAATCTATGTCTCCATCAATGACAATTATCAAGCAGTATCTTGATAAGACTGGGGCCAAGCTCTCAGACATGACTCCTGAGCAGCAACAAGGATTGACTGATTTTCTAGACCACCAAGTCCATCAAGCTGCTGAGGAGCTGGATATGCGAGTTCCTGAGTTACAACGGGTTAAAGGAAAAGAACTCATGGAGGATTATATGCGAACTCCAGAGGGAGAGGCTGAATGGAAACAAGAACTAGCAAAGCAACAGGATCTCTACAAGAACCAGCCGGATGGAGCTAGGAAAGCTTCTGTAGTTGCCCAGGCGGAAATGACGAAACGACGTATGAAAGCTGTGCAGAAAGCTGCTGAGGAAAAATCTGTCACTGGGCCGGAGAATGTGAAAGCAGCTACTTCTATCCCTGATCCGGCCACAGCTGCCCAACGCATAGACTCGCGCTATGAGTATGATAAATCTGGCAAGGTCACCGGCTATCAAATGGCAATGTCTTTCAACTGGGAAGTTGGAGCTTCAAAGTTAGCTGAAGCCAAAGGTGGGAAGAGCACTACTAAGTTCTGGAATGATTATGTCAAGCACTTAGTTGGTGCCACCGATGATGATATTGGTCAAGCACATGCTTTGGCTAGTGATCTAAACGAGTACTTCAACCCACTCAAAGAATACGGATTGAAGTTTGAAAAAGCCAACACTGAAGGTGGTGATTGGACGAACTTCTTGGCTTTCATGTATTCCTACAAGGATAATCTCCCCAAACCTATTCAGGATAAGCTAGAAGATATCCTCATGAACAGTCCTAAGATGAGTCAGCTTCTAGGTTCTCGTCCTACGATTAACAAGATCCAAGAATTCGGTCAAGCTATCCAGACTCATGTGGATATGTTCACACGATCTAAGTGGTATCGGGAGTATGGAGAACGGCATATATTTCGTTCTTCGCAACCGGGAATTACTGGGACAGGTTCGTTGTCCAAGTGGCAAAAGGATCTGAAGCTAATGAAAAGTGCTCACAAGGCTGATCGGGATAGGGCTAAAGAGTTTTTTCCAGGTCGCTCGAAAGCTATGACTGAAGCAAGGCAGCAGTATACTACAAACTTGAAGCTGCATCAATCTCTAGAGATAGCTGCCTATCTCAAAGGCAAGCCATCAAAACTAGCTGCACTTATGGCTAAAGGGCGTTCAATCATCAGTGAAGCAGGGGGCGAGTAATGGGTGCTATAGCAGATGCTTTAGTGACAGGAGCAAAAGACTTATTCTCAAACGTGGCGGCTAAGTCAGAGTCAGCCGGAGTAACTAGACTTGGAAAGGATACTGTCTTTGCACAGGAGTCTGAGTTTAGCCGCTCTCCTGAGGCTATGAAGTTTGGTGCTCGTATGGGGGATTATGATTTCAAACGACAACAGATTCTAGATGATCTCTACAAACCTGTCAATGCGGTTCATGAGGCTGTCAAGAATGATCCTGCCCAATCTCATGCTACGATTGGAAAGATCAATGCTGATCTAACAAACAGCAAACACTCAGCCGCGGTGCATACACAAGAACTTATCAATCGTGAACCTGAGAATCAGGATCTCACACTTAAAGCGTATTCAGCAAAACTTGACGCCCAGGCTAGGCTCTTAGCTCAGAAGAGCCTTGGCGAGAATCATTCTTTCTTGATTGGTGATGTGATGCCGCTTTATGAAAAAGGTGATCCAGTTTCAGAAGCCCATGCTAATGCTTTGCTTAGCTATGCTTCGAATCAGTTCCACGATGCGACTCGATCACTTGAGGTTAGTGAGCACGGTATTGTCACTTCCGGTGTTGATCAGTCTAAGGTCAAGCTCAACATGCGAAATGCTCTCATGCTTGAGAATAAGTTTCGAGTGGCTAATAATCAGGAGCCACTGGCAGTGGATCTGAAGAAGTTCGATACTGCTAGTGTTCACGAGAGATCAAATGCAGTTGAGCGCTTTGCTTCGCAGCGTGCTCGTTGGTTTCTCGCCCCAATGATTGCGGCAAGTCATATCGGTACAGGATTCAACCCATTCCTAGCAGCTCCTTTGGAGAGTGTATCCAAAGGCCTAGCTGATATGAACAATGGTGAGATCAAAGAATTATCTGATGCAGCAGCTATTTTTACATCACAGCATTTTCATATGATGACTGAGGATATGTCTAACGAGACAAATCTTCTTGCTACTAAAACTGGGATGCCGGAAGTTGGGAGATTGTATGGCCAGATCTTTCACAATCCTGGATTCAACTTCATTCGTAATGCTCAACTCAAAGCAGCAGCGGCTATAGGTTTCCACGCAACCGGCTACTGGGCTGAGAAAGCTGCAAAGGGTGATCGTATGGCAGCGATTGAACTTAAAGGGCTTAGGTTAGATCCTAGTGAGATCATCAAACGAGGAGGTCAGCTTACACGAGCAGAAAAGATCAGAGCTATTTATGAGTTCACAAATCAACGCGTTTTCATATCTAGACCTTTTGATCGCTCATTAAATGCGACAAAGAATCCTTGGATGAGGATGCTCACAATGTTTCATGGATATGTGTCTAGCCAGCAGCGATTCATGCGCCGTGAGTTGCAGAAGAAAGTTGAGGGCAGAGATTATGTAGGGCTTGCGGTTTTTGCCGCTAAGGTTGGAATAATGCTTCCAGCTATAGCACCAATGCTTAAAGCAGCAGAGGTTTTTGCGCGTACAGCAAACGCCTCTCAAACTGTCGCCGGAGTTCAGTCAGATTATGCTAAGCTCAGTCACCCTGAGAATATTGCTCAATTCAGTGCTGAGTATCTTGACATGCTCTCTTATTTTGGTTCTTGGGGGATGTTGCATAGTTACATCAATGCATCTCATGGGGATCGTCTTGCTCTTGCTTTAATGGGTCCGATAGCAGGAGATGCTGTAAGAACTACCCAAGATGCAATCAACATCATCACTAAGCCTACTAAATCTGGCAAGCACAACATCAAGCCACTTGCTAAAGACATTCTCCAACAGACTGTTCCGGGGGCAGGGAATATCATAGCTAATCAGATATTCCCTGCCAAAGATATCAACAACTAACCAGCGCAACAGCGCTAGAAAGAAGCATCCAAATGTCAGGTCAATCCGCAAATCTCACTCTCGCTGAAGCTCGTGCAATGCAGGAACGTGTTCAGGCTAGTGGTAGCCATGCTTGTTCTAACGGTGGTAAGGGCAAGAAAACCAAGGGTGGCTCGATGGAACATGAGCAACATAAAGAAACTGCTCATGCTCACAATCACGGCAAGAAATAACAACCAGCAGTAACCAAAGGAGCAGGAATGAAACTACCTCTTGTACACAGAAAGCGTGAGAACGAGTGTACTCATCAAGGATTCAACTGGAATAGCGATGAGTACACTAAACTTCAATTATGGTTATGTGTTTGGAGAGCCAAAGTCTGTTTGCGTATACGACGTAGAGAGGAGTTCTCCAGAGCCTTCCATTGGTACTTCTCTCTTGCTCCTGTTGCAAGAGATGGATTTGTAAAGTTAGGAGGAGACTTATGGCATAATTTCGACACAGATCTCTTCAAGTATCAAGGCGCGATTTATCGTTTTAAAGAACTTCCAGAGCGGTTGAAGTTATTACTGTCACGAAAGCAACCTGTCACGTACACACGTCTCAAGCAGCAGGAAAGTAACTAGGAGTCCTTGTGAATATAGCAATGTCCTCATATAACGGAATGGGCGCTTGGTTTATCTTGCGTCTTTTAGCAGAAGGCCATAAGGTAGATTATTATCTATCCAAACCTGACTATGTGGACGTTCTTGGGGGGCTTATTCCAGCCCCCAAGATGCTTTCACTAGATCATAGAAGAACTCAGAAAGGATACGGCTATCCGAGTTACAAAGGATACGATCTCTCGTTATTTGATCTTACTGGAAGAGCAAGACAAGCTGATGCGTCGAGAATGGAAGCACCGACAATTGGAGATGGTTCATTCGAGCATATGTTCGAGGATGATCGCAAAGCGGGCATTGTGGCGATGCAGGACGTGGGGATTAAGGTTCCACCGTTCGAGGAGTTCACTGATGTAGCAGCAGCAAAGGCATTCATCAAGAAAGAAGGGAAGCGTTATGTCTATAAGCCTTATGAGGGGCCAGGGGGATCAGAGGATAAGAGTCTGACATACGTAGCTGAGGATGCTGATGATATGTTGAAGAATATTGATAAGCTCTTTCAGATGTCTAAGAATATGCCATTCTTACTTCAGGAGTTCATTAAAGGCACAGAAGCCTCAGTGATGGGTTATTTCAATGGCTCGGATTTTTACCAGCTCACTTGCACTCTTGAAGAAAAGAAATTCATGAACGATAATAAAGGTCCGAATACAGGTTGTTCTGGTAATTTGGTCTTTGCTATTTCTGAAGAGTCCAAGCTCTATAAAGATGGATTGAAGAAGATCATCCCAGTGCTCCAGGCTGTTGGTTTTACTGGAATGCTTGATCTGAATACGATTCTAACCGAAGACTCTGCCTATGGACTTGAGTGGACTCCTAGATTTGGTTATCTGGCCGATACTGTGATAGCGCAGATGTATGGTCATGGCTGGGGTGAGATGCTCCGGCGAGTTGCTACTATGGAGGTGCCGGAAATCAAATGGGCGGCTCCATTCGGAGTCTCAGTGCTGCTGTCAATTCCTCCATACCCCACAGAGATTCGTACCCAGAAAGCAAAGGATGTACCAATTGAAGGACTTGATCCTGAGAATCTTGAACAACTTTGCAGCACTTATATGTATGACGTGAAACTCGCACAGGATAAGAAAACACTAATCACCAGTGGAAACTATGGCTTTATCTGTGCGCCAATAGGAGTTGGAGATTCTATTGAAGAAGCTGCTGGAAGATGTGATGCTGCAATTGAGAAGATCTCAATTCCCAATATGCAATATCGCACTGACATCAACAAAACAACTCTCAAGAGATATAACTTTCTCAAAACTAATGACTGGTTGTAGGAGTGATGATGAAGAAAATATTTGCTCAGCTGATGTTTATGTTCTTGATGTTAACCTGTTCTTACGCCCAGTACACAACTGTCACAGCAACTGGGATAACTGATTCTGATGGAACACTGTGGGCGAACGGAACAGTATCGGTGGCACTTCAACCTAATCCGGCACAGGCTAATCTAAACAACTATAAGTTATGCTCATCTGGTGCTAGTCTTAGTACAGCTGTCACAACTCAAGGCCCAGTTTCTCTTGGCTCTGGTGGGTCTTTCTCATTCACAGTGTATGACAACTCTCTTGTATGCCCACAAGGTTCGCAGTATCAGTTTACTGTTTGTCCTGATGCTAGTTCTAAGTGTGGGGTTATTACGTTGCCAGTTACAGGAACGTCGGTGAATATAACTTCACAGATTGATGCTATGCTTCCGCTTCCTCGGTTTCCGGCTGTTATTGGGAACTATGGCTATACAGATGCAGAAGCGATACTGAGCCTTGAGCCAGGGAATATTTACTACAACGTGAATGACTTGTGTTATCGTGGGTACTCTGGAGCAACTTGGGCGTGTGTCACAGGAAATTTTATCTCGATTCCTGTGACGGTTGCTCAAGGTGGAACTGGCGCGACCACGGCGTCAGGAGCATTGGCGAACCTCGGCGGCATCTCCTCAACAGCCACTACTGCGCAGAGCACGGCTGGAAGTCTCGCGGTTGCTGGTAGTGTCTCGGCTCCCACTATGCTATCCAGTACTAATCCTTTTTACTGCGCCGAGGCGTACATGACAACAGCTATGGCTGGTGATTACGGGCAGGCGATCAATGCCACAGATACAGCCATAGGTGTTTTGCTACCAACATATCGTCCAGTCATCCGTACATGTGTGCAGGGCAGCCATCCAGTTTCTACGCCTATACAATTGTACTGGGGGTTGCTAGACACAACTGGATCTGTGCTTGTTCCGCAGAGTGGGGGTGCCGGTGGAATTTGGGGAGCATCTCCAGTATCAATACCATCCTGCACTGGTACCTCAGGAAGTACGACTGTCACATGCTCAGCAACTACAGGCTTAACTGCGGGTATGAGAGTAGGGGGTATAGGTCTAAGCTCTGCCAATCGTATCAGCGGTGCTCCTGCCTCAACTACATTTCAGGCAGCGCTTTCTCCCGTAGTCAGAGCGGCGGGTTTATTTGTCAGCGGGAGCGCTACCGTCTGTGGACTCAACACAGTTAAAGGGCTGGTGGCGGGGCAAACCATCACCAACTCTATCTATATCACTTCTGGAACAACCATCAGCGCGGTTTACCCATATACAACCACTAACTGCCCATACACGCAGTCTCTCGTAATGTCAGCCGTGGCGCTTGCTACTTCGCAGGAGGAGATTAACGGCAATCTAGTCGCGACGCCATCCACAATAACGGTAACTTCCGGCACATGGCCGCTGAACGTTTCTGCAATGCAAACTGCCAATGTTGTGACATTCGTCAATAACCCTCTGGCCCCGGTTAACTTTTCCTATCAGAATTTCCAAGGGCAAGGTCTACACATCTCAATTGAAGACCCCGGTTATCGCACACTGAACGGTGTAAATGGAATTGAAATTTGGGGGCAGGATAGTTTCGATGGTTACGATTTTGATGTGCGCAACATCGAAGGGACATGCTTCACTTTTGGCGGTTGGGATTCCACTGCTCCACCAAGGGAGTCGTTTTTTGACCATCTGAAATGCGTAGATTCTGGAGAATACACCACAGGGCAGGCGTCCATTGAGATGATGACGAATGGATCTCATGTGGATGAGATAAACCAAGTAAACATCGAAGGTGCTGAGATTGTCTACTCACATGGTGATGGGATGGTTATCGGAACTTACCAGACGGGCACAAACGGACCTAGACAAAACACTTTTAGCAATATGCAGATCGAGGGTGGAAGCGCCGACAGTATTAACGCTGCATATCCAGGAACGTGCCCTGTGCATATATTGATCGGCTCGAATAATATGTTTTCGGGAGATAGTTTGCTGGTCCCTGGATATGGCGGAGCAGTCATCTGCGATGACACGCAAGTAAGTCATACGAGGTCAATAACTGGCTCTGTTTACAACGCAGCTAATCACCAGTACACATATCAGGTGGTAGCGTCCACATCATCTCCTACGCTTACTTATGTGAGCGGGCCATCCCCTACTCCGCCGTATCCTATAACGGCGTTTAAGGCAGACGGCATGATGGATGGGAATGGTTGTCAAATATCTGGGACGAACGTATTCACTCTTCCCCTTGGCGCAACGAATACGGCAGGAACTACTTTAACCCTTACTGCCAATTCTCCCGTAGCTGGTACTGTAACGCTACGCTGTGGGGCAGGGGGATACTATACCAACGACACAAGCCCGCATGAACTTGACACTTTTACTTCTTTAGCCGGTATCTACGATGACGCAGACACTTTTACCTGGAGTCTACTTGGAGTACTTTCTCCGGGAGGCTTCGATGCTGGAGCAATCCCAGCACGCGGCGAGTTTGATTATAAAGGATTCCAGACTTGGGGAACATCTACTTCTAACTCCCTTGCATACTTTCAACAACAAGCCACATTTCAGGCCGGTTTGGCATCCGACAGTGGAATAAGTATCAAGAACGGCGATCTATATCTGGCCAGAACAGACCAGGGTGCTTCCTATATACTTCGTCCGAATACCACGGGATATAAAATCCTTGGTTTTGGCGTTAATGGCGGTGGAATGTTAGACTTCATGAATTTGAATTCCACCCAAGTGTACAATCCGGGAATATACATTGCCGGAAGCGCCTCCGTTCCATTTACTACCGCTGCTGGTTTTCTCGACGCAACTCAGCTTGTAAATGCGTTGCCAAATGGTATGGCGGCCACAACACAGGCGCTCAACGATGCGACGACGAAAGTAGCTACCGATGCTTTTGTTCAGAATCAGGTGGCAACACTAAGCGCCCCAACAATCAGATCCTACCCGTCCTGCAATGGAACACAGCTTCCTCCTTGCTCGTTTTCCCTAACCGGACAAACCGCGGCTCTAAGTCCTGTGACACTGTACACGCCAGCGACCGCAGGAGTGTACAGAATCACTGAATACGTCCAAACCACTACTGTCGGTACGGCGGGAAATATGACTGGAGCAGTTACCTACAACCCCGGAAACGGAGCAAAAAATCCTGCTGTGACCGGCACTGCGTTACTAACAACAACGGGCAGTACAGGGATTTCTACTGGCACCTTTTTCCTGTATTCTTCCTCCAGTCAGGGCATCCAGTACGGCGTTCAGTGGTCAGGAGTAACAGGGTCTCCCGTTTATAGTGTCTATGGAATTCTGGAATAGCCCTCAAGAGGACTATTGACTTAGGCGTGTGCGATTGATTCAGTCTTTGTAGAGTTGATACCGTAAGCTAACGCATTAAACACAATTAAAAGGCCACACTCGTATGAATAGAGTGTGGCCTTTTGTTTTGTTAATTCTAACTACTCCTCCGGTGTTAGTATGAAATCAAAAGCAGCCAACCCTTCAGCACCTGATATCTTCATGACTGCAAGATACCAGTCCATGTACTTGAACATCAGGCCAGCCTGAGTAGGGATCATAGTTCCAGCATAAGCTCCGAAAAGAACTCTGTCGCCAAGATGGATAGCCTCTCTCTCAAGTTCTAGTGCGGCTTTCTTACCCATTGAGACAATAACACCAGTGGTGGGGAGATTCTTAGAAGAATCCGGCAGAACAAGCAAAGCACCAATCCCATGACATTCTGGACATTCAGTATCAGTGCGTTGGTTGAGATAATCTCCTCCACACTCAGAGCATGGAGTCTCTCTTCGTCCTGCTGCTACAGGCTCACCAAGACTATCACTGACGTAGCCGAGCTGCTCATTGGAGTATTTGAAGCCAGGTCTATCATGGTCCTCACAAGAACAGTGGGATTGAATTCTTTTCTTTCCTTGACAGGTTTTGCACTCATAGCCAGATTTGAATACATCAATTGAGACAAGAATCTTCTCATTGAGCGCTCTAAATCCATATGGATAGCCAGGGAAAGTTACCTCATTTGAGTTGTCAATAACAATTTCCTGGCAACTTTTAGCGCGGTTGGCATCCTCAATACGCTTCATTAGCTCTGTTACGCCTGAACTTAAATCTTGCTGTCCCATTATGGTCCGACCTTTCCTTTCGTTGGTGTATGGGTATAGAAGCCATTCCTAAGAACACAGAAGTCAATGCTCGTAAGAACCCATAAGATTCTCTCCAAATCGCCATCTGTCAAATGCCGATGTAGCGCGCGAAGAATCTCTTTCTTTGTAGCTGACCCTCGTTTCTCAATAAATGCTTGAACTCTTGCTGTTGATGCGGCATCAACACTATCTCCGGCACCACGAAAGAGTTTTTTAATACTCCCAATCACTTTATTAATCTCAGCAATTGAGTTGATAATATCAAACTTATCAATAATTAGCGAATCACCTCGTGATACAGAGAAAGCAATCGCTAGTTTAATCGCATGAGATTTAATACGTGCTCTGAAGTTAGTCTCTGATTCAGAGTCAGCAGCATCAAGAGCTACTTTGTTATGTGCTAGATACTTCAATAGCGTAATCTTTGCATCAGCATCAATGCTAAATTTACCATGAAGTTTTGAGATAGCACGGAGGTCAAGGATTAGATTATCCCAGAGTGCTTTTGACTTCTTGTTAGCTTTTAAAGGCTCTGGGAACGGGAGATCTTTAGAAGTAGCCTCTGCGTAGATGAAGAGGCATCTACTGGAGAAACCTCCAGTGATAACCATGTGCGACTCGCGGTTGACATTCCGAAGGAAGTCAGGAACACTAGCCGCAAGCACAGAGCAGCACATATCATCAATAAAAACACTGCCTTTGTTTTTAGTTTGGTAATCAAATGTTTTCTTACTCCATGCTTCCTCAAGAAATTCCAACATCCAATCACTAGATCCCAAGAGAGTTCGTAGCTCAGTTGAGAACAGCAGACAACTATGTTCTTTAGCTCCTATGACAAGTTGGTTATTAACCAACTTAGGTGCTTGTGACCAGCCATCTGCAATCTGTTCGATGATCTTCTCAGCTGTGACTCGATCACTGAGTGTGTTAACAATCTTATTAAGCTTATCCTCCTTATTCATGTCCTCGACAATGTTCATGGCTGTACCTTTACCAACACCGGGAGGAGCTACAAGTACCACAAACATATTCGGATACAACGTGTAGGTGCCAATGTCAAAGTAGACATTGTTCTTCAATGCAGCACCGATAAAAGATAAAGCACTCCATGTGATAAAGTTTGACGGTGCGTCAGTGTGTTGCTCGACGCACTCATTATAAACTTCATGCCACGGTTTGCGTAAGATACGAGCCATTATTGCCTCTGTGATTAGTGATTTGGAGAATCAGACCAATGTTGATCTTGATTGCTTGCTTGTTTCGTCTTTGAGTTCCTCAATAGCCCTGCTGACGCTTTCTTGACTGAAGTCTTTGATCTTGACTGTGTAATTCCAACAGAATCCAACTTCTGCTTCGATCGGGATTTCAACTGTGATTCCATTGTGAAACGTGATAGATCGTGTAAAGCAAGATTGAAGCCGTAGGAGATGTTTGAAGACATTTCCTGCATCTGCATCAATGTCAAGTGCAATAGAGTCATGCCCTTCTTGGACAATGAATCGCTCGTTAACAGGGTAGTCGCTTTCGAGTTTAAGGACTGTAAATCCTGTATTGTCACCGACGACCGATTGAGGAATGTAAGCATACGCTTCTTTGAATATACTAGAGTTTTCGTCGTTTGGTCTGGCACTTAGAAACTGCCTTTCTCTCCCAAAGGGAGTTGTTAGTGTGCGTTTTGTTTTGATTTGTTCTTGGATGAATTTGTGAAAGATTCCTTTGACGTTAGGATCAAGCACTCCCATACGATCAAGCAAGGTCTTGCACTGGCCGATTGGATAAAAGAAACCCTCTTTGATAAGAGATTCACTCATCATTCCAGCACGTTCATCATAGTTTGTAGCGTGTCGAGTCTTCTTACCAAGATAGCGTTCAAGAGATTCTTTCCATTCTTTCTTGGTTTTTGAGCCAAGTGGGATATTGAAAAGCTCTGATGCTAGTTTTGTGTGACGATCTACACCTCCTCTGAGTTCTGCAAGTGCAGAGTGATTTTGAGATAGGGCGCTTACTGGCCAGTCTTCTGCGGAGATCTGATCGACTGTGAGGAACAGATTGCCGGGACGTGCAACGTAACAGCGCCGTGCAAGATGAGCAATGTCAGAGTGTTTGGGGAATGTCTGAGAATTTCCACCGTACCCAAACGTGTGTTTTCTGCAAGAGCGGCGGCCAGTTGTCGTTCCAGCGACGTTGTAGTTGCTGAGCCAGAAATAGTCTTGTCCACGCTTGTAGAATCGTGCATTGAGATAACTCTCCTTGAGCTTTGAATATTCACGAACCTTGAGGATTGCCTTGATAGCAGGGTCACCTCCGGGATAGCCAAACTGGTCTGCTAGAAGAATCTTCCGAAGTACAAGCTCCGCAGTTGATTCTTTAGCCTCGTAGTCTCCGTCTTCGTTTTTCTTAGCTATTTTTGGAACTTTATAACCAAGAGCTGTGAGCTTGTCTAGCAAACGGTATTTACCTTGAGTTGCATTTAGATTAACCGCGCCGGAGAATGGACCGTCTTTGAGTTCTTTAGGGTTGTTCTCTGCGCCAATAAAGACCTTACAACCCCAAAGGTTAGAAGCTATGGCAAGTTGCCTTGCTACTTCAGCATCAACAATTGCTTTAGCTTCGTTCACACGAGCTAGATCAACACGCACTCCACGATTGCCTATGTTGTAATAGGCTGCTTGAAGTGAGTGTTCGTATCTAGAGGTCACTTTTTCCAATGTTGACATCATCCAATCCCCGTCGCATAATTTCTTCAAGTTGTTCAATGAACTTAGATACAGGTGGCAGTTTAAATGCTAGATGATCTTTGCATGATGATACAAGTGTAACAATATCATCCACAAGGATTAAAAGTTTACTGCCTAAGTGCTCATTCTCAAGCACCAATGTCCTATT
>Ga0182016_10004883_pt1 | contig 14675 bp, 8 predicted proteins | sample 712S2MmetaG_FD_120491 | JGI IMG/M metagenome (GOLD analysis project Ga0182016, IMG submission 120491) | Permafrost microbial communities from Stordalen Mire, Sweden - 712S2M metaG | ecosystem: Environmental > Terrestrial > Soil > Wetlands > Permafrost | place: Sweden: Stordalen | collected...
CCGCCGCGAGCCAGGCGCAACTTTCCCCGGCGCGTTTAGCGGCTAAAAGATGAGCAACCTTGCGACTTTTCCACCGTCGCCGTTTGATGCGTGCCACGGATTTTTTTCAAGCTGCCGTTACGTCGGGCATCGAGCGGCCTGGTTGACCGCCAAAAGGCGGGGTAAGTGTCATGGTTGAAAATTCCCGAAAGAGGCCGAAGAATGCCGAAAATCAACGGCTTGTGACGCGCCGGTTTTCCGGCAGCAATGATTCACCTTGAACCGGTTGGAATAAGGTTGATCTGCCTCGATGTCGTCACCGCGAACGTGGCGTGTTATGCCCGCCTCTTGCCCTGGCAAGGAGAATAGCGTCCTGTAAAAATCGGTTCGCTTCAAGGTGTCGTCACGCTGACGGCCTTCGTCACGTCCGCCAGTTTGTCGCCGTCCAATATCACCCGGCTGAAGCTCACCTTGGCGGTGAGGTTCGTGGTCGTGAACGGCTGCGGACTCGTCACCACAAAGTTGAATGTCGCCTCGGCTTTGGGTTCAAGGCTGGTGTGGTTCTGGCCGATAACCCACTTCGTTGACTGCCCGACCATCTTGCCTTGGTCGTCCAGCAGGAAGCACACGGCACGCGCTGACTTCACCGCAGCGCCCAAATCGTTTTTCATCTTTAGCTGCACGATGGCTTTTTGGCCGGTGACTTTTGGTGGCGTGACTGTCACCGCGAGCTGTGCCGTTGCCAGCATCGGACAAAGCACCATGACGGCTAAAGAAAAAAGTTTCATGGCTTCGTTGGCTGACGTGTGGACTAATGCGATAACCGTTGGATGATTTTTACCGCGACAAAAGCAACACCGATGAGCAACACCCCGTTAATCACGACGCCCGCCACTGCGCGCCCCCAAATTCCTTCACGGCCACACTGCCGGGTTTTCCATAACGCAAACCAACCCAACCCAAATCCAGCCACGATAACCAAAGCAGTGACGCCCGACTGCACTACGGAACCGAGATACGTCCCGGATGCTTGCGCGCTGTTCAACACAACCGTGGTCAGCAAATTCACCGGAATGGTCAGCACTGGTGCCCATAGACTAAACTTCGCCGCCGATATAGCTGAAGTTTTTTCCTTCGACTGCTCTTTGATGACGGGTGGCAAGGGTGGCGGATTCATTGCTTCCTAACCTCAACAATTCTCGTCGGGTCAAATGGGATGTGTGCGTTCGTGCCGACCTTCACAATCTCTTTCGCCCATGCCACAAAAACATCGGACACTGTCGTTCCATCATCCAGCGTCACGACTAACCGATTGACGCCATAACTGTATTCCGGCATGGCTGCAACTCGGTCTTGAAAACGCTCTGGTAATTCGTTGGTCATAATTGTTCAGAAGCCGGATGGGAATATCACTTCTTGCGCTCCACCTGCACCGCCAAATTGTCCGCCCGGAACAGTGCCTCTTTGAATAGGTGTGCCAGCCGGTGGCTGTAAAGTGCGGTAATACTGCGGCGCACTGCCAGGTAGATCGCCAAGATTTTGCAACACTGCCGGGTCTTGTCCAATCGCATCAAAGGTTGCTTGTGGAAACGCATAGGTGCCGGGCTGTGCGCCACTCAATGAAGTGGAACCAAATTTCAAATTTTGTGGTGCTGCGCCAACTCTCACAAAAGTTTCGCCCGCCTGTGTGACACCAGGTGTTTGAACACTCGCGCCATTAGCAAACGGAAATTCTAGCTGAACTGCATCGCCAGAAGCCGCTGGTGCGGCTGCGGTCGGTGCAGTGGCCGCCGGAGCCGTCGCCCAATTAAAAACACCCACACCACCCGCCGCAACTCCCGCCGTGCTGGCCACGCCGCTGCTGATAGCCGTCCACTGCTGATAGGCATCGCCCACTGGCTGACCTGTCACCAGATTGATGTTCTCTGCACCCGAAACGACTTGCCCCACATTCCAACCGCTGACGGCATAACTGGCCGCCGGTAAAAATCCGCTGTCGCCGTAAATCGTGCTGACGTTGTTGCCAAAACCCGTCAGGCCGTTGACGTAAGTGGACGGTGCGCTCATGCCCGCCAGTTCGTTCACTATCGTCCCGGCTGCGCCTGTAAGGTAGCCGCCGCCTGCGCTGCTGTTGTCATAGCCGTTCAGGTAGCTGCCAATGCCCCGCAATGCCTGTCCGGCCACGCCACCATTATACAGGTAATTGGCAGCTCCATCTATGCACCGTCCATCACTGTCGAAATAGCCGATAGGATTCCCTCCGCAGAAGGACATGCCGTTGGGGTCATGTTCGTTCCAAGTCGAGTCATACGACAACCACATACCCGACACTGGATCGTAAAGCCGCTTTCCAATGTTATAGTAGCCAGTGATGTCCACCCACCGCCCGCGCCATGCCGATGACTGCGCCACGTCGGCACCGTGCGCGAGCGCCACAGGTCGGTAGCCAGACACCGCACCGTAGCCGGTGGGCCGCGCCGGACTCCAAGAAACTACTCCATTGGTCACTTCGGCCAATATGTTTCCGCGATAATCGCTGATGACCGGATTGAACAAATTCAGATATGGCGACACGCCTTCGAGTCCGCCGGTGCCGTTCAACCCGCCGTATTTGCCATTCAAGTCCGGGCCGTAGAGTTTCCATTCCGTCGTCAGGCCATAGGAAACACCGAGTTCCAAAAATTCCACCTGCGGGTCATAATACTGGTTGATCGTCACTGGTGAAAGATTCGGGTCTTGCCCATTGATAATTACCGTGCAGGTGGTGAACAGCCGCCGGTCAAGGCCGTCAAATTCAGCGTGCCAACTGATGCCATTCTGCGTGCCATATTGATAATCGGAATAATCCGCGAGCCGGTCTTTGGCATCCCAATAGAACTGCTGAAGCCGGTTGATCGAACCGTCGGGATTGTGCCAGATGCGTTCCTCCACATTACCGCCGCCGTCACGCGAGACGGAAGCCGTCTCTTGGACAAAGTTGTTGGTGAACGTGTTGGTGGCCCAGGCGGTGAAAAAACCGCTGGGATGCGCGGCGGCAACCTTTAATTGATGCACGCCGGGCGTCAGCTCCATGACCGTGCGCCATTGGAACGGATACGAAGGATCGGCGGAACTGTTGGTCGTCACGGAGAGCGGTTGACCGTCCAGCGAGGCCGTCAGCGTGGCCTGGCCATTAAGCCGACCATTGGCCGGATACATGATGCTGGTGTTGGTCTCGGTATTAACGCGAGTGAAAGGACTGACACCACCGCTCCATAAGGCAGAGCCGGTTTCTCCCATTTCCGTAAGCACGCCGGATTCCGCTAAAACGCCGCCATCGTAAGCCAGCGTGTTCGTCCATTGTGTTGAGCCGTTGAGGTTGACTTGCTCCTGAACAAGCCGCCGGCTCAAACCGGCATAGGAATAAGAACGGGAATCAGTGAAGTCAGCACGGTAGAGTGTGTCGTCAGCGAGCGTTCCGTCCAGATACCGTGTCAGCGACTCGGTTAATTTAGTCGTCCCATTGACGGCGGTAACAATGGTGTAAGGCCGCCCCTCGCCGTCGCGCGAGGCAATGGTTGTCGAGCGAACACCGACCGACCGGCTGGTCAGCAATCCGGCTGTGTCGAAACCATAGTTGCCGCTGCCAGTCGGGTTGCTGGCATAAGTCAGCGAACCGTCGGCGCGCGACGCGAAATTGTAGCTGGCTCCGTTGATGCCCAATCCGGTGCGCCGTCCGGCGGCGTCCCAGCTCTGGCTGGCGCTGGAAAATGACGAGCCATTTACCGTGACTATTTCGGAACTCAACTGTCCATAGGCGTCAAAGGTGCGCGATATGACTTTGGGATCGGCTCCGGTGCCGTGGCCGGTGTTTTGCTCGACGATGTTGGTCACGAATCCGCGCGGATCGTAACTCCAAAACGTGTCAACATGCGTATAATCGAAGTCGGTGCGCGAAATGGATGCCTGATGTAGCCAGTCATCGTAACTGTAGGTGCTGACCAAGCCGCGTCCGTCGGTCTTGGTGTAGGGCAAACCGGCAAACGGACTGCCGCTGGAATAATAGGTGTAAGTATTCGTGCGGGTGCCGATGCCGCCCGTGCCGACGAGCCAGTCTTGAAGCTCCTGACCGGCATTGTTGTAACTGGCTTTCCTCTGCAAGCCGCCGGGCATGGTGCGGTTGGTGAGGTCGCCCAACGGGTCATAGGCGTAAGAGGTGACGGCGTAATCGCGGTCTTCCTTTGAAGTAGTGCGATTCAAGCCGTCATGCGTATAACTGGCGAACGTCCAGCCGCCGCCCGGCGAAGTGTCGTGTTCTTCATAATCAGGGTTGCCAGCCAAATCGTAGTGCTGCCAAGTATAATCCAGATAGCCGCTCACCGGATAGGCAACGGACAAAACCGTGTGCCCGTCGTTGTCGGTGTAGGTGGTGTGGCTGATGGCCGTGGCCCCGGAGCCGTCGGTGACGGTGACACTGTTGTGGTCGGCGGAATAAGCAAAATACTTCTCGCGCACCAAACTGCCGGAAGCACTGAAAACCTGCGCGCTGGTGGAACGCCCCAAGGCATCGAGCTTGTTGACGGTGGCTTCACCAAGAGCGTTGATGTTGGTCACCGCCCGCCCGGCGGCATCATAGAAATTGGTGACGGCCTGCTGCACCAGGTTGGTGACGTAGGTGATGTTCGTGCTGCCGGGATTCATGCCGCTCCCGGTGTATTGCGAAACCGTGACAATGGCCGGGCCGGCAGTGACCTTGGATCGGTCAAGGTCGTCGAAGCTGGTGGTGAAGACATTTCCGCCGGCATCCACCTTTTTGATGACGTTGCCGCGCCGGTCAAGCTGGGTTGAAGTCATTGCCTCCAACACGCCGACCGCCGAATAAAATGCGCGCGTGGTGATGCGGTTGACATCATCATAGGTCGTCAACCAAAACGCGCCGTTGCCCTGAATTTCCTGTTCGATGCGGCCATCCAAATAATAACGCCAGGCATTGGTGGAGCCGTCGGCGTTGAACCGGGTTTCCGGCTTGCCGGTATCAGTGTAGAATGTCGTCGCCACGCCACCCAGTGCGTTGGTGTAGGACTGCACCTGCCCGCCGGGTTCGTAACCGTAACCTTCCCGGCTCAACACGGTAACGCCATCCACGTCGAGATGGGTGGTTTGCACCAGACGGCAGAGGGCATCCCATGTGTTGGTGATCATCGCCCCGCGCGGGTCCACTTTCAGCGTGAGATTTCCGAGCGGATCATATTCGTAAAAAGATTGGGCGTAGAGATTGTAGCCGGACGGAGCTTCAACGCCCGTGCCGTCGCTCTTGGCCTCCGAACGCCAGTGAATTTCCGTGGTGACACGACCGGCTCCATCAAAATCGTAGAAGACATAATCTTCGGGGTTGTAACGTGGGCCGTCCACCCAGTTCAATTCACCGTTGTCATTGTAGTAATTGAAACTCCAAGCCAGCGGATTGCCGGACTCGTCGAAGTTCTCCTTTTCGATTGGCCGGTCAAGGGCGTCAAAATCCTGGAACACATAAGCCCCCAAGGAATCCACCTGAAAGATCGGATTGCCCCGCTCATTGTAGAAGAAAGTGTTGACGACATTGGGATCGCCCGTGCCGGGGTAACGCACCGTCTGCGTGATGAAACCATGCCCGTCAAACGCCGTGTCATTGGTGGCCGCATCGGTCGAACCATAGGCGCGAATCTGGCGGGTCATCAGGCCAAACGCCCGGTTGGTTTGCGTGGTGTTGCCATTTACCACGATGTTGGTGGCGTTGCCGTAGAGCATTAAATTGGTGCTGACGGGCGTCGTCCCGGCATAACGGATCATTTGCTGCGGCAGGAAGTTGAACACCGGGTCATAGACAGTGACCACACCATTGCCGGCGGCATCGTTCATCTGCACCGGCAGGTTGTTCGTGTTATAGACAGCGGAGTTGGTGGCGGTCTCCGACGTGATGCCGTTGCCGGTGAGGTCGCCGGTGACAATGGCGTTCGTCACGTTTCCGTTCGAGTCATACTGGTATTGAGTCACCAGGCCGCGTTTGTCCGTCCGCGACGCGACGCTGCGGGGATAACCCGGCGCGGTGGCGTTGTCCGCATACCACGATTGCTGAATCGTCAGGCCGAGCGGGTCGGTGATTTTGGTGATGAGGCTGTTGGTGTAGTCGTAACGATTGGTGTTTCCGTTGCCGTCAATGATGAGCGTGTAGCCGCTGATGGCATTCGTGTAGGAATTGGTGAGGACAAAATTGTTGGCGTAGATGAACGTGGCCGTGCGAATGGGATTCAGGTCAGCCCCGGCGGTGGACAACTGATTGGTGACGCGCCGCTGACTGTCATAGGCGTTGATCAACTCGCGGCCATCCGGCTTGTCTTCCTCAACCAGCAAGTGGGTGGAATACCAGGCGCTGCCGCCGGTGACGGCCTGCGTCAAGTGCTGATACTGATAAGAGCGGGTGGTGGTATCCGGCAAGGTCACGGTCACAAGGTCGCCGTATTGATCATATTCATAAATGAGGCGGCGACCGTCGCCGCAGTAGGCATCAACGATGTGGTTGTAAATGTCATAATCGAAGCCGAGATAATTGCCGTTGCTGCACTGAATCCTCACGACCTCCCCGAAACTAGGCTGCGTGGAATCCGTGCCGAAAGTGAACGTGTAATAATTGCCACGACTGTCAGTCCATTGCTGCAAATACGGCCGGGTCTGATTGAGGATGCCGTTGTTAAACGTCATCGTCTGGAACGCGCGAATGCTGCCGTCCGCGCCATAGAGGGTGAAATTTGTGGTCGAACCGTTGACCGATTGCACGAGGCGGTCACGCAGGCGGTTGGCCAGAGCACCCGCGCCGGCGGTGGTGTTGTTGTTCAACTGCGGATTGGCGGCGAGCGAAGGGAGCCAGACGCTGGCGTTGGTGGCGGTTTGCACATAGGCCAGCACCGCGCCGTCCATGTCGGCGGCATAGATGTTCGTGCCGCCGGGACTAACGCCCAAATAGGGCATGAGGCTCAATTTCCAGCCGGAGCCGAACTGGTTGTCGGCCAGGTTCTGGCTGGAATAATTGCGGCGGAGCGCCAGCGGGATCGGGCCGGGCAACTGCAAATCGGTTTCGTCAACGTAGAACTCGCCGGTGACGGAATGCACCGGATCCAAAACCTTGCTCCACAACGTCGAGCCGCCATCGTCCGTTTTGCCCACATTGCCATTTTGAGCATTCGCTTGAAATGCGGCCGCAAGATTCTGGTTTGGTGTCCCGCTGGCGGGCAAATTATAAAGCGTGTTCACGCTGCTCATCCAAGTCGAGTCATAATAACTGACAGAGAGAGTGTTGTTTTGAATGGCATTGTAGGTGATTTGAGAATTGAAATCCGGCGATGTGGTGGGCGCAAGGGTGGTGCCACTGGCGGGCGGATAAAACGACATATTGAAATTGTCGTTGTTGTTCAGGTTGATATTTATCGTGTTGCCGGGCGTCAACGAAAGCAACTGGAACGGTTGGCCGAAAGCGCCGTTCAAGCTCTGCGGCGAAATCAATGCCTGCCAATCGCGCCAACCCAGGAGGAGCGCCGCCATGCCTTTGTAGGCGGAATTGGTCATCGGCCCCGGCGTGATGTAGGCCGTGCAATAGCTGCCATCGGCAGGATTTTGAAAAGCGGCGACCACCTGCGACCACAAGTTGGAATCCCAGCTTGCCAGCGGTTTTCCCTGATAGCTCACCGCCCCTTGCGCGGCATAGTTGTTGATGTTCAGGGAGACAATGCCGGCACCGCTGGCTTGCGCCAGTTGCAACAGTCGCACCGTGGAGACGGCGTTGGTCTGCTGATAATAGGTGTTGATGACCTGATGCTCTTCCGCCGAACCGTCGGCGATGGCGATCAAATTGTAATTTTGCTGGGCCAGTTCGCGATTCTGGCCGGAATCCGGGTGCAGGGTTCCGTTACCCACTGACACCACCTCGTTGAAAAACATATCCACATTGGGCAGGACGGGATAAACCGTGTTATTGGTCAGGCTGCCCGAACTGTCGCGAGCGGGGCCGATTTTGGACAAGCCCGCCGCAAACGATGACAGGCTGTTGACTTTATGAAGGTGCTGGTTCAACTGGTCGAACTCGCCAACCTTTTCGTAGTAAGACATGCCGGCCAGATACATGGTCGCCCCCTCATACACATCCGGCGAGACGCTGTTGGTCAGCGCGGGATTCAGCCGTAGCGCATTTTCCATCTGCCACAAATCTGTCGCATGGACATTGAGCATGTCGCGCGTCACCGTGCCATAGCTCATGCAAATTGCGGCTTGGTCGCCCTTCCGCAAGGGCCGCTCGAAAATCTCTTGAAGATCGGCTTTCAATCCAAAAAAAGTTGAAGTTGGGTCAATCGCATACGCTGCGGACAGCGCACGATGGCGATAATACTTGAACCGCACTGACAACTGGTCGTCATACCGATCAAGGGTCAAAGACAGGACTTGTTTGTTGGTCAGAGCGGGGTCGTTGATAAACGAAGACTGGCTGGTGATGCTGGGGCGATAAGGCAGCAAGACCAGATTCAGCAAAACCTGGGTGGAATTCGTGGCGGTCTGGTAAACGTAAAACTCGCGGTTATGCAAATCGCACAAGCGCAGATCGCCGGTCTGGATGTCCTTGGCCGGGTCGGTCAGACTGTAAATCTCCACGCTCACCGTGTCGAAAATGTTGGTCAGCGTGGGACTGATGTTGGTGATGGCGCTGGACGAGAGGCTTTCCAGCGGCGTGCTGAAGTTCGTCACCCAGGTCGGGGTCGGGAAATCCTGCCAGCGCGTGTAGTAGTGCTGGCGGTTATACACATTGACGCCGATGTCATCCACGGAAATGCCGGGATGATTTTGCAATAAGGTTTGCTGCAAGAATGCCGGGAAGATGACGCGCGGGGTGTTGTCGCCAGCCACCGCCAGCGACAGCAAATTGGTATTGCCGTAGATGTAGTCCTTCACCCAGCCGTAGGCGTTGCTGTAATTGGCGGGCATTTCATCATACAGGTTCAAGCCTTCGGTGATTTCGTAATCTTTCAACCAAGGAAAAATATGCACCCAATTCGTGCCGATATAGGCGGCCACCCACGGATAGTTGACCGGAATCATCGTGTTGGTGGTGTAAAGCTGGCCGGCCTCGCTGTAAGCGCCATGCACCTGAAATTTCAGCATCCGGCTCAGGCGGGCGTCCAAAATTTTGAGGCCGTTGCGCGGCGGAAATTCATACACCGCCGGCACTCCGGCCTGACGCAGCAAATAAACCAGCAAGGCGCATTGATCCAGCGGCGAACCTTGTTTTTCCATGAAGGTTCCAAGCGCGCCCCGGCTCACGCCGCCGGGATTGATGGCCTGCTCCGCGACGTTGCCGTTGTCGCTATAATCCATCGGGTCGGTCAGGCCAATGTTGTTGATCACATAATTGGCCAGCGCAATTGGGTCGCTACCCATGCTTGCCACAAAATTATCCAGCAGCGGATGCCGCCGCAGTTCGGGGCTGGCATCCAGATTGGTGGCGGCGGATGGAGTGAAACTCACCACGTTGGTCACGGGCGGGGTGTTGGTCAACATTTCCGCCAGCGTTTTGCCCGCGTAGAACGGTGGCAACGGCTCGCCGTCAAAATGCGGCTGGTCAATGAACACCGAACGCCAGGCTGGACGGGCTTCAAATTCCAATGTGTAAAGCTCCGAGGCGGCGGTCTGGTTGCCGCCGTCCTGCACCATTGGCATTCCCTGGCTGTCCAAGTTGCCAAAGACTTCCACCAGATAGTAGTAATTGATGGCCTGGGCACTGGCGGCATGGGTCAACACATACGCCCCCTTGGAAGTGGTGCCCCAACTCATGTTTGGCGAGTCAGACAACGTGGTGGTCAGCCCGAACGTGTTGGTGGTGCCGGTCCCATCCGCAAGATAGTTGGTGCTGGCCGACGCTTGAAAGCCATTGGTCAGATAATTATTCCAAGCAGTCGGGCTGGCACTGTTCGGGGGATACAAATCGATAAAGCCAGCAACCGTGAAATTGGTGCGGTTAAAAACGATGATTTGAACCGGGCCTGACACCGGCGCGGGATCGCCGGCATACACGCCAAAACTGTAAGACTGGTTCACATAAAGCGGAGTGCCGCCCACCCGCTCACCGAAGGCGACAATCGGATTATTGAAGGCAATCCGGTTGGTGTTGATGTTTTGCGGCAAGGCATTGGTGGCATTGTAGTGATAATAAGTGCCGCCCCATGCGCCAATGCCGTAGAGGGTCGCCGCATTGCCATAAAGACTGTCATAGACCGTTCCGGTTTCGCCCTCCAACGGCACAACCTGCGACCAGAAGGTCGGATCGTTGCCGCTCCCGCGCCAGTAGCGGCCAACCGGCGAAGGGACTGAATTGGTGGTGTCGCTGTTCGGCAAAAGGGTGACGACCGCCTGTGAATTCGCGCCCGGAAAATAATTACCGGCGTTGGTATTGAGGGTCAAAACTACCGTGGCTGCTCCGGTCAACGCCGGGCTGCTGGTCGGCGTGACGTTCAAATTAGCGCTGGTCTGATTTACGGCAAACGTCACCGATGCGGGCAAGGCCGTATAGTTCACACCGGCAGTCGCCGTGCCATTGACGGTGTAACTCACCGTCAGGGCGTGGCTCAAGCCGCCGCTGCGGGTCAGCGTAAATTCCCCCGCCGGGCCGCCTTGGTAAGCATTTTGTTGTGGCGCGGTGACATTGATGGTCGCCGTGTCCGGGGTAATGCCCATTGTGGCGGACGGGCTGCTGGCATCGAGGGCATAGGAGTTCGTCACCACGGTGACTGTCACCATTTTTGTTCCCACCGTATTGGTGTAAAACGTGGCCGTGATGTTGGTCTGAACGCCATAGGTTCCCGGCGGGATGACGATGGAGTTGGTCAGCCTCGGCAGATAATCCACGCCGTTGGATGCGGTGCCACTCACCGTGTATTTCACTGTCACCGCCGGGGTGCCGACATGGGCGTTGTTGTTGTAAAAGCTGAATCCCGCCGTCTGCCCCTGCAAGATGCTGAGCGCGGTGGCATAGACGCCCACGACCGGCGTGTCATCATAAATGGTGGCGGTGGCGGTTCCCAGTCCCGAAATAATCTGGTAGCTGCTGCTGGAATTGAGTGTGAGCGTGACGGTTTTGTTGTCGTTGGTGACGTTGTTCCGATACGTCGTAAACGGGACAAGCACATAGCCCGCCCCCTGTGGCAGCGTGGTGGAGCCGCTCAACGTGGTGTAGTCGGTGCCATTGACCGCCGTGCCGCTGATGGCATAGCTGACGGCGCGGGCGCTGGATTGAGTATAGTAGGTGTTTATCCGCTGGATTGCCAAGGCCGTTGTCTGCCCCTCCAACAACACTGAATTGGTGTAATAGACCTCCAATTGCGGCATATCATTGAGAATGGTGAGCGTAGCGCTCGTGTAGCCGGGATAATATTGGTAGGCTCCCGGCGCAAGGGTGACGGTCAGGGTTTTATCAACGGATTGGGCGGAATTGTTCGCTGAAATGGTGATGTCCGTTTCGCTTGAACCTTGCGGAATTGTGACGGTGCCCAGCGTCGGCGTGTAATCGGTTCCTGCCGTGGCGGTGCCGCTCAAGGTGTAATTGATGGTTCGAGCCTGGGTCACGGACTCGTTTCGCCAAAATCGCAACGTGGTCTGATTCGCCCCGCTCACGCCGCCTTCCAGAATCGGCGTGGCAGTCAACAGGACGGCCACTTGCGAATCATTATCCAAAAGGGACAACGGTGCCGATTGACAGTTGCCGCTGGTGTAAGGACTGCTCACTGCTATGGTTCCTGTTCGGTCATACTGCAAATTCGTGTTATCAATGAAATTGATGGTGTAAGAGTAGGGACTTCCGCTAATAAAATTGCCCGCCGGGATGTTCACCGTGAAATTTCCGTTGTTGGCGACATCGGCTTGTGATCCTGAAGTGCTAATGGGATATGTGCCATTGCCGCTAATGGTGAGTCCAGTTTGTGCGCCGCTGGATTGGGCAGTTTGGTAGCTCAAATCATAGGATGAGGTAAAGCGGGCAATCCCAATGGTGACGGTGAGTGAACCGCCCTCGACCGCACTATAACTGCATGAACTTAAATAGTAAATAATGCCGTCAGCGTGCGAAGACACTATGGTTCCGATCAGTAATCCGACAATCGTTCCTAACACCCGGAGCGACTTATTTATTCCAAAACATTTTTTCATGGCTATTAGAAGTAGGCTGTCTGTGAATTATTGGAGCGCCGCGCCGTCGGTTGGGCTGTCTATGGTGACGGCCAATACCCCCAAGCTCTGATTTGTCGGATTGGCAGCTTCCCACAACGGAATGCCATTCGTGTCCAGCAATGCCTGATAAAATCCCGATGGATACGGCCCGGCGGTCACGGTGAATGAACTCTGCCCGTTGGTTCCCACCGCTGTGATTGTCCAGGGATAATCTGTCGAATTGCCCAGGACCGGAGTCGTCCACAATTCATAGCTCCCGCTGACCACGTTGGTGATGGTGATCAAAAGCTGGTTCGTCCCCGTAGGTGCCACGGTCAGATAAGGGGTGGCTTGTGACCAGACATTTAATGCCGTGGCGATGACAAGGAAGCCACCGGCGGTGGTCGCTAATAACGCAGTCCAGTTTTTTCTCATGGTTTTCATTTTCGGTTAGGGTTGATGATTTTCAAAAAATGATGGATGACAGACGAGTAACGATACAGTGAATTTAGGGTGCGCCGTTTGGCGCAGAACGGGATGCAGGCGGGCTTTGGGCTGGAAAATTTTCATTGGCCGCGCGCTAACATTGTTTATCTGACAAACTAATTTAGCGATTTGCATATTATTCTATGAAAAATCCACCCGACAATAGCAAGCACAAAATCATTAGATACCAACTGGTGGTTGGTAGATGGTTTTTGTCTTTCTGGTTCCATAAGGGTTGTGGATTCATCCTCCCGAAAAATTTACCGCACCGTGGGCGCATCCATCCGCGCCCGCCGGGAAAAATTTCGTTTGAGTCAGGAACAGCTTGCGGAAAAGGCCGATGTGACGCGGAATTATATTGGGGACATTGAGCGGGCCGAAAAGAAAGTCACCCTTGAAACATTGGCGAAAATCGCCAAGGCCCTCAAATGTCGGGTGCGCGACCTTGCTTGGAACGTCTGACATTACGGGTGAAAATGGAGGGAACCACTGGAACGGCACGGGAATTTTCATGCCTTTCCTCCTGTTGTCACGGCTGTTCCATTTGTTTGCTCTGGTGAATATAGAGCGCAACCCGTTCCAGAAAATCGTCCGCAATAAACGGCTTGGCAATAAAATCCACTGCGCCCAGTTCAAACGCCTTCGCCCGCCGTTCTTCAAGGTCGTTTTCTGAAAGGAGAATGATTGGTGTTTGACGGGAAATCCAACGTTGCTTGAGTTCGCGGCAGAGGTCAAAGCCGCTGATACCCGGCAAGTCCGCATCCAACACGATAAGGTCGAATTTCCGAGTGGTGGCCAGTTCCATGCCGGCTTGTCCAGCGAAAGCCGTTTGCACGTCGTAACCAGCGCGGGTCAGCAGCAAAGTCATAAACGCAGCCACCGCTGGCTCGTCTTCCGCCACCAGGATTTTTGTCGAGGTCGCCACAGTTTTGACCATCATGTGCGTATAAGCACATAACTTGTCAACCCCTTTTTGCGTTATTGCTATGATGTGGCCAAATCAAAGCCTGATGTCATTGAATCGTCCGTGGTCCATCTGCTTCGTGAAAAGCGGATGGCGAAAAAACTTTCAATGTATGTGATCGCTAAACGCGCCCGCATGTCTCATTCGATGATTAGTCGTGTGGAACATGAAAAGTGTCGTCCCTCATTTGATACGTTGCTGCGTATCGCCGAAGCGATGGAAATTGACCTTTGGCCACTGATTAAACAGGCTGAACATTCTTTCAAGGCCGTGGCAGATGATTTGGTAAAGTGAATTTCGACTTGTGCATGAACTGATGCCGCCTGCTGATTTTAACGAGCCTCTTTCCCACTCGCCTTTATACAACGGGCCGGCATCTGCTCATTCGTTTCACTGCGCCGGTTACAAAAGCGTCTTGCCTTTGCTGGGGTGAATCCTGACTTCCTCCCGAATGGCGGCGCGGACTTTCGCCTCGATGCGTTCAACGAAGCTCATGCCAACGCGGCTGAATTTATTGGCTGGCCGGATCGCGGCGGCAATTTCCAGCGCGGTTTGTTTCACCTTGCTCCGGCAAAGGTGTGGAGTGGTGTTGATGCTTTTGAGCGTGTCCGTCATTTCAGCAGTTTCCATAATTTGCTATTTGGTTGCGTCGCCGATTCATTCAACGACACCACTATTTTATCAGGCGCACTTTTGCTGGACGGCAAAATTGGCGACCGAACCATTGAAAACATTGAGCGAAACCATTGTTGCTGCCGATGCTTGACATAAAAGCGCGCTGATTCCACGCGGGGCAACTTGGCAGGTTTTCAACTTCGACGCCATTTTTGTTCAATGTTTGCAAGGCGAAAAATAGTTTAAGTTTTTTTATTGCCGGCGCTGGCGGCTATGGCGATTTCCGAATTCTTCGCCACTCTGGAACACGATTCTTGAACAAGGATCAAGACTCCACAGAAGGGGACTCCGGCAACCGATGGTTGACTTTTCAGGCCAAAAGTTTCTAACTGACGGCATGAGCGCATCTATTGCCAGCCTGTCAGCCCAACAA
>Ga0182016_10004884_pt1 | contig 14674 bp, 11 predicted proteins | sample 712S2MmetaG_FD_120491 | JGI IMG/M metagenome (GOLD analysis project Ga0182016, IMG submission 120491) | Permafrost microbial communities from Stordalen Mire, Sweden - 712S2M metaG | ecosystem: Environmental > Terrestrial > Soil > Wetlands > Permafrost | place: Sweden: Stordalen | collected...
AATATCACAATGACCGAACCTAGTTGATCTCTGATCTCTGATCCCTGATCTCCGATCTCTGATCCCTGATCTCCGATCTCTGATCCCTGATCTCTGATCTCTGATCTCTGATCCCTGATCTCTGATCTCTGATCTCTGATCTCTGATCCCTGATCTCTGATCTCTGATCCCTGACCTCTGGAGCACCATGCGAAAAGTAAGAAACATAACCGTAGCCGTCGATCCCGAGCTCTACCGCCAGACCCGCCACCTTGCGGCCGAATACAACACCTCAGTCACCGACATGGTGAGGTTTTTGCTCCTGGTCATGCCCGAGGCGCTCAAGGCTGCGCGCTACCCCGGTGGCCGGCCTCAGTTCGGCATCGCTGCTCCCCGCGCCGCCCGCGATACGGAAACAGCCCAAACACCAGTCCAGCTAACTGCTGCTCTCTCAGAGACTTCCGCCAACTCTCAAATTATTGCGCGAACTATTGCGCGCACCAATGCCGCCCTTAACTCTTTTCCCGCCAGCCAGATAGGCCCCTCCACACCCCTTCTCCCCCCAAACGCGAATTCCTCCTGTAAAACTGTAAAGTCCACTCAAACCACTTGCTTTCAACCGCTTGCGGCGTTACAGTCAGCACTTCTACAGTTCTTGTATTTCAGTACTTCACTCATTACAAAGATCTTCTATGATTCAAATTCCATCATTCTGGCAGGTGGGCCGGCCATAGATTTGAAATGTTCGTCCCGCCCGGATGTGGGTGCCCGTCCAAGCGAGCAAACAAAGCGCTCCACGACGGCCCTTCGTCGTTCGAAGTAGAATGCTCCTTCGCCTCATTTCAAGGAGCCGTCATGAAGCTGTCCTCCGCGCCAACCGTCCGCCCACTATTCGTTCTCCTATTCTTGCTCGCCACAGGCGCAGCCATTTTTGCTCAGCAGGCCCTCGTCCCTGCCCGCTGGACCGAGGCCCAGGCCAATGCCTGGTACTCGCAGCAACCCTGGCCAGTCGGCGCTGACTTCCTCCCCTCCACCGCCATCAACGAGCTTGAGATGTTTCAGGCTGACACCTTTGACCCCGTCACCATCGATCGCGAACTCGGCTGGGCCGAGGCCATCGGCATGAACACCATGCGCGTCTTCCTCCACAACCTGCTCTGGGAGCAGGATTCCAAGGGCTTCACGCAGCGCCTCGATCAGTTCCTGGCTATCTCCGCCCGCCACCACATCCGCCCCATCTTTGTCCTCTTCGACTCCTGCTGGGACCCGAACCCCAAACTCGGCCCGCAACACCCGCCCATCGCCGGCGTCCACAACTCCGGCTGGGTCCAGGCTCCGGGCACCGAAGTCCTCAACGACCCATCGCAATATCCCCGCCTCGAAAACTACACCCGCGGCGTCATCGCAGCCTTCGCCGACGATCCCCGCATCCTCGCCTGGGATCTCTGGAACGAGCCCGACAACGGCAACGACTCGTCCTATGCCAAGGGCGACCCGCGCAACAAGAACGAGATCATCCGCGGCCTGCTCCCTCAGGTCTTTGCCTGGGCTCGCTCCGCCCATCCCACCCAGCCGCTCACCAGCGGCGTCTGGCACGGCGACTGGTCATCCCTCGACACCATGACCCCTGTCGGCCGCATCCAGATCGAACAGTCCGACATCGTCAGCTTCCACAACTACGGCTGGCCCGAGGATTTCGAAGCCCACGTCAAGCTGCTCCAGCAGTACCACCGCCCCATCATCTGCACCGAGTACATGGCCCGCAACATCGGCAGCACCTTCGACGCCATCCTGCCCCTCGCCCGCCAGTACCACGTTGGCGCCATCAACTGGGGCCTCGTCGCCGGCAAGAGCCAGACATGGATTCCCTGGGACTCATGGCAACACCCCTACGTCACCGACCAGCCCATGCTCTGGCAGCACGACATCTTCCACCCCGACGGCAAGCCCTATCGCCAGCGCGAAATTGAAATCATCCGCAACCTGACTGGAGCAAGCAAAAACTAGCCCAGCGACAGCGACTCCCGAATCCCGGTCTCCCACTCCTCCACCATCCTTTGCGCGATGGCCGCGAACTCCGGGTGCTCCTTGCCGTATACCGTCACGTCCTTTGCTGTCTCGCTCAGGCCATCGGCAATCCGCTCGAAGATCTTCGTAAACGTCCGCTTCGAGCCCAGCCCGCGCAGCTCACCGAACTGCACCAACCTCTTTGCCGTCGGCCATTCGGTTGACCCAGCCATCGTCAGCGCCATCCGGTCCTGCGGCAGGTATACGGTCGTTGTCACCAGGTCGTAGACCGGCGCAAGGTGCGCATCGCCCTCGACCTCGTCGTAGAGAATTCCAAAGTTCTTCAGATGCGCATCCCCATTGCGGATCGCGGCATTCAGTGCAATCAAAGTAAAAAGCCGCAGGCTTTCGGCGAGCAATTCATCTGACCGCGCAAACTGCTGGAACCGTTTCATCACCGCAGTCTCATAGCTGCCGCGGTACTTTTCATCGGTCCGCCGCGCGTTCAGCACGCAGAAATCCTCAAATCCGCGATACTGCCCGTTCGGCCGCAGATCGAACCGCTCCATCACCAGCGCGCTTCCATCCTCAGCCAGCCGGTGCGGAGGAACCGTCAAACCGCAGCGCGCCGCCGCCTTCAGGCAGAAGAACTCGTTCGCAGCCAGCTCCGGAAACTCTGTCGGATCCCAGAACTTCACAATGTGTGTTGCCCCGCGAAACGATGGCGACAGATCCCGCTTCGCTTCCGTCCCTCCCGAAAGCTTTCCCGCATCCCGTACCAAAAACTTCGGCTGCACCCCGCTGATCCCCGAGTGCACAGCGAACTTCTCCAGCAGATAGCGATACAGTTCGCCGCCCCTTTTGCTTTCGATAATCTCATCCACCGACTGGAAGGGAACGGCCTCATCCAGTTGTGCGTCCATCGCCGTATAACGAACTCTGCCCAGTTGCGACCGCCCTACAATCGCCAGCAGATCAAGGTCGTCAAACGTCCCAGTCGCCTTGGCAAACGCCAGCCGAAGCCGTTCCCGCAGCGCGCCCTCCGGCAGGTTCATCTCAAAGATCGGCGCTACCCCATACGGAGTGTCCCATGACGCCAAACGCACAGGCATAGTCACAGAGACTGCCCGCTCCTTCGCTGTTGTCGACTCGTAAGCAAAGGTTGTGCCGCGCGAGCGCACCTCGTTCCCAACCGGCCGAGCCCGGTCCAGTGCTCCAGACGGAAACTCGTCGGTCCAGATCCTAATCATGCCCGGAGTCTTCTTTCAGCAGCTCGTCCAGTGTTGGTCTGTCCTGCTCAGCCGGGCCCAGCCGCAGCTCCAGCCCCACCGCCGCCAGAATCCGCGACAGTTTGGAATAGCCAATCTCGGCGGCCCGCCCGTTCTCCAGGGCATCCACAGTCGCGCGGCTCACGCCGGCTCTCTCGGCGAGCTGGCGCTGACCAAGCTCGCTCAGTTTCCGTGCTGCGGCAATCTGTTTCCCAATCTCATCAAGCTTCATAACACCTAATATATTAGGCATAAACTGCAAATAATGTCAATTAGACTAATATATTAGTCATTTCCCAATGCAGAATCTCGAAAAGATCAGGTTCAGCACGTCGTCCGTCGTCGTCTGTCCGGTCAGCGAATCGAGCGCCCACAGCCCCCGATACAGGTCGATCAGGATCATTTCGTGGGGAATCCCCTCCTCACCCGCCCTGGCCCCCGCGTCCAGCGCTTCCAATGCGGTCGTCACCGCCTGATGGTGGCGCAGGCTGGTCAGCATCCCTGGCTCTGCCGCCGCTCCGCCTGTCGCCAGAGCCAGAATCTTCTCCTTCAGCGCCGCAATTCCCTCGCCCGTCAATGCCGAGGTCCTTACTGCCGGAATCCCCTCAACCTCGCCAACTGTCCACTCAATCCCAACCGTCCACCCAGTCTCGGCCAGGTCACATTTGTTCACCGCAACCACCGCCGGTCGCCCTGCAACCGACTCAAGCAGCTCCTGCTCCTCGTCGTTCAGCTTCTGTGTTGCGTCCACCACCACCACCACCAGCGCCGCATCCGCCAGGGCTTCGCGGCTCCGCGCAATCCCCAGTTGCTCGGCCTCCTCAACCCCTTCGCGCAGCCCTGCCGTGTCGACCAGCTCCAGCGGAATCCCGTCCAGCGCAATCCGCTCCGTTACTGTGTCGCGTGTTGTTCCCGGCGCCGCCGTCACAATCGCCCGCTCGCGCTCCACCAGCCGGTTGAACAGCGAGCTCTTCCCCACATTCGGTCTGCCTACAATCGCCAGCGTCAGCCCATCGTGAACCAACCGCCCAAGCGTGAAGCTCGCCTCCATCGAAGCCAGCGCCGGACGAATCTCATCAATCCTCCGCGCAATCTCCTCGGCGGGCGTCACCTCCACATCGTCCTCGGCAAAGTCGATGCCAGCCTCCAGCAGCGCAATCAACTCCACCAGCCCCTGCTTCAGCGGCCCAACCCGCCGGCTCAGCGAACCGCCCATCTGGCTCGCTGCCTGCCGCGCCTGCGTCAGCGTCTGCGCTTCAATCAGGTCGCGCACCGCCTCGGCCTGCGTCAAGTCCAGCCTTCCGCCCCAAAATGCCCTCTGCGTGAATTCCCCAGGCTCCGCCAGCCGCGCACCCAACCCAATCGCGCGCCTCAGCAGCAGCTCCAGCACGACCGGCGAGCCGTGCGCCGCAATCTCCACCACATCCTCGCCCGTATACGAATGCGGCCCCTTGAAGAAAGTCACCACCGCCTCATCAATCCGCCCAGCCTCCACAGATTCGGCCAGGCTAACATCCGTCTCGGCACCGTCCCCCTGCACAAACTCCTCGTCCATCACGTCCGCTAGTTGCGCGCGCCCAGGCTCCAGGGGTCTCTTCAGCCGCACCAGATCAACCGCAACTCGAGTGGCCTCGATCCCGCTCAGCCGAACAATTCCTATTCCCCCTCGCCCTGGAGGTGTCGAGATCGCTGCAATCGTGTCTTGGGTCGCCGTCGGATCGCTCATGGTCTTCCTCAGTGTAGAAGTTCTCATGCTCCTTAACACTTTCTCCCCCTCCGGTCAGGCGAATAGACTTATTGCAGATATGCTCACTGCACAGTCCTCGGCCCCGCGTCCACCCGGCAATCTGCCGCTACCCCCCTCTAACCGCGATTGGAAAACATAGTACCCCCGATGAAGTCGTCCGCGATCCCCCACAATCCTGTTCGCAATCAACTTCGACTCTGCGCCCTTTCTGCGCTGGTCCTCCTCATTGCAAGTCGATCTATTCCGCTTGCAGCTCAGACCCAGCAGACAGCCCAACCCGCCTCGCAACCCATCTTCTCCGGCGTTCTCCGCAACCCAGGCAACAGTCCCATTCCGAACGCTAAGATCAGTCTCACCTCTTCAGCAGCCACGGTCGACGCGACCACCAACGCCGACGGCACTTTTCAACTCACTGCTCCCGCGCCTGGTGAATACCGCCTCACCGTCCAGGTCAGCGAACTCAAGGCCGCCTATGCCCAGCCCATCGCTCTCGAAGCCGGAGACTTCTCCGTAGCACTCAAACTCTCCGATCGTGGCGAACTCACGCTCTCCAGGGAAACGCCCAAGAAAGCCGCAGGTGGCGAAGAACTCTCCAGCCAGGCCGTTAGCGAACTTCCGCTCAACAAACGCGACTTCAGCTCGCTCCTGCTCCTTGCCGCCGGCACCATGACCGACGCCAACGGCGCTACCAACTTCACTCAGCAATTCGCCATCAACGGCCAGCGCGGTGTTGAAGCCACCTTCGCCATGGACGGCGCCGACATCAGCGATCCCGAGATGGGCGGCAGCACCTTCTCCAACTTCGACGTCGACGCCGTCGAAAGCATCGACTCCAGCTCCGGCTGGATGCCTGCCGAGATTGGCCACGGCGCATCCGGCTTCACTAACATCCATACCCGTTCCGGCATCAGCGGCTTTCACGGCTCCTTCTTTGAGTTCCTGCGCAACTCTGCCTTTGACGCGCGCAACTACTTTGACCACCCCTCCATCCCCTATCCAGGCCGAATCCCACCCTTCCGGCGCAACGAGTTTGGCTTCACAAACGGTGGCCCGGTTTACATCCCCCACGTCTTCGACGGCCGAAAGTCCACCTACTACTTCCTGCAGTATCAGGGTTTCCGCCAGGTTCTCGGCACCACCCAGGTAATGGCGCTTCCAACTCCAGCGGAGCGCGCAGGCATCGACGTCGTTACTTATCCCGACGGGTCAACCGACACCCTCACCGTTCCAGTAAATGCCGGCATCGCCAAGGTTCTTGCCCGCTATCCAATGCCCAACGACCCCACTGGCCCTTTCGGCGCGCGCACCTACGCCACCGCTTCCAAGGTCGACACCGATGCCGACCAGTTCTCCCTGCGCATCGACCACAAGATATCGTCCAAAGACCAGTTTCTTGCCCGTTTCAATCTCAACAATCTCAACGGTCCCACCACCAACCCTGACCAGACCGCTGTTGATCCCAGCTTTGGCACCACCTACATCGATCACCAGCGCAACGTCCTCGGCACATGGACCCGCACCGCATACCCCCGCCTCGTCTTTGAGTCCACAATCGCCATCGAGCGCTCCACACCGGGCTTTCCCACCACCAACTACACTGACCCCGCTGTCAAATTCAACGACGGCCTCTTCGAGGCCTTCAATGCCGCAGGCGGATCCGTAATGCAGTCCTACGGTAATCTCTTTCAAGGCCGCGAAACTGTCTCCTTCACCACAACCCATCACGCATTCAAATCTGGATTTGAGGCGCGTCTCAACCGCGACACTACTTACTTCGGCCTCAGCCCAAACGGCGAGTATGACTTCGGCGGAGGCACCGCCTACGCTCCTGACGCGATCCTGTCGCAGAGCGGAAATCACAACCTCAACCCCGGCGATCCCTTGCCCGACACGCTTTCCGCATTACTTTCCGGAAGCGCCTTCACCTATATCGTCGCCATCGCCGCTCCACCATTCTCCAACGGCCCGCACATCGGCCCTGCGGCCATCAATCGAGAGAACTACAGCTTCTTCCTTCAGGACACCTGGAAGCTCAACCCAAACCTGACCCTCGACTATGGCGCGCGCTGGGACCTTTACACGCCCATCTCCGAGCGCGCCCGCCGCACTTCAGCCTTCCGCACCATCGATGGCGTCCAGCAGTTCGTCGTCAACCCGCAGCCGGGCTATGCCACTAACTGGAACGCCTGGCAACCGCGCATCCAGCTTTCCTGGCAGGCCCCAGCCAAGTTACTCGTTCGCGCTGGCGGCAGTGTTATGACTATCCCGCCCAATATCTGGCAGGATAACTACCTAACTGGCGCAACTCCCTTTGTCATCTACCCCCGGCTTGTAGCCGCTCCCGGCGCGCCCGTCAACTACGGGTTTCAAATCACACCTGCCGAGTTACCCACTGTCTACACGCCGGCTGGAGCTAACATCTTTCCCACCGGAAACCCCAAAACCGTTGCGCCCAACACCATCATGGACGTCAACCGTTACGAGCAGGATTTGGCCGCCCTCACGCCCGGGCACGGCGTCAGCGATTTGAATCTAAGTGGAATCGACGCAAAGTTTGACAACGCCACGCTCTATACATGGTCCCTCGGCCTCGAGCGCAAGCTCGGCAATCTTACTGGCGATCTTGGTTACGTGGGATCTGCTGCAACCAAGCTCCCCCACATCAGTTATCCCAATGCCTTCGCCGGCGCGGTCAAGGGCTTTGCTCCTTACACCACCTTTGATAGCACAGGAAACGTCACGGGCGGCTTCGGCGTTGAAAACATCATTACTTCAATATCCCACTCCAGCTACCATGCGATGCAAGCATCGATCTCCGGTACTATGGGCCATGGTGGTCCAGGTATTCAGGCCAGTTACACCTGGAGTAAGTCGATTGACGATCTAAGTTCAATGGGAGGAGGGACGGGCTCGACAGGCGCGGTCTCTGTGCCCTACCCGCAGAATCCCTTTGACACCCATCCAGAGAAAGGCCCATCTTCCTTCGACGTGACCAATGGCTTTGGCCTCAGCGTTGCTCAGGACCTTCACCTCGACAAAGCTTCATGGCTCGCCCCGCTCAGTCGCACCGCCACCGCCGGTTGGGAGCTTCTCTCCATCTCCAGCATCAGCTCCGGCCCGCCCTTCACCGTCTACTCAGGAATTCAGCAAACGGGGTATGGTTCCACCGGCTCTGACCGCCCCAACCAGATCGCCACTCCGCATCTCTCCACCGCGCGCCAAAACCGCGAAGACTACTTCGGCCAAGGCGTCAACAACGCTGCTTCGTTTTTCTCCACTCCCATCAATCTCTCCGGCGGCAGCGGCCCCAACAGCGGCTTCTTCGGCACCCTCGGCCGCAACAGCTTCCGCGGTCCCGCCTATTACGACTACGACTTCGCCATGATCAAGACCACCGCTTTTGGCCATCGCAAATCCGGCGCCGAGTTCATGGACCTCCAGTTCCGGTCTGAGTTCTTCAACCTCTTCAACATCGTCAACATGGGCCTGCCCGCAAACACCCTCGCCGGCTCCGGCTTCGGCGAAATCTCAAAGACCGCGGGCAACTCCCGCCAGATTCAATTCTCGCTCAAGCTCATCTACTAACGTGCCCGCCTGCAGACGGACCGCCCCCGCTCCGGACCCAAGCCAGCGCGGCAAACGGCGTCATCACCAGGAGTGAAACCAGCACAGAGGCCGCAAGAATCTCGGTTGTAACCCACTCTCTTCCCGTTGCATCGGCGGCCGTCGGCGCAAACAATCCCTTACGAAACACCAATAGGTTTCCCAGTGCGCAGATTCCATAAATCGCAACAGCAAGCCGCCAAAGGCTCAGCGGCATAGGCTGCGTCAGCGCCGAGTTAGCTCTCAGATAGAACGCGAAGGCAAGATAGAAAAGAAAAGCCGTCAAATACCAGCCGAGGAAGTTACTGATCGGCACACCGAAGTAAATTCCACCATCACGCCAGATCCATGCCCGGTCAAGCGTTGCCCAAATCGAATCCATCGAGACATCCCACGCCACCATGATCACACTCGCCAGCAGCGGTAGCGCCACGACGCGTGCTCCCCGCAGCTGCTCGTCGCGGTAACCGAGAATCAAAACAGCCAGCACCCAAGAGCAGTAGCCAATTCCCAGGTACGCCAACACCAGCAAAACAGGGACCTGAAGAACCTTGGGACCCATAAGGCTCGTAAACACATAGTGACCAAACGGAAATCCAGTGCGGAGACTCAGGCTTTCAGACAAGCCTCCCACTCCCAGGCAAAATGCGGTGAACACTAGCATTGCTCGAATGCCGTAGAGAACGCTCGCATGAAACCATGCGAAAACCGCGGGCGGAACCACCTGCAATGCCACTATCACCAATACCGGAATTGTGTCTGGATATTGCTGTGCGCAGCGCCCCGCCACATAAAGCGCAACCATCGTCCACAGCACGACCGCCTGCCATCTAGCCACGCTTTCACTTCCGGCCATCGACCCTCCCCGTATCGGTGAGTTTACCGAAGCAGCCGCCGAGTCAGACACAACCGCCGAGTGCTATAAAGTTTGCGCCGGATTGGGGCCGGTTGTGCCGTTCCGAATCGTGAGGGAGTCCCATGAAATCTCTGCACCACGTCCGCATATTCCGCTTCTTGCCTGTCGCCGTTGTCTTCACCCTAAGCCTTAACGCGATCCACGCCCAACAGGCAAAGCCGTCCGCACCACCCGCCGCTCCTCATCGCTCCCTCGACTTCACTCCTGTCAAGCCCGAGTCAGTCGGCTTCTCATCGGAGCGCCTCGAAAAGCTCCACAAGCTCATCCAGGATCAAATCGACCAGAAACACCTCGTCGGGGCCGTCACCATCCTTGCCCGCCACGGCAAAATCGTCGAATACCGCACCTACGGTCAGCGCGATCTCGCCACCAGCACCCCGATGACGAAGGACACCATCTTCCGCGACTATTCCATGACCAAGCCCACTACCGGCGTCGCCATGATGATCCTCTACGAACAGGGCAAATGGCTTCCCAACGACCCCATCTCCAAATACATTCCCGAGTTCGCCCACCTCAAGGTGCAAAAGGGCGTTGACGCCGACGGCAAGTCTATCCTCGTCGATCCCGATCACGCCCCAACCATGCGCGAGCTGCTCACCCACACCGCCGGCTTCAGCTACGGCAACGGTAAAACGCCTGCCGACGCCATGTACCACGACCTCAAAGTCATGCAGTCGGCCAACCTCCAGGAGATGATCGACAAGCTCGCTACCATTCCGCTGCTCTATCAGCCAGGAAAAGGCTGGCTCTACTCAAACTCGATGGATATTCAGGGCTACATCGTCGAAAAGCTCTCCGGCCAGTCGTTACCCGACTTCGATCGCGACCACATCTATACCCCGCTAGGCATGCGCGATGCCGGCTTCTTTGTTCCCGCTGACAAACGCAAGCGCTTCGCCACAAACTACTTCAGCGACCCCCAAGGCAACCTAAAGCCCGGCCCAACTGCCGACGGCGTCCCCACCGACTACATCGCCCCGCCCACCATGGCCAGCGGCGGTGGCGGCATGGTCTCCACCGCCGAGGACTACTACCGCTTCGCCCAGATGCTCGCAAACAATGGAGAACTGGCAGGCAAGCGCGTCCTCGCCCCCTCTACTGTCAAGCTCATGACCTCGCCCCACGTTGCTGAGAGCCTGCTCACCGGCGAGTTCGGCATCGGAATGTCCATCATTCGCCCAGGCTTCTCCTGGGGCTACGATTGCGCCGTCGTCTTTGATCCCGCTGCAGCCAACATGTCTGACGGCAGAGGAACATTCTTCTGGGATGGAGCCGCCGGCACCTGGTTCTTCGTCGATCCCGCCAACGACATCGTCTTCGTCTCCATGATCCAGCGCATGACCAGCCCCGACAATCACAGCCTCATGTACCGCAGTCATGCCGTCATTGATCAGGCTTTGATCGATCCGTCGAAATAGCCCCACAACACAGGAGACCCAGCAACCATGCTTCGCTTCGCCACAACAAAACCCATCCTGATCGCCGTCTTTGCACTCGCGCTCGCCGTGCCTGCCACCTTCGCACAGCAAGCTCCCGCCCCTAAAGCACCCAACCATTCGCTCGACATGACTGTCGTCAAACCCGAGTCCGTCGGCTTCTCCACCGAGCGGCTCAAAAACCTGCACGCCATCATGCAACAGGCCGTCGACAACAAACAGATCGCCGGCATCGTCACCCTCCTCGCCCGTCACGGCAAGGTCGTCGACTACCGCACCTACGGCCAGCGCGACATCGCCAGCAACACGCCCATGACCAAAGACACCATCTTCCGCGACTTCTCCATGACCAAGCCCGTCACCGGCGTCGCCATGATGATCCTCTACGAGCAGGGCAAGTGGCTGCCTTCCGATCCCATCTCAAAATTTATCCCCGAGTTCGCCCACCTCAAGGTCTACAACGGCGTCGATGCCGACGGCAAAATGATCCTGGTCGACCCTGACCACGCACCAACCATGCGCGAGCTCATGAGCCACACCGCGGGCTTTACCTATGGCTTCTTCGGTGACACCCCCGTCGATCGCATGTATCGCAAAATAAGCCCGCTCGCCTCCAGCAACCTTCAGGAGATGATCGACAAGCTAGCCACCATCCCGCTGCTCTATCAGCCCGGCAAAGGCTGGACCTACTCCGTCTCCATGGATATTGAGGGCTACATCGTCGAGAAGCTCTCCGGCCAGTCCCTCCCCGGCTTTGTTCGTGACCGCATCACCCAGCCGCTCCACATGCGCGACGCAGGCTTCTTTGTCCCCGCCGAAAAGCTCGCCCGCTTCGCCACCATGTACAGGGGCAACGAAAAAGGCGAGCTTGTTGCAGCCACAAATCCCGGCACCGTCGAACGCGACTTCACCAAACAACCGACCGCGCCCTCCGGCGGCGGCGGCATGGTCTCCACTGCCGAAGACTACTACCGCTTTGCCCAGATGATGGCCAATGGTGGAGAGCTCGATGGCAAGCGCATCCTCGCCCCCTCAACCGTGCGGCTCATGACCTCCAACCATGTCCCCGCCGAGCTGCTCACCGGCCAGTACAAGATCGGCTCTCAAGTCATGCGGCCCGGCTTCGGCTATGGATACAACTGCGCCGTCGTGTTCGATCCGCCCGAGGCCAATCTTCCTGAAGGTAAGGGAACCTTCTTCTGGGATGGCGCCGCCGGTACCTGGTTCTGGGTCGATCCAACCAACGATGTCGTCTTCATCGGAATGATCCAGCGCTCCGGCGGTCCCGGCCAACCCAACCTCCAGTACCTGAGCCGCAGCGCAGTCTACGGAGCACTCGTCGACCCATCTAAATAGTCTGCTCGCGGCCTTTCCTCAAATAGTCCAGCATGCTGGGTGCCCCACGTCCCGATTTTGAGACCTGGGAGTCGAATAAAGCCGGGTGCCCCATCCTAGCGACGTTTTTGTTTCTGTCGCTAGGGTGGGAATCCAGAACTACACGCGCTACACGCGCCCGCCCGTCCATGGTGCCTATTTCAGCAGGTCCAGCGTCATCGCCGTCATCGCCGCGACGCCCGTCTCAATCGCCGGCGCATAAACCGGCGCAAACAGCGCTGAGTGCAGGCTTGGCAGCGGTACGCCCGTCTTCCGGCTCTCCGCCAGTTTCCCCGCGTCCGCCGCGCCCAGCCAATACATCGCCCCCGGAATCTTCCCGTCAAGCGTAAACAGCCCCACATCCTCGCTGCCCATGATCGCCGTAGCCTGCACCACGCGGGACTGACCCAGCGCATCTTGGCCCAGCGCCTTCGCAGCCGATGCTCTCATCCGCTCTGCCAACACCGCGTCGTTCAGCGTCGGCGGCGTGCTCTCCGTAATTGTCACCGTCGGCATCCGGTCCGCAGGAATCCCATAGCCCTCCGCCAGCCCATTCAGCTCCCGCTTGATCGCCGCCACAATGTGGTCCCGCACATTCATCGAATACGTCCGCAGCGTCAGCCCCATCGTCACTTCATCCGGAATAATGTTGTTCTTCGTCCCGCCGTGAATTGTCCCCACCGTCAGCACCGCCGGATCCTGCGCATCGATCTGTCGGCTCACGATAGTCTGCGCCACCAGGATGAACTCCGCCGCAAGCACAATCGGGTCCTTGCCCGCCTGCGGCCGCGACCCGTGCCCGCCAACGCCTCGCACCGTCACGTTGATTGAAGTTGCGCTCGCCAGCAGCGGCCCACCTTTTACTGCGATCGTCCCTGCCGCGTAGTCGTTCGAGTCATGCTCCGACACCACAAAATCCGGCTGCCCAAACCGCTCGTAGAGATGATCGGCAAGCATCGCTTTCGCGCCTCCAATCGTCTCCTCCGCCGGCTGCCCAATAATCACCACCGTTCCGTGCCACGCAGCCTTGCGTTCCACCAGCTCCCGCGCCACGCCCAGCATCACAGTCATGTGCAGGTCGTGCCCGCACGCGTGCATCACTGGAATCGTCTGCCCCTGCGCATTTGTCGTCTTCACATGGCTCGCGTAGTCCAGTCCCGTCTTCTCTTCCACCGGCAGCGCGTCCAGCTCCGTCCGCAGCATCACCCGTCGTCCCTCGCCGTTCTCCAGCACCGCCATCACACCTTCAGCCTGCACCCCGTCCTCGTATTTGCCCACATGCTCCGTCACCGTGTAGCCCAGCTTGCGCAGCTCGCCAGCTACAAACGCCGCCGTCTTCACCTCGTGCTCTGAGAGCTCCGGATTCTCGTGCAGATGCTTGTACGTCTCTGTCAGCGCCGGCAACTGCCTCTCCGCAGCAGCATTCAAATCGCCAGCCGAAGTGCTCTGACCAGCCACCGGTAACGCCACGCCTGCCATCACGCAAACACCAATCAACCGAAGCATCATCCGTACGCCTCCAAACACAATTCAGATCACGAATCTACGCGCCAGCCTACCACAGCCCCCAAAACCAAATCTTTTTCCGGGAACCAAATCCAACTCCCCTTCGTATTGCATTCCAATACGAACGTGTGTATTCTCCTCCTATTGGTTGGCAATAGGAACGAGAAGGAGAAACCGGTGGGCGAAAAGACAGATGTTTGGCAGGGAACTCTCAGTCTCATGGTGCTGCGAACCCTTGAATCCATGGGCCCCCAACACGGGTACGGCCTGGCGCGCCGCATTGAGCAAACCAGCGGCGACCTGCTTCAGCTCAACTACGGCACCCTATATCCCGCGTTGCTCAAGCTTGAGCAGGAAGGCTTCATCCGCTCAAAATGGGGCGTTTCCGACAACAATCGCAGGGCAAAGTATTACGAACTCACCAAAGCCGGCCAGCGCCAACTAAAGAAAGCCGCTTCAGATTGGGAGCAAACCACCGCCATTCTCGCCCGCTTCCTCACCCCGGCCCGCGAATCCTAAGGAGTTTCCATGCGCAACCTGCGAGCACTCGCACAACGAGTTTACGGTCTCTTTCGCGCCCGCCCCGCCGATATAGACTTCGCCGCCGAACTTGACTCCCACATCGCACTCCACACCGACGATCTCATCCGCTCCGGCTACACACCGCAAGAAGCCCGCCGCCAGGCCCTCATTCGTCTCGGCGGCGCCGAGCAAACCCACCAGGCCCATCGCGAGCGCCGTACTCTCCCCTGGCTTGAAAACTCATTGCGCGGACTTCGCTACAGCCTGCGCGCACTGGCTAAACACCCTGCCGCGACTGCGATCGCTATCCTCT
>Ga0182016_10004887_pt1 | contig 14665 bp, 10 predicted proteins | sample 712S2MmetaG_FD_120491 | JGI IMG/M metagenome (GOLD analysis project Ga0182016, IMG submission 120491) | Permafrost microbial communities from Stordalen Mire, Sweden - 712S2M metaG | ecosystem: Environmental > Terrestrial > Soil > Wetlands > Permafrost | place: Sweden: Stordalen | collected...
CTCCGAGACTCTTGCTCCGCGGACGGGGCACCACGCGCCTATGCGCTCGCCTCCCCGCAGGACGGACGCAGCCGCACCCTCGTGGAAGCCCCGGTCGCTGGGCTCTTCTCCGGCAATTAGGCGGTCGTACTTACACAGCCGGGTGAAACCGGCCTTACTGTTCGCCTGCGGGAACCCGTACGGCTCGTAACGGGGTTTACTTGGGAGGACTTCGAGAGACGATGTCTGCCACGTTTGCGTCAGTGACCGCGCTCATCCCATCCGGTGGCCCCTTGGACGAGGCGCTCGCATTCTACACCCAACAGCTCGGCTTTCACGTGACCTGGCGCAGCGACACGATGGCCGGCATAGCACGCGACGACGTCACATTCAACGTCGTCGAGAATGCGTCGCGGGAATGGGCCGACAACGCGAGCTTCAGCATCGGCGTCACCGTTCTGGATCGCCTCTACGAGGAACTCCGAACGGTGCCGGCCCGCGTCGGCCCACTCGAGATGAAGGCCTGGGGCAGGCGCGAGTTCCACCTGATCGTCCCGTCGGGCGTCTGCCTGCAGTTCTACGAACTCCCGGCTTGACGGCAGAAAAAGAAACCCCGCCTGGGGCGGGGTTTCAGATCTGGTGCACCGCGAAGGACTCGAACCTTCAACCAATTGATTAAGAGTCAACTGCTCTACCATTGAGCTAGCGGTGCATGTCTGGTGGGCCCTGTGGGACTCGAACCCACAACCAGCGGATTAAAAGTCCGATGCTCTAACCATTGAGCTAAAGGCCCACGTTCAGGCTAGGACCTCGGGCTAACGGACTTCCGCGGCCGTTCGTTTCGTCCCCGCTCTCCTTTCTCGCGTCCCCCTCGTTCCGGGCAGAGGGGTCCCCACCCTGCCTAATACCTGAGGCCGTAGACCGCGCCGTTCAGCGAGGCGTCGTAGCCGACGCACCAGACGCGGTAGTGCCCGCGGCCGGCGGGGCGGCTGTCGCACGAGGACATCTCGTGGCCGTTGGTGTCCACGTCGAGCGACCACGTTTGGCCGCCGTCCGAGCTGAAGTAGATGCCACCGGCGTTCGAGTAGATGTTGCCGCCCGCGGCCCAGCCGTTGGACGCCGTCACAAAGAGCAGGTCGCGGATCGGGAACGAGCTGTTGAGCGTGCGCGCGCTCCACGTCTTGCCGCCGTCGGTCGTGCGATGGACCCAGCCGGCGACGCTCGGCGAGATCTCGCCGCCGCCGTCCCAGCCGTTGTTGTCGTCGGCGAAGAACACCGCGCCGTCGAAGACGCTGTCGACCGACGGCCCGCACGTCCAATCGGCGCCGAGGTTCTTGCTGTCGCAGTAGGTGATGCCGGCGACGCGCGCGTGGCGATTCGGCAGCAGGCTGAACTCGTTGCCGAACCAGCCGCCGCTCGGGTCGGGCACGACGGCCGACCAATCGGACGCGCCCGCGCCGCCGTCCGTCGTGTAGTGCGCGGCGTTCGCAGACTGCGTCGCGAGGCCGTCGACGACGAGGCCGTCGTCCTTGCGGACGAAGCGGTTGCGATACGACCAGCCGGTCGTCGTGAGCACAACGTCGCTGCTCCAGGTCTTGCCACCGTCGTGGCTCCAGCGCAGGACGCCCTCCGACGTGCTGTCGTTGAAGCCGGAGACGGCCACGTTGTCGGCGTCGAGCGCGTGGATGCCGAACCAGTAGTACGGGAAGCCGACGTTCTCGACTTCGTTCCAGGTCGTGCCGCCGTCGGTCGTCTTCCAGACCTGGCCGAGCTCGGCCGCAGCGTAGCCGACCTTGGCGGTAGGGAACGAGACGTCGTGGATCACGGCGCCGGAGATCGTCGCCAGCAGCGTCCACGGGTTCGAGCCCGACGCCGTCCGGCGCGGCGGGGCCACGCCGGCGCGCGCGGCTGGGCGCAGCGCGGAGAGTTCGACGCGTGGCCCGATCACCGGCACGCGGGCTGCGACGTGGAGCGTCGCCCCAGTCGCCTGCGTCGCCGTCCGCGCGACCGGCATCGCCGTCGCCGGCGCCGGGACGCCCAGGGACAATGCGGCGGCAATAGCAACGAATGCTGCCACCGGGACGAACGCTACACGACGCGACACAAGGACCTCCTTCGAAAGCACGGCGCGCGGCGCCAGGTTTCCATCCTACCACGGCAGGTGCCGCTCCGGGCACACGGTAAGGCGATGCCATGCGCGCGCGACGATACCTATTGGCCTGGGGAACGTTCCTCTGCGCGGCGGTCCTTTCGCTGCCGTACGGCGCGGCCCCGGCGTGGGCGGACCCCGCGGCAACGCCGGCGGAGATTCAGCGCTCGCTCGATCAGTACGCGGCGCAGTTCCACGGCGTAGCCGTCGTCGCGGTCGTGGTCGACAACGGGACGTCGGCGGTTTACGCCGCCGGGACCGCGGGTCCGTCCGGCGCCAAGCCCGACGAGCGCACGCTTTTCCAAATCGGCTCGGTCACCAAGACGTTCACGGGGACCCTGCTCGGGACGATGGTCCTCGACGGCTCGGTGAAGCTGACCGACCCGATCTCGAAGTACCTGCCGCCCGGCGTGACGGCGCCGGCCTATGCGGGTCAGCCGATGACGCTCGAATCGCTAGCCGAGCAGAACTCCGGGCTGCCGCCGATTCCGTCGAATCTCAAGCCGGCGAATCAGGCCGACCCATTCGCCGACTACACGGCGCCGATGCTGTGGAGCTTCCTCTCGCACTACAAACTCACGCGCGCGCCGGGCGAGCAGTACGAATACTCCAACCTCGGCGTCGGCCTGCTCGGCGAACTGCTTGCGCTGCGCGCGAAAACGACGTACGGCAACCTCCTCGCGGAACGCGTCCTGCATCCGCTCGGCATGAGCGCGACCACGCTCGCCCTCGCACCGGCGGGTTGCGGGAAGCCGGTGCAAGGTTACACGATCGACGGCGAGCCGGCCCAGCCGATGGCTTTTCGCGAGCTCGCCGCGGCGGGCGGTCTCTGCTCCGACGCCCGCGACATGCAGGCCTACCTCAAGGCCAATCTCGCGGCGCCCGCGGGCCCGCTCGGCAAGGCTATGGCCCTCGCGCAAGAGCCGCGCGCCGACTTTGAGGATGCAGGCCACAACGCGAAGATCGGCCTCGTCTGGATGACGGACCCGCGCACGGGCATCGTGTGGCACAACGGGTCGCTGCGCGGCTATCACGCGTACATCGGATTCGACCGCGCGGCGAAGACCGGCGTGGTCGTGCTCGCGAGCGTCGCGGATCCCAACGTGGACATCCTCGGAATGCACGTCCTCCAGCCGGACGCCGTCTCCGCGCCGGCCCCGTGGCCCGCCGCCGTCTCTCTGCCGGCGGCAACGCTCGACTCCTACGTCGGCGTCTACGCCTTCAAGCCCGACTTCCAGATGACGGTCACGCGCGACGGAGAGCGCCTCTACGCGCAGGCCGGAACGCAGCCGCGCTTTCGCATCTATCCGTCCTCGCCGACGGAATTCTTCTTCAAGGCCGTCGACGCGCAGATCACGTTCCAGGCCGACGCTTCGGGCAAGGTGACGCGACTCGTCCTGCACGAAGGCGGCGGAGACGCCCCGGCACCAAAGATCAAGTAACGCCTTTCGTCCGGCCTTGCGGAGGCTCGCGATGCGGAAACCCGGGTTCACCACCACCCATCTTCCGGCCATCGTGCTGTGGCTGTTGACAGCGCTCTGCAGCCCGCTCGTCGTCGACGCGGCGGGCGGCCAGACCGGGAACGTGAGCGGCACCGTCATCGACGCGCAGACGAAGGCGCCGGTCGTGGGAGCAGCCGTCACGCTGGCCGCTCCGAGCGGCACGTACGCAGCGAAGACCGACGGGCGCGGCTTCTTCTCCATCCTCGGCGTCTCGGTCGACACGTACCGCCTCTCCGTGGAGCGCCAGGGCTACGAGACGCTGATGCAGAGCGGCATCACCGTCATCGGCGACCAGACGCTGGAACTCGGCAGCGTCGCGCTGCAGAAGCATCTGCGAACGATCGGCAGCGTGAAGGCGCGCTCCCAGAGCTCGGCGTTTCAGCCGACGCAGACCGTGGATTCCGTCACCGTCAGCGGGGCGCGCGTGCTGCAGACGACCGGCAAGGCGGCGTCGACGGACGAGCAGAGCCTGATCCTGGCCGTCCCCGGCACCTCGGTCACCAACGAGGGCAACATCACGATCCGCGGCGGCCTGGCGACCGAGGTCGGCTATCAGTTCGACGGCGTCGACTACACGGAGCCGTTCTTCGCCACCAACGCGACCAACGGCAAGTTCAACGGCCTGGGCGCCATGCAGGTTGTCGAAGGCGCGGGCGACGCGACCCAGGGGAACGTGGGCGGCGGCGTCATCAACATCATCCCCAAGCGCGGCACGAACCCGCCGTTCGGCTTCGTCGACCTCGAGATGTGGGGGCCGAATTTCGGCCACCAGGCCGCGTTCGAGTACGGCTTCGCCTCGCAGACCGGGCGCTTTTCCGAGTACCTTGCCTACAACGGCCAGCGCGACGTCCCGTACTACGGCTACCACACGAGCGACACCGCCCAGTACGGGAACTTCTACGGCGTCTCGTACGAGGCCAACGACGACATCGTCAGCAACACGATCTATAAGTTCGGCCGCAACAACGATCAGTCGTTGCAGGTGCTCTACCAGAACCGCGACCTCCAGGAGTGGGGCAACGCCGGCGGCGTCGCGGGGCAACAATACTATCTCTACGATCCGGCCTCGTACACGCAAGCGACGGAGGCGCCCGGGGTCGGGCCGTACGCGGCGCCCCCGCTCGGGTCGGCGTTCTGCTCGGCCGCCACGTGCGGCTCCGGCATCGGCAGCGTCGCGCGCTTCCAGCAGCTGATCGGGATCGCCCCGTACGTTCCGTCTACGAACGTCGCGCCCACCGGCCCGGAGCTGTCGTTCTTCAGCCCGACGCGTTTTCTGAAATTCGAATACACCCGAGCGTTCTCGTCGAACGCGTACCTGGCGCTGCGCTACTACAACTGGAACACGCTGCAGGGCGGCTACAACAACCTGCAGGTGGGCAGCCCGCTGCCGAACTGGCAGCAGGAGGGCGGTTCGCGCACCGGCTTCAGCGGCGAGTTCACGAAGCAACTGAGCGCCAAACACACGCTGACGATCGCCGGGAAGTTCGAAAATCAGCACCCGCTCTGGGACGACTACGACCCGTACTCGATCGCCGAGGACCTCGTCTACAACAACGTACCCGGTCTCGGCGGCGGGCCGGGCAACGGCCTCCCAACGGCGTCCGACTTCGCGCCGCTGTTGCCGAACGGGACGTGCTCGCTGAACGGCCTCCCGCCGGGGCCGGGCGGCTGCTACGTCTCGAAGTATTACCCGCACGCCGTGCCGCGCATCCCGATCGACGGCATCAACTACCACGAGTCCGACTTCCAGCTGTTCGGGATCGCGGTTCGCGATCAGTGGTCGCCCAGCGCCCGGCTGAAGTTCGACTTCGGGCTGCGCGAGGACGGCGCGAATTACAAGTTCGGCGCGTACCCGCTGAACCCGGACCTCGCAAACCCCGCCGACGTCCCGCCGTCGTACATTACGAACGACCAGATGCGGCCGCGCGTCGGCGAGCCGCGCGCAGCGATGACGTACCAGATGGGACGCAACGACGCCCTGCGGTTCGGCTACGGCCGCTCCGTCGTGTTCGCCAACGCCCAGACCTTCGGCACGCCCGCGCAGCTGTACAATTACCAGCCGTTCGTCCACATAGCGCCGCTCGACCAGCCGAACGTGACGTACCCGGCCTGCGGCAGCGGCACGAACACGTCGCGCAAGACGCCAGTCTACATCAACCACGTCTTCAAGGGCTACAGCGACCTCTTCTACTGCCAGAACTACGCGCAGGAGCTGTTCTGGATGTACGACCAGAACCACGTCGCACCCGACCTCGGCAGCATCTACCCGGCGGTCTACCTCAACTACGACGCGACCTACCAGCACCAGTTCCGCAACGGCGTAGGCATTCGCCTAACGCCGTTCTACAAGACGGCCTCGAGCTTGCCGTCGTACGCGCTGATCAGCCAGGTCGTCGATCCCTCGACCGGCCAGATCCTCTCGGAAGTCTTCAACACGAACAACCTCGGCGTGAACCGCACCACCGGCGCCGAGTTCGGACTGACGACGCCCGACCGCGAGACGGGCTTCTCCGGCTTCCTCTCGCTGACGTATCAGAACGTCTTCAGCAGCACGCCGCCGCTGATCTCGGGCGAGGACTCGCTTCCAATCAACGGCTCCGGCTCGCTCGCGCTCGGCGACGTCTATCGCGCCGGGTACGTCTCGCCGTTCGTCGCGCGCCTGGGCTTCGAGTACAAGACCGCGGGCGGCCTTCGCATCAATCCGATCCTGCAGTACGATCGCGGCTACCCGTACAACGTCGGATTGACGACCGCGTCGAATCAGGCCATCGGCTGCTGCTTCGCCAACATCCCACAGGTTAATTTCGGCCCGGGCGTCACGCAGATTCCGGGTTACACCGGGGCGACCGGCCCCGGCCTGTCGACGCAATATTGCGACCCGGTGTTCTGCGGCAACGCCTTCCATCCCAACGTCGCCGCGACGCGCGGCACGACGGAGACGTCGTCGGCCGGCGGCGTGCTGTCCGCTCCGCAACTCGGCGCGAACCTCTCGGTCGAGTACACGCGGGGCAAGAATACCGTCGGCATGTTGTTGCAAAACGTGTTCGGCAACGTCTACCTCAACAGCAGGGTCGTCGTCAACCCGTACTATCAGCCGGTTGCGACGGGGGTGGCGGGCCCGCAGACCGGCCAGATCCCGCAGGCCAATCCGGCGTTCGCGGGCGGCGTCTTCGTCAACCGCGGCTACGCCGACGTGCCCGCGAGCGCCTTCGGAACCTCGCCATACATCGTCGTCCCGACCCAGCCGTTCACGGTCCAGTTGTACTTCCAGCGAAGCCTGTAACGACCGCGAGCGCCGCGATTAGGCCCCGGTTGCGCTCCTGACGGCGTAGACGTTCGCCCGCCGGCGCGTCGCGGTGTCGAAGGTCACCTCGCGGCCCGGCTTGGCGAAGTAGTAGCCCTGCGCCCGCGGGCACCCGAGCGCGCGCAAGCGAGCGGCCTGGCCGGCCGTCTCGACGCCCTCCGCGACGACGCTGACGTTGAACGACCGCCCCAGCGAGACGAGCATCGATACGATCGGCTCGCTCGCGAGCGCGCCGTTCGACCCCGAGACGAACGACCGGTCGATCTTGATCTCGTCGAACGGGTACTGCTGGACGTAGCGCAGCGACGAGTAGCCGGTGCCGAAGTCGTCGATCGCCAGCCCGACGCCGACGGCCTTGATACGCTCGAGCGCGCCGTCGGTCGGCTTGCCCGAGCCCAGGAGGCCGCTCTCGGTCACTTCGATGACGAGGTCGGATGCGACCAGCCCGTGCGCCTCGATCGTGCGGCGCAGGAAGGTAGCATAGTCCGGCTGCACGATCTCGCGCACCGACGTGTTGACGTTCATGCGAACGCGCGGGTCGCAAGCCCGGTTGCGTTTCCAACGCGCGAGTCGAGCGCAGGCGCGCTCGAACGCGAGCCTGCCGATGGGAACGATGAGTCCGATCTCCTCGGCGACTGGAATGAACTTGGACGGCGGAATGCTGCCGAGCCGTGGGTGCTCCCAGCGCAGCAAGGCCTCCACCGCTTCGATCCTACCGTCGGTCAACGACACGATGGGCTGGTATTCGAGATAGAACTCGCGCCGCTCGACGGCATAACGCATCTCGGTGGCGACGTCGAGCCGCCACGACGCGTGGGCATGCATCGTCTGGTCGAAGAGGGCGTAGCGCGCGCGGCCGCCTTCCTTCGCGCGGTACATCGCCGTATCGGCGTCGCGCAGCACGTCGTCGATGCGCTCGTAGGAGCCGTCGACCACGGCGACGCCGATGCTGGCGGTGACGAAGATGTCGCGCCCGTCGACGTCGAGCGGTCGCGAAAACGAGCGCACCGCATGGGTCACGAACGCCTCGATCTCGGCGAGGCTCGCGCGGTCGCGCACGAGGACGGCGAACTCGTCGCCGCCGAGGCGCGCCACGACGTCCCGGGCGCCCGCCATCTCCTGCAGCCGCAGCGCGGCGCCTACGAGGACCTTGTCGCCGGTGACGTGGCCGAGGCTATCGTTGATGAACTTGAACTCGTCGAGATCGATGAAGAGCACGGCGGAGCAACGACGGTCGACGTGGACGAACGCCTCGGCGAGGTGATCGAGGAACAGCGAACGATTCGGGAGCCCGCACAGCGCGTCGTGGGTCGCGTCGAACACGAGCCGGCGCTCCGCCCGTTCCCGCTCGGTGACGTCGTTGATCATGGCCATCGCGAACAGCGGGCGGCCGTCGTCGTCGCGGATGAGCGAGACGGTCACCTCGAAGAAGCCCGCCTCGCCGTCGGCGCCGGTTGCGGCGATCTTCGTCGAGAACGATTCCCTGCCGCCCTTGACGAGTTCGGAGAAGAACGGATGGCGGGCGCCGACGTGCTCGGCCTCAACCGTCTCGAACATCTCGCGTAGGGCCCGGTTGGTGCGCATGAGTTGTCCGTTGGGCGCGACGATCGCAACGCCCGTCGGCGAGCCGTCGAACACCGCCTGGAAGCGGGCCTCGGATGCCGTCAACTCGCGGCCCGCGTCGCCGCGGCTCGCGCCGTCCTTGCGCCGCTCGACGACGAAGCCGGCGAATTTCGCGACGGCGTACACCAACGCCATCACCATCACGATGTCGAGGACGAGCGCGACGGCCGTGATGGCGGTCGCCGCGGAGAGATGCTCCAGGTTCATGCCGCCCACAGTTCGGGCGTGCGAAAACCGGACCGCGCCCTAAGCAGGCGTCGTCGCGATCCCGTACCCGAGCAGAACGGCAGCGCCAAGCGTCTCCTTCCCATCTATAACGTCTATAGAGGTCGACGCTGGGCCATTTCTTCCGGCCGCCCACCTGTGCCCGTGCGCACGCGCGAGGTGTGCGTTTCGTCACTCGGGCCGGCTTCGGGCTAGAGGTGGGGTGATTGACGGGATTTGAACCCGCGACCTCCGGAGTCACAGTCCGGCGCTCTAACCAACTGAGCTACAATCACCACGGCCGAGCCGAAGCGCGCCCGGAGGGAATCGAACCCCCATCTTCGAGTTTAGAAGACTCGTGCCTTATCCATTAGACCACGGGCGCAGCACGGCGGGCCGCACCCTCTTTGGCCCCCCTCCCGCTTCGTCCTACGCGGACGAGCTCCGCAGAGGCCCTTCCGCTCGGACCTGACCAACGCGGCATTGTTTGCAGGGGCCCCCTCCGCAGGGGCGCTGGCGGCTTCCGAGCCGGGGGCGGGCCTCTATTTCTTGAGCGCGACGCCGTGCGGGATCGGTGGCATGTCCATGACGCCGTACCGCCATTGTGCGCCGAGTTGGGTTCGTCGACGGTGCCTCAACAGCGTGCACGCTCCGACGGGTCGAAGCGAGGCAACGGCAACTCGCACGGGCCCTGACGACGTAGCTACGACGAACAGTTGAGCGGTGCGTAGAGGTTCGACAGGACCTAGGCATTTGCGCGGCGCCAGGTCGAGCGTGGTCGGGATGACAGGATTCGAACCTGCGGCCTCACCCGCCCAAGGGGCGCGCTCTACCTGGCTGAGCTACATCCCGCCGCCGGGCTCATTCTTCCCCACCAACCAAACTGCCTCGCAGTCCTTCGGCGATGGCAATTTGCACACCGGACCACGCACTTCCGGATCTCTGCCTCAACACGCGACCAAGCCGCGCCGCTCTGAATCAGCCGGCTGACGTCCGTAGCTTTTGCCTTGACGTGGTCGAACTCGAGGACGGCAATGTCGGGCTCTCGACAATCGATGCACGGATGGGCGGAAAGATAGATCGAGAGAAGCTCTCGATTTCTATGACGATAGGTCAGCTGGTTTTGTTGTCTTCGCTGATTGTGCAACGCCCGATTTTGTTGATAGTGTTGCCGCGAATTCGCCCTGGTGCAGGGCTTGCAGTAAGACTGCAACTTGGGCTCCCCGTCCCTGCGACGCCTCGCAAAATGCTCCGTCGATAACGTGCTCTGACACTTGGCGCAACGCTTAACCTGCACCCTGAAGTGCTTCGACAAGGGATGAATTCTTACTCCAACACGTACTTCGAAAATAGCCGGCGTTTCGCGCTAGGCATCAGTCCGCGCAAGACCTACGCGGATGCGGTCGGCGGCGCGGCGGCGATGGCTGACGGCGTTCTTCTCCTCCTCGGTCAATTCGGCAAACGTCTTGCCGGCCGGCGGGTACAGGAAAACCGCGTCGTACGAGAAGCCGCCGTCGCCTCGTTCGCGTTCGACGATCGCGCCTTCGACCGTGCCCTCGGCGGCGAACTCGCGGCCGTCGGCGGCGATGAAGTGGACGGCACAGACGAACCGCGCCGAGCGATCGGCGGAGCCGGTGGCGGCGAGCGCCTCGCGCAGCAGCCGGCGGCGATCGGCCCAGGTGGCGGCTTCGCCACCGTAGCGTGCGCTCAGCACGCCCGGCGCGCCGCCGAGCGCGGTCACCTCGATCCCCGAGTCGTCGGCGACGACGGGCGCCGCTACGCCTGCCTCCCGTAACCGGGCGGCCAACGCCCGGGCCTTGAGCGCGGCGTTGTCGGCGTACGACGCCTCGCCCTCGTCGGGGGCGGCGTAGGCCTCGAAGGCGACGATCTCCCAGCCGGCCGACGCGAACAGCGCCTGGAGCTCGCGCAGTTTGCCGGCGTTGGTGGTGGCGGCGTACACCCGCATGCGGCTAGACGTGCTTGCCGGTGATGCGGTAAGCGTTCCCGCGAAACAGCGCGACGACGTCGCCCTCGCAGGCGACCGCGACGTCGTACGTGCCCGTGCGGCCGGCGCGGGTGCGCTCCTCGGCGGTGGCGACCAGCACGTCCCCCGCGCGGGTCGGCTTCGCGAACGAGATCGTGCAGGCGAGCGCGACGGTCGACTCGTTGCGCGAGTTGCACGCGTAGGCGAAGGCCGTGTCCGCCAATGCGAACACGAAGCCGCCGTGGGTGAGGTCGTGGCCGTTCACCATGTACGGGGCGACCGTCATGCGCAGCGTCGCCCGGCCCTCGCCGACGTCGACGATCTCGATCCCCATGTGCTGCGCCGCCAGGTCGCGCGCAAACATGGCGTCTGCGACCCGGCGAGCGAGCGCCTCGCCCGGTTCCGTCATCTTCCCGGAGTGCTAAAAGACGGGGATGATGTCCTCCGGCCCGATGTGGCCGACGTCTACGCCGTCCAGGTCGAGCTCCGGAATGGCGGGGAACTCGATGCCCCACTCCTCGACGATCGCCCGTACGCGGGCCAGAGCGACGCGCCAGTTTTCGGCTTGCTCGTCGTACGTCAGGACGCCGAGGCCGCCGTCGCGGGCGTGCTGCACGAGCACGCGATGGTTGGGCAAGAAGTAATCCGGGATGTCCCAGAACTGGTTCGGCGGTTCCCACAGGATCATCGAGAGGAACACGAAGCCCGCGCGCAACTGCCGGGTGATGAGCGTCTTGTGCTCGGCGCTGAGGCCGGGCCAGTCCTTCTCGAGGATCGTCAGGCAGATCGCGAGGTGACGCGCCTCGTCCTGGCCGACCTTCTTGAAGATCTCGCGGAAGACCGGATGCGTGGCCTTCTTCGACATGCCGAAGAACAGCGTCGAACTCGCGACTTCGCCCATCATGAACGACGTGAACAGGACCGACAGCGGGTACTTGTTGAGGGACTCGCCGTAGCCTTTCCAGTACCGGCCGCCGTTGTGGTACAGCCACTCGATGTTGTTCTTGGCCGCGCGACCGAGATCGCTGGTGGCCTCGAAGTCGAGCGGGCCGCCGGGGATCAACTTCTGAATCGCGCGCTGACAGCACTCTTCGTGGTTCATCTCGTCGTGCGTGATCGAGAAGAAACACTTGCGCACCGGATCCTCGGTGTGTTGTTCGAACGCGTGGATCGTCGCCTTGGCAAACACGGCCGGTCCGGAGCCGTCGAAGTTCGCTAGGACGGCATACCAGTACATGATGCCGAGACGCTGCTCTTCGGTGAAGTCCTCGGGCCGTAGTTCGTCCCACGCGAAGTCGGACGGGTTGTACGCGTGCCGCTTCGAGCGCTCGTAGATCTCCGCGAGCTTCGGCGTCTCGACGCGCCACTCCATCGGGAAGATGTTGGGCTGCGGAACGGCCGGGGCGGGCAGCAGCCCACCCTCCGGGATCACCAGCTCATACTTCGGGGCAACGACGGCCATGCGAACTCCTTACCAAACGGTCAGCCCAAAGCATACCTTGAAAGCGCGGACCAGGTCAAACCGCGGGCGCCGCGATCCCGCCGAAGACGACGCCCTCCAGCACCTCCGCCAAGCCGTCGGCATCGATCGCGCCGTCCGGCCGGTACCACTCGACGACCGAGTTCGACATCCCGAACACGAGCCGCGCGATCAGCCCGGCGTCGAGGTCGGCGCGAATCTCGCCGTCGTGCTGGGCCTGCGCGATGAGCCCGGCGACGATGCGGTCGAACTCGCGGCGCCGCTCGATTGCCCGGCGTTCGACCGGCGAATTCCCGCGCACGCGAAACAGCACGCTGAGTTCGGGCAGCAGACCCGGCGTCAGCGCTGCGACCCGGCGGACGATCCAGCGCACGCGGCCCGCCGCCCTGCCTTCGGTGGCCTCGCGCTCGGCCAAGACGGCGAACAGCGCGTCCAAGGCGTGCAGCAAGCCGCGCTCGAGCAACGCCTCCTTGCTCGGCACGTGGTGGTAAATCGCCGCCTTCGTTACGCCGGCGGCAGCGGCGACGTCGTCCATGGACGCGCCGTCGAACCCCTTGCCGGCGAACACCCCGAACGCCACGGCGGTCAACGAGTCGACGTCGTGCGTGCGTCGCTGCGACGCGTCCGGCTTCACAATGAAGGGGCGTCGCGCTGAGCGCGGCGCCCCGGTAGACCGATCACGAGCGCGACCACCTGCGGAAAGCATCCGTGGGTTTCATGCACGACATCTCGGCATAAGAACCAGGCGCTATCGACGCTCGCGGGCTTCATGCCCCGGTGGATTTAGCGATTCCAGTTCGCCCTCCTAAGGGATGCGGGAGGATCGTCTCGAGACGCTTTGAGTATACTGCGGCCCAGAGAGGGATGCAAGCGCCGCGCGCCTACTATACCCTTCACGATGACCCAGAAGACGGCCGCACGCAAGCACGACCTCTCGACCGAGCAGTTGATCGCGCTCTTCCGCAACATGCTGCTGCAGCGCGCGGTGGACACGCGCGGCTTCCAGCTGAACCGCCAGGGTAAGATCGCGATCGCCATGGGCTCCGAGGGGCACGAGGCGGTGCAGGCGGGGACGGGCGCCGCCTTCGTACGCGGCAAGGACGTGCTCTTTCCGTACTACCGCAACACCGGCATCGTGCTCGCCTGCGGTTTCCCGCTCGTCGACGTCTTCCGCTCGCAGTTCGCGCGCGCGACCGACCGCACGAAGGGCCGTCAGATCATCAACCACGTCACCGACCGCGCGCGCGGCATCGCGTCCATCTCGTCCATCATCGCCTCGCAGGTGACGCACGCGGTCGGCGCCGCGTACGCGATGCAGTTGCGCGGCGAGAGCGACCGGGCCGTGTTCTGCACGTTCGGCGACGGCGCGACGAGCGAAGGCGAGTGGCACGAGGGGCTCAACTTCGCCGCCGTCCACGGCGTGCCGGTCGTCTTCGTCTGCGAGAACAACCGCTGGGCGATTTCGACCCCGCAGAGCAAGCAGATGCTGATCGAGGACGTCGCCATCCGCGCAGGTTCGTACGGCATGCCCGGCGTCAGCGTCGACGGATTCGACCCGCTGGCGGTCTACGAGGCGGTGCGCGCGGCCCGCGAACGGGCCGTCTCCGGCGGCGGCCCGACGCTCGTCGAGGCGCAGTGCTACCGCTTCCTCTCTCACACGACGGACGACGACGACCGCACCTACCGTAGCCGCGACGAGGTGGACGAGCACCGCCGCCACGACCCGGTCCCGCTCTTCGAGCGGAGGCTGGTCGAAGACGGCGTGCTGAGCGCCGCGGAGGCCGCCGCGCTGCGCGCCGAAGTCACCGCCCAGGTCAACGCGTGCACCGACGCCGTCGAGGCGGAGCCCCTGCCGGAGCGCACCGACCTCTACGGCAACGTCTACGAGGGCCCCGACAGCCCCTGGACGTGACCTCGGTTACACAACGCGTTCCACCCCCGCCCGGCCCTGGCCCCGCGCCGAGGCCTGCCGATGACTGGTGGAAAGCGCACGTGCAAACGTGCGGCCCTCGCTCGTCACGGAGAGATATTCATGCCCCGATACCTGCAAACGCTCCTCGCCTCGGTGGCCGTCACCGTCGCGGTCTCGGCTTGCTCGGGCAGCACGCAGTCCGGCTGCACGGTCCCGCCCGTCCAGGCTTATCCGGCCGTCACGCTGGCCTCGCCGGCTAAGGGCGCAACGAACGTTCCGACCACGATCGGCAACATCATCGTCGAATCGAAAGGCTCGTCGCTCTACGGCACGCTGACGATGACCGGCGGCGGCCAGACGATCACGCTGAACGCCCAGGCCGTCGCGAATTCCAACGGCGTGAGTCAGTTCGAGGCGCACGTCGCGCAGCTGCAGTCCGGCACGACCTACTCGCTGCATTACACGCTGACCTACCCCGGCGCGTGCCAGGGTCCGCCGACGTCGACGACCCAGTACGTCGGCTCGTTC
>Ga0182016_10004888_pt1 | contig 14664 bp, 11 predicted proteins | sample 712S2MmetaG_FD_120491 | JGI IMG/M metagenome (GOLD analysis project Ga0182016, IMG submission 120491) | Permafrost microbial communities from Stordalen Mire, Sweden - 712S2M metaG | ecosystem: Environmental > Terrestrial > Soil > Wetlands > Permafrost | place: Sweden: Stordalen | collected...
GTGGAAGCGATCAAACAATGCGGCCAGCGCTGGCTGCCGGAAGTCACGGCGCCGCTGACCTTGCCCCAATGGCTGGCCCGCCGCGAATCATTCGATTTGCCACTCTTCGGCTCCTTGCAGGAAGACCGCCGTCACGCCCGCCAATTTTTCGCCGCGTTCGAGCGCGCCCACCAGCGCCGGCCCGCCAGTGTCTGCGTCTGGATCGGCCCCGAAGGCGATTTCTCCCCCGCCGAAGTCGAGTCCATCCGCCAAACCGGCGCCCTGCCCATCACCCTCGGCCCCCTGATCCTGCGCAGCGAAACCGCCGCCACCTTCGCCCTGTCGATCATTAATTACGAACTGCAAGCGCCGCTGCCGTGATCCGTAATCATGCCCGGCGGGGACGGATTTTAGCCACAGAACGGCACAGATGACCACAGATCAAAAAAACTCGGACAATCTGTGTACGTCTATGGCGAGAAGTTCCATTGCAAATTGTGGATGTGTCACCAAAAGTGTCGGTCGCGCACAATCGCATATTTAGCGCCAGCCTTTCCATCCTGCTGAAAATGTAGCCGGTAACGCAGGAAGCAAGAAGCAAGCAGTAATGTGGGCTTATGTGGCACCCCTCCTACTGCGATGCCGTTCGGCATTTTCGTGTGAATCATTTTTGGTGTTTTCATCTACATGCATTACCCGTAATTAAAATGTATGAAAAACGATGCAGAGGAATCCGGTCTCACCTTTTTCGCACCACACTTGACAGTGCGAAACGTTCTCGCTGAGCTTAATTTCTGCAAAGCCGCGTTCGGCGCGGTGGAACTACGCCGTTTTAGTAATCCGGACGGGAGCGTGCATGTCGCTGAGATGTCCATTGGCGGTGCGCTGTTTCACATTCACGAAGAGATGCCAGGTTCCGTGGAAATGAGCCCGGAACAATTAAAGGGAACGTCCTCGGCCATAGGCTTGTTTGTGCCCGACCCTGCAGCCACGGTACGAAACGCGGTTGCTGCCGGCGGCAGGGAAATCAGTCCCACGAGGGACTATGATTACGGCTATCAGCAAGCAACCATGATGGATCCCGCCGGTCATGTGTGGCTGATTCAGAAGCGGTTATAGCCACGCCTGAGCAAGTTCGTTTAAATTTGATACTTTTATTCCCGCATGCCCTATCATGCGCAGGTGTCTGTCACGCATAATCGCATATACCTGTTGAACCTCTTGAATTTCATGCACGTTGGCGTCAGAGCGCGCTCTTTCCGGCGGCTAGGCGGCTTTGACTTCGGTGGTGACGGCGATGCGAAGGCCGACTGACTTCAGAACACATTGAAAAAGGGGCTGCGGCTGTTAGGCTTTATCCATGAAACTTTCCGTGACCATTGATCGCGACGAGGATGGAGCGTGGGTCGTGGTATGCCCGGCGATTCCGGGTTGCGCGAGCCAAGGCAAAACGAAGGCGCGAGCGATTAAGAATATTGAAAAAGCCATTGCGCTTTGTTTGCAGGTCCGGGCCGAGTGCGGGATGCCGCTCACCGCCGAAGCGCGGCAGTTACATCGTCCTGGTCAAGGAGGGTGAGGTGATGACATTCTCCGTTCCCGACCACAAGGAGGTGGCCAAAGAAACGTTACGCAGTTTGATTCGGGCGGCGGGAATTACGGTGGACGAGTTTACGGCTCGGCTTTGAGCCACTTTTTTCCGAACGATTGTCGGTGTGGCCATTCTTCTTTCGCCTTGGGCCACCCCCGGGATTATGACGTTGGCTCATAACGACTGATATCTTTGAATTTATCGAGGTCGCGGTCGAAGGATGCGACCGCGTGGCCGGTTCGCGCCGCGCGCGCGGCCAGCCAAGCGTCAGCAAAATCGAGGTTCATGAAAGCGAAACGACGCAGGGCGTCGGTGACGATTTCCCGCTCCACCGTCTCCACCCCAGCATTTTGGATAATAGCCAACAGGACGGTCGCCACGTCGTTTCGCTGTAGCGCATAGTGCCCCACCAATACATAAACAACCTCGGCCACCGTCAGGCCGTCCAGATGCAGCACAGCCTCACGGCGTTCCGCTTTCTCAAACAATGTAGTCGCTGCCGAGCCCTGGTGAGGATGATCCTGCACCAAAAACCGCACCAGGACGTTCGCATCCAGCCAGAACTCCTTCATGGCTTCTGTTTGGAGATCCGGGCATGGCGGGCCATCGCGGCCTCGGCGAATGCTCCGGGCAAATCTTTCGCTTTCGTTGGATCGGCCTTCGCCCTCAGACTTCCTGACAATTCTCTCACCGAGCGAACGCCCCGTCCGACGATTTTGTCGCCCTCGACTTCCCACACGATGCGTTGGCCGACTTTGAGCGGGATTTCCTTGCGCACGTCCTCCGGTATGGTGATCTGCCACTTGGAGGTTATAGTCGAAATTGCATTGCCCATGGTTTGTAGGTTACCACAAACACTACTCCTTACGCAACCGCGAACTCCTTGCGAATCTTCAAGCAAGGGTGTCAGCGGGGACCGTCTCTAAGCCATCGCCAGAAGGGTCCCGCATAATCGCATTCTATTTGAAGAATTCATGCACGCACGCGAGGAAGCGCGCTCTTTCCGGCGGCTAGAGAGGCTGGCATTTCCTTTTGCGTCATCGCCGCGCGTAAAGCGCCGACAGTTCTCTTCGTTTTGGCAACCAATATTGCCCGCCCTGCCAACTAATTAACCCGCCACTTCCTTGGCCGGTGGGATGATTTGACTCTTGAGGCCGCGCGAGCGCCACAAATAATAAATGGCGGGATAAACCGCCAATTCCATCACAGTGGAAGTCATGACTCCGCCAACCATCGGCGTGGCGATGCGCTTCATTACATCCGCCCCCGCGCCGTGGCTCCAGAGAATCGGCGCCAACCCGGCCATGATGACAGACGCCGTCATGGCCTTCGGCCGCACCCGTTTGACCGCGCCGTGGTAAATGGCGTCGCGCAGGTCGGTCACGTCGCGCAATCGTCCGCCTTTTTTCCATTGGTCGTACGCCAGCTCGAGATAAAGCAGCATCACGACCCCCGTCTCGGCGTCCAGTCCGGCCAGCGCGATCAGGCCGATCCAAACGGCCACGCTCATGTTGTAGCCGCACGCATAAATGGCGGCGAAGGCGCCCACGAGCGAGAATGGCACCGCCAGCATGACAATGGCGGTCTTGATGGCGGAGCGGGTATTGAGGTAAATGATCAAGATAATGATCAGCAAGGTCAGGGGCACGACCATCAGGAGGCGCTGCCGGGCCCGTTGCATATATTCATATTGACCGCTCCAGAAGATATTATAGCCGGCGGGCAAATGGATGCGTCCGCGGGCTGCTTCCTTATTGACAGCGCGCATCGCCCTTTGCACGTAGGTGCCAATATCGACCCCCTTGAAATCGACGTAAATCCAGGCATTGGGAACGGCCGCCTCGCTCTTGATGCCCATCGCCCCGCGGACGGTTTCGATCTTGGCCAATTGGCCGAGCGGCGCTTGCGCCCCGGATGGGGTGGGCACCACAATATCGCGCAACGCGCCCAGGTTTTCCCGGAAATCCCGGCTGTAGCGAAGATTGATGTCGTAGCGTTCCAAGCCTGCAACGGTGGTCGTCAAAGGCACTCCGCCCAGCGCCACTTCCAGGACGTCCTGCACCGCGCCCACGGTCAGGCCGTAACGGGCAATGGCGTCGCGGTCAAGGGTGAATTGAATATAGTTTCCGCCCATCGTCCGCTCGGCAAAGGCGCTTAACGTGCCGGGAACAGTCTTGACGACCGCTTCCACTTCCGTGGCCACCCGCTCCAGTTCGGCCAAATCCGGTCCGGCGATTTTGATGCCAACGGGCGTTTTGATGCCCGTGGCCAGCATGTCGATGCGTGTTCGGATGGGCATGGTCCAGGCGTTGTTGAGGCCCGGCATCCGCACCGTCGCGTTCATGGCCTCCACCAATTCATCGGGTGTGCGCCGCCGGCGCGCGATGGTTTTGCCGGCGGCATTCTTTATGTCCACCTGCGGCCATTCCTCCTCCGGTTTGAGCATGATGGTGGTTTCGATCATGTCGAACGGGGCGGGGTCGGTGGCCGTCTCCGCGCGTCCCACTTTGCCAAAAACATGGCGCACCTCGGAAAACTGCCGAATGAGCTTGTCCGTGACCTGGAGCACTTGCCGCGCCTTGGTCGGGGAGAGGCCTGGAAATGTCATGGGCATGAACAACAAATCCCCTTCGTAGAGCGGTGGCATGAATTCCGAACCGATGTTCTGATAGGGGAAAATCTTCCCCATCTGAAAGGCCCATTCCTTGGCCTTTCCCTCCGGTAGGAGGCGAGCCGTGAGGCTGTTCCAGGGAAAGAACACCCAAACAACGAGTGCGCCAGCAGTCAAGGCGACCAGCCAGCGCCAGCGAATGACAAAGTCAATGACCGGATGATAAATCCAGATCAGCAAGCGATTGAGAGGGTTCCCCTTTTCTGATGGAATTTTGCCCCGGACGAAAACACCCATGAGAATCGGCGCCAGGGTGAGGGACAGGAGCGCCGCCGCCCCCATCGAATAGGTTTTGGTGAAAGCCAGCGGCTTAAAGAGGCGGCCCTCCTGCGCCTGCAGAGTGAACACGGGAATGAATGACACGGTGATGACGAGCAGTGAATAGAATAGGGTCGGCCCCACTTCGACCGCGGCCTCGCGAATGATCTCCCAATGAGGCCTTTTACCCTGGTCTTGCTCCAGGTGCTGGTGCGCGTTCTCAACCATAATAATGACCGCATCGACCATGGCGCCGATGGCAATGGCAATGCCGCCCAGGGACATGATGTTGGAACTGAGTCCCTGGCCGAACATGATCAGAAAGGAAATCAAGACCGCGCAGGGCAGAATAACAAGGGCAACCAAAGCGCTCCGCAAGTGCATGAGAAAGGCCAGGCAGACCAGCGCCACGATGATGCTCTCCTCAAGCAATTTTTCTGCAAGAGTATGGACGGCGCGCTGGATAAGGGAGCTCCGGTCATAGACGACAGTGTACTCGACGTCCGGCGGCAGACCTTTCATGGCCTGGTCCAGCTTCTTCTTGACGTCAAGAATGACCTGCCGGGTATTGGCGCCGTAGCGGACCACGACAATGCCCCCGACGGTTTCGCCTTGGCCATTGAGCTCGGCGATGCCGCGCCGCATGTCCGGGCCAAATTCCACATTGGCCACCTGCCGAAGAAGAATCGGCACGCCTTTTTCGCCCACCCCGACGGCGACCTTCCGCAAGTCCTCCAAGTTCTCAACGTAACCTTTAACCCGCAGGATGAATTCCTTTTCGGACAATTCAATGGACCGGCCGCCGACCTCGCCGTTGCTGCGTTTGACGGCCTGGGCCACGTCTGAGATGGACAAATTATAAGCCCGCAATTTGGCGGGATCGACCGTCACCTGGTATTGTTTGACAAAGCCGCCGATGGAGGCGACTTCCGCGACGCCTTCCACGGAAGCCAATTGATAACGCAGATACCAGTCCTGAAGGGAACGTAGTTCCGCCAGATCCCGGTTGGTGGAATTGAGCGAGTACATGAAGGCCCAACCGACGCCGGTGGCGTCCGGGCCGAGGCTCGGAGAGACGCCTTGCGGAAGGTGCCCGCTCAAGCCGCTCAAGTATTCCAGCACGCGGCTGCGGGCCCAGTAGGGGTCCGTCCCGTCCTGAAAAATCACATAAACAAAGGAATAACCGTAAAAGGAATAGCCGCGCACCACCTTGGCTTTGGGCACGGAAAGCATTTTCGTGGTAATGGAATAGGTCACCTGATCCTGAATGATCTGCGGCGCCTGTCCGGGCCACTCCGTGTAAATGATCACCTGCACGTCCGAGAGATCCGGGACGGCATCAAGTGGAATATTGTTGACCGAGTAAAGGCCGCCGATCAAAAGCGCGATCGTTCCCAGCAGGACAACGAACTTATGTCGCAGGGAAAAATCTATAATGCCAGTGAGCATGCCCGCCTTGGCCCTCAGGGTTGCGGGTCGTTGCCGCCGCGTGGCTGGCGCCCGCTTTCCTCCGCGATTTTCCCGGGCGGAACGGGGCCGGCCGGCACGAGGTCCATGCCGCAGATCGGGCATTTGCCGGGGTGCTCGTAGCGGATGGAAATGTGCTCCGGCATGGGGCAAACATATTTGACAGACGCGGAAAGGCATTCCTGGGGCGGGGAATGGTTCATCATTTCAGCGGAAGTGACGGCCGCGTAGGATTTGGGCCGTGACATTTTCGCGATCGCTTCCCGAAGCTGGCTTTCCGAATCCAGCATAAACTGGCCGGAGGTCACAATGCGTTCACCTTCCTTCAAACCGCTTAAAATCTGATAAGTATCGTTTTCCGCTTGGGGACCAAGCGTGACAACGCGCGGTTCAAACCTGCCTCCGTCCAAGGCTACGAAAACAGTGGCCTTTTCGCCACTGCGCAGAATGGCCATGTCAGGCGCCAGCAAGGCGGAGGGTTCCAACTCGGCGGCCACGCGAATGGTGGCAAACATGCCTGGCTTGAGCAAATAGCCCGGGTTTTGGAACTCCATCCTGACTTGAACCGTGCGGGCTTTCTCATCCACGTTTGGATAGATGTAAGTGACTCGTCCCTTGAACTCCCGGTCTGGCAGATAGTCCAGTGTCACGGCGGCTTCCTGGCCCAGCCTGATGTACGCCAGGTCTTGCTCGTAAGCTTGCGCCTGGACCCAAACCCTCCCCAAATCGGCGATTTGATAAATCTTCGTTCCCGGCTCTACTAACTGGCCCAACACGACCGCCTTTTCGATGACGAAGCCATCCTGCGGCGCATCGACGCGCAAGGTTCTCTGGGTTTGCCGTGTTTTATCCAATTGGACAATTTGATCGTCTGAGAAGTCGAAGAAACTCAATTTCATCATCGCAGTCATTTTGAGGGAGGCGTCGCCGTGGCCACCGTTGTTGGGATCGGTGGCCATCAGGTACTGGGCCTGCGCTCCGTAAAACTCCTCTGAATAAACCTCGCAAAGAGGGTCACCCTGCATGACGTGTTGGCCCAGGACTGAGGCATAGATTTTGTCAATCCTGCCGTTAAACTTGGTCCTCACGTCCGTAATGGCTGTTTGGTCGTATTCAATCGCGCCGACGGTTCGGATGGTCCGCCGCAACGGCTCGCGCTTGACCACGGCTGTGCGAATGTCCATCGCTTGAACGGTGGCCGGATCAAGGGCGAGCGTTGCTGGTTCCGCCCGGGCCGTCTCCTGGGCTGGCGCGCGAACGGGCGTGAGGCTCATTCCGCAAATGGGACAGTTGCCGGGTTGGTCCTGGATCACTTGCGGATGCATCCCGCAGACATAAAGGCTTTTTTCGGGCGATGCGGCCTCACGAGTTTGGGAAGTCGCGCGAAATGAGAAGGACAGCCAGGCGCCAATCAAGCCACCAAGAATAAGCAGGCCCACATATAGGATAAGCCTAGTCTTCGAGATCATAAAGCCTCTGGACAGACTTGTGCACGAAGAAGCAAATTTAACTAACTAAGGGCAGGATTGCTTTGCAAGGATTGCGCAAGACTGGTCATTTGTTGCCCTGGCTGCGGGCGAATGGGGCTGCTTTACCTCTTTTCATTGCGGGTTCCACTTGGCCCATTGGACTGGACCTTCGGCCCCGGCGACTCGCTCCAGGAAAGGCTGCCTGGAGAAGGCGGGTCCAGTGCTGCGTTGTCAAAGAGCACGCAGCGTCCGTCGGCTTGGCCTGGCCGACCATGATCATGGACCTGACTGAGGGGACTCCAGGATAGAATACAGTTTGTTACGTTGCTCTTGGCTTCTGGCAAGGCGCAACGAGGGAGCATCCCCCACAGTGGGGCTGCGACCGAGGCGCAACGACGCCAGAAGCCAAGAGCAACGCAACCCTTCGGGCCGCCGTCACTTTGTTCCAGGGCTTCGTTGTTCGCTCCTCACAGATCCTTGCGGATATGCTCGTCGCTCTCGCCTCGCCCTGGCCCAAACTGCCGGGTGGCAAACTGTATTCTAGCCTGGAGTCCCCTCAGTAGGGGTTGGCTTACAAGCTCCAGCCTTGGCGAAAATGGGGACGGATGAAAGCGTTGGCGTCTCTGTGATTGGTGAAGCGCCTCGCTTGGGCGTCCCAGTGGAGTTGCTGGCCCGGGAAGCGAATCGCAATTGCGCCCAGCAGGGCAACTTGTGTCAGACGACCGCCGTACTCGAAATTGGAACCCGCTTGGCGGCCGGTCCGAATCGCATCGAGCCAATCCCAAGCGTGACTCTTCACCCGCGGAATCATCTGCGCCGGCGCGTTCTTTCCGCTATATTGATCCATCAAGGTTTCCGGGATGAGATAGCAACCGGCCGCTCCATGAGAGCTATGCACGATCATTCCCTTGTCGCCAAATAAAACGGCTCCGGTGCCGGGAAGTTTATCGTCTTTGGAGAAATCCTTGGGCACAGGAATCGAGTTGTTTCCGTCATACCAAACCAGCGTGATCGGACCGCGCTCTTTCCTCGGGGGAAATTGGAAAGTGATCTTGGTGGCCGCGGGGTAAGTCGCGCCCTGCGTCACAGGATCGTAGCCCGGCGTTTCGGCGAGAACACTTTCTGGAGCGTCCAAATTCAAGGCCCAGAACGAAGGGTCCACGACATGGCAGAACCAATCGCCGATGGTGCCCGTCCCAAAGTGCATCCAGCCCCGCCAATTCCAGGGAACCCACAAAGGCGTGTAAGGGCGGAATGGCACGGGGCCGATCCATAAATCATAGTCCAAGCCCTTGGGGACATCATAATGCTGGTTGACTTTGTCGAGATTGCGGATTTGGCAATAAACATCCTTGAACGCGTCGCAGCCCGCATGCACGGTATGGACTTGGCCGATGGCGCCCGCCCAGACCCATTCGCAAAGTTGTCGGATGGTGCCGGTGGAATGCCCCTGGTTCCCGAGTTGCGTGACCACTTTGTGCCTTTTGGCGGCGGTCATGACCGCGCGAGCTTCGTCATAGGTATGAGCCAGTGGTTTTTCGCAATAGACGTGCTTCCCATGCTTCATCGCCGCCAGCGTAATCACCGCGTGCGTGTGATCTGGCGTACCGATTACCACGGCGTCGATCTCCCCCTTCATCTTTTCCAACATGACCCGGTGATCCCTAAACTGTCTCGCTTTGGGGTACTGGGCGAACTTCTTGGCCGCGTAGTTCTCGTCCACATCGCAGAGCGCGACAATATTGTGGCCTTCAGCCGCCATGTCGTCGATGTCGCGGCCCCCTTGACTGCCGATGCCAATGCCGGCGATATTGATCTTGTCATTGGCGGAAAGATGTTTCGCGCCCCAGGCACGAGTGGAGGGGCCAATATTGAACATCGCCACCGCCAGGCCCGTGGTTTCCAGAAATTGGCGTCGATTCATCCCGTCGGGTTTTAGGTTGCTCATTTGGTGTTAGTTCCTTGGCTGATCAATTGGCAAAGTGCCTGATGCGTCATTCAATGCTGGAAGCCCTCCAGCCGTCGCACCCAAATATTGCGGAAACGAACGGGATGCCCATGGTCTTGAAGGACCAATGGCCCCTTTTCCGATGCGCCGCTGAAACTTGCGGAGGTGGTGGCCTCGCCCTCCACCGGGATGTGATCCTGAACCAGCAACCCATTGTGCAGAACCGTAAACGAGCCGGGTTTGATTTGGCCGCCGGCCAAGGGTTTCGGCGCGTGGAAAATGATGTCGTAGGTCTGCCATTCGCCGGGCTTGCGGCAGGCGTTGACCAGCGGGGCGGCATGGCCATAGAAGGCGGCGGTTTGCCCGTTGAAATAAGTTTTGTTGTTATAACAGTCGAGCACCTGGATTTCGTACCGCCCCTCCAGGTAAACTCCGCTGTTGCCGCGGTCCTGCCCTTCACCGCGCGCCGGAGAGGGAGCGGCCCATTCCACATGCACCTGCACATCACCGAATTCCTCCGCGCTCATGATGTTTCCCTCGCCGGGGGCCACGACGAGGCTGCCATCCTCAATTTTCCATTTTGCCTCACCGCCGCTCACGCTTTTCCACTTTGAGAGATCCTTCCCGTCAAATAAAACAACAGCATCAGCAGGGGGGCCTCCAAGCGGGCCGGGATCAATGACCGGAGGTTCGATTTCATTCGATCCACTGGCGGCATACCCGTGGAGGTTGAATAGGACCACGCAGATGGCGAGCATCAGGCGGCCCGCGCCGGCCTTGAGCCAATGGGTGGGTGTGGAGTCTGTTGTCATTGCAGCGGTGCTTTCGATTTGCATTTTTACCCACGACCAACGCGGGCCTTATTTTGTGATTTTTTTCATTTTCTCCCGGCTCCCCGGATTGGCAAGCTTTTCCAGTTCACCTGGGCCATACGGTCAGTGAAATTGAGACAGAAATGCTTCCCGCGTCAGCCCTCCCTCACTGAGGATCGTGACCTTAGTCCACGGTTTTCCTGGAATGCCCTCGGCGACGGCCTGCCATCGCGCCACCACCGCGGCGCGCCCCTCGGGCAACGGCCAGTTCATCCGCGCTTCGGCGCATTCTTTCTGCAAGTTGTCCCACTGTGTCATCCAGACATCGAGCACTGGCAAATGTCCCAACCGCACGCGCGCCAGCAGTTCTTCATCCCCGGCGACAGATCGTTCGGCCTCCTGCCACATTGCTTCGGCCTTGGCCAGGGTGGCAAAGCGAAGAAAGGGCGCGTCCGGCGGTGAAAAGCAGTGCAGGTTGTAATCCCGCGCCGCGGAGGCGAGCAAATCCAGATAGCGATAGATGATCGGGCCGGCGGTGGTTCCGTAATAACCGTCGAGAAACTCCCGGATGAGCGCGCGATCGTCCTGTTGCGGGTTCCACAACAACTGCGCCAGAACCCACGCGCGCATTTCCTCCATTTCCGCGCCATAGGTTTGATAGGCGCCTTCTTCAAACACGCCCCGCACATGATGCGCCTGGAAAAAGCGCAGGTTCGGCCCCAGCACGAACCAATTGGGCTGCGGTTGGAGGAAGTTGGCAAAATCGGTGACGTAATCCCAAATGTAGAGCCGGTCCGCGTGTTCCGCCCAGCCGCGGATGTCGTCCGCGAAGGAGGCGTTGGAAGGGGCCTCCAACGGAGCCGCGAAGTTGCATTCAATGCTGCACAGGCGGATAACGACATTCGAACGGGCGTGCAACGTCCGGGGCGGTTTGCGGGTGTGCTGGTAGGCGAGCGTATCGACGGCTACGTTGGGGAAATCGGCCTCGATCCGCTGGCCAACGTAATTCACAAAATCCAGCATCGTCCCCGCGCGCGATCCTTCGGCTTCATTGAGGGCGCGGCATTGGGGGCACTCGCACTCACCGTGGCAATCGTTTTGGGAGACGCTGATGATGCCCGCGCCGGGCGATTCGCGCAGCCAATCCCGCACGCGGTCCACCACCATCTGGCGCAAGCCCGGGTCCGTCAGGCAAAGCTGCGCGTTGCTCTGCGCGCGTTGGCCCTTGACCAGGCTGAACCATGCAGGATGGGACGCGAAATACTTGTCCGGCGGCACGAGCGGGTAAAACGTATGGACAAAGCCCTTGTAGGTAACGTGGCCGCCTTTTTCCGGCGGCACGGGCGCGCCGTTGCCGTTGCAGCGGTTGCGCCAGGCCCAGTCCGGATCGAAGGCGGTGAACCAATAAGGTTCGCGATATTCAAACGCGGGCTTCTCTCGAACACTCTTTTCCCTTATTTCCAAAGAGTTCTGTTTGGGAATCGTGGCGGCCCAAGGCGCCCACCAGCGCACGCCGCAATCCTCCTGCAAAAAATGGCTTACGGCATAGAGCGTGCCGCGCGGCCTTCCGCCCGCCAGCAACAACTGCCCGGCTCTTGTGCGTATGACCAATTCCTCGCCGCCAAGGTCGTCCAAGGGCGCATCCTTGAAGGCTTTCCGCGCGGCCGCGCCTGGCCCAACGATGATCGCCCGGTCCGGCGCCTCGAAATTGGTGCGGATTTCATAGGTCCCCCCAGTGATTTGCGAGAGGGTCGATGCGAGTTCACGCGCGGCAAAGCTCTCCGTCGGCGTCGCATTGGGGTCGAGGACGATAACCATCTGCGGGACGTTGTTCTTGGCGATCACCACCGCTCCGAGCCGCCAACCAGGGAAGAGAGCGAATAAAAGAACTAAAGAAAAAGTTTTCATGCGAAAAAGCTGTGCCCCCATCGTAGAGCTTCCGCGCGCGTTTGACAAATCCGGCGGTGAAATCGTGGACGCTCCCATCGATCACCGGGCGGCTGGACCTCAACCACGAGACAGCGGGGCCGCGAGCACGGCAACTCCCAGAGGAGCCAGCGACACGTTCCTCAGGCCGGTTTGGCCGTTGAGCATGTCATCCATCGGCTGCGGTAGCGGGATTCGCTCGTGCGCGGTTTCGGTGAGGTTCAAGAGAAAATAAAAAACTGTTTCAGCACTTTGTCTGGAAGTGACTTCCACGCCATAAGGCGCGGCGATAAGGGGAGAAAGATGGCCGGCAGCGCCGAGGGATCGTGCCAATGTTTCGTGAAATCCGTCTTCGGCGGAATCGGTTCCCGCATAAAAGACCCAGCCTTGTTCCAAGCGGTGGCGGGTAATGGCCGGTTTGCCTTCCATCCGGCCTCCTCGAATTGTGGCGACCGGCTCCGCCCCCTGCAGGGCAAGCGATTCAAGAATGGAGCGGGGACGGAAAATGTCCGGATGGCCGGCAAAAATGATTCCCAGTTCGCCCGCGACCTCTCTACCATACGTTCCTTTGATCTGGTTATACTCGATCACATCCACACTGGATTCCGCCACCACACCCGCGATGTCGGCCAGGGGACCGGGCGGGATTGTCCGGCGCATGGAGTTGTCCGGGTTTTGCGTGGCGGCGCGATAATTCAGCAGGAGGATTCCGCCGCCCCTCACAAAATCGCGCAACCGGCTCACCGTGGAGTCTTCCACGGCTCGAAAATTGGGGGCCACGATTACCCGATAAGCGGAAAAATCCGCCGAACCCGGCACCACATCTATGTTTCGTTGCAACACTTTGAGACCGCGATAGTAACGATTTGCTTGACTATCGTAACGGTCATTTTTGTCGCCCACATTCCAAAACCCCTGGGACCATTCGTTGGGAAAATCGTAAAGCAGCGCGATATCCGCGCGGGTCGTTGCACCCGCCAAGCGCGGGCCCAGGCGCGCCAATTCTTTTCCGATTTGCTCGAATACCGGTTGCGCCGGGTTCAGGGAGCCATCGAACCTTTTGACAAACGAAGGACGATATTGCTCGTTCCCGGCCAGCGGCCGCCGCCACTCGAAGAAAAGTTGTCCAGAACTTCCATGCGCCAGATTAATGTAAGCCTGTAAGCGCAGCCCTTGCGGGTCAGCAACAGGCGGGATATAAGCGATCTGTTCGGCGCAAAAAAATCGCTGACCAGGCCCCGCACACCGGCAAAAGTCGGAATGGAATCCTGAAATGTATTGGTCTTGGAATTTAGCCAGTCCAGGTGCGCTCACGTAATTGTCCCAGGCCGTCGCGTCCAAGAATTGCCCCCCGGCAAAAACATCCACCGACCAAGTGGCATTGGGCCAGTTGGTGTAGATAAATTGATTTCGGGTTTTCTTTCGCAGAATTGCCGCCTGCCGCCGCAGATGATTGAGATAAGAATTCGAAAAAAACCGGCGGTATTCCAAACTAATGGCCGGTTGCCAGCCTCCTTCCGCCGAATTCTTTGGGAAATGAATCTGTCGCCAGTCGGAATACTCGTTGCTCCAGAACGCTCCGTTCCACGCGCGGTTCAGGGCGGTGATGGTGCCATAGCGTGCTTGCAGCCAGCGCTGGAACGCGTGCTCGCAATTTGGATCAAAGCATTCGAAAGGAATGCCTGGCTCATTATCCAACTGCCAGCCGATGACGCCCGGGTGCGAGCCATAACGCGCGGCCAGCGCCTCGGTAATCCGCGCGCTGGCTCTCAAGTAATCCGGACTGTTTACGCAGTAGCCCTTTCGCCCGCCGTAAGTGTAAGGGCCGGCTGCATTGGCCCCCAAAACGTCCGGGTGCGACGCATACAGCCACGGTGGAACCGCAGCCGTCGGCGTGGCCAGAATCACGTCGAGGTCTTGACGATTAGCCGAGGCGATGGCTTTGTCCATCCAGGCAAACTTAAACTTACCCTCCGCCGGCTCAAATAAAGCCCAGGCAAATTCCCCCATGCGAACCGCGTTGAAACCCAATTCACGCATCTGCCGGAACTCCGTATCCCACTCCCGCGAGTCCCACCATTCTGGATAATACGCCGCTCCCAGGAGATAGTGATCCCACCGGCCCGTTGGCCCCGCGGTCTCGACCGCAGGCCCGCCCCCCGTGACTCGGGGCAAGAACAGGCCACCAGCGGCCAGAATGCTCAATTTTAGAAAACCCCGCCGGGGAAGACGCCCAACCTCTGTAGAATCAGCCTCTTTGTTGCACATTGCGGTGCTTTGGTTATCGCCACAGGCCATAGAGCAAATTGGAATCAAATCTAAAAAATTGGAGCAGGCTGGCTGCTGAAAGTCAATAGAGGTAAGCCGGGAGCCGCACGCTCCCGGCGCAGCGAGGATCTTCGAGAGGCGCCAAACGTGCGGGCCCGGCAGTTCCGAATTAGTTATTTTTCGGGTAAAGGCGACGGTGGGTCTGGCTTAAACCGCCTTCGTTCTGAAGTTCTGGGGGAGCGTGTTGCTTTGGGGCCGGGGAATTTTTTTCTTCGGGA
>Ga0182016_10004892_pt1 | contig 14656 bp, 12 predicted proteins | sample 712S2MmetaG_FD_120491 | JGI IMG/M metagenome (GOLD analysis project Ga0182016, IMG submission 120491) | Permafrost microbial communities from Stordalen Mire, Sweden - 712S2M metaG | ecosystem: Environmental > Terrestrial > Soil > Wetlands > Permafrost | place: Sweden: Stordalen | collected...
GCCTCGAGCCCGCCCGATCCCGGCAGGGACATCCCGCTCGGGCTGCTGCCGGCGGCCTGTCACCCGGCTCCTACGGGCCAGACGTGCGAGGCGGCGGCGATCGCGCGCCTGGACTACGCGCGCGCCAAGATGGGTCTCGGCCCCTACCGGCTGCCGGCGGACTTCGTCGCGCTGGCGCCGCCGCGGCAGCTGCTGATCCTTGCGAACCTCGACCGCATCGCCTATGCGCGCCGGCCGATTGCCGGCCTCAGCCTGACCCTCGATTCGATCGCGAAGCAGGGCGCGCGGGCACGCGAGGATCCGAACCCCTGGCCGCAGGTGGTCGGGCTGCCGGGGCAGAGGCTGATCGGCTTCTCCTCCAACTGGGCGGGCGGCGCGCCGAATGCAGCGGTCGCCTACTTCGAGTGGATGTACGACGACGGTTACGGGAGCGGCAACATCGATTGCCCGCGCCCGTCTTCACCCGGCTGCTGGGGGCACCGCCATACGATCTTCGCCTTCGCCGCAGCCCCGACCCTGACGATGGGTGCTGCGGTCGTGCCGAGCCAGCTGAGCTATGCGCTGACGATTGTCGAGACGTCCAAGCCGGCGTGGCCTTACTCATACACCTGGGCGCAGGCGGTCGCCGACGGCGCTGGACGCTAGGCGCGCCGCGCTCCGAGCAGCTCGCGCAGGACGGACAGGCCGTCCCACACCTCGACGAAGCGCGTGCTGAGCGGCGAGAGCCCGATCCGAACGACGTCAGGCGCGCGGTAGTCGGCGAGCACTCCGCGGCCGGCGAGCTGCTCGCACAGCGCCGCCGCATCGGGGTGGGCGAGGGCCACGTGTGCGCCCCGGATCGCGCCGTCGCGGGGCGAGGCGACGCTGACGCCGTGCTGCGCCAGCCATGCGTCGGCGAGGGCGATCGCAAGCCCGGTCAACGCGATGCCCTTCGCGCGGATCCGCTCGATTCCGGCTCGCGTGACCAGTTCGATCCCGGGCTCGAGCGCGTGCAGGGCAAGGATCGGCGGAGTCCCAGAGAGGAACGCCCTGATTCCCTCGACCGGCTCGTAGCCGGGGCCCATTCCAAATGGGTCGCGGCGGCCGAGCCAGCCCCAGATCGGCTGGCGCAGCGTGCTCGCCAGCTCGCGGCGCACATATATGAAGGCGGGCGAGCCCGGCCCGCCACAGAGGTACTTGTAGGTGCAGCCGACGGCCAGATCTGCACCGGCGGCGTCGAGCGAGACCTCCACGGCGCCGACGCTGTGGGAGAGATCCCAGACGGTCAGGGCGCCGGCTTCGTGCGCCACCTGCGTGATGGCAGTCATGTCGAGTATCGCGGCCGAGCGGTAGTCCACGTGCGTGAAGGTCACGAGCGCCGTGCGCTCGCCGACCAGCGCCGCCACCTCCGCCGGGCTCGGTCCGCGTGTCGGGTCGGCCGGCTCAAGCCAGCGCAGTTGCAGCCCGCGAGCCGCGGCGAGGCTCTCTAGCACGTAGCGGTCGGTCGGGAAGTTTCCCGCGTCGGTCAGGATCTCCGTGCGCCCTGGGCGGGCGTCGAGCGCAGCGCACGCCGCCTTGAAGAAGCAGACCGTGGTTGAGTCCGCGACCGCCGTCTGACCCGCCGCGGCGCCGAGCAGCGCACCGATACTGTCCCCGAGCTCGAGCGCCAGATCCATCCAGCCCTCGGTCCAGGAGCGGATCAGCCGCTCGCTCCAGCCGCGCTCCAGGACGAGCGCGAGTGCCTCGGCGACGCGTGCCGGCGGCCTCCCGAGCGAGTTTCCGTCCATGTAGACGATCGACTCGTCGGGTATCAGGAACTCATCGCGGAAGGCAGCGAGCTGGTCCTCGCGGTCGAGCTGCTCAGCGGCCGCGCGGCTATCGATCGATGGCGGCATCTCCATGGCCGCAAACCCTATTCCTACCCCTGCGCACCCCCGGGCCGTCCCGTCGGGCGAGCGATCCGTATCCTGCCGCTCGGGGATCGCGTGTGCGCCTTCGCGGGTAGGCCGGCGGGCGCGACGCGTGAGCCTCAAGCGATCATGGCTAGCCGCGCCGACATCGAATTCACCTACACGTCGATCGACCGGATCTTCCGCCTCAGCCTGGGCGAGCTGGCGGATTTCAGCGGCGCCAAGTACGACGGCGATTTCTCGCTCACGCTCGAGCAGGCGCAGGGGCGCAAGCACGAGTTCATCGCCGAGCAGATCGGCGTCGGGCCGGGCCGCCGCCTGCTCGATCTGGGCTGCGGGTGGGGGGCGCTGCTTGACTTTGCGCGCGCCCGCGGCGCCGAGGGGGTGGGTGTGGCGCTTTCCTCCGCGCAGGTCGAGTCCTGCCGCCGCCACGGCCTCGACGTCCATCTGCGCGACGCGCGCACGGTCGGGCCGGAGACCTTCGGCGCCTTCGACGCGGTCGCGAGTCTCGGCGCCTTCGAGCATTTCTGCTCGCCGGATGAGTACCGCGAGGGTCGCCAGGAGGAGATCTACAGCAAGGTGTTCGCGAACGCCGCCGCGGTGCTGCCGGCCGGTGGGCGTTTCTACCTGCAGACGATGGTGTTCGGCGCCAACATGATCACGCTCGACGAGGTGTCCGAACACGCGCCGCGTGACTCCGATGCGTTCATCCTCTTTCTGCTGAGCTGCCAGTTTCCCGGCTCGTTCCTGCCCTCCGGGCTCGATCAGATTGTCCGCTGCGCGCAGCCGCACTTTCGCCTCGTCGATCACTCCAGCGGGCGCCTTGACTACATCGAGACGATCACGCAGTGGAGCAAGCGGATTGGCGCGCCGAGCATGCGCAAGAACCTGCTGAAGCTTCGCCTGCTGCCGCACTGGCTGCGCAGCCCCGAGTTCCGCTACGCCTTCACCTCCGGCGTGAGCGCGAACAAGGTCTGCTTCGAACGAGAGCTGCTCGACCATTTCCGCATGGTGTTCGAGAAGACCGACGCTCCCGCGGAGCCCGACCAGCCGGCTCGCTGATGCCGGCCCGCCACCACCGTACGGTTGATCGCACCGTCGCCATCATGGAGGTGGCTTCGCGCGCCCAGAGCGGCGTCTCGCTGGCCGAGCTGGCCACGCGCCTGGGGGCGCCGAAGTCCTCGATCCAGGAGCTGACCAACGGCCTGCTGGCGACCGGCTACCTGGTCGAGCGCGACCGGCGCTTCCTGCTGGGCCCGGGGGCCTTCGTGCTCTCGCTGCACACGGCGGGGCTGCCGCTGCGGCGGGTCAAGCACGAGGAGCTCGAGCGGGCGCAGGAACGCGTCGGCGTGTCCCTGTTCGTCGGCGCGCGCGTCGGCGACGACCAGGTCTTCGTCGACCAGGCGGGCGAGGACGTGCTGATGGACTTCGTCTCCTCGACGCACCCGCGGCGCCCGCTGCTGACGACCGCCACGGGCAAGATCATTCTCGCCTACATGCCGTCGGCCGAGCGCAACGAGTTCCTGCGGCGGATGGAGCACGAGCAGCCGGACGTCGTGGCGGACTTCCTCGAGCAGCTGGCCGAGATCCGCTCGACGCAGCTGGCGCTCAACCACGCCTCCACCGTGCCGGGCCGCTACGCCGTGGCGACCCCCCTGATCGACCCCGACGGCAGTTTTCTCGCTGCCATCTGCGCGGTCGGCGGCGCCGAGCTGGCAGACCGCCTGCCGCAGGTCGGAGCGACGCTTCGCGAAGCCGTCGACGGCTGGAAGTTCCCGCGCCGGCGGCGCCGTAGCGCCGTGTAGCGGCGCGCACGCCGGTCAGGAGGGTCAATGATGGCGTCGGGGCGGCGCATGCGCCGCCCCGCGGGTGGGTGCATGCACCCACCCGAACAGATCCCCTCGCAGCAGCCGGTTGCGAGCGGCGGCTTCGTCGGCTAGCATACGCATACAGGTGCAGCAAACCGGATATACGTATTATTCGGGACAGGGTGGAGGAGCACGGACATCTAAACCGGGAGGCCGGGAGGGACCTATGAGACACGCAATCGTCGGATTGCCGCGGGCGAGGCGCCTGCTCGCGGCACTTATCGCAGTTGGCGTGCTGGGGGCGGTCTGCGCCAGTTCGGGCGCTGCCCATACAGCCAGGGCGGCAGCGTCGAAGTCGACCTGGGTGATCGGGAACATCGGCACCTACAGCGGGATCAACTCGGGCAACTTCCTCGGGGCCGGGCAGACGCTGCAGGCGTGGGCGGACTACACCAATGCCCACGGCGGCGTGGACGGCCACAAGATCAAGGTCATCTCGCTCGACGACGCCGGGGTCGCCTCGACCTCGGTCAACGACGTCAAGCAGCTGGTCGCGACCGACCACGTCCTCGCCATCGTCGGCATGAGCAGCGGTGACGACGCCGACTGGGCCAGCTACATCGAGGGGACCGGTGTCCCGGTGATCGGCGGCAGCACGCCGCTGCCGGACTTCGCCGGCAATCCCGACTACTTCCCGGTCGGCGCGACGGCCAACAACTCCGTGCCGGACCTGTTGCTCTACGCCAAGAACGTGCTCAAGCAGACGGTCGGCGGTTACCTCGGGTGCGAGGAGGCGCCGGTCTGCTCGGCGCTCGAGCCCGTCTACGCGGGCGCGTACTCGGCGATCGGCGGCAAGCTCGCCTACAACACGCTGTTCTCCAGCAGCGCGCCGAGCTACGCCGCGCAGTGCCTGGCGGCACAGTCGGCGGGCGTGCAGGACCTCGAGATCATCGGCCCGGCGCCGGTGATCCCGAAGATCGCCCAGAACTGCCAGTCGCAGGGCTACAACCCGACGCTGCTGCTCAACGACGTCGTGCTCACACCGTCACTCGCGAGCTCGATCGGGACGGCCGACGCCGTGTTCGGCGCCGACGCGTTCCCGTTCACCTCCACCGGCAACGCCGCGGCGAAGGCGTTCCATGCGGCTCTCCAGAAGTACGAGCCCTCGGTTCTGAACCCGGCGGACTTCACTCAGGACGACGCCGACACGTGGGCGTCGGGGCAGCTGTTCGCGGCCGCGGCGGAGGCGGCGAAGCTCGGCAACCACCCGACCAGCAAGCAGCTCGTGGGCGGGTTGTACAAGCTCAAGAAGGACACGCTCGGCGGGCTGACTCCGCCGCTGACGTTCAACAAGGGCAAGCCGAACTCGATCAGCTGCATCTACATCATGAGCATCTACCACGGGAGCATCATCGAGCCGCAGGGCCTGAAGCTGTACTGCCCCGCAGCCGGCTAGCGAGTAAAAGCGACACACGATGCAAACCGCCGGCACGACCCCGATCGGGATGAGGAGCTGCTGAATGCTCCTGCCCTACATCGTCATCGGGGTCGTGTCCGGCTCGGTTTACGGCCTGGCGGCCGTGGGCCTGGTGCTCAGTTACCGCACCTCGGGCATCTTCAACTTCGCCCACGGAGCGCTCGCGACGCTGTCGGCCTACGTCTTCTACGCCTTGCACATCGCCGGCAGCGTCTCCTGGCCGATCGCCGCGATCATCTCGGTGATCATCCTCGGGCCGGCGCTGGGGATCGGCTTCGAGCGCTACGCCCGCGTGCTCTCGCGCGCGAGTCTGATCATGCAGGTCGCCGGCACCGTCGGCGTGCTGCTCGTGATCGAGGCCGTGTGCACGCAGTGGTACGGATCAAACGGGGCCTTCTTCCCGAACTATCTACCCCAGAGCTCGGTCAAGATCGCCGGCGCCTTCGTCACCGCGGACGAGTTCATCGTCGTCGGAATCTCGATCGCGCTGACCGCCGCGCTCTATGTGATGCTGCGCGCCACGCGGCTCGGCAAGGCGATGCGCGCCGTCGTCGACGATCCCGACCTGCTCGCGATCGCGGGCACGAGCCCGGTCAGCGTGCGCCGGGCCGCGTGGGTGATCGGCTGCTTCTTCGCCACGCTCTCCGGCGTGCTGCTCGCCCCCGACGTCGGCCTGTCGGCGGGTGCGCTGACCCTGCTCGTCGTGCAGGCGTTCGGCGCGGCCGCGATCGGGCGCTTCCGCAGCCTGCCGATGACCTGGGTCGGCGGCGTGATCATCGGCGTTGCCGCGAGCGTCGCGACGAAGTACTTCACCTCGCGCTCGATCCTCAGCGGCATCCCCACGGCGCTGCCCTTCATCATCCTGTTCGTCGCGCTGCTGCTGGTTCGCCAGCGGGGGACCATCGAGAGTGCCGCGCGGCGGCTGCACGAGGGCTACGGCGCGCGGCGGCTGCCCGTGCGGCTGCAGGCGCCCGGCGCGATCACCGTGCTCGGCGTGCTGATCGCGGTGCCATGGCTCTTCCCCGGCTACCTGACGGCGTGGATGACGGTGCTCTGCGACGTGATCCTCTTCCTCTCACTTGGCCTGCTGGTGCGGGCCTCACGCCAGGTCTCGCTGTGCCAGGTGACCTTCGCTGCGATCGGCGCCGTGGCGTTCTCAAAGCTCGCCGCCGCCGGGGTCCCGTGGGTGCCGGCGCTGCTGCTGGCGGGCCTCGTCGTGGTGCCGATCGGGGCGCTGCTGGCGATCCCCGCCGTGCGCCTCTCCGGCCTCTACCTGGCGCTCGCCACGTTCGGCTTCGGCCTGCTGGTGCAGGCGATGTTCTACCAGTCCTCGGTCGGCTTCGGGGTCGCCGACCTGGGCCTGGTGATGCCGCGTCCGAGCTGGCTCGGCCTCTCCGGCGACCGCGGCTTCTACTTCCTGCTGCTCGGGCTGACGGTGCTGACGTCGGCGCTCGTGATCTGGCTCGTTCAGGGCCGCCTCGGCGGGCTGCTGCGGATGCTCGGATCCTCGCCGCTGACGCTCGAGGCCTTCGGTGTGAACATCACCGTCACGCGGATCCTGGTGTTCTGCATCTCCGCCTTCATCGCCGCGATCTCGGGGGCGCTCGCGGGCTGCGCGCTCGGCAGCGTCACCGGCTCCAACTACGACCCAAACATGTCGCTGACGCTGATGGTCGTGGTCGCGATCGTCGCCGGCGGCGAGCCCTGGTACGCACTGGTCGCGGCGCTGCTGGTGGCGCTGATCCCGGCCTACCTGACCTCCCAGACCGCCACCGACGCGCTGCAGTTCCTCTTCGGCACCGGCGCGATCCTCTTCTCGCTCGGCCAGGCGCCGAAGCTGCCGTCTCGGCTTGCGGCGTGGATCGACCAGGTCCGCGAAGCGGCCTCCAGGGGGCGTCCCGGGCCGCTCGGCGCGCAGGCGCCGCCGCGCGGGCCGGTGGCCGAAGGGAGCCTGAGCGCGCAGGAGATCACCGTGCGCTTCGGCGGCCTGGTCGCCGTCGACGCCGTCAGCGTCACCGCCGCCACCGGGCGCATCACGGGCGTGATCGGACCCAACGGCGCCGGCAAGACGACCCTTTTCAACGCCTGCTCCGGGCTGGTCACCCCGGCCGGCGGGGAGGTCTCACTCGACGAGGTGAGCCTCGGGCGCCGGCGGCCCTCGGTCCGCGCACGCCTGGGGCTCGGGCGGACCTTCCAGCACGTGCAGCTGGGGGAGACGCTGAGTGTGGCCGACAACGTGCGCATCGGCGCCGAGGCCGGGATCGTCGGCGCGAGCGTGCTACGGCACCTGGTGCGCCGCTCCGGCGAGCGACGGGCGATCGAGGCGCGCAGCGCTCAGGCCCTCGCCGTGTGCGGGATCGAGGAACTCGCGGAGCGAGCGGTCAGCACGCTCTCGACCGGCCAGCGACGCCTGGTCGAGCTTGCCCGCTGCCTCGCCGGGTCGTTTCGCATCCTCCTGCTCGATGAACCCTCCTCGGGTCTTGACGCCGCCGAGACCGAGGCCTTTGGCGCGCTTCTGCGACGCGTCGTGTCCGAGCGCGGACTCGGCATCCTGCTGATCGAACACGACCTCTCGCTTACGATGAGTGTCTGCGACGAGCTGTACGTACTCGACTTCGGGCGCGTCATTCACCGCGGGACACCGAGTTCGGCACGCGACTCCCAAACCGTCCAGTCGGCCTACCTGGGCGACGCGGTGCTTGCGCCATGAGCGCCACGGCGGAGGCCACGGCCGTGCTCGAGCTGCGCGACGTCGCGGCCGGATACGGCGAGGCCGAGGTGCTGCACGGAGTCAACATGACGATCCGCGAGCGCTCGATCGTGACGCTCCTCGGCGCCAACGGCGCGGGCAAGACGACCGTGATGCGCGTCGTGTCGGGGACGCTGCGGGCAGGCGGTGGGGAGGTGCTGCTGCGCGGCCGCGACGTCTCGGGGCGCTCGCCGCAGCAGCGCAGCAAGGACGGCGTCTGCCTGATCCCCGAGGGGCGGGGCATCTTCCGCTCCCTCTCGGTTCGCGACAACCTCGAGTTGTTCCGGCCGGCCTGGGCCGCGAAGGAGCGGCTCGAGCGCGTCGTCTCGGTCTTCCCGGTGCTCGGCGAGCGTCTCGGCCAGACCGCCGGGACGCTGTCGGGCGGCGAGCAGCAGATGCTGGCGCTCTCGCGCGCGTTCCTGTCCTCGCCTTCGCTCGTGCTGGTGGATGAGGTGTCGATGGGGCTGGCGCCGAAGCTGGTCGACCAGATCTTCGAGATCCTCCTCGCGATCGCCGCCCAGGGCGTGAGCGTGCTGCTGGTAGAGCAATACGTCAGCCGCGCACTCGAGCTGGCCGATTACGCCTACGTGCTGCGCCGCGGCGAGATCGTGCTGCAGGGCACGACCGCCGAGATCGACTACGCCGACGTCGCGAGTACCTACCTGGTATGAGCGCCTCCGACCCCGATCGCCGGCCGCGCCCGCTCGAGGGAATCACCGTGCTCGACCTCGGACAGGTCTACGGCGGCCCCTACTGCGGCCTCCTGTTCGTGCACCTGGGCGCGCGCGTGGTGAAGATCGAGGCGCCCGCGCGGGGCGAGCCGCTGCGCTCGGGCGTCGGCGCGACGGCGACAGCCGATCCGTTCGCCTTTCAGCTGCTCAACGGCGGCAAGGAGTCGGTGACGCTCGATCTGAAGTCGGCGGAGGGGCGGGAGGGCTTTTTCGCCCTCGCCCGGGGCGCTGACGTCGTCGTCGAGAACTATGCGCCTGGAACGACGACGGCGCTCGGTGTCGACTACTCCGCGGTCAGTGCGGTCAACCCGCGCATCATCTACGCGTCGCTGAAGGCCTACGGCGACGACACGTCCAAGCGCGACCTGCGTGGGATGGACCTGACGGTGCAGGCGAGCTCCGCGGCGATGTCGGTCAACGGCTTCCCCGACGGGCCGCCGACGCGCTGCGGCCCCTCGCTCGCCGACTTCCTCGGCGGCACCCACCTTGCGCTCGGCGTGCTTGCCGCGCTGATCGAACGCGACCGCACGGGCGCCGGACAGCAGGTTGACGTGGCGCTGCAGGACGCGGTGATCCCGGCCCTGGCGTCGAACATCGCCGGCTGGCTGACCGATCCCGACAACGCGCCCGAGCGCACCGGCAACCGACATGGCGGCATGCGCGAGTCGCCCTACAACGTGTACCGGACGGCCGACGGCTGGGTGGCGATCCTCGCGATCAGCGAGCCGCACTGGCGCGCCGTCGCCGAACTGATCGGCCGCGTCGATCTGCGCGACGACCCGGGTTTGGCGGGGTCCTCGGGCCGCGTCGCACGGATCGATGAGATCGACGCAGCGGTCGGCGCGTGGACCTATCGCCACACCAGTGCCGAGGTCTCGGCGGCGCTGCAGCACGCCGGCGTGCCGGCGTCGCCGGTGCGGACCGTCGCGCAGCTGGTCGCCGAGGAGTTGACCCGGCCCGCGCCGATGATTCAGCGCACCGGCACCGAGCACGAGCCGACCTACACGCTCGGCGCCGCCGTGCGTCTGGCCAACCACGCGCCGCGGCCCGCCGGAGCGGTACCCGGGCTCGGCGAACACACCGATGCGGTGCTCGAGGCTCTGCGCAGCGAGGGCAATGGCGACGCCGGCGACGGCGCGACGAATGAACTCAGGCAGCGGGGAGCCGCCGATGCCAGTTGACGACGCCCTGCTCACGGGTCTGCAGGCGCAACTGGGGATCGAGCACCGCGAGGAGCTCGGCGAGGTATCGGCGGTCATGATCGCGCGCTACGCCGCCGCTGTGGGCGAGACCAACCCGCTCTACAGCGACCCGGACTATGCGCGCTCGCGCGGCCACGCCGACATCGTGGCGCCCCCCAACCTGCTTGCTGCGGTGATCAACTGGGGGCCCGGTGCGGCCTACGACCGGCTGCGCGAGGACGGTACCGAGGCCGACACGCACCTGCCCGGTGTGCCGGTCGCCGGCGTGCGCGTGATGGGCGGGGGCGAGGAGATGACATTCGCCCGTCCCGTTCTGGCCGGGACGAGAGTGAGCCGCGTGACGGTGTTGGACGACATCGGCGAGCGCAGCTCGAACAGCGGTCCGATGCTGGTGCTTCGCTACCGCGACCGCTACCGCGACGGCGACGGCGACCTCCTGCTCGAGTCGGTCCGGACGGTGCTGCTGCGATGAGCGCCGGCAACGATGCGGCGGGCCTTGCAGCGCGCGAGCGTTCGCTGGCGGTCGGGACGGAGCTTGAGCCGGCGCTCCAGGCGACCTCGAACGTACAGGTATTTCGCTACAGCGCCGCGACCTGGAACACGCACCGGATCCATTACGACCGTGACTACGCCGTCGCGGAGGGCTATCCCGGCGTGCTCGTCCAGAGCCACCTGCACGGAGCGTTCCTGGCCCGCTACTGCACGGAGTGGGCCGGGGCGGAGGGCCGTCTGCTGGAGCTGGGTTTGCGCGTGCGGCGCTTCGCCGTAGCGGGGGAGACGCTGAGCGTTACAGGCGTCGTGAGAGCGGTCGCTCGACTCACGGACGATCGCGCGGAGGTCTCACTCGAGCTGACCGAGACGCGCGGATCCGACGGCGAGGTCTGCGTGACCGGCGCCGCGCGGATCGAGATCCCCGCCGGCTGGCTGGCGCAGGCCGGCGAGGGCGACGGGGCCGGCCTTCCTGGCGGCGGGAGGCGATCGGCTTGACCCGCGTCGAGCCACTTCGGATCGCGAACTGCTCCGGCTACTGGGGCGACCGGGCAAGCGCGGCGCGCGAGATGCTGGACGGCGGTCCGGTGGACGTGCTGACCGGCGACTACCTGGCCGAGCTGACAATGCTGATCCTCTGGAAGACACGCCAGCGCCGGCCCGGCGAGGGCTACGCCCGAACGTTCCTCGCACAGATGGAGGAGGTCCTCGGGGATTGCCTGGACCGCGGCGTCAAGGTCGTCGCGAATGCCGGCGGCCTGAACCCGGCCGGCCTGGCAGAGGATCTGGAGGCACTCGCGCAGCGACTCGGCGTGCACCCAAAGATCGCCCACATCGAGGGCGACGACGTCACCGACCGCCTCGACGACTGGATCGCGGAGGGGCGGGATCTGCGCAGCATGGACAGCGGCGAGCGGCTCGCGGACGTCGAGTTCTCGCCGATCACGGCCAACGTCTACCTCGGGGCATGGGGGATCGTGGAGGCCCTGCGGGCGGGCGCCGATATCGTGATCTGCCCTCGCGTCACCGACGCCTCGGTCGTCGTCGGCCCGGCGGCATGGGCGTTCAACTGGCGCCGCGACGACTGGGACGCGCTGGCCGGCGCGGTCATCGCCGGCCACCTGCTGGAGTGCGGCGCGCAGGTCACCGGCGGCAACTACTCCTTCTTCCAGGAGATCCCCAACCCGGTGGCGCCCGGTTATCCGCTCGCGGAGATCTCGCCCGACGGCTCGTTCGTGATCACCAAGCACCCGGGCACCCCGGGCCAGGTGTCGCGAGGCACCGTCACCGCCCAGCTCCTCTACGAGATCGATCGCCCGGCCTACCGCAATCCCGACGTGACCGCGCATTTCGACACCGTCGCGGTGGTCGACGAAGGCGATGACCGCGTGCGTCTGTCGGGTGCGCGGGGCTCACCGCCGCCGGACACGCTGAAGGTCTGTGTGAACTATCACGGCGGCTTTCGCAACAGCTACACCTGCATGATCGCCGGGCTCGACATCGAGGCCAAGGCGCGCCTGGCGGTTGACTGCGTGTTCGCGGCCCTCGGGGGCACCGAGCAGTTCGAGTCCACCGACGTCCGGCTGGTGCGCAGTGATCACGCGGATGCGGCAGACAACGCGGAGGCCGTCGCGAGGCTCACGATCACGGTCAAGGACCGCGACGGAGAGGCCGTCGGGCGTCATTTCGCGGCGGCCGTCAACGGGATCGGCCTGGCCATCTATCCGGGCAACTACAACGACATCGTCAGCCCCCAGGCGACCGAATACGGGGTGATGTGGCCCACCCTGATACCGGCGTCGCTGATCACCCAGCGCATCATCGTCGCCGGCGAGTCGGCGATCGAGCTGGCCTGTGCGCCGCCGCCGGAGGGCTGGGGCGAGGTGTCGCCGATCGCCGGCGAGCGGTCGCCGGAGCGCCCCGGCGCCCGCGACTGGAGCACGGAGCCGACCTCGCCTGGGCCGCTGGGAGCCCTGCTCGGGGCGCGCTCCGGCGACAAGGGCGCGAACGCGAACATCGGCGTCTGGGCGCGTTCCGCCGAGGCCTTCGACTGGATGAGGTGGTTTTTGACCGTCGAGCGGCTTCGTACGCTTGTGCCCGAGACCGCCGGCCTCGCGGTCGAGCGCTACGAGCTGGCGAACGTGGCGGCGCTGAACTTCGTCGTGCGGGGGATCCTCGGCGAGGGCGTCGCCGCGACGACGCGCCCCGATCCGCAGGCGAAGAGCCTGGGCGAGTTCCTGCGTTCGCGCGAGGTGGCTTTGCCGCGCGTGCTCGTGGCGGACGTGCCGGCCGGCCCCGACGCGGCGGGGCGCGAGGCCCGCGCGGCCGAGGGCGCCTGGTGAGCGGCCCGCCTGCGCCTGGGCAGTCAGCTGCCGTGAGCTTCTTGGCGCCCACCGACGAGCAGCGCGAGCTGTGCCTGGCGATGCGGCGCTTCGTGGGCGAGCAGATTGTGCCGCTCGAGGCCGAGCTTGATCCCGACGCGAGCGAGGTCGACCGCGACACGTTTGCCGCGCTCGTCGCCCTGACCAAGCAGATGGGCCTGCACAACCTCGGCGTGCCCGAGGAGCACGGCGGCCCGGGCGTCGACACGGTCACCCACGCGCTGCTCGTGATGGAGATGTCACAGCACCGTGCGGGGCTCTACAGCCCGTGCTACGGCGCCTTCGGCGGGACCGGCATCGCGCAGCTCTACGACGCCGACCGCCAGCAGCGCGAGCGCTACCTCTATCCGGCGTTGCGCGGCGAGAAGCGGATCTTCTTCGGCCTGACAGAGCCGTCCGGCGGCAGCGATCCGGCGAACACGATCCTGACCACCGCGGTCCGCGACGGCGATGACTGGATCATCAACGGCAGCAAGGTGTTCATCAGCGACGCCCACCGCGCCGACTGCGGCCTCGTGTTTGCCCGGACCGGCGGCGCCGGCTCGGGCCGGGGCGGAATCAGCTGCTTCATCGTCGACACCGATACGCCGGGATTCGCGGTGACGCGCGTGATCCCAACGCTGCGCGCCGGCTCCTGCCCGACCGAGCTGAGCTTCACCGACATGCGTGTGCCGGGCGCGAATCTCCTGGGCGAGGTCGGGGGCGGCTTTGCGCTGGCCAACGAGGCGCTCGTGCGCACGCGGATCCCGTATTCGGCGGGCTGCGTCGGTGTCGCGATGAAGGCCCAGTCGCTGGCGCTCGACTACGTCAAGCAGCGGTCGGTGTTCGGCAAGACGCTGGCCGAGCACGAGGGCGTGCAGTGGATGCTGGTCGACAACGAGCTCGACATTCGAAACGCAGCGCTCCTGACTTTGCACGCTGCAGCGCGCGCCGACCGGGGTCTCCCGTTTCGCACCGAGACGGCGATGGCCAAGATCCACGCGACCGAGGCCTCCGCCCGTGTCGTGGATCGCTCGATGCAACTCTTCGGCGGCTCCGGCGTGACCAAGGATCTGCCCTTCGAGCGCTGGTTTCGCGAGCTGCGCATCCGCCGGATCGGGGAGGGAACCAACGAGACGCAGCGGATGCTCGTGTCGCGGGACCTGCTGCGGGCCGCGCGCTATAAGGCGATCTGGGAGGCCTGAGCCAGACACGGCGCCGCCCGCGCGGGCCGGAGCGATCTTGGCGGCCACCCGCGCGCAGAGCTCCGCGCGCGCGGGGCCGCGTGCCCACACGCCGTAGCATGGGTCATGGCCCCGATGACTGCTGCCCCAGATCCCGAGCACGACGCCGAGCGCGACCGGGCCGTGGGTCTTCGCGATCGCGTGCTCGAGCCGCCGCGGGACACGGAGGGCGCGCCGAGCGTCCAAGCGCAGGCGCGCGGCGAATTGCTCGCCCTCAAGTCAGCGGCGCAGTTCTGCTGCACGCGCCCTGACGGGAGTATCCGTCCCGCGCTCGCGTCGGGCGAGGGCTTCTACGCCGCCGACACCAGGCACCTCTCGGAGCTGCGCCTGACAATTGCCGGCCGCCAGCCGGTCCTGCTGTCCTCGGCGATGGAATCCGGGCATCACGCCGTCATCAACGCCACCAATCCGGTCCTCTCCGATGGCCCCGCGCGTGTGCCGCAGGACACTCTCAATCTCCGCCAGACGGTGCTCGTGTCCGACTCCCTCTACTACGACGTCGCGGTGCGCAACTTCCACCGGGGCCCGGTCGCAACGGAGGTAGCGGTGTCGCTCGCCGCCGACTTCGCCGATGTGTTCGAGGTCCGGGGCGTCGACCGGCGCACGGGCGGGAGCCTCGCGACACCGACGCGCGACGGAGACCTGCTGCGCTTCGGCTACGTCGCCCTTGACGGCCAGCGGCGGGAGACGCTCGTGAGCCTGCACCC
>Ga0182016_10004900_pt1 | contig 14642 bp, 13 predicted proteins | sample 712S2MmetaG_FD_120491 | JGI IMG/M metagenome (GOLD analysis project Ga0182016, IMG submission 120491) | Permafrost microbial communities from Stordalen Mire, Sweden - 712S2M metaG | ecosystem: Environmental > Terrestrial > Soil > Wetlands > Permafrost | place: Sweden: Stordalen | collected...
GATGTCGTGTCCTTTATCTTTAAGGACCATCCGATCGCGACAGAATACCTGCCCGACCTGATTGATCGAATCCCGATCATCTCGTTCATGACGGCGAGCGGAATTGGACCGCTGGGCCCTTGAAGCTCGTTGGAGGACGGCGCGCCAGACACGACTGCAGGAGTACCTTGAACGCTTTGTCGTCTTTCCATATGATCGTGAGCTTTGCACGAAGTGGCCGGAAGTGACGGTCGCTGCCCAATCCGGCGGAAGACGGATCGAATGCGACGATGCCCGGGTAGCCGCCACGGCGCTACTGTCGCGTGCGCCGCTCCGCACCCATAGTCGCAGGGATTAGTATCGTGGCATCCACTCTTCCTGAACGCCGTGATGATCGCCGTTAGACAATGGCGATTTATCCCTGACGAACTGCATCATGGAGGCGAGCATATACCGGCTGATCTTGTGTTCGACTGGGCCTGCCCCAAACCAGTGGCAAGGTAGGCCGCCGGAAGTTCCGGACGCCCGCGACGGGGCAAACCTCCCCTTGACGCCCTTCCCGAACCCGCTATACTTTGATTAATGCTAAGCAAAGCAGGTCAAGGAGAAACGTCGCCCTTGAAAAATAACACCACACCGGTGATCCATCACCTCCCCATCACGAAAGCGCGCGTGAACCTCGGCCAGGTAGCCAAGCGCGTCCGCCTCAATAAGGAGTATTTCATCTTGGAGAAGGACGGCATCCCGATCATCGGCATTATGGGCGCCGAGGAACTGGAGGATTATCTTGAAGTTCGCGACCCGAAGGTCCGCGAGCACATCCGGAAGAGCAACGCCGAACGTCTGGCTGGCAAAGGCCGCCCGATCGCCGCATTTCTTTCCGAGATAGCGGCCGACAAAAAGACCCGCCGCACGGCATGAGGCCTTCGTTCACCGTCATCGGCACACCGCACTACGAGCGGCTCTTCAAGAAACTGCTCCGCGCTCACCGCGACCTTCCGGCGCTCCAGGTACGCGTAAGCGAAATCCTCGCGGTCGATCCGTACAACGTGAGCCATGAGCACCACATCAAGAAACTGGAAGGCGTGGCGGCCGGGGAAGGCCAATTCCGCCTCACCATGGGACGCTGGCGATTCCGGTACGACATTTTCGGCCAGGAGGTGTGGCTGTTCTACTGCGGGCTGCGGCGGGAAGACACGTATCGGTAAGCTGGGGCGGGGCGGGGAAGTGCCTCATCGGCGCACGATTTGAGCCTACCCCGCACGGTTTGACTATACGGAAGCGCGGAGACCGGCAAGTCCCGTATTTCTATGTTGTCGATTCTAAGACCGCGAGGTTTTTTGGCCTCACCCCGCTGGCCGGGGTACATGACTTGAGTATCAGACAACAACAGTGTCAGTGTTGTTTATTTCCATGGAAGAAAGCACGCAAGCTACGCCGACGCAGATCAAGAACTGGCGCCGTTAGATATCGCGTACAGCGCGATGTTCATAAGATGAGATGTTCTCGCCTCTGAAAGTGTCTTTGTTTGCCGCGCCACTCCGTCCAGCGGAGCTAGAAGTTTTTGGCACACCCATCCCGCGCGGACGTGAGGCCTTATCGGCATACCTGGACCAGGTGGCCACTGGTTGCTGTGCGGCGGCGGAGCAATGACAAGTGATGGTAGGGGTTAATGGCGCAGGAGGGGCTACGTTTCAGTGGGCGTTCCGCAGTCATCGTGGGCCGGACGGATGTACAAAAAAGGCTAGCCGCGTCGAGCAGGCTTGGGGCCTTATTCGATCGAATGGGGCGTGCGGCGGAACCGATACACTTGAACGAGGAGGCGGCAATGGATAGATCCAATGATCCCCGCCACGACTTCTACGCTTATCCGACAGTGGATGAACTAATCGCCCAACAGGGAAAAGAGCCGATTCGCGATCCCAGGATCCTGCTAGGCGACTTTTGGCCCGAGGACGAGCCAATAGAGGAGTTTCTGGCCGCTCTTCGGCAGTGGCGTGGGCATGACAAATCCGATCGCGCCGCATGAGCACCATCGTCGTGGACACCGATGTCGTGTCTTTCGCCTTCCAGGGGAGTGCGATCTGCGGCAGGTACCGGGCGCGGTCGGGGCCGTCGGGCAGACTTTCGGGCTGGTCCACGGGGACGTTGCCGAGATCGTCGGGGCGGTAGCCCACTGCGGCCGGCCGCTTATTGAGACTGGCGACGCGGATGGCCGAGGGACCCATGTCCACGCCGCGGCGGCCCTGTCCCAGATCGAGAGGCGCGCCGATGATGGCGATGTGGGAATGCTGCATGACGTCTGCGTACCGAGGCGAGACGCCATCGACGTGTTTATCGCAAAGGGTGGCGGCGGGGGGCACCGTCCTAAGGTCGCGCGAAGGGAAATCTGGCCGACCCGAACTGGTACCATACCGCCCCCTGCCCAATTACCGGAGCCACACACAGCGCACCACCGGAACCCGCGTGAGTCACTCAAGCCCGTCTCGCCCTAACTGGCTGATAAAAAAAGCGAAGCACAGCCGGCCCCCCAGATCTCAGGAAACTCCCGTGCTACTCTGATGTGGGCCATAAAAATCCAACCCTCCGAAAAAGGCTCTCCGCACCCGCCGCAAGGTGTCCTGCTGGGAACCCCCTCGTTCTTTGACAATCTCAATTCGCAGTCGGCGGCGATCCTGGCCAGCCAGTCGCCTCCAACGCAACAAAATGCAACCGGATGCAACACGAAATCGAAAACCCCCGGCGCGTAACGACCCGGGCGGGGCGACGCCCTGCAGGCCAACCCGGCCCGGACCACGTCGCAAGGCCGCAACCAAACGCAACACAAATCACAAAAAAACGGCCACGCCATAGCAGCGCTCAGGCGCCGTTAGCCCCACCATCGCAAATTACGAAGCGAACCCAAATTTCCCGGCCATTCAATGCCAAGCGAAACTTCAACTAAACCTGGCAACTGTAACAAAATAAAATAATTGATACCTCCTATTTTGACCATTGGTTTCGGGCGGCAGATTTTGCGTGGCCGCGACCACGTGCACAAAAACGCCCTGATCTGCACAATCTTGCACAACGAAAACACGCCACGATGAGGACCGCCTACCGCTCCAAGGATGCCTCTTTTCCGCTCAGGCCCGACGCGCAGCAACCGCCCCAGCCGTACTCCGTCCGGTCCTTAACCTTCGCATCTTGGACAGTCTGCCATTGCATGTTCTCCGGCGCATCGGAGCCACCCCGCTTCAGGGGCACGATAGGGGATCACGTAGCCGGGGCACCGCCCGACCGGAGACCCCGTCGCCCGGCAAGGGTACACCGGCTTGAAGGCGCGGCGCGCGCTTGAGTTCCGGCGAATCCGGCCGCTTGCCGTCCGTTCGCATGGAACGCAATAACCCGAGCGGTGATGCGCCGCGCGCCCCTCATCGCGCGGCCTGCTGCGGGTGTACCGGCATGAAACGCAGGCAGGCAACAGGGACGCAAGCAGCAGGGCCAGCGTGCTTTAGGACAGGGCCAGCGTGGCCGAGCGTCGCTCACCGAAGAGCGGGACTGAGAGTCCCGCGCAGGCCGGGGGCCTGCCCCACTGTGGCTAAAGCCCCCCCACCACGCGTTATAATTGCACTGGAATGGACGTCTACGAAGAACTGCTGCGCCTGCGCAAACTTGGCCAGAAGTGCGCCATCGCGACCATCGTCCAGGTACGCGGCTCCATCCCCAGTTACGAGAGCGCCAAGCTGCTGGTGCGCGAAGACGGCTCCATGATCGGCACCATCGGCGGCGGTTGCGTGGAAGCCGAGGTGTGGGCCGCGGCGCGCGAAGTGATCGAGAAGGAGCAGCCCCGCCACCTCAGCTTCAATCTGGGACAGGATGCGGCCTATGACAACGGGCTCATTTGCGGCGGGCAATTGGATATCTTCGTCGAGCCGGTGTTGCCTGTGCCGGGCGCTTTCATCTTCGGCGCCGGCCACATCTCGAAAAGTATTTCCAAGGTGGCCAACCTGTCCGGATTCGCGACCACCATCGTGGATAACCGGGAGAACTTCGCCAACCGCGAGCGCTTTCCAGAAGCCGCCGAGATCTACGCGGAGGAGTATGAGGAAGTCTTCGCCAAGCTGCCGGTGAACGAGACCAGCTACGTGATCGTGGTGACGCGCGGCCACCGCGACGATATGCGCGTGCTGGGTTGGGCGGTCTCCACCAAGGCGCGGTACATCGCCATGATCGGCAGCAAGCGCAAGGTCATCAACGTGGTCAAGGAGCTGGAAAAACAGGGCATCGCCCCGGAGAGTTTCGCGCGGGTGTTCGCGCCCATGGGACTGGAGATCGGAGCGGTCTCGCCGGAGGAGATCGCGGTGTCGGTGGTCGCCGAGATGATCGCGGTGCGGCGCAACGCGGATTCGGGCTGGCGGGCGCTCTCCAAGTCGGTGTTTGCCGGCGAGCGGCTGCGGGCGCTGTTGCCGCAGTGACCTGCGGACTGATCCTGGCGGCGGGCGAGTCGCGGCGCATGGGCTCGCCGAAGGCGCTGCTGGAGTATCGGGGGGAAACTTTTCTGGACCGGCTGATAGGCCTGTTTGCGCGGCGCTGCTCGCCCGTGATTGCGGTCCTGGGTGCGCAGCAGGAGACGGTGCGCGCCGGACTGCGCCGCGCGGACGTTGCGCTGCTCGTCGAGAATCCGGATTTCCGTCTGGGCCAGCTCACGTCGATGCAATGCGGTCTGCGGGCCGTGCCGGGCGAGGCCGATGGCGTGCTGTTCACCCTGGTGGATCATCCCGCGGTGACGCCGGCCACCATTGACCTGTTGCTCGGCGCATTGCACGATTCTGGCGCGACGGCGCCACTGCGCATCCCGCGGTGCGATGGGCGGCGCGGGCATCCGATCTGGATTTCAAAATCTCTGATTCCGGAGTTCCTGGCGCTGCCGGCCGGTGCTTCGGCGCGGGAAGTGGTAACGCGGCACGGGAGCGAGGTCGCCTACATCGACGTGGACGATCCCGGCATCCTGGCGGACGTGGACGATCCGGCGGCCTACCGGCGCCTCATCACCGAGCCGCGACCGTCAGGGAGCGGTTGCCTCCCATGAAGCGCACGGTGAAACGCGCGGCGAAGTGGCTGAGCATCGCTTTGGCCTTGCTGTTGGGGGCCGGGATCGCCGCGCCTTACTTGAGCGGAGACCGGTTCGCCCCACGCATCCAGGCGGCGCTCGAACGCGCGCTGGGCCGCAAAGTCGAGTTGGGCGCCGTCCACTTCAGCCTGTTCGCCGGGCCGGGTTTCTCGGTCGATAACGTGGTGATCCACGAGAATCCGGCCATCGGCATCGAGCCGATCGCCTACGTGGGATCGCTCGAAGCGGTGCCGCGGCTCACTTCAATGTTTGGCGGGCACCTGGAATTCGCATCCATCCGGCTGGACGATGCCATCATCAACGTGGCCAAGACGGGCGGTCCATCCGAGCCGGGCCGCTGGAACTTCGAGCCGCTGCTGAACCGGTCGGTGATCCGCGCCATTCCGGAACTGCACGTACGCTCGGGACGGATCAATTTCAAGTTCGGCGACACCAAATCGGTCTTCTATCTGACCAATACGGATCTGGATATCGCGCCGCCATCCCACGGCGCTGCGGCATGGAACGCGGAGTTCACCGGCGAACCGGCGCGCACCGACAAGCCGGCGCACGGATTCGGCGAGTTCATCGCGCGCGGCCGCTGGACGCAGACCGGCGTGGGACGCCTGGATCTGGACGTGCGTCTGGAAAAAGGCGCCATCGGCGAGATCGTGGCGCTGGTGCACGGCTTCGACGCGGGCATTCACGGGACGGTTGCCGCGCGCATGCACCTGGCGGGGCCGCTCGACGATATCCGCATCTCCGGCGACATGGACGTGCAAGGCGTACACCGTTGGGACCGCATGCCGCCCTACGGACAGAACTGGCCGCTGCGCCTGGCGGGGCGGCTCAACGTGCCGGCCCAGACCATTGAAATGGAGTCCAGCACGGCGGGCGGCGAGACGCTGCCGTTGGCGGTGCGATTCCGTTGTTCCGATTATCTCTCGCAGCCGCATTGGGGCGTGGCCCTGAATTGGAATCGTTTTCCCGCCGGTCCGGTGCTGGATTTGGCCCGTCACATGGGCGCGGATTTGCCGGCCAATCTGAACATGGCCGGGTCGCTCGATGGCGTGCTGGGATACTCGGCGCAGGGAAGCCTGGAAGGGGTGCTGGACTTCCACGATGCGTCGATCGCGATTCCGGATTCTCCGCCCATTCGCTCCGAGCAGGCGCGCGTGGTTTTCGACGGCGGGCACGCGAAACTGGCGCCGGCGGTGGTGCGCACCGCGCAGGACGAAACGGCGCAGTTGGAAGCCGACTACGATTGGAAGGCGCAATCGCTGGATCTGACGATTTCGACCGATGCGATGCGCCTGGAATCGTTGCGCGCGCAGGCCGCGCTGGCCGCCATTCCGTGGCTGGAGCAGGTTTCGAGCGGGAGTTGGAAGGGCCAGCTTCGCTACCAGATGGCCGCGGCCAAGACGGGCTGGTCGGGGGCCATCGATCTGGAGGACGCCAGTTTTCCACTGCCGGGTTTGGCCGAGCCGGTGGCGGTCCAGTCGGCCAGCGCGCATATCGATGGGGCGCGGGTCGCGCTCGATCGGATCCACGCGCAGGCCGGCAAGGTCGCCATCGAGGGCGAGTACCGCTATGAGCCGCAGATGGCCCGGCCGCATCGCTTGCGCATCAGAATGGCGGAGGCCGATGCGGCGGAGTTGGAACGATTGCTGATGCCCACGCTGCGCCATAGCCGCGGATTGATCGCGCGCGCGCTGAGCCTGGGGAGCGCATCGCTGCCCGAGTGGCTGGGGGAGCGTCACCTGGATGCCATCGTGCAGATCGGCTTGCTGCAGTTGGGAGGTGCGGAGGCGCGCGACGTCCAGACGCACCTGATTTGGGACGCGACCAAGGCCGAATTCGCGGACATCCGCGCCACTCTGGATGGCGGCCGCGTTATGGGTGTTCTGGCAGTCGGCCTGCGCGGCGGCCGCCCCACATACCGGTTGCAGGCGCGGGCGAAGGGGGTCGCATGGAAGTCCGGCAAGGTGGATGCGGAGACGGTGTTGGAGTCGAGCGGCACGGGAGTGGAATTGCTGGCCGGTATGCACTCCAGCGGCACGTTCGTGGCGCGCGGGTTGGAGATGGCAGGGCTGCCCGAGCTGGCAAGCGTTTCCGGGGCATACGGCGTGCGGTGGGCGCGGATGGCGCCGCTGGTGCGGTTTACGGATGTGCAACTGGTGTCGGGCGACGATACCTATACCGGGCAAGGGGCCACGCAGGCTGACGGCCGAGTGGTGTTTCTGCTGACCAGCGGGAGCAAAGAAATGCACGTGAGCGGCACTTTGGCGGAGTTGCGGGTGGATCAGGCGGAGGTGCGCTAGCGCAGGCGCTCGGCGTGCCTTTCCCGAACCACCGCAATCGTGGTAAATTCGTCGCCTGATGGCGACTGAACCTCCGCAGCCGGCGATGTCCAAGATCGAGAAGCAGCAGTTTCGCCGCATCTGCGGCAAATTCGCCAGCGGCATCACCATAGCCACAGTCCTCGACACCGAAGGCGCCTGCCATGGCATGACGGCCAATTCTTTTACTTCCGTGTCGCTCACGCCGCCCTTGGTGCTGATCTGTGTGGACCATCGCGCCCGCATCCGCGAACACTTCCGTATCGGCGAGCATTTCGGCGTCAATATCCTGAGCGCGGGCCAAAAGGACCTCAGCGACCGGTTCGCCGGCAGCGGCTACAACCGTTTCGAGGGGGTCGCTTGGCACCCGGGACAGACCGGTGTGCCCTTGCTGCCGGATGTCTTGGCCACCATCGAATGCGCACGGGTAAACGTGGTCACGGCAGGCGACCACGATATCGTGATAGGAGAAGTGATCCATGCGGACTGTCGCGATGGCGAGCCGCTAGTCTTCTACGGCGGCCAGTATCGGTCGCTGGGGTAGCGGGGCCGGTCCGTTATTTTTTCTTAATCGCGATGCATTTTCGTCGCGTGCCGGGTTCCACAGGTGTAATCTCGAAAAATGGAGGACACTGCATGTTGAAGAAGCTGTTGATCGGTTCTGCCTTTGGGATCCTTTTGAGCGCCGGAACTCTATGCGCCGAAGTGGTCGTCCGCGTCGGGCCCCCCGCGCCAATTGTCGAAAGACGGATAGCGCGTCCCGGTCCAGACCATGTCTGGATTGCGGGCTATCATAACTGGAACGGCAGCGCCTACGTATGGGTACCAGGCCGTTGGGAACTTCCGCCACGGCCCCACGCCCGGTGGGTAGCCCATCGCTGGGTTCACCGCCACGATGGTTGGGTTATGGTGGAAGGTCACTGGCGCTAAGTGGTAAGGCAGGCGTTCGCGCCTGCCTTCCTCTGATCTCCCCTTAATGGTTTAGTGGGGCAGGCTCTCAGCCTGCGGCGGCCTCTCAGGCCGCCTCTTCCTCCGCCCGTTTCCGGCTTGCCGCTCCATCGAGGGCATCTCCGCCGTCGGTCTACAACCACCTCTACTCCCACCAGAACCGGACCAAATCATGCGATAATAAGGAATTAAGGGAGGGTCTTTGCGTCGCGTCCTGACACTGCTGACGATTCTGGCTTGGGTATCCCTGGCGGGTACCACCCAAACCGCACTCATCGTCCTCAATCCGGTCAATTGGCAACCAGGCCATCTGCCGGATGGTTGGCAGGTAAAAGTAAATCGCGGCACGCCTAAGATCGCCACCGTCCGGGAAGGCAATAGCAATTATCTCGATCTGAAAAGCCATGATTCCTCGTTTGGCCTGGAGCGCGAAGTGGATGTCGATCCGCAGGAGTCGCCCTTCCTCACGTGGAAGTGGAACGTTAAGGAACTGCCCGCGGGCGGCGATTTCCGGCACAGCAGGAGCGACGATCAGGCGGCCCAGGTGCTGGTGGCCTTCGCCGATAAGCATATCTTAAGCTACATATGGGACACCACCGCCCCCGCCGGAACCATGGAGAGCGCCAGTTCCATTCCCCTGGTCCACATCTACGCCGTAGTCTGCCGTTCCGGCGCAGCCAACCTGAACCGCTGGCTGACAGAAAGCCGCAACCTGGCGGGCGATTACGAGAAGGCCTACGGACGCCCGGCGCCGCGCGTGAAGGGAATCCGGCTGCAGATCAACACCCAGCATACCGGCACTTCAGCCGAGAGTTGCTTCTCCGAAGTGGCCTTCCGCAGAACCCCGCAGTCATGATCCTGATGACCGGAGCCACCGGTTTCATCGGCAGCCATCTGGTCGAGCGTCTCGTGGCTCAGGGCCGTCCCCTGCGCTGCCTGGTGCGGCGTTCCTCGACGGCCGTCAACCTGCCCCGCGGGACCGAACTGGCACACGGCGACCTCGAAAGCGGCGCGGGACTCGCCGAAGCCCTACGCGGCGTGGACACCGTCATCCACTTGGCCGGTGTCACCAAAGCCCGCACCCCAGCGGACTATGATCGCGGCAACGCCGTCTCGACGGCCAACCTGCTGCGCGCCGCCGGCCATCTTGACGAGATCGGCCGATTCGTGCACGTCAGCAGTTTGGCTGCCGCCGGTCCCAGCCCCGCCGATCGGCCCCTCACCGAGACGGACGAACCGCACCCCGTCTCGCATTATGGCCGCTCGAAACTGGCGGGCGAGCAAGCCGTTCGCCAGTCGCCCGTGGCTGAAAGAAGCGTGATCGTACGGCCACCGGTCGTCTATGGCCCGCGCGATCGGGACGTCCTGCAAGTGCTCCGCACCATAGCCCGCGGTTGGATGGCGCAGATCGGCGCTGCCCCGCGCCGCTTCAGTCACATTTATGTGGGAGACTTGGTGGATGGGATCATCGCCGCGACCGATTGCGCCAGCGCCAGCGGACAGGTATTCTATCTGGCCAACGCCGCGCCCGTCTCGTGGGCCGAATTCGGAAATGTCGCGGCGCGCCTGATGGGCCGCAAAGTGCGCACGGTGGCGATACCGGAGAAGGCCGCCTACGTCCTCGGGCTGTGCGCCGAGTGGTGGGCGCGCCTTAGCGGAAAGCCGGGCATCCTGTCGCGCGACAAAGTGCGGGAAGCCTGCTGCGCGGGTTGGGGCTGCGACCCCGGTCGCGCCCGCCGCGAACTGGGCTTTTGCGCGTCCACGTGCCTACAGGAAGGGCTGCGGCGCACGCTCGATTGGTATAAGGAGGCAGGTTGGTTGAAGTTCTGAATCTGCCGCCCACGCGCGGCCTCTGGCCGGTGGATAAGGTGGTGCTCCCCTATTACGTCGCGGCCACCGCCGCCATCTTGTGGTTCTGGAACCGCCTGCCGGAACCTGCCTGGCTGCTCGCCTGGCACCTTGCCGCCATTGCGCTGGCCCTTTGGGCGATCCGCGCCACCGGGCGCGCCAGTTGGATCTTCCGGCACTGGTATCCCCTGCCCTACGTGGCTTGGTGCTACCGGGAAATGGCCGTGCTCATGCCGTCGCTTCGAGGGTGGCAGGCGGATGCCGAACTGGCGCATCTGGATTACCGCATCTGGGGCGTCCATCCCACTGTTTGGCTGGAGCGCATTTATACGCCTATCCTCACGGAATACTTACAGATTGTTTATACGCTGTTCGTGCCGGCCGTGCTGTTCATCGCTTGTCTGCTATGGTGGCGCGCCCGCTACGCCGACTTTCGCTTCTACGCATTTCTCATCGCCCTGGGCTTCCTGGTGTCTTATGTGGGCTATGTGCTGATGCCCGCCCGCGGTCCCCGCTTTTTCTTGCGGAACCTGCAAACTGCCGATCTGCGTGGACTGTGGGTCACTCGTGTGCTACAGTTAACCCTCGACCGCCTGGAATCCAAGGCCTGGGATTGCTTTCCCAGCGGCCACACCGAACTCACCATCCTTGCGTGGTGGGGCAGTCGCCTGATCTCCAAGCGGCTATTTTGGATCTATTTCGCCTATACCTTGTCCATCATTTCTGCTACAGTTTATCTTCGATACCATTACACCATCGACCTGCTGGCCGGGGCCGCCGTGGCCGGTCTTCTGGTGCTGATCGCACCTCCGTTATACCGAATCTTGGGCAAAGGAGCCGCATAGTTGGCAGACGTAGAAATCGTCGCGGTTCACGATAAACAAGCGCTGGCGCAGTTTGTGGACCTTCCGTACCGGTTGTACCGCCACCACCCCTATTGGGTGCCTCCGTTACGTATAGCCCAAAAGGAACTGCTGAACACGCAAAAGCATCCGTTCTACGCGCACGCCGACATGCAGTGCTTTCTGGCGCGCCGGGATGGGCAGGTCTGCGGCCGTGTGGCCGCCATCGTGGATCGCAACTATAACGAGTTTCACAAACAAGACGCCGGATTCTTCGGGTTCTTCGAATCCGTGGACGATGTGGAAGTGGCCCGCGGGGTCATGCAAGCTGCCCGCAAATGGCTGCTGGAGCGCGGCGCCAAGGTCATCCTCGGCCCCATGAATCCCTCCACGAACTATGAATGCGGCATGCTGGTGGAGGGCTTCGACTCCAGCCCCAACATCATGATGACGTACAATTCGCCCAGCTACCCTCGCATGATGGAGGCGCTGGGGCTGCGCAAGGCCAAGGACCTGTTCGCCTATTGGTCCACCCCCACCGAGGTGAATGGCGCTAAGGTGGAACGCGTGGCGCGGCGCTCTGCCGGCAGCCAGGGCGTGGCCATCCGCACCATTCGCATGAAGCAGTTCGACCAGGAAGCCCAGACGATCTGGAAACTCTACATGGAAACGTGGGCGCGCAATTGGGGCTACGTCCCCATGACGCGCGAGGAGTTTCTGCACGAAGCCGCCGAGATGAAGCAGATTCTGAAACCCGAATTGGTGCTCATCGGCGAGGTCGAGGGGCGCCCCGTGGGTTTCGCGCTGGCCCTGCCCAACATCAATCTGGCGCTGAAACATGCCGGCGGCAAACTGTTTCCGCTGGGACTCTTCAAAATCCTGTATCATCAACGATTGATCAAAGAATTGCGGATAATCCTCCTGGGCGTCGAGGAGGAGTACCGCACGCTCGGCGTGGCCGCCGGATTTTACGCCGAACTGATCCGCAACGCCCGGCGGCTGGGCTTTGGACATAGCGAGATGTCCTGGATATTGGAAGATAATGTTCTAATGAACCGCTCCCTGAAAGCTATGGGCGCTATAAAATACAAAACGTACCGAATCTACGAATGGAATTGAGAACGATGCGCAGCTCTTCGACCACCGTCACACAGAGCCGGAAGAACGGGGGAAGCCATACCCGGTCCACCGACCTATTCGACAAGTGCCGGAATTTTACGCGTCCGGGCGACCTGCAGGCCGCCGGATTGTACATGTATTTCGAAGTCTTCAGCCAGCGCGAAGGCTGCGGGCCCGGCGAGGTCCGCATGGGTAACCGTAAGGTGCTGATGTTCGGCTCCAACGATTATCTGGACTTGATCACGCACCCCAAGGTGAAAGAAGCCGCCATCGAAGCTGTCCGGAAGTATGGCAGCGGATGCAGCGGCTCGCGCCTGCTCAACGGCACGCTGGACGTGCACGTGAAGCTGGAAGCCGAGTTGGCGGCTTTCGTGCACAAGGAAGCGGCTGTCATTTTTGGCACCGGCTTCCAGGCCAATTACGCGTCCCTCGCAGCGCTCGCCGAAAAAGGCGACGCCCTGCTGTGCGATCATAACCTGCACGCCAGCCTGGTGGAGGGCGCCTTGCGCTCTACCGCGCGCACCGTGCGCTTCCGCCACAACGATCTCGAGCACCTGGAACGGTGTCTCGAAAACTGCCCGCCGGAAGAACGCATCCTGATCGTTTCCGAAGGCGTCTTCAGCATGGAGGGCGATATCGCCGACCTGCGCGGCATCGTGAACCTCGCCAAGCCGTACGGCGCGCGCATCTATGTGGATGAAGCGCACGGCATCGGCGTGTTGGGAGCCACCGGCGCCGGCGCCGCCGAGCATCTGGGCGTGCTGGACGATATCGACATCATCATGGGGACGTTCAGCAAGTCGCTGGCTTCTGTGGGTGGCTTCGTGGCGTCCACCAAGGAGGTCGTCGATTACCTGAAGCACACCGCGCGGCCCTTCGTATTCTCGGCCAGTCTGCCGCCCGCATCCGTCGCCGCCGTGGCCGCCGCCCTGGATGTGATGCGCAAGGAACCCGAACGCCAGCAGCGCCTGCTGCACATCGCCGGGCACCTGCGCAAGGAACTGCGCCTCTGCGGCTTTCCCGTGTTGGATGGCGAAACCGCCATCGTCCCCGTGGTGGTCGAGAACGAAGTCGACCTCTGCCACCTCTGCAAGGCGCTGCTGGAGGAAGGCATCTATATCAACCCGGTCCTGCGCCCCGCTGCCGCGCAGAACCTGCTGCGGATCTCGTGCACCGCCGCACATACCGAGCGCCAGGTCGAGCGCTTAGTCGATACCCTCGACCGCGTCGCCAAGCGCCTCGAAATCGAATTCTAAATCTAAACGGCTTTCGGCTAGCCGCAAGCAAAAGAGGCGGCCTGAGCGACAGGCGCTCTGGCCGGTCAGTAATGCGGCCTTATTCGACGGGCGGCTTGCTCTCTTCCACCGGTATGCGGTGCTCGTTGGCAAAGGCATCCTTACGAATGCCGGTCACTTGCCAGGAAATCTTCATGCCCGGCTTACCGCCGCCGATCTTGAATTGGTTGCCCGAAACTTCGCTCGCGACGTACACCGGCGCAAAGCCGCCGATGCAAGTAAGCTGATAGCGGAAATCACGGTTCAGCGCCTCGAACCACTCCGGCAGTGGGACCACGGCATCGCCCCGCCGGGAAAGCGTCACCACGCCATTGTAGATATTCATCATGTCGGGCGACTCGACGAAGGAGTGATACAGATACTTGTGTTCGGGATCGAGGGGGTGATCGATGCGAAACGAGCCGCCGCCCTTGGAAACCGTGCCGGTGACCGTCAGGTTGCCAGTGATCTTCACGGGGCCGGTGAACTGCGCGGCCATGCCGCCGCCTGTGGCGATGGCGAGCAGCGCCGTGCCGCCGGCGGTGGCGTTGGCCGAGACGCCGATGCCGGCGGGGCTCAACGTGTTGCCATAAACGCCGATGGCGTTGCCGGTGGTGGCGGCGTTTTCGCCGTAGACCCCGTATCCGCTGGAGCCCGACGAGCCGCCGGCCACACCCGTCCCGCTGGTGGCGGTGCCGTACACCGAAATCCCCGCAGGGCTCACGGTGCTGCCGTAAACGCCATAAGTCGATCCGCTGGCCGCCGTGGCTGTGCCCAGCGCGCCCACTCCAGCCGTGCTGGCGGTCGTGCCAAATATGCCATATGCCGGGCCAGTGGTCGCGCTATTGGTCCCGTATACTGCGTAACCGGCGGAGCTTGCGGATTCGCCAAACACGCCAAAGGCATTGCCAGTCGTCGCCAGGTTGTCGCCGTATACGCCGTATCCCGCGGGACCGGAAGTCACGCCCCCCACACCTGTCCCGGTGGTGGCGAGTCCGTACACCGATATTCCGTTAGGGCTCACCGTTGTGCCGTAAACGCCATAATCCGCGCCGCTGGTGGCGGTGGCCTGGCCGAGCACTCCTGCGCCGGTAGTGCTGGGGGTCAGGCCAAGAACTCCGAAGTTAACGCCTGTCGCGGACGTGGCCACGCCCTCGACACCGATTCCCGTAGTGCTGGCGGTGGTGCCGTATACGCCATA
>Ga0182016_10004901_pt1 | contig 14638 bp, 15 predicted proteins | sample 712S2MmetaG_FD_120491 | JGI IMG/M metagenome (GOLD analysis project Ga0182016, IMG submission 120491) | Permafrost microbial communities from Stordalen Mire, Sweden - 712S2M metaG | ecosystem: Environmental > Terrestrial > Soil > Wetlands > Permafrost | place: Sweden: Stordalen | collected...
GCTCAAGCACCAGTACCCGCATTCGTGGCGGTCGAAGAAGCCGATCATCTTCCGCAACACGCCGCAATGGTTCATCGCCATGGACAAGCCGATCGCCGGCGCTGTAGACGCGGTCGCCGACCGCGTCAGGCGCGAAGCGCCGTCTTTGCCGGAACCAGACGCGGTCGCCGACCGCGTCTACAATCCAACGCTGCGCGAGACGGCGCTTGCCGCCATCGGCGAGACGCGCTGGGCGCCCCCCTCGGGCGAGAACCGCATCCGCGGCATGGTGTCGGCCAAGCCCGACTGGGTGATGAGCCGCCAGCGCGCCTGGGGCGTGCCGATCGCCGTGTTCGTGAAAAAGGGCGGCCACGAAATCCTGATCGACGAAAGCGTCAACGCGCGCATCGCCGCGGCGTTCGAGAAGGAAGGCGCCGACGCCTGGTACGAGGAGGGCGCGGCGCGGCGCTTCCTCGCGCCCGACTACGATCCGACCGATTACGAGAAGATCGACGACATTCTCGACGTCTGGTTCGATTCCGGCTCGACCCACGCCTACGTGCTCGACGACGCGAAACACTTCCCCGGCCTGGCCGGCATCGTGCGCAAGCGCGACGGCGGCCAAGACGAGGTGATGTATCTCGAAGGCTCCGATCAGCACCGCGGCTGGTTCCAGTCGTCGCTGCTCGAATCCTGCGGCACCCGCTTCTGCGCTCCCTTCGACGTCGTGCTGACGCACGGCTTCACGCTCGACGAGAAGGGTCGCAAGATGTCGAAGTCGCTCGGCAACCAGACCTTTCCGCAGGACGTGATCAAGGCCTCAGGCGCCGACATCCTGCGGCTGTGGGCGGCGAGCGTCGATTATTCCGACGACCAGCGCATCGGCTCGGAGATCCTCAAGAGCGTTTCCGACAACTACCGCAAGCTGCGCAATTCGCTGCGCTGGATGCTCGGCACGCTCGCCCACCGGCCGCTCGCGCCGCTCGGCGACGCCCTGCCGAAAGCGCCGCTCGAGCGGCTGATGCTGCACCGCCTCGCCCAGCTCGATCCGATCGTCCGCAAGGCTTATTCCGAATTCGACTACGCCAAGGTCGTCGCGGCGCTGTCGAGCTTCATGAACGTCGACCTGTCGGCCTTCTATTTCGACATCCGCAAGGACGCGCTCTATTGCGAAGCGCCATCGAGTCTCTTGCGCCGCGAGGCGCTCGACACCGTCGAGCGCATCTTCCGCTTCGTCACGGTGTGGCTCGCGCCGATCCTCGTCTTCACCTGCGAGGAGGCGTGGGCGTCGCGCGATCCGTCGGCCGGTTCGGTCCATCTCGAGCAGTTCCCCACCGCGCCGGCGACGTGGCGCGACGACGCCCTCGCCACGCGCTGGGAGGCGATTCGCCGCGCCCGTTCGGTCGTCACCGGCGCGCTGGAGAAGGCGCGTGAAGCCAAGGCGATCGGCTCGTCGCTGGAGGCGCGTCCGCGCGTCTACGTCGACGATTCCGAGCTGAAGGCGTCGCTCGACGAGGTCGATTTCGCCGAAGTGTGCATCACCTCCGGCCTTGCTCTCGCATCGGGCGAAGGCGCGCCGGCCGACGCCTTCCGTCTGGCGGAGGTCTCTGGCGTCGCGGTCGTCGTCGAGCGCGCGGCGGGGGTCAAATGCGCGCGCTCGTGGCGCTATTTCGACCCGGCGACCGCCGACCCCGACTATCCCGGCGTCACCCCGCGCGACGCGGCGGCGCTCCGGGAGCTCGGCGTCAAGCGGCGGGCGTGATGCGCGCCCGCACGCTCGGCGCTCTGGCGGTCGTCGCCGTCGTCGCGCTCGACCGCGCAGCGAAGGCGCTGGTGCTCGCCGATTTCGACGCGACCGCCGCCGCGCCCCGGCCCCTGACGCCCTTCCTCAATCTCGCCTTGCACTGGAACCGCGGCATCTCCTTCAGCCTGTTCGTCCAGGATTCGGCGGTCGGGCGCTGGCTGCTGCTGGCGCTGACGCTGGTCATCACCGCGCTGATCGCGGTCTGGCTGTGGCGCGCGCGCGCGCTGCTGGTCGGCCTCGGCCTCGGCCTGATCGTCGGCGGCGCGATCGGCAACGGCTACGACCGGCTGGTCTATGGCGCGGTCGTCGACTTCCTCGACCTCCATGCTTTGGGCCGCCATTTCTTCGTCTTCAACCTGGCCGACGCGGCGATCAACGTCGGCGTCGCGCTGCTGATCGTCGACGGTGTGTTTTTCGCCGCGCGGCGCGAGCGTGCGGCAGGATCATGACCGGCGGCGAAGAGTCCCATTTTTCGGTTTTTCGTGGTAGAGACGCGGTTCGGCCGGACGGCCGCCGCCGCCGGTCATCGAATCGCCGGATTGTCGCGGAAACGAATGGCCGGGCGGGCGCGTTGCGGAACGTCCGGGGCGATTGAAGACAGAGGGGTTTCGGCCATGACGAGGATGAGGCTTGGAGGCGGCCGCTGCGGCGGCTTGGCGCTTGCGGCCGCTGGCGCGTTGTGGCTCGCCGGCGTCGGCCAGCCGGCGCTGGCGGGCGACGACGGCGCGGCGCCGTTGTGGGTCGGCATCAGTTCGGTGTTCGGCTTCGGCGGCGGCGACGACCAGCCAGACATCGACTATCGCGATCACGCCAAGCTGGTCGTTCCGCCCAAGCTGGATCTGCCGCAGCCTGCTCCTCCGGCGTTCGCCAGCGTTTCCGATTGGCCGCGCGATCCCGACGTCGAGCGATGGAAGAAAGAGCAGGCCGAAAAGAAGCAGAACAAGACCTTCATTCCCGAGCGCGACAGCCACACGCCGCTCGATCCGAAGACGGTCGTGACGACCAGCTTCACTTCGGGCATGGGTCCGGGCGGACACAAGTGCGCGGCCGGACCCGGCGAATCCTGCGACACGCCGCCGTCGCCGACGCTCAACTGGAATCCGCTGACCTGGGTCGGCATCCAGAAGAAGCCGGTGACCGTGCTCGGCCCCGAGCCGGAGCGCACGTCGCTGACCGACCCGCCGACCGGCTACCGCGAACCCGTCGAGGGCCCCGGGGTCAAGGTCGACAACAACTGAAAGGGCCCGACAGGGCCGTCGCTTCGCGCGCAAGCGGCCGGGCGCAGCGATCCCGATGACCGACACTCCCGCTTCCAACGCCGCCCAGGTCGCCTCCGCGGCCTACCGCTTGGCTTCGCTCGATCAGGAGTTCCTGCTCGGCGATTCGACCCGCGGCGTGCGCTTCCAGCTTGAATATCAGAAGGTGCAAGAAGCGCTCACCGCCTTCGGCGTCGTCTCGACGCTGGTGGTGTTCGGCTCGGCGCGCGTGCGCGAGAACGGTCCCGGCCGCCAGGGGTTCTGGTACGCCGAGGCGCGCGCCTTCGGCCGCATCGCCTCGCTCGAGGGCGGCGCGGCGGGCGGCGGCTCGCCCTACGCCAACGTGGTCGCGACCGGCGGCGGACCGGGGACGATGGAGGCCGCCAACCGCGGCGCGCACGAAGCGGGCGCGCCGACCATCGGCTTCAACATCACGCTGCCGCGCGAACAGCAACCCAATCCCTACACCACGCCGGCGTTGACCTTCCGCTTTCACTATTTCGCGATGCGTAAGATGCATTTTGCGATGCACGCCAAGGCGCTAGTGGTGTTCCCGGGGGGCTTCGGCACTTTCGACGAGTTGTTCGAGATCCTGACATTGGCGCAGACCGGCAAGACCCCGCGCATTCCCATCGTCCTGGTGGACCAGGATTATTGGCGTAAGGCGATCGATTTGCGGACGCTGCGGGACAACGGCATGGTCAGCGCCGAGGATCTCGCCCTGCTCGAATTCGCCGTCGACGGCGCCGACGCCTGGTCGATCCTCAGGCGGTCGGGGATCGGCCCCGCCCAGGTCGCCAACAACTTACCTCTTGGCGGGGCGTGAAAAAGGCGCTACAAGTCTTGGAGTTTCGTCGCTGGGCTTTGAGTCTCGGCGACGCGCGGTTTCCCGGAACGAGCCGTACTGCGGACGCAACCTGAGGGGGTTCGCGACCGGCGTCGGGCTGTGAAGCCAAACCGCCTAATTCTCGCTTTCCGTCCGTGTGGGTCGATCGTGTGGTGATCGACGCGCAAGGCGCGGCGGGAAAGGCAGGCCGTTCCTGTGAGAACGCGATCCGCCGATGCTTGAAAGGGCCGTCTTCTTCTTCGCCGCGCCGCGCGGAATTTCCGCCCGGCGACGCGAAGACTCGGCCGACCGCCGCGCAAACCGAGATCATTCAAGGAAGGTTCTATGAGACCTGGTCAGAACAAGCGGATGCGCGGCAACCGTCCCTCCAACAACCGCCGGGGCCCCAATCCGCTGACCCGTTCGTATGAATCGAACGGGCCCGATGTGAAGATCCGCGGCAACGCCCATCACATCGCGGAAAAGTACCTCCAGCTCGCGCGCGACGCCCATACCGGTGGCGATCCGGTCGCGGCGGAGAACTATTTGCAGCACGCCGAGCACTATTTCCGGCTTATCGCCACCGCCCAGGCCGCCCAGGCGCACGCCCAGAGCGGCCGCCCGCCGGGCGAAGGCGAGGCGATCGAGCTCGAGGACGACGAGGATTTCGGCGGCGTTTCCGACCGCTTCGCTTCGCCCCCCGAGCGCAATCCCCCGCCGTACGCCCCCCAGCCCTATCCCCAAGGCCAGCCGACCTCTCCGCAGGGCCAGGCCAACCCTCCGGGGGCCGGTCCGCAGCCCTTCGCCGAGGGCGAGCCGCGCCCGCCGCAGCAGGGCGGCGGCTTCCAGCCGCGCCAGGATCGGCCGATGCGTCCGCAGCAGCAGCAGGATCGCGGGCCGCGCCCCGACCGACCGTTCAACGACCGCCAGGACCGCGGCGAGTTCCGCGACCGCCAGGGCCGCGATTTCCGTCAGCGCGAATTCCGCCCCTACCGCGACCCCAATGCGCCGCGCGACAATCCGCCCGCCAACGGCGACGGCGCCGCGGCGCTGCCCTCGTTCATCACCGCCGCGCCGCGCATCCCCGGCCCGATGGACGCCGAGGCGCCCGCAGCGCCGGACAATCCCGCCGAAACCAATGGGATGGCGGAAGCTTCGGACAATGCGGTCGAGGCGTCGAACGACGGCCGCTTCCCCGGCCGCACGCGTCGCCGCCGGCTGCGCTCGCCTTACGGCTTCCACCCGTCCGCCAATCAGGATGAAGAGGGCGAGGGCCCAGTCCCGCCGGGAGACGCGCCGGTTTCCGACTGACCGGCGCGGGCGCCCTAGCAGACGCCGACGCTCTCGAACTTGGCCTGCACGTACTCGCGGTCGAACGGCTTCATCAGGAAGTCGTCGGCGCCGGCGTGCATCGCGCGGGCGATCTGCGCGACGTCGTATTCGCTGGTGCAAAACACCACCTTCGGCCGCTCGCCGCCCGACATCGCCCGCAGCTCGCGGAGGAATTCGTAACCGTCGAGCACCGGCATGGCGCCGTCGACGAGGATCGCGTCGGGCATGAAGAACGAGCAGGCGGCCAGCGCCTGCCGACCGTCGGCGGCCTCGGAGGTGCTGAGATTCATGCCCTCGAGGATACGGCGGGCGATCTTGCGGATCACCGGCGAATCATCGACCACCAGCACCTGTTTCATGGTCCCGCTTCCTGCGCCTTCGCCCTGAGTCGTCGGGCGATCGGCCACGCGTCGATCTTGGCGCGGCGACGTTAAGAAGGATTGAACCGGATCGGCCGAGACTACGCTTTCACCCCGGTCGGACGCGCCTCCAACGTCACCGATTCCGCCTCGACCGTGATGGCGACCTCCAGGCCGCATTCGCGCGCCACCATGCCGGTGAAATAGGGCTGGATGCTGTGGGCGTCGACCGCGCCGCTTTCCGGCCGCCCGGCGACGAGATCGGCCACGCCGCTGGCGAGCTTCGGATTGGCGCCCCTGGCCTGCACCTTCATCCCCAGCGAATCGTCCTGGCCGCTGAGGTCGACGGAAATCACGCCGCCGCGCGGGATGGTCGTGGCGGCGATCAGGCAGAGGTTGAGCAGCAGCTTGACCTTGTTCTTGGGCGCGAACTGGCGCGGCGGATTCCAGGCCAGCGTCACCTTGTCGCCGCCGATCAGGCCGCGCGTCACCGCCTCGGCGTCGCCGGTGTCGATCGACGCCCCCAGCGAGCCGGCCGCGCCGAAGGCGAGCCGGCAGAACTGCAAGCGCGCCGAGGCCGAGGCGGCGCTCTTCTTGATCAGGTCGATCGCGAACTGCCGCATTTCCGGGTCCTTTTCGTCCTCGAGCACCTCGAGGCCGTTGACGATCGCGCCGACCGGGGAAATCACGTCGTGGCAGACGCGCGAGCAGAGCAGCGCGGCGAGGTCCATCGGGGCGAGGGCGACCATTGTCATCGGGCTTTTCCTGTGGCTGTTAGCCGCCGGCGGCGCGGACGGAGCGCTTCGAGCTGCGGCGCGATCGTATTTGATTCGCCCCCGCGCCGCGACAGGACGATGACCGGAAACGAAGAATGGAGCGCGAATTGACGGACGCGACGGCGACAGAGCGGCTTGATCTTGCGCGCGCCGGCCGCGACGAGGCGGCGCGGCTGATCGCACGCGTCGCGCTCGCCGCCGGCCCGGCGGTGATGGACGAATATTCCGCCGGCGGACCGGCGCGCGCCAAGCGCGACGGCAGCCCGGTCACCGCCGCCGACGAGCGCGCCGAGGCGATCATCCGTGACCGGCTCACGGCCTGGGCGACGCCGATCCCGGTCGTCGCCGAGGAAGCGACCGCCGCCGGCGTTCCGATCGAGGTCGCCGAGCGGTTCGTCCTGGTCGATCCGCTCGACGGCACCCGCGAGTTCATCGCCCGCAACGGCGAGTTCACGATCAACGTCGCGCTGATCGAGCGCGGCCTGCCGATCTCCGGCGCGGTCTACGCCCCGGCGCTCGAGCGGCTGTGGTTTGCGGGGTCGCGCGCCTTCGCCTGCGCCGCGCCGGTCGGCGCCGATTTGCCGCCGCCCGAGACGTGGCGGCCGCTGAAGACGCGCGCCGCGCCGCCGGCGCTGATCGCGCTCGCCAGCCGCTCCCATTGCGACGCGGCGACGGAAGCCTTTCTCGCCGGCCTGCCGATCGCCGATCGCCGCTCGGCCGGGTCGTCGCTGAAATTCTGCGTCATCGCCGAGGGCGATGGCGACGTCTATCCGCGCTTCGGGCCGACGATGGAATGGGACACCGCCGCCGGCGACGCCGTGCTGCGCGCCGCGGGGGGCGTGACGCTGTCGGTGGAGGGCGGCCCGCTGCTTTACGGAAAGATCGCGGCCGGGCTACGCAACGGCGGCTTCGTCGCCTGGGGCGATCCGCGCGCCGCAGCGCAGTCGACTCATCGTTAATGAACCGTCAATCGCGCGCGAGCGATAGTCTCGGTGGGCGAATCGCCATGAGGGCGACACGATTTGTCGGGATGCCTCAGCCGATGCGGTCCGCGCGGCGGATGGACTTGGAGGACCGAGGTTATGTCGACGATTACGCGGCGCGACTGGCTCGGCGGCGCTCTCGCCATCGGGGCCTTCGCCTTCACCCGGCCGGCGCTGGCCGACGCGCCAGCCAATTATTCGCTCGACGAAGTCATTGACAACGGACACCATTTCTTCGGCGCGGTGTCGCGCGGCCTCGCCGAGGTCGTGCAGGAGGCCGGCCGCCGCTGGGGTCTGCCCAACGCCTATATCCTCGGCCAGGAGGCCTCGGGAGCGTTCGTCGGCGGGCTGCGCTACGGCGAGGGCAAGATGTACACCCGCAACGCCGGCGACCAGAAGATCTACTGGCAAGGGCCCTCGGTCGGCTTCGACGCCGGGGCCGACGGCGACCGGACGATGATGCTGGTCTACAATCTGCCGGCGGTCGAGGCGATCTTCAGCCGTTTCGGCGGCATCGACGGCTCGGCCTATTTCGTCGGCGGTTTCGGCTTCACCGCGCTCGGCGCGGACAACGTCGTCGTCGTGCCGATCCGCTCCGGCGTCGGCGCCCGGCTCGGGCTCAACCTCAGCTACCTCAAATTCACCCCCCACGCGACCTGGAACCCCTTCTAGAAATCCGCCGTCCCCGCTGCGCCCGCCCTCTTTGCTTGACCGGGGCCGCCGTGCGATATTGATCGCCGGTTGGCCGGGCGAAGAGACGAAATTGATCGAGCAGGCGATTTTTGCCGCCGTCGGTTTCCTGACCGCGACGCTGCTGGCGTTGGCCGCGGCGCCTGCGGTTGCGGGTCGCGCCCGCCGGCTCGCCGAAGCGCGCGCGCGGCTGCTCGCGCCGTTGAGCGAAGCGCAGGCGATCGCCGATCGCGACGCGCTGCGCGCTCAGCACGCGCTCGAGACCGTCCGGCTCGAGCGCCGGCTGCGCGCGGCCGAAGAGGGGGCCGCGGCGCGCAAGATCGAGGTCGGCCGGCTGGCGACCAAGCTCCTCGCAATCGAGGAAGCGACCGCGACCGGCGTCTCCGATCTCGAGTCGGCGCGGCGCGACGCCAACGAATTGCGCGGCGCGCTCGGCGCGGCGCAGATCGCGCTCGCCGATCTCGATCGCCAGCGCCATCGCGTCGAGCGGAGGCTCGACGAAAGCGAGACGCTGGTCGAAGAACGGCGCGCCGAGATCGCCGCGCTGCAGACCCGAATCGCCGCGCTCGAGATCCATGTCGCCGACATCGAAACCTCTGCCGCGGTCGTCGCCGAGCGCGCCGCGAACGAGCGCGAACGGTTGAAGACGGCGCTCGCCGACGCCGAAGAACGGCTGAAGCGCAGCGAAGCGGCTCGCGAGGAGGCGGTGCTCGAGACCCGTCGTCAGCTCACCCGCTTCGCCGAACGCGACGGCGCGCTGGCGAACGCCGCATCGGCGGCGCGCGCCGGCGGCGACAGGGCGCTCCGCGCTGCGATCGCTCGCCTCGGCCGCGACGTCGCGCGCGTTGAAGAGCGTCGGCGCATCGCCCAGGCCGACCCGATCAATCTCGCCGGGCCGTTGCATCCGGCGCCCGCCGGCAAGATCCGGCAAAGCGAGCCGGCGGCGCGCGAGCGCTAAAGTCCGCTTTTCAGCGACTGGCGAATGTGCATAAGTCTTCGCCGCACGCGGGCGAGGGAAAACCATGGCCGAACCCCTGGAAGACGCCGTCGAAGCGGAGGACAAGAAGGTCGCGCTGCTGATCGCGATCCTCGCTTTGTTCCTCGCGCTGGCCGAAGCGGGGGCGAAGAACGCCGAGCACCACGCCACCGACCTCAACATCGAGTCGTCGGACCTCTACAATTTCTACCAGGCGAAGAAAGTGCGCTCCTCGATCGACGAGACCGCGGCGCAAACGCTGGAAGCCGAGCGCGGCGTCTCGAGCGATCCGCAGGTTCAGGCGGCGTTCGACAAGCAGATCGCCGCGTGGAAGGCGGCGATGGCGAACTTCGAGCGGGACCCGAAGAACCCCGAGGACAGCCTCGCCGCGATCCAGGAACGCGCCAAGCAGGCCAACGAAGGACGAGAACTCTACAACCGCAAGCTCGAGCACTACGAATATTCGAGCGGCGCGCTGCAGATCGCGGTGGTGCTCGCCTCGGCGGCGATCATCACCGGCGTGGCGGCGCTCGCCTGGATCGCCGGCGCGCTCGGCCTGATCGGCGCGGCGCTGCTCGGCCTCGGGCATCTCGCGCCGACGCTGCTGGCGTTCTTCGGCTGACTTCGGCGCCTGCCGCGGCGAAGCGCGATCCGTCGCGCGCCGAGGTTCAGTCGCAGATCTGGACGCGCGGACGCCGCCAGACGCCGTAATAGTCGTCCCACACCGCCTGGCCGCGCGTCCAATAGCAATGCTCAGGCGGCGGAGGTCCATCGGGGCCAGGGCCGTAGCCGACGTAGCCGGGCGGCGGCGGGCCGGGCGGGCCGTAGGGCGGCGGCGGGGGCGGCGGCGGATACACGGGACGGGGCGCGAGCGCGCCGCCGAGCAGCATGCCGCCGAGGAAGCCGCCGGCGATGCCGGCCGCGACGCGGCCGCCGTCGTCGGCGCGGGCGCCGGTCGTCGGCGCGGTGGCGGCGAAGACCGTTCCGGCGACGGCGAAGGCGCAGATCCATCTCTTCATGATCGGGTTTTTCCTCGCTTCAATTGCGTTTCGTCACTCGGGGGATGGCTGGCGCGCGATTCGACGACGCGCTCGGCGATTTTGCCCTCACCCGCGCGGGTCGCCGCCGCGCGCGCCGGCGGCCAAGGCGAAGGCGCGCCGCCGGCGCATCGCGGCGGGCGTCGGTTCGCCGCTTCGGGCCGCGGCGGGGCGACTCGGCGTCGCCGCGGCCGTCGGATGATACTGCGGCCGGCGGCGAGCTTGGACCGGCTGCGGCGCGCCGATCATCGCCGCCATCGTCAGGCGCGCGGCCGCCGGACTCAGCGCGTCCTTCAGCCGCGCCAAGGCGGCGATGCGGCGATACTGCCCGCCGTCGAGCAGGTCGCGCGCGGCGAGAATGCGCACCGTCGCGTCGTTCGGCGCATAGAGCGCCGCGAGCGCCACGGCGAGCGGCTCGCCGGAGACGTCGCCGGCGATGCGCGCGGCTAGCGCCGCGTCGCAACCGAAGGCGTCGGCGAGTTCGACTTCGAAATGCGCCCACTCGCCCGCCATCGCGTCGCGTTCGAGGCGCGCGGCGACGCGCGCGAATTCGCCGCCGTCGGGGCCGACCGGATCGCGCCGACCGAGCGTCGCGCGTTGCGCCGCGGCGACGATGCGGCCGCGGTGGACCGGACCGGCCTCGAAGAACAGCGCCGCCTGTTCGATCGTCGCCGGCATGCGCTCGAGCAAGGCGTCGGCGAGCCGCCGGTCTCCCGCCTCCGCCATGCGGGCCTTGGCGCGCCGCGCCAGCGCGGCGAAGCGCGAGGCGTCGATCGGCGCGCGGCGATTCTGCGCCAGCGCGATCCCGACCTCGATCTCTTCGCGCTCGCTCAGCCGCGCAATCAACGCGCCGTCGAGATCGGCGCGCCGCGCGACGGCGCGGGCCTGCGCCGCGTCGCCCTCGGCGGCGGCGGCGATCCGTTCGCGCGGCAGCGTGACGGCCTCGGCGAGCGCGACCAGCGCCGCTTCGCCGCCGAGCGCTGCGACCGCGGCGAGCGCGTCGGCCGCGGCGGGATAGGGCGCAAGCCGGCGGGCGAACGCCGAGCGCGTCGCTTCGTCGGCCTCGGTCAGCGCGGATTGCGCCGCAGCAAGCGCAGCCTGGCGGCGCGGCGCGCCGGCCGGCAGGGCGATCAGACAATCGGCGGCGATGCGCAGCCATAGATGCCGATCGGCGGGGCTCGCGCTGGCGGCGAGCGTGTCGAGAAACGGCAGCCCAATCGGCGAAGGATCCGAAATCACGCTTCGCGTTCCCTTTTGCGGCGGCGAAACTTCCTTCACACTAGCCGCATCTCGTTGACCAAGTATTAACCTTCGGTCCGCGTAATGGCCCGGCGCAGGAGCGCGCGAGGCGCCAGGAGAGGCGCCGTCGGGGTTGGGGCCATGGGCGAGCTGATCCTGTTTCGACCTGCGGCGGGACCGCGCAAGGACAGCGCGGAACGCGCCGAATCGGCGAAGATCCTGTTCTTCACCGGCGTGCGCTATCAGCGCATGAGCGATCCGTTGGCCGCTTCGGAAGGCGGCGATTCGGACGCGCCGCGATCGGGCGGCGTCGGCGGCCCCAGCGGCCGACGCAAACGCCGCGGATAGGCCGACCCGCCACTTTTCGCTTGCCATCCTTCGCCGCGTCGATTAGCAGCGACGACGGGACACCTCTCCCCAACGAGAGGCGCCCATCTGAAAGGATGGCCATCAATGACGACGCCCTCCGCGCGGCCGCATGACGCGCGCTTTTCTTCCGGCCCCTGCGCCAAACGGCCCGGCTGGACCCCCGAAGCCCTCAAAGACGCCGCCCTCGGCCGCTCGCATCGCGCCAAGGTCGGCAAGGCCAAGCTCAAGCAGGCGATCGATCTGACGCGCGAAACGCTCGGCGTTCCGGCTGATTACCGCATCGGCATTACGCCCGGTTCGGACACCGGCGCGGTCGAGATGGCGCTGTGGTCGCTCATCGGCGCGCGGCCGGTCGACGTGCTCGCCTGGGAGAGCTTCGGCGAAGGCTGGGTGACCGACGTCGTCAAGCAGCTCAAGCTGGCCGACGCCAGAACGCTCAGCGCGCCCTATGGCGAGCTGCCCGACCTCGCCCAGGTCAATTTCGACCACGACGTCGTCTTCACCTGGAACGGCACGACCTCGGGCGTTCGCGTCCCCGACGCGAAATGGATTCCCGCCGATCGCAAGGGCCTGACCATCTGCGACGCGACCTCGGCCGCCTTCGCGCAGGATCTCGATTGGCCGAAGCTCGATGTCGTCACCTTCTCCTGGCAGAAGGCGCTCGGCGGCGAGGCGGCGCACGGCATGCTCATTCTCTCGCCGCGCGCGGTCGAGCGGCTAGAGAGCTACAAGCCGGCCTGGCCGCTGCCCAAGGTCTTCCGCATGACCAAGGGCGGCAAGCTGATCGAGGGGATTTTCGAAGGCGAGACGATCAACACGCCCTCGATGCTGTGCGTCGAGGACTACATCGACGCGCTCCTGTGGGCGAAGAGCGTCGGCGGGCTCAAGGGCCTCATCGCGCGCGCCGACGCCAACGCCAAGGCGATCGCCGACTGGGCGGCGAAGACGCCGTGGATCGATTTTCTCGCCCGCGTTCCCGCGACGCGCTCGAACACCTCGGTCTGTCTCAAGGTGGTCGACAAGGACGTGACGGCGCTGCCGGCCGAGGCGCAGGCCGCCTTCGCCAAGGCGCTCGCCGGCGCGCTGGAAAAGGAAAAGGTCGCCTACGACATCGGCGCCTATCGCGATGCGCCGCCCGGACTGCGCATCTGGTGCGGCGCGACGGTCGAGACCGTCGACATCGAGGCGCTGACCCTCTGGCTCGACTGGGCCTTCGCCCAGGAGAAGGCCAAGCTCGCCAAGGCGGCCTGACGACTCCCCCTTCTCCCGTTGGGGAGAAGGGTCGGGGATGAGGGCGCGCCGCAAGGCGCGTTCCCGCTTCCTGCAATCCACGACATTCGATGATCGCGGCGCCGAACGGCGCCGACCCCTCATTCGGCGCTTCGCGCCACCTTCTCCCGCAAGGGGAGAAGGGTCACAGGAACAACACCCATGGCTCCCCGCGTTCTCATCTCCGACAAACTCTCTCCCGCCGCGGTCGCGATCTTCAAGGCGCGCGGCGTCGAGGTCGACGTCAAGCCCGGCCTCGACAAGGACGAACTCGCCAAGATCATCGGCGACTACGACGGCCTGGCGATCCGCTCGGCGACCAAGGTCACCGCCAAGCTGCTCGAACACGCCAAGAAGCTGAAGGTGGTCGGCCGCGCCGGCATCGGCGTCGACAACGTCGACATCCCCGCCGCGACGGCGAAGGGCGTGATCGTCATGAATACGCCGTTCGGCAATTCGATCACCACCGCCGAGCACGCGATCGCGCTGATGTTCGCGCTGGCGCGCCAGCTCCCCGCCGCCGACGCCTCGACCCAGGCCGGCAAGTGGGAGAAGAACCGCTTCATGGGCGTCGAGCTGACCGGCAAGACGCTCGGCATTATCGGCTGCGGCAACATCGGCTCGATCGTCGCCTCGCGCGGCCTCGGCCTGAAGATGCGCGTCGTCGCCTTCGACCCGTTCCTCAGCGCCGAGCGCGCCGCCGAGATCGGCGTCGAGAAGGTCGAACTCGGCGCGTTGCTGGAGCGCGCCGATTTCATCACCCTGCACACGCCGATGACGGCGCAGACCAAGAACATCCTCTCGGCCGAGAATATCGCCAAGACCAAGAAGGGCGTGCGCATCATCAACTGCGCGCGCGGCGGGCTGGTCGACGAGGCGGCGCTGCGCGCGGCGCTCGATTCCGGCCATGTCGCCGGCGCGGCCTTCGACGTCTTCGTCGAGGAGCCGGCGACGGCCAACCCGCTGTTCGGCCATCCCAACGTCGTCGCGACGCCCCACCTCGGCGCCTCAACGACGGAGGCGCAGGAGAACGTCGCGCTGCAGGTCGCCGAGCAGATGTCGGACTATCTGGTGCGCGGCGCCATCACCAACGCGGTCAATTTCCCCTCGATCACCGCCGAGGAGGCGCCGAAGCTGAAGCCGTTCATCGCGCTCGCCGAAGGGCTCGGCTCGTTCGCCGGCCAGCTCACTGACGATCCGATCGAGAAAGTGACGATCACCTACGAGGGCGGCGTCGCCGGGCTGAAGACCAAGGCGCTGACTTCGGCGGCGATCGCCGGCCTGCTGCGGCCCTCGCTCGTCGACGTCAATGTCGTCTCGGCGCCGGCGGTCGCCGCGCAGCGCGGCATCGTCGTCGAGGAAGCGACGCGCGCCGCGAGGAGCGACTACGAGAGCTTCATCACGCTGTCGGTCACCACCGCCAAGCACGAGCGCGCGGTCGGCGGCACGGTGTTCCACGACGGCAAGCCGCGCATCCTGTCGATCAAGGGCATCAAGGTCGACGCCGAGTTCACCCCGTCGATGATCTATGTCACCAACGAGGACAAACCGGGCTTCATCGGCCGCTTCGCCGGCTTGCTCGGCGAGGCGGGGGTCAATATCGCAACCTTCGCGCTCGGCCGCGACCGCGAGGGCGGCTCGGCGATCGCGCTCGTTTCGATCGACAGCCCGGCGCCGGACGCCGTGCTCGCCAAGGTCGAGAAACTCCCCGGCGTCAAGCAGGCCAAGGGGCTGAAGTTCTGA
>Ga0182016_10004907_pt1 | contig 14627 bp, 8 predicted proteins | sample 712S2MmetaG_FD_120491 | JGI IMG/M metagenome (GOLD analysis project Ga0182016, IMG submission 120491) | Permafrost microbial communities from Stordalen Mire, Sweden - 712S2M metaG | ecosystem: Environmental > Terrestrial > Soil > Wetlands > Permafrost | place: Sweden: Stordalen | collected...
CCTCATCCGTCCCCGGCCAGCACCGGCGCGACTCCCAGTCGCGCAGACCCCGTTCGGAGAATTCGATCCGGTCGATGCCTCCGAGTGTCGAATCCATCGACCGGAGAGTGGCATTCGCTTCGGACAGATCTCCCGCGCCAATCTCGATCAGCATGCGCTTCACCGACGCGTAGGTGCCCCCATAGGCATCGCCGGCGGCGCTGCTCAGGGAGGCCATGGCCGAGAGCAGCTCGCGGCCCGCGCGGGTATAGCCGAGCGGCACGGCGAGATCCCCGAAACGGTCTATAACGACGAGATGTGCCGCTCTCAAGGCCGGAAGGCGGCTGCCCTCGATCCGGATCGAATCCTGGAGAATGGTGCGGTAGGCGGCGAGGGCGCCATGCCAATCCCCCTTCCTGGCCAGACCCTCGGCCATCTGAATCGCGTTGTCGAGCGTTCGAACCGCGGCAGCCGGCATCGTTTTCAGTCGAGTTGCGCCGCGTGCTGTGGATCCACTACCAGGTAGACCGGCTGCTTCCCGCACTCCGCCCGAGTGTCTTGCGCCGCGCAAGGCCGGTTGTTGTACGCGCGATAGGCTTGATTTCCCACATTGGCGCCAGGGTTAGTGGCAGTATCCACGTTGCGCAGCGTGACCTTTCCGTCGGGCATGTAGATCTTGGCCGGACGAAAGAAGGCCACCTCTTCCTGCTCCAGCCGGATGACGACCGGAAGCCGCCCCTGTATCCCGATGTGCAAAGCCTGTTGGATGGCGGCCGGCGAATCGAGATTGGAGAGAGCGGGCGTGTCCTGCACGTAAACCGGAACGTCGCCGGACGGCAGATTCGAGACGCGGGCGCCTTTCCAGACAGTCGACGGATGGTACTCGATCTGAAGCCTGCCCTTGTCAGAACTCGCCACGGGTAATCCATCATGAACGGCGCCGGTGGTCCTTAGATCGTTCCAATCGCCGAACTTCGCCAATTGCACCAGATCGTGACGCTCGGCGTCGCTCCCCGCATGCATGATTCTGGCATTGATTTCCTCGAACAGCGCGGTGCGATCATGGACCGGCGTCTTCAATACGCCGTCGAGAGCGCGTGCGGCGCCCTCCGCGTGGCCAGCCCGCGTGAGGGCCACGGCCTTTCGCAACGCGATCTCGGGTGTGTTGCCATGCACGTTGCTCAAATCGTCCAAAACCCGCAACGCCGCCGAGTCGTTTCCTTGCGCCAGAAGCGTGTCGACATGCCGCAGGCCTGTGACATAATGCTGCTCCAGAGCAGCCTTGAACATTAGAGGATTTTGAGCGAGATCGTGGGCTGCCCTCTGGAAATCTCCCGCCGCCAATTCATTGACGGATGCCAGGGTTTCCTCGGGAGCGCTCGATCCCGTGGTGGCGCGGAGCAGCTCTGGATGGTCGCGAACTTCCTGAGGAAGCTCGGACCAGCGAACGTAGTAATCGCCGGTGGCGACGTCGCGCTGCGCCTTGAAACCGCGTCCGGACAGGCGCACATCTGTGTCGACGGCGGTGGGGGGTGGGCGGGCCGCGACCTGCATGCGGACGCCCTCGGACTGGGACTGTGGGGGAGAAATGCGCACATATTTGGATCCACCCAGTTCCTCGGAGGCTTTGTCCGCGCTGTACCAGGCCAGGTCGATGCTCTTTGCATGCGGATCGACGGGAGCTACGCGCGATTGCCAGCCCACGGCGATGTCCGCGCTGGGCTGCTGTTCGGGAGCGAATTTCACCCACTGCGATGAACCCCGGAACTGCACCAGAAACTCGTGGTCGCCGGTCTGGACTGCGGCCGCTACTCGCGAATCGCTTGCGATGGCGGTCGCGGGATTCGCCGCTGTGCTCACCTTCCGGGCAAGCGAGGCCGCGGTGTCAAATTCACGGCTTTGCCACGAAACCCGGAAACTGTTCGCCATCCGTTCGATCTTCAACTCACCGATGGCCGTGTCCGCGTCTTTTGCCTCCATACGAACCGCCGAGTTTTCGAATGCAATCGACCGGCTATATTTCAGGTCGGCGATCTCCTCTTCCATGGCTCGGAACTTAGTGCCGGTCTTCAGCGTCGCATCCATCGTGTAACGCTGGGCGGACTCTGCGAACTTGTATTCGGCGCCTTCGACAGTCCTGAAGAGATCCGGAGACGACTCACTCCAATTCAGCGTGGGGCGCCGTCCAAGTTCGGCGATTTCGTCGGAAATCGCACCTCGGGCTTGAATGACTTCTCTTTCGGCCAGAGATACGCCACCCATCAGCGGGCTCGGCAGATTGGGGTCGGAACGGAGCAGAGGCAACGCTTCCGTTTTCGCGTATCCCCGCCCATAAAAGTCGACGCGATTCCAGTTCTGGAAGCGCAGGTCGGGGTGTTTGGTCACCCATTCCGGAAACCAGTTGTCTTTCTTGTAATTGACGTCTTTGAGGGGAGATAAACGTTCCAGTTGGCCTTTTTCATCGAGCCATGAGATGACAATGCTCCACTTCATGATCTCGTTTAGCCGTTCGTATTCGGGTTCGTAACGCGCGACCTCGGCGTAGTGGTCGTCCCACCAGCCCAGAAAAGCGGCGCTGGCGGGATTCGGCGCGACTTCCTTGCCTGGAGTGATCGAATCCGACGAAGCCGCGTACAAGCGTGTCGCGACTGGGGCCAGCATGATACTCTCGCCGTCGCCGCCTTTCAACGCGAATCCGCGAGGCTGCACGCCGAACCACAGGCGCGTGGACGGAAGAACTTCCATCTCCCTGCTGTAGATCGGCGAAACGGTCAGGTGCGACATGGAGTGGAAATCGGATATGTATCGATCCGGTGCGCTGCTCATGTAGTCGAGGGCCCAGAGTTTGGCGAGAAGATCGGTGTAGAAAAGGACCATGCCAACCTCGGTGCCTTGCAGCGCTCCGTCATAGCGCGCGGCCTGGTAGGCGCAGTGGGCTTTCAGGCGCAGAATGATGGACCGCGCCGCATCGGGATCGATTTTCTGGAGCAGCGAGTAAAACGCATCCATTTTGCCGTTGCCGGCCTGTTGGGCGGCTTGTTCCAGATCGGCCCGCGAGAACTGGCCCTGCGCGGCCAACAGCATCAATATTCCCAGGTCCCCCTCCAACTCGGATTGGACCTTCGAATATACGAAACTCGGATCGAGCGAGAATCCGGTATGCGCTACCACGCCCAGGCGCTCGCGCACCTGGTTGATTTCGGCTTGGACCTGCGCGAGGTCGGTGTCGCGTTGCGCTTCCAGCCGCACACGCTCAAAATCGTAACGATAGGTCTTGTTTTGCCAGCGGCTCTTGAACTCCTGTTCCTTTTCTGACGCGAACCGCTCGAACTCATTGTTCTTGGTCCGCAGTTTAGTCTGAGCCAGCCAAAGCGCGGCGGCATCGTCCAGGGTCATGGTATGGTGATGGTGGCTTGGTACTTTGCGCCCTCCGAGGCGAAGCCCCGCCGGCTGCAGGTGCGCATAGGTCAGGTCGTCGATACGGGAGAGAAAGGTCTGCAGATCGCCCAGACTCGCCACGTTGGACTCGAAATATCCGTTCTTTTCGCTGAACAGGCTCTCACCCTCGACATCGGGGCGCCGGGTGATTTCGGCGGATAGGTTATCGGGTGACGCCTCGTACTCGAACACCAGGACAGTGGCCGGTTTGTCGCCCGTGTTTTTGCGCGCCTCGTCAGCCAGGCGGGCCAGGGTCTCGGCCCGGGCGGCGGCATCCGACTTCGGGATCAGCGTAACCAGCCGGCCCTTTCCAATCGATCTCGAGCGAGTGTCGCCGTAATCGAACGAGCCGACCGGCCGAAGATATTCGTAGCGCACCGGTGGCAGGTCGAACAGGCTCTGGTTCAGCTCCGGCGGAGACAAACCCGCATCGGAAATGACCGTGGTCAGCAGCCAGTCTTTCACCTGGTCCGCATACTCTCTGCCGGTCAACTGATTCACGGCTTCGTCGCCCACGCCGATCTCGATATACCGGGGCTGATTCACCGGGAATCCCGCGAACGCGACCACTGCCGGCCGTGACCCGAGGTCTTTTTTTCTGCTTAGCACCGAGGAAATCAACACGACGCCGAGGATGGCGCCGAGGATGCTTGCGATGTTCAGTACTCGTTTCATAAGTCACCACCTATTGAGTCTGACCTGTGAGTTGTCGGTAGTGCCCCACTCGTTTGAGTGCGGCCTGGTCCGGAGTTCCCGGAATCCCGGAAAACCACCGCACCAAAGCTTCGGAGTAGAGGCTTTTCACCTGGGGCGTGCGGTCGTCATAGTGCAGAGCGGGATGGCTCAGAAAGTCCTCGCTGAAGTCCACGACGTGCGTGTAGTCGCCCGCATTGGACGCGGCAATCACGGCACGATATGCATGGTCCTGGCGCGACCTCCGCACCGCATCGAAGACAGTCAGGCTCAATGCGCATAGGAGCACCAGCAGAGCGGCGGAAGCCTGGATCTTCAAGGGCATCCCCTGGCGGCTGAACATCCAGAACAGGAAGGGTTCATCGCCGCGGACACGTTTTGTGGATTCAAATTTGAGATCCGGCAAGTTGTCGGCGGTCGGGGGCGTAGCCAGCTCCGGTGCGGGTTGCTCCGCGGGAAAGACGCGGCGCGCCAGAAGGTCGATGGCCGGACGCGGGTCCAGGCCGGCCAGAAGGGGTTCCTGCGCAATCTGATCGTTAAGAAGGTGCTCCAGTTGCGCCCGATCCGAAGGCGCTTTCCCGAGGACCTCGGTCAACGCGACATACAACCGGGCCGCGCAGGCGTCCCATTCCGTCGCGGCTTCTTTGCTGTATCCGGCCTCGAGCCAGATGCTCTTGTTACGCGCGGCAATCGCGTCCTGCTGTAGCTTGGTCCTTTCCGCGGAGCTGATGTACTGGTTCACTGGAGTAAATCCGCGCGTGGCTTCATTAGCCAGTTTCTGGCCTTCTGCCGTGAGGCGCTTATTGTAGCCGGTCCGCACTTGTTGGAGCACGACTTCCATGCGCGCACGCAACGTCTTCATGTTCTCCACCAGGCGCGCGTCTGTCTTGGCCGCCTCCTCGTCGCCCGGCAAATAGTCCATGCCTTTTTGCGATTCGACGAGCGCCTCGGAGAGTTCATTGTTATTGGCCAGCGCGATAGCCCGGAGGTGGCGCAGGCGTCCGACTAGGGTAAAAGCGAGCGGGATCCAGGGATATTGAACCCGAAGCTGCTCTATTCGTTCGATGCCAGCCTTTAGCTTCCTGGCATCCCGAGGCTTCAGCGGGCCATCGCTAAGGCCATCCCTGGCGCTCTGAAATTCGAGCAGAATCAGTTTCTCGGGATATCGCAGCTCCTGTGGTAAGCGGCCGATCATATCGCGGGTAATGGCGATCGCGCGCGTCCAGTGTTTGGCTTCGGATTCCACATCGATCCAGCGGTCGGCAAGCGGGACCAGAAACTCTGCCTGCCGGCTGGCTTCCGTCCCAGCCGCGTCGAACACGCCGCGAAGGTACCGCACGTAAGCGAATTCCCGTTCATCCGGTCCGGGCTTCTCGGGCGAGAGCCTTGCCGCGGCGCGATGTAGCGCGAGATGGGTTCTGACGAAGAGTTCGTCGACCACCGCGTCTCTCAACGCGCCGGAGCGATTCGTGTCCATGCCGGCAAATTGCGCCGCTCCAATCCAAACTTTCGGATCGCGGAGCAGTGCGCGAAGCTGCCGGTGGCTCTCAAGCCAGAAGAAATCGCTTCGATCCCATTTGCATTGAAGGTCCGCCTGGAGGGCCAGATTGCGAAAAAGAAGAAGCCGTCCAAGGCGGCCGCACTCGTCCAAGCCCTGCCCGGTCCATTTCTGGATTAAAGTCATCTCACGGTCTGCGAGTGCCATCACTCGCCCTAGCGTGGATCGGCTCGAGGTTTCGTCGCCGATGTGCGATCCAGTACTTTCCGAAGCAACTACAGGAGACATAACTCCCTCCTCCCTATTGAAGGCGCAAAATTATGAGATTTCGGGCCACACTCTTAAAATTCAATCCGCAAGCAGATGCGACAAAAATCTTCCCGAATGACTGGTTGCCTGGCAGCGTCGATGAAGAGATCCCGCTCGTCCCTGGTGACCGTCCCATATTCTGGCGAATTCCATCTCCAAGCATGACTTTTTGTCCTACTGGCCGCCCACCGCAACTCAGTATTTGCTTAGCCAATCCTCAGGAAGCCCCCCACGGCGGTAGCGATGGGTCTGCTCTGAGGTAATAGTGCAGTGGTAGGCGAAAACGTTACACCCTCGCGATCTGTAAAACAGGGACGAAACAGGAAATCCAGGTTCGTTCTTGCAAGCTAAGGCAAACATTCCAGGATACTTGTGTACCAAAGACAACTACCAGAATATCAGACAAGAAGCAACCTTCCTCTTTTTCCTCCTACCCGCACGCGAGGTAAAGAAGGCCCAAGTCTGCCTGACACGTTTTGACCAGCTTTTGAAGAACATCAACTTCGAGCCATGATGCCTTTCGTCTTCTATTTGTCTCCTCTGCCATCGGTTTTGACTACGGCTCTCCGGTCGTCGCTTTCACCTCTGGCCCCAACGAGGACCTCCTCGTCCGTGTCTGCTGCGTCGAGCGAACGCATAAATCCGCGCGCTCGGGCGGCCGGAAACCGCCAACGATATGCAACCACAACTGGCTCGTCTATCGATGCAGAGCCGCAGTGACCCCGAACTGATACGCTTGATTGAAGGGGGAAAGACTATTGTGCGCAAAGTGTTCACGGTTCCATTGACTATCGGACTACTCGCGATTCAGATCGTCGTGTATTCGCTGTGGCAGCCATGCGTAGCTGGCGCGCAGACCGGTCCGCCGCCCAATTCGCCGCAGACGGAGGCTCGCTCCCAGGCACGCGTCCAATTAAACAAGGGCGTCCAAGCGTTTAAGAGCGCGCTGTATCCCGAGGCGGTGGCGCACTTCACGACAGCCGTCGAACTCGATCCGAATTTCATCACGGCGCGGTTGTATTTGGCCACGGCCTACATGCAGCAATACATTCCGGGCGCCGACTCGCCGGACAACCTGAAAATGGCCAACGAGGCACAGCACCAATTCCAAACTGTCTTGGAGCAGGAGCCCATGAATGAACTGGCGATGGCTTCGCTGGCATCGCTCTGCTTCAACGAGAAAAAGTTCGATGACGCCGAGCAGTGGGACCAGAAGCTGGTCTCGGTAAACCCGAGGAACAAAGAGGCGTTCTACACCTTGGGCGTGATCGCCTGGACCAAGGTGTTCCAACCGCTTATGGAGACTCGCGCCAGGATGGGCATGAAGCCGGAAGATCGCGGCCCGCTGACGGATAACAGCGGCCGCGCGGAGCTTGCCGCCACTAACGGCCGGCTCGTCGAGGAGGGCATCAAGAACCTGGAGGCAGCCATAAGCCTCGACCCGGAGTATGACGATGCCATGGCCTACGAAAACCTGCTTTACCGCGAGAAAGCCGATCTGGAAGATTCGCCGGAAGCTTACAAGGCAGACATAGAGGCTGCCGACAACTTCTTCGGAAGGACCCTAGAAATCAGGAAGGTTAAGGCCGAACGGAACGCCCACAGCACAACGCAGGAACCAAGGTAGAGTACAGGGTCCAGACAGGATTCATGGCTAGCGGCTGGCGGGTGTCGCAACCGACCAGCACAGCCCGAAGACCACGGCATCCGGCGATTCGCGGCGGCGTTATTGTGCTGGGCGATAATGGCAAACAACGTCCTCCGAATTAGGCGGCTCTCCCGAGCACGATCTTAGTTGGCGACCAGCCGCCCGGAACGTCAGGGTCCGAATGCCTTTCTCGGAAACCTGCACGGACCGAGCCGAAGAAGGCCTTTACCATACCCTTGCCCGATAGGCGTGCGCTCGCCCGCCGCCGCTCCATCGCCACCCGGCCAATCGTCAGCTTGTTTGCATATTCGCCTTTGAGCCTGATATTCTTCATCAGATCTTCCCTCGAACGCGTAGCAGGAGGACCGAATGACACTTATTGGGCCGATCACGCAGGAAGAGCGCATCAACTCGTTGGACACGCTGCGCGGGTTTGCGTTGCTGGGGATTCTGCCGGCCAACGTCCTCGTCTTTGGCCTGTATTTCGCGGCGGGCTCCGATCCGACAGTGGCCGGCGGGGCGACTGGCTTAAACCTGGCCAGTTGGGCGCTGCTTCGCATCCTGATCGGGGGCAAGATGCGCTGCCTCTTCTCGATGGCCTTCGGAGCCAGCATGATCCTGCTGACCTCTCGGGCCGAGGAGCGCTCCGGGGCCACCGCCGCCGACATTTACTACAGGCGGAACCTTTGGCTGCTCCTGTTCGGCCTGGCGCACGCATTCCTGCTCTTTTGGGGCGACATCCTGTACCCATACGCTTTGTGTGCGCTGATTCTGTTTCCGTTCCGGAAGCTCCCCGCGAAGAAGCTCCTGATCATCGGCGCCCTGTTCATCGCGTTCCAGGCAGGGTGGTCGGCCGTGGACGCGTTCCGGCTCATCGAACGCCGGAACCTGGCGGCCGCCGGCGACGCCGCCCAAAAGGCAGGCAAGAAGCCGCTCGAAGAGCAGGTAGAGGCGCAGAAGGAACTGGAAGCGCAACGGAAGCAGCGAAAGCCTTCATTCGAAGAACTGGAGAAGGACGCAAAGAAGTGGCGAGGCAATCCCTTGGAAGTGATCGGCGCGCGGGCGAAAGCCCTTGCGATCTGGCACGGCCTGCCGTATTACGACCCGGCGTATTGCGACGTGTGGAGCATGATGTTCATCGGCATGGGCTTGTTCAAGCTCGGAGTCTTCAGCGCGGCCAGATCGTACCGCTTTTACGCCTGTATCGCAATCATCGGGTACGTGGTCGGGATTCCGCTGAACTCGTACACAGCCTGGCTGGCAGTGAAGGACAATTTCGACCGCGTCACTTTCGCGTTCACCCACGTGGCTTACGATATCGAGCGGCTACCGGTGGCCCTGGCGGACATGGCGCTGCTGATGATCTTGTGCAAGGCCGGCGCACTCCGGTGGCTGACCAGCCGTCTGGCCGCCATCGGGCAGATGGCGCTGAGTAACTACATCTTGCAGTCGGTGGTTTGCACGTTCGTATTTACCGGCTACGGGTTCGGCTTGTACGGGCGGCTGGAGCGGTATCAGTTGTACTACGTGGTTGCGGGATGCTGGGCCATGTCTCTGGCGGCGAGCCCCATCTGGCTGCGGAATTACCGCTTTGGGCCTCTCGAATGGTGCTGGCGGTCGCTGACATATTGGAAGAGGCAGCCCATGCGGATCCGGCGCCCGTCCGGCGCGCCAACGGCGGCGGAAGCAGTCGCCTGAGACTCGGCCCTATTACAATTGCGGGCATTCGGAAAGAGGCCGAAGCCGATATTGCCTGTAACTGGCCAATCACTGCCAACTCTTAGCCTAAAAGTTGTAGGTGGGGTCGGCGGCCTGCCGATTCGCTCCAGCGGCGGCCATAAACCTGCTCATAGAGCCATCGGAGAAGAAAATGAGAAAACTGGTTCTTACCGTGCTGTTTGGCTTTGCCCTAGGGCTGGTACCTGCTCATGCGGAGGTCGTTATCAGGCTTCGGCCGCCGGTTAGCATTCGGGAGCATCGCACCTATCGTCCAAGCCCGGATCACGTCTGGATTGGGGGATATCACCGCTGGGATGGCAACGCCTACGCTTGGCAGGCAGGCCGGTGGGAAGTGCCGCCACGCGCCCGTGCGAGATGGATTGCTCCCCGATACACGCACCGCCGTGACGGGTATGTCTATTCGGAAGGTTACTGGCGGTAGCTCTTCGTTGTGTCCGTGCTCGGTCATTTGACCGCCCGCGGTCATGGCATCAGTTTTGCCAGTGGCGATGGCTTCCCCGATCGAACTCCAGCAGCGTGCGCGAGGCGATCGAGGCAGTGCATCCATGGCGTGTGGCTGCGTGTTCGCAAATTGAAAGCTCGCCCGGGGGGACGAAAACGTTGCCCGAGCTGGATTTCGGATGCGACCATACAGCCAGACGCATGCCGAGGGCAGCGTGGCTTCCGCCTCTCGCGCGATGTGGCCTCCTTCGCAACTGCGCACCACTTCGTAATCCAGATTTGGATTTGGAAGCGTTTTCCGTAAGACTCTCCTCACGTCGCGAGGCAGGCCGTGATGCACATCCGGGAGATGATCTAGTTTCTCCCAAAAACCGTTTGGGGCTCGAATGCCTTAACCCCTAGTCGATCCAGGTTTTTTTCATGTTCAGCAAGAACAAATGGGAACCCCCCGGCTTTCAGCGCGTTCTGATATCCCTCCAAAATCGTACTGCAACCTTCTTTGAATCCGATTGTCAGTTTTTTCCGAGTCGATAACAATCTTTACGCTGGCCGCCAGGCGCACAGATCATTTGTGTAAAGCAAAGGATAGGATTCGTCGAAATCATCGATACCCCAGGTGCCCCCAAAGTATTGGCAGCAGGAGATCTCCATGTCGGCAGTTTTGGAACCTGGCGCGACACGGAGGGTCGGCTGTCAGTTGACGACTGCCACTGGGCCATGCGTTGCCGCTGCGCTACGCCAGGCGGAACCTTTCGCTACTTTCATTTCTATCTAGGGAAATCGAACGGACGCTTGTGCGGGCGGTGAATTTAGCCTTCGTAATCCTGCTTTGTTGTGCCGTGCTTCTTTACCGCCTTCGCTGGGGGCACTTTCACCGCCGCCTTCTTGGTAGCGGCCTTCTTCGGGGCGCTCGTCGTCCCGGAGGATGCTTGCAAACTCACAGCCTCCTTCGCCCGAGTGACAGCGGCCTTCGCATCTTGAAGCACTTCTCGTATGTGGGGCGCACTTGCTGAATATCGCTCCATCAAATCCGATATCAACGCCTCGATCTTGGCTAGTCGCTTGAGGGCCTTATTCGCTTTCATGACCACTCCTCTCAGTCAGGTGGCGATGGCCCGAAGGAACATCGCCAGAACGATGCCGTCGCTTTTCAGAGCGAGAACAGTCCTAACTAAGAAACCGTTAACGATTCTTGGACGATTGAAGTATAACACTTCGGAAGCATCGGCTACGGGCTGGCCGGTTACCCGGCGCCGTGAGAAACTCTCAGGGGCGCAGTCGGCTGGGTGGGGAGGACGCTGAACGTTAACCACCGCTCTCTTCAAGCCGCCCGGCCGCCCGCATCTCGGTTGACCAGCGGCGAGCGCACCAGGTCTGGCGCGTTTGCAAACACCCTGTACGCACGCAATGGCTGGAACCGGTTCGCAGCCTGCACGCCCATGGCGGAGTAACGCCCGGCGATCACCTCTGGACGGCCGCAGTCGCGGTGCCATAACGCACTTCGCGCCGCCCGCTCCCGGCGGGTGGCGTCCCATCCGGCAGCGTCGGCGAGGTTCACCGGCACGCGGACGTGCGTGCGCGACCGCGGCCGAGGTGACCGGGCGCGAAATCCAGGTCGTGAATGAAGCCCCACTAGACTTTACCTCCGTGCGCGCATCGCCCAAGGTTGGGCAGAATAGAAGAGAGGTGACGGAGAAGGAGCGAGTCTATTACGAGCGGCGGGCGCCAGAATACGATGACTGGTACCTGGGCACGGGTTTGTTCGCCGCGCGGGTCCGGCCGGGCTGGCACGAAGAACTGGAGGCGTTGCGAGTCTTTCTCCGGGCGCTTTCTTTACGTTCTGTGCTGGATGTGGCGTGCGGGACGGGATTCCTCACGCAGCATATGACGGGACACGTCGTCGGGCTGGATCAGAGTCCCGGCATGCTGCGGATAGCGCGCAAGCGGGTGCCGGGCGGCTGCGTGCTGCAAGGTGATGCGCTGCACCTGCCCTTTGGCTCGCGCGCGTTCGAGTGTCTTATGGCGGGTCATTTCTACGGGCACTTGGACCAGGGCATGCGCGAGCGGTTTCTGGCAGAGGCGTACCGGGTCGCAGAGCGCATTCTCATCATTGATGCGGCATGGCGGGATGAAGTGCACGCGGAAGAGGTGCAGGAGCGCGTGCTGCTCGATGGTTCCCGGCACAGGGTTTATAAGCGCTACTTCAGGCCGGCTCAACTGGCTGAGGAACTCGGCGCCGCGCGCGTGGTGCATGCCGGCCAGTGGTTCGTGGCTGTGATGGCGTGACCCGATTAAACGAAACCAGGCCGGGGCATTATCCGGCCTTGTCGGTACCCATTCGCGACGCGCGGGAGGTGCCACTCCCATGATTTGAGCGTGTGTCGACCAGTCTTATCGGCCCGATGAATGTCACCCGCGCTGTCCTGCCGGTTATGCGAAAGCAGCGTTCGGGCGTGATCATCACGATCGCCTCAACTGCGGTCCTGATCGGTTTTGAATTCGGTGCCGCCTACGCTGCGTCGAAGTTCGGCCTTGAGGGCTGGATGCAGTCGCTGTAGGCCGGGATCGAACCGTTTGGTATCGATACCATCACTGTCAATCCGGGCTTCTTTCGCACTGAGCTTCTGACTGAGGAGTCAACAAATTTCGCAGAGCGGACGATCGAGGACTACAACGACGCGCAGAGCGAAGCAGATGGAATTTTGGAAAGGCGACAACGGTCAGCAGTCCGGCGACCCCGCCAAGCTCGCACAGGCATTGATTACGACGGCTGCCCGGCGCGAAGGCGGGCAGCCGCCGCAGACATCGGTGCGGGACATGGGCTTGTCGGTAAGGTCGCCCGTCTTGCCGATCGCGGGGCGGAACAGCGGTCCCTGGCGATCGCCGCGGAGGCCTGCAGTTGCTCACGTATATCTCGTAAGTCTTCATCTCTTATCCAGTTTTTTCCGAAATCCCGGTCAACTCCGAGCAGGGGGGCGTCTTCGCCGCCAACATGCGAAGTGCCCTGCCGAAAGCTGCGCCCATTCGATATCCACGATGTCCGCGGTGGATCTGAACCCCCAGAGTACTGTAAAGGCCAACTAATTGCGGCGGCTCGGTGAAGGTCGCCGCAGATGGTCTTCGCCATCCCGCGCTTACGGCGCAGGCGGCGGCATTGTGCCCACAGCAGGTGAGGAGGTCTGATAAGTCGAGGTACTGCCCGTCTTTGTGATGTACACCTCCGCTGAGCCCAGGCAGGCGGGAGCTACACCTTGACCGCCGGTTGGATTGTTCGGCGTGATCTGCGGAACATATTCCTGGCGGCCCGACTTGGTGTACTTATTGGGATTGAAGGTGAGCGAGGCCATTTGGCCGGGGCTGAGATTCACCTGCTGGGTCGGTCCGATCGGATTGCCATTGTCATCCGTGAAACTCAGCATGGCCACGCACGGGCTGCCTGGAGGCGCCAGCGCATTGATCTGAATGCTCTGACCTAGAGCTACGCCTTGCGGAAGGAACGAGGGTAGACCTGCCGCCGCGCTTCCCCCCGAGGCGGACACGCCCGCATAGAAGGCAGAGCCGAACCCGGAGGTCGCGTTATAGACTTCCGCGCTGCCATTGATGATTGCCATCGGCGCGGGAGCGCCCGGCAAGGCCGTCACCACCGGTTGTACCTCGATCCGCCCCGAAGAGATCAGCGCGCTCGCAACCAAATCGAGCGAGGCGGTCTGGCCCGGATTCAGCGTAACCACCTGGCTCGGACCAATGGGAGTGCCCTGGCTATTCTCGAAGCCGAGTTGTACCTGCACCGGAACACCCGGCGGCACCCACACCGGCCCTTCGATCACGGTAAGCCGCAAGCTCTGACTGGGATCCAAGCCGATAGAGGGAAAGACCCTGAGTGGCGGCGCGGTACAGTAAGGACCACAGGGGCCACCAGTCGTGATGAAACCTGCGAGAATCTCGCCCGGGGGCAGAGCGAGGGAGCCGAATTGGGAGAGCCAATAGCCGCTGGAGGGGCTGTACTCGTCAAACGCATAGGCTTCCGCAATGACGATTCCCCCATCCGGACCGAACACAAAGTCCTGTTGGCCCCAATAAGGAATGCCCGCGCCTCCATCCAGGGCGACCGGGGAGCCGGGCGACCCGCTGTTTGGCCCGTTGTATTCATAGATGATGTTGTAGTACACCTCGCTATTGAGCATTGGCACCGCGAAACTCACATAGAGGTTCCCATTGGGACCGGGACTGAAATGGAGGCCGCCTGGAAACACGTTGGGGTTCGGCCAGTTCGGTTTTGAAACAAACTGGCGCAAAAATGTCAGGGTATTTCCGCTCACGCTGAATTGCAGGACACCGCCCGACCCATTGTCGGAAACGTACAGGTTGCCATCGGGGCCAAAGGTCAAACCGAAGGGATAGCACGGTGTGCCACTGGCGGGAGGGGTGCAAGAGAACTTGCCTATAGGTGTGAATGAAGGAGGACCCCCGAAGAACCAGATATAACCGAGATTATCGGCCACATAAAGGTTGCCGCCCGGACCGAATGTCATGCCAAAAGGTGCCGAGAGTACCGCCGGACGGGGGCCCATACCGATATAGACTCCAGTTTTCGCTCCCGTCGAAGCATTGAAACCTACTATTTCCTCGTTGTTCAAATCGGCTACATATAAGTTGCCATCCGGCCCTATGGCCACGCCTGTCGTGAATGCAGGCGGGCAAGTGACGCCTACGCCACAACCACTAAGGTTGGCGTTGAAGGCTACGTGGTACGCTCCCGTGAACTCGCTATACGAGTACGCGAGGCCGCTCCCTCCTTGGCTGACAAAAATGTCGGCCCGTGCTGCCGGCAAACAGGCCCCGGCCAAAAGCAGCGCCAGCGCAGCCGGCAGTGCGCGGAAG
>Ga0182016_10004910_pt1 | contig 14622 bp, 11 predicted proteins | sample 712S2MmetaG_FD_120491 | JGI IMG/M metagenome (GOLD analysis project Ga0182016, IMG submission 120491) | Permafrost microbial communities from Stordalen Mire, Sweden - 712S2M metaG | ecosystem: Environmental > Terrestrial > Soil > Wetlands > Permafrost | place: Sweden: Stordalen | collected...
GGCATGGCCAGGAGCAGGAGTGTTAGGCCAGGGCCCAGCACCCGGAAGCCGGCACCCATCACCCTCGCTCCGTCACGACGGACCGGTTATACACCTGGCGGAAGGCGTCGCCCGCGCGCGCGGCCGCCCACTGCTCCAGGCTGATATCGGCCGGGGAGCAGAGCTGCAGCACGACTTGCCCATCGCGTATGTGGCAGCTCAGCGATTGAATGCGCTCCTCGTGGCTGACATCCAGGTTGTCGGCCAGCCGCAACAAAGGAATCAGCATCAGCACCACGCGCTTGTCGTCGGCATTCAGCGCCTGCCAGTTGGAGTGAACCGGAGTGGGCATGCTCTTGCGGTGATAGCGGCATAAATTGGCGACGATCTCGCGCTCGCGATTGGTGAAGCCCGGCATGTCGGAATTGTTCACCAGGTAATAGGAGTGCTTGTGATGGTTGGAGTCGGCCACGAAATGTCCGGCGTCGTGCAGATAGGCGGCGGCCTCCAACAGCTTGCCGAAATGCGGCGGCAACTGGTGCAGCGGCTGCAGGTCGGTAAACAGGGTATGCGCCAGCCCGGCCACCTTGCGGGCGTGCGGCAGCGCCACGCCATAGCGGCGGCTCATCTGTTCCACTTCTTTGCGTTGGTCGCGGCCAAGCTGCGCCAGTTCGCGCCCCACGCCCCGCGCGTGCAGATCCGCGATGATCCCGTCGCGCACCCCGGCCGCGGAGTAATACAGGCACGGCAGCCGGAAATCCTCCAGCACGCGCAGCAACACGCTCACGCCCGGCACGATGATTTCGGCGCGCTTGGGGCCGATCCCGATGGCCTTGCGGCGCTCCGCCAGGTCCAGCACGCTCAGCCTCTTGTAGAGGCGGCGCACCTCGTGGGCGGAAGCCCGCATGCGATCGGCCTGGTCGCGCTTGATGCGGGGGATGCGGTTCACCGCGCATACCACCGCCGAAGCCGTGGCCGACGTAGCGATCACGCGGTCCCAATGCGTGTTGGCGAAGCGCTTCCCGATGCCCGCCAGTTTCTCTTCGATATACTCGTGCATCTGGTGCAACTCGTCGGGCTGCGGCGGATCGTTGCGCAGGAAGATCTCGCGCAGCCGCACCGCGCCCAGCGGCTTCGAGAACGAGTCGCGCAGAATGCCGTGCTCGCCGGCGATCAGCTCCGCGCTGCCCCCGCCGATGTCCACAATCAGCAGCCTGCGGTCGGGATGCGGCCAGCGGGCCTGCACTCCCAGGTGAATCAGCCGCGACTCCTCGCGTCCGGAAACGATCTCGACCGGAGAGCCGATGGCATTGGACGCCCGTTCGATGAACTCGGCCTGATTGCGCGCGTCCCGCACCGCGCTGGTGGCCACCGCCCGCACTCCCACCACGTCCAGCTTTTGATACTGCTGGGCCATGCGCGCCAGCACCGTGCAAGTCAGTTCCAGCGGCTCCTGCGCCAGGATGCCATGGCGAAAGACGCTCTCCCCCAGCCGCGTGACCACGCGCTCGGAAGCCAGCACGCGCATGCCGGACCCCGGCAGCACTTCGGCTGCAGCCATGCGGATGGAGTTGCTGCCAATGTCGATCGCAGCGTAGCGGGGCATATACCAGTTATAGGGGAAATTCGGCGGCTGGTGGGGCAGGCGGGCCGCCGTTTGTGCCAAGCGTCGGGCTACCATCGAGTAATGGAGATCTACATCCTGCGCCACGGCATCGCCGAAGAACCCAAAGCGGGTGCGCCGGACGCGGAGCGCGCGCTGACCGACACCGGCCGCGAGAAGCTGCGCGCCGTGCTGGAGCAGGCCCACGCATCGGGCGTCAAGCCTTCGCTGATTGTGACCAGCCCTTACAAGCGGGCGCTGCAGACGGCCCACATGGCCGGGCAGGTGCTCGGGTGCCATAAGATCGTGGAGAGCGAGATCCTGGTGCCCAGTTCCGCGCCGAAGGCCGTCTGGGATGCCCTCTGCGCGCGCCGCCGCGAGCCTGCCGTGTTGCTCGCCGGGCATGAGCCGCTGCTGGGATTGACCGTGGGGTATCTGCTCGGCGCGCCCGCGCTGCAGGTCGATCTCAAGAAGGCTGCGCTGGTGCGCATCGATCAGGAGAGCTTCAGCGGCGCGCCGCGCGGCATCTTGAAGTGGATGCTTACGCCGCGCTTGGTATAAGCTGGTCTCTGCCTCCTATGAAAATACAAAAAGCTACCGCCCGGTACGAGGAGTGGCTGGCCGGCCAACTCACCATCGTCCCCGCCGATCTGCAGCACAAACACGAACAGATGTCGGCGGCCCTGTTCCCATTCATGCGCGCGACCTATTATCGCTGGGCACAGATCTTTCCGGAGGTCTGCCGCGACCTGGCCTCCGCGCCGGTAGTGCTGGGCGTGGGCGATCTGCACGTCGAGAATTTCGGGACGTGGCGCGATTCCGAAGGCCGCTTGATCTGGGGCATCAACGATTTCGACGAGACTTGGCGGCTGCCCTACACCCACGACCTCGTCAGGTTGACAGCTAGCGCGCACATTGCCATCTCGGAAAATCACCTGGCTCTCGATCTGAAGAATGCGTCCGAAGCCATCCTGCAGGGCTATTCGGAATCGATGGCGATGGGCGGGCGTCCCTTCGTGCTGGCCGAGCATCACCCGCTGCTGCGCGAAATGGCGGTGCACCGGCTGAAAGACGTCTGCGGTTTCTGGGAGAAGCTCGAAAAGTGCCAGTCCGTCAAAGGCAAGATTCCGGATGGTGCGGAGAAGGGCATCTTGCGGATGCTGCCGGATCCCGATATCACGCGGCGGCACATGCACCGGGTGGCCGGGCTGGGCAGCCTGGGCCGCCAGCGTTTCGTGGCGCTGGCCCAGTGGCACGCCGGCAACATCGCGCGCGAAGCCAAGGCCATGGCCCCTTCGGCATGTTGGTGGGTCGCGGGCTGCAAGGGGTCCTCGCGCATCCTTTACCAGGAGATCCTGGATACCGCGGTGCGTTGTTGCGATCCATATGTGAAGCAGAAAGGCAAGTGGATCGTGCGCCGTCTGGCCCCGGATTGCACGCGCATCGAGCTGTCCGAGTTGCCCAAGGAACGTTCCGAGAAGGTGCTGCTGCACGCCATGGGATTCGAAACGGCCAACGTGCATCTCGGCAGCAAGAAGGCCCGCGCCATCCAGGCCGATCTCAAGAAACGCGGCAGCGAATGGTTGCCCAAGGCCGCCGAAGAGATGCTGAAAGCCGTGAGCCAGGATTGGGACGAGTGGCGCAAGTCCCATCCGGTGAAGAAGCCCGCCAAATTGAAGTGACAAGCCCAGTGGGGCAGGCTCTCAGCCGGGGTGCCCTCTGGGCCTTGGCCCTCTCAGGCCGCCCGCGAGCGAAGCTCGCCACTTACTTCTTCGCCGCTTTCGTCTCCTGCCCGCCCTGATGAATCACCAGATGAGTCACCGCTCCGCTCGCGTCCGTGAAGAACTCTACCTGCGCCTCCACTACCTTCAAAAAGAACCTGTTCTCCGACTCGGCAAATAACTCGAACTTCGGCTGTCCCGTGATCTGCGTCATGAGCCGTCCGTCTTCCACCATCATGGTCACCTCAACGCCCGGCCCCAGCTCGTAGGTCCCTGCGTACTTCGCCAGGACTTGCGGCGAAACCTGGATCTCCTTGCGCGGAGCCGGTCCCTCCGCCTTATCGCTGACCCGCGCCGCCTTCTGGTCGCGCCCGCCCTGGTGAACCACCAGGTGCGTCACGGCTCCGCTCGCGTCCATGAAGAACTCCACCTGCGCATCCACTACCTTCAGGAAGAACTTGGCCTCCGACTCTGCAAATAGCTCGAGCTTTGGCTCCCCCGTTAGCTGTGTCATGAGCCGTCCGCCCTCCACTGTCACCGTTGCGGTTACGCCCGACCCCAGCTCGTACGTCCCCGCATACTTCGCCAGCACTTGCGCCGCTACCTGAACCTCCGTCCGCTCCGCCGGCAGCTTGACCACCTCGCCATGCACCACCGCGGACAGCTTCGCGGCAATCTCCGAGGGTGCCACGCCGTTCACGTTCCCCAGCACCACCACCGTCAGCCTGTCGTCCGGGTAGTAGGTCAGTTGCGTATTGAAGCCTTCGATGCCGCCGCCGTGCTGGATCGCCTTGCGTCCGTCCTTCGTCGCCACAAACAGCCCGCATGCGTAATCGTTTTTGAACGGCGTAGTCATGGTTTTGAGTGATGCCGCCGAAAGCAGCTTGCCGCCGAATAACCCCAGCTCCCACTTCAGCAGGTCTTCGGTTGTGGAATACAGCGATCCCGCCGCTTGCGGGACGGTCATGTGCACGAACCCCGCATTCTCCAGACCGTCCTTGCCCAGCGTGTACCCCGCCGCCCGGTGCGCAATCACCGCCGAGTTCGAGTCGTACCCCGAATCGCGCATACCCAGCGGCGTGAAAATATTCTCACGCACAAACTTTTCATAGCTGCCACCGGTGATCTTCTCGATCAGGTACCCCAGCAGCAGATAACCAGAGTTGCTATAGCTCCACTTCTCGCCCGGCGCGAAGTCCAACGGCTTGTCGCGGAAGCGCGCCACCGCTTCGGCGGGCGTGGTCGCGAACGGCTCCCATTTGGCGTACTCCGGAAAGCTGGTGAAACTCGGAATCCCCGAAGTGTGCGTCAGCAGGTTATAAATGGTGATCTTGTCCCATGCCGCCGGGGCGTCGGCCATGTACTTCTTCACCGGGTCTTCCACGTTCAATTTCCCGCGCTCCTGGAGCAGCAGAATCGAAGCAGCCGTAAACTGTTTGGTGATGGACCCCAGCCGGAACTTCGTGGCAGGTGAATTCGGCACATCCCATTCCAGGTTCGCCGATCCGTATCCCTTGCTGAGCAGCACTTCCGTGCCTTTGGCCACCAGTACCGACCCCATGAACTGCCGGTTCGCCGTGTAGGACTGAATCACCTGCTCCATGCGCGCGACGTCTTGAGCCCAGCCGCTCGACGCCACCAAAAGCACGATCGCGAATCGAAGCATCATGCTTTGTAGGGTAAGCTTTCCGGCTTGCCCGCGTCCAGCCCCGGGGGGCACCGCCGAGAACATGATCGTCGTTGTGGCGTTGACAAAAGTGGTGCGGTAGGGACGAGGGGCGCGATGCGGCGACACGGCGATCCGGGTTGGCGGATTTTGTGCATCTTTATGCACTTTTGTGCTCTTTTGTGCATTGACATTGGTTCGATGTAAAATGTGCCGCACGAAACCAAATTGAGATTTGAGCAGGCTAATACATTGCAGTTAAATAAGTTAATATGATTCCGCCCGCGAGGGTCGACCGGCGCGGATGAAGTTTTCAAAGAACCGGCAGGCTCCGCTGGCAGAACACCGATGGCGAGTGCATGGCGCCTGAATTTTGGGCGTGGCTGTTGGGGCCACCCGCAACAACGATAGCACGAGCGGTGGCGGCTGGAGGGCGATTGCGGCGGCCTCGAGTATTGTTTTCAGTCGATTGGGCGGGATTGGCGGGCGGTGATTGGCAGTGTGGGTTTGTAGCTCATCCCGCAGCGGTATGGAAGATTATGAGTTGCCGGGGTTGGGCTCGTTGCTGCGATCATGGGGGTGGCAAGCACGATGCGGCATTTTGGGGCGTTAATTAATGGGTAATATCGGTAGTATGAAAACCTTACCTCGGGTCGGCGGCGGACAGCAAGCGAAATAACCAGACGGTCCGCGCCGCGCTCAAGAGGCAAGAACAAATGCGGCGGCGGCCTGGGTCTCCAGATTCCGGGTCTCCGGCTAGTAACTCCCTTCCGGCGGCGAGTTGCCTGGGCGAATGGCTGTTATTCGACTGCGGCTCTGGAAGGTGGATCGCCCGACTGAAGCCGACTTTCCTAATCCAGTCAACTTCCTCGAACGCCTATTGGGAGGTGCGGCCGCCATTAACGGCTGCCAGGGTTGGGTGGCATCACGCGCTTCGCGCGGCCCGACGGCCGTTCCGGTGCCCGCCGCCCGTGGTCCGTCGCCGCGACCGCCGCGGGCGGATGGGGATGCGCGCCGGGCGGAGGCTCCCGCATCGGGGAACTCCAGCGCGCGGCCACTTCACCGGGATGCCGACGCGCAGCCGGCACGCCCGTGGCGCGGTTGCGCCGGCGATAACTTCCGGATGGCCGACGTCTGCCGACGCGGCGCGCGATCGCGCGGCACCCGCCGCCCGGCGTCGTCAGCCCGCGCGCCCTGGCGCACCGCCGGATCGGCCCGCCTGTAGCCGCCGGACGCGATGCGGCCGGGGAGCAGCGGCGAGGTGCGCGCGGTGCGCTCCTGGCGCATCTTGACGCCGGCGGCCAGTTCCGGCGCCCGCCGCCCCGCGGCCCGTCGCCGCGACCGCCGGCATGCGGAGGGGGATGCGTGGCGGGCGGAGGGCGGGCGCACGTGTTTTCCCTGTGTCGAGCAGTTATCATGGGTCGCGCCGGGGACTTCCTGAGTACCTTCCGATCCGCGTCGTTCGCTCATCCTGACTTTGCTCCCGCATGTTCCATACCGGCGGCCCCACGCGCAGCCGCCTTCATCTTTGCTAATCCGGTTCTAGCGGTCTGCAATGGATCGCCTTTCCAATAAGTCGAATTGAAAAGTTCGAGCGATAAGACCACGTCGGGTGCCACACGCTGCAAATCCGAGAGGATCTGGTTGAGCGGTGCGACACCGTCACCTGGATAGACTCGATCTCGGTCGCTGATGCTTATTCGCGGCGGGTTCCCAGGATAGTCGTTGAGATGGATGACCTGAATGGCTTGGCCACTGAGTAACCGCAGGCCTTCGAAACCAGAGCCGCCCTTGTACAGATGGAACACGTCGGCCAGCACACACGCCTTACTATGAGAGGCTTCCAGGGCGACATAGGCGGCCTGAGACAACCGGTTCAGGTATGGCGATGTCCCCCAGAATTCCAGTTCGGGTACCACGCCTACCTGATCACCCAGTTCGAGCACAGCGCGATACCGTTCTGAAATGCGCGACAAGGCGATTCCATCTTCATGCTGTACGCCCGCCGGTGGCATAGCTATGCGCCTGCCGCCAATCTGGGCTACCACCTCCATATCCCGCCGGACCTGTTCCAATCCCTTGGCTCTCCTGCCGGGGTCCTCCACAATCCACTCCGGAAACGCAATCGCACTTTCCACAGTCAGACCACTATCGGCGATTCGCTTCCGCAAGTCCGCCAATGCGGTCCTCCCGCCTCCATACTCATGAATAGAACTGACCCAGGGTTCAATGGCTTGGTAACCGGCCGTTGCCGTAACCTCGATCTGGTCTGCCAGATTGAGGCGATAGCCGCTGATGGTCGCGGTGTTCAGGCAGTAACGGAATCCGCTTCGGTCATCCGAAGATGATGCGCTCGCGCGTGCAGCGATCGGAGACGACAAACTTGCGCAGGAAAGTGTTGCCGTCAAAAAATGTCGTCGGGAAGATTTTGTCATGCTGGTTCCAGCTTAAAGCGGCGCCGTGCCCAGGTCAAAGCCGCCACGCATGCGAACCAGTTCGTGGGCGAAATGCCAAAACGCCCATATAGCCCCCCACGGGTGGCACGTCGAAAACGTGTTGGAAATTAGTTTTGAGCAGATTGACGGCGCGGCGGAAGGTTGGCGTAAGCTGTTGGGCAAGCCCTGTCACACATGCCGAATGGGTGGCAATCGCCCGCGGTCCGTCGCCGCAACCGCCGGCGGGCGGAGGGGATGGGCGCGGGGCGGAGGGTGCTGCCTCCGCGATCTGCGCGCGGACGACGCGCGGATCGCGTCCGATATTCGTGCGCGTGAGCCGGGGACGTCGGCGAGCGGCCACTTCACAGGGATGCCGACGCGCAGCCTGCACGCGCACGGCGCAGTTGCGCCGTGCGATGCTTCCGGGGCACAGTTTGGGTGGCATAACGCGCTTCGGGCCGCCCTGTGCCCGGCCGCCCGTTCCGGCGCCCGCCGCCCGGTGTGCGTCGCCGCGACCGCCGGCACGACGAGGCGGGCCGCTTGGCGCATCGCGATCACTTCGGATGCCCGAAGTCCGCGGCTCGGCTTCCCGCACGTGGCCGACGGGGGCATGCCGGTGCAGCTTGAGCGAGTTAAGATGAACGTCTGCGTCCGCTCTGCACAGGCCGGAGAAAGCGCCCATAGGAACCTGGCCGAGCGGCAAGGACATGCACATGATCGCTAAGTTCACTTTCATCCTGTTCCTCTTGGCCGCTCCCGTTATGGAAGCCCAAGAGCCATTTCCGGTCATATCGAAGCTAGATGCGACGGCCATCGCGGGTCGGCCGGTCCAACTGGACAACGAGGGCAAGTTATTGCCGTGGCCCATGCCGGAGGATACCGGCTACTCGTACAGCTCCCATTTCCTGACGCAGTGGCGCGTTCTTTGGGATCAGTACAATCGGGACCGCAACTACTACTTCTTCTGCTGCTTCGATTTCGACCGCGTGACTTTTGAGATGCAGCCGGATTGGCATTGGGCCAACTCAACGGCCTATCTCCGCGCCATGATGCAGGGCTTTATGGAGCGACTGTATCCGTATACCGGCGATCCGAATACCATCGTCTTCCTGCAGGACTTGGTGGACTACGAGCTTGAAAACGGGCTGACGCCCGCGAACTACGTGTGGGGCGAGGTGCCGTACACGTCGGCCAACCCCGGCGACCGCCGCTACACCGGATGGAGCCACCACGGGGAGGATTATCTGGAACCGCACGTGGTCGGTGAGGACGGCTACGCCTATCTCCGCCTTTACGAGATGACCGGCAACACCAAGTACCTCCAGGCAGCGATTCGTTGCGCCCGTGCATTGGCGAAGAATTACAAGGCGGGAGATGCGGACAACTCGCCGTGGCCCGTGCGCTGCTATGCCCGCGACGGAAAGGTCGAAGGCCGGGGAATGGGTCCTTACTCCGCCAATGTGGTGGAGCCGATCATGCTTTTTGACGAGTTAATCCGGCTCGGCCAGGGCGACGTCGCCCGCTACCAGCAGGTTCGCCAGGCAGCCTGGGACTGGCTGCAGAAGTATCCGATGAAGAACAACGTCTGGGTGGGATATTTCGAGGATGTGACACCCAGCATGGGAAACATGAACCAGGTCATTCCGCTGGAGTACGCCCGCTATGTTCTGCTGAATCCGGAGAAGGACCTGGCATGGCGCGACCACGCGCGCCAGTTGATCGAATGGGTCAAGACTACGCCGAAGTGGCCCAAGTATATACTCCACGGCGCCACCTTTACGGCCGAGCAGGGCAATGGCAAGAGTTTCTGCTGCAACGAGCCGAACCAGTGCTGCGATAGCCACACCTCCCGCCTGGCCGCCGTGGAAGCACTTTACTACGCCAAGACCGGCGACCCAACCTATAAGGAGGAGGCTTTTCGGTCTTACAACTGGGTAACGTACTTCCAGGGCATGCCAGCAGGCGCACATACGCCCTTTGGCAACCAGTGGTGGTTTACGGACGAGTTTTCGGATGGTCCGCGACGCCTGATGGACGCTTTTTGGGCGGTGCCGGAGTGGGCCCCGGAGGATGAGTCGCATCTGCTAGGCTCGCATTCGGTCGTCACCAGGATCGCCTACGGCAGAGGGTCCGTGACATATTCCACGTTTGACCCGTCTTCCACCGACGTCTTGCGGCTCAACTTTGTCCCGGACTCTATTTCAGCAGGCGGACGCGCGCTGATCCGCCGCGGCGATCTGAAACAGGAAGGTTATACGTTTGACGACACCACGCGCGTACTCCGCATACGGCACGACCTTTCGCGGGACGTCGATATTCAGGGCGCCGCTACAGCGCCGGTTCCGCTGATCGTGGATTTCGACAACCCGCACGTGGGCGCAGAAGTCATGCTGCGAGGACAGTATCCTTCCGGGGTGATCGATTGGGGAGAGGGGCAGTGGAAGGTGTGCGCGCCGGCAGGCCGTATGAGCACGTTCTCGCTGGGCGCCGCGGCGGAGAAAGCACCGCAGGCCAAGTTCCGTTTTTTCCACCCGCGCATCTTGATGTACCTGGACGTGTACAACCCTCTGTCGCAGGCGGTGAAGCTGACACTGCGCGCGCCGGAAATGCGCGAGGTCACATTCACGCTGAAGCCCGGCCAGCTTCAGCGCGTTAAGACCGGCTGGATGAACCGCGCATCGACGGTTTCTTTCGAGTCCGAGAACCTGCCCGCTCTTCGCTTCGACAATTTGGCTTATTCGCCTTACCTGTGGGCGAAGAACGATCAGGGACTTTAGTGCCATATCGCATTCACGTGCCCGCAGTTGCCACGTTACCGCATCCCGCGCCCGATGCCGACCGCCCGTTCCGCCGCCCGCATCCATCATTTGCACAGTGCCGGCCACCAGTTCAGGCGCCAGGCCGCCGGTTCCCGCGCCCGCCGCCCGCTGTCCTCCGCCGCGACCGCCGGCGTGCGGAGGGGATGCGTGGCGGGCGAGGGAGGCGACACGCGACCCTGATTTTAGGTTTAGGGAATGGCCGGCCAATACGAGGGGCTAACCGTCGCATTCCCGAAAGCTCGAGCCATAAACGTCGCGATTATCGTGTCGTCGATAACCGCAGTGACGAGTAATCGCTCATTCAGACTCAGGGCCGAAACCCCTGTGACCAATACTCCTATGAAAGGCCAGCGGCGCTTTCCCACTCGACTCCTGACTCCAGCCCTTTCAGGCGGATGCCCCGATCATCGACATCGCAATGGACGGTCCATGGTTTGGCTCCCTGTCTCAGGGAATAGTTTCGCACTTCTTCGAGACCTCTCATAGCGGCCCGGATGGCCACGGAATGGATAGGGACGTCCTTCTGCGAGAGGAGTTCGATAGCGCGCTGTGCATCGGATGCCAGGAGCACGCGATGCCCCTTGCCCGTCAGAACCGCCTGCGCCAGGAGTAGGACGCCCTGATCGTCAGCTACCACAAGAACGGTGTGCTGAGCCTTTATCCCGGATTCTGCCTCCATACTGTACCCTCCTTTCTTTTCTGAAGATGGGGGTAAGGAGATACCTGCAATTCAATCTGGCGTTATAAATAATACACCTAATTGAACCGTTGTGATTGTTAAACATCGCCCACTTTTGTTGAAATGTCTTAGCTATAGGACGTTTGGTACCTGGCGTAAGCGGTTTGATGCTAGAACTCACCGTCAAATACCCCCATAAGCACGCAATGGGTGGCACGTCGAAGGCGTGGTGGCAATTAGTTTCGAGCAGATTGACGGCGCCGCCGAGGTCGGTGTAATCTGTTGGGCAATCCCTGTCACACATTCGAATCGGTGGCAATAACGCGCATCCCGCGCCCGCTGGCGGCGCCCAGGCGCCCCCGCCCGTTGCCCGTCGCCGCGACCGCCGCGGGCGGATGGGGATGTGCGCCAGGCCGAGGGCGCTGCTTATCCAGCACCGTCGGCACGCGGACACTGCCGACGCGCGGCCGCGTGCCTGCACGGCCGTCGCGCGGTTGCGCTGGGCGAAAACTGGGGACGCCCGAACGTCCGCGGCGCATCCCTCTGCCCGACGGCCGGGCCGCCCGTTGTGCTGTCTTATGCCTACCCGGCCGGCATGTTGGAAGGTCGCGTCTGCTAGCCACAGATCTCCTGTTCCGTCCTGTTTAAATCGGTTATGCTGACAAGTTTGATATCGGCGTTCACTTTTCCCCAAGCGGCGGTTGCCTTTGGATCCGCCTTCCTGGCGGGAGCCATCAACTCGGTGGCCGGCGGCGGGACCCTGCTCTCTTTTCCGACGCTCATCTGGCTGGGCCTGAATTCGGTGACGGCCAATGCGACCAGTACGGTGGCGATCTGGCCGGGGACGGTGGGCAGCGCGTGGGGCTACCGGCGCGAAGCCCGCGATGTGGCGCCGAAACTGTGGCTTTTGATCGTCCCTAGCCTGGCGGGCGGGCTGGCAGGGGCGTGGCTGCTGAAGATGACTCCGGCCGGGGTTTTCGACCGCCTGGTGCCGTTTCTGATCCTGTTCGCGACGCTGCTGTTCATGGCGCAGGAGCCGCTGCAGCGGGCGCTGGGCACGGGCGAAGGGGCGAAGCACCAGTCGCGGGCGTGGTTCGCGAGCGGCATGCTGTTTCAACTTGCGGTGGGACTATATGGCGGATATTTCGGGGCGGGCATCGGTATCCTGATGCTGGCGGCGCTCGGCGTCATGGGGCTGACAGACATTCACGAAATGAACAGCCTGAAGGTGGTGCTGGGCGGCAGCGTGAACGGAATCGCGGCGGCGTATTTTATCTGGAGCCAGATGGTGTACTGGCCCTACGTGGTGGTGATGGCCGTGGCTGCCATTTTGGGCGGCTTCTTCGGCGCCGGCGCGGCCAGGAAGCTGGGACGGACGGCGGTGCGGCGGATCGTGATCGCCATTGGATTCGGGATGGCGGTGTCGCTGTTTGTGAAGAGGTAGCAGGGCGAGCTTCGCTCGCGTGAACCAATTGCCTGAGGCGGTCGCATACGATATGGAACGCCCTGGCAACAATCGGGAGCACCCAAAAGCATCTTTAATCCTTATCTCGAATTGGAGTTCCCCGATGGGAACATCTCGAGTTGCGTGAACATGCCACCGTCGGGCGCTTTGGCCTAGCCCTAGCGCGGCGGCTCGTGTGACCCTGCATTCCGGTTTAACGCAAGTTGGCTTTTCGCAAATCGTAGTGACAGGCCGGAGCGCGGCAACCACAACGTATCTTCCGGAGTATGAATGCGGGCTGCGCACCAGTTTTCTGTGGTCGCTCGCCCTGTTCGCGGCGGGTGCTTACGATCAGCCGCGTCCAACGCCATGGAATTGTCCGGCTCCCTTGCCGCCGCCGCCGGATGTGCCCATACCCAACCAGTGATCTCAGTGAGTCGCAGACGATAGTCATAAGTACCCTCAACATTTGCGTCACCCAGCGACGTCGTCGCGCAGCCCGTCGCCGCGGTTACGCCGGGGTGAGCGCTTCCGGATGCCCGAAGTCGGCGGTTGGCGTTGCCATAACGCGCATCGCGCCGCGCGACGCCGGCCGCCCGTCCCGACGCCCCCCGCCCGCTGTCCGTCGCCGCGATCGCTGGCGTGCGGATGGGGATGCGCGACGGGCGGAGGGCGGCGCATCGATGACCGGGGTGGTGGCGGCCGGTGGGCGGCGTAAGATTTCCGAGTCGTCGTGATCCACCAGGGAACGCCGGCGGCCGGCCACTTCACCGGGATGGCGACGCGCAGCTTGCACGCCCGCGGCGCGGGTGCGCTGCGGGATACCTTCCGGATGGCCGAAGTCGCCCGACGCGGTGCGCGAATCGTGCGCCGCCGCGCGGCCCGGCTTGAACGAGTTTCGCTCGCCACGCCGCTCGCTCGGTTCACCGCGAAAGGTATAAACTTAGGAGTCGAGGTAATTTGACATGAGTACTTCCCGCAAGGTTTGGATCTGCACCCTCCTTCTATCTCTCCCTATGTTGGCCGGACAGGGAATTATACAGCCCTTTCATGCACAGGCCGCACCTGAGGCGGAGAGCCTCATCAGGCTCCACGTGGTGGTTAACGACAAATCAGGGAAACCGGTATCCGGACTCGAACAGAAGGACTTTACTGTGGTTGATAACAAACAACCAGAGAAGATCCTCTCGTTCCAGGGCGTAACCGACGCGACCGCCGATAGCGAGCCGGTGGAGGTGGTCCTGGTGGTTGATTCGGTAAATATCTCGTTCACGCGCGTGGCGTACGTGCGCGATCAGATCAAGAAATTTCTACACAAGGATGGCGGGAAGCTAGCCCGGCCGGTATCCATCACTTTCCTTTCCGATTCGGGGCTAAATGCCCAGGGGACGTCTTCTCGCGACGCAAACGTCCTGGCCGGCTACCTGGATCAGAATCCATCCTCTCTGCGAACGATCACCAGATCACAAGGCTTTTACGGCGCCGACGACCGAACGAAGATATCCATTAACGGGTTTGAGCAACTCACCGCGTATGCCGCGCAAAGGCCTGGCAGGAAGATCGTCATCGGCGTGAGTCCGGGTTGGCCGCTGCTCTCAGGGCCGAACGCGGAAGAGGGACTGACTGCAAAGAACAAGGAGGCGATCTTCAGCACGATTGTTTCGTTGTCGACTCAATTGAGACAGGCGGGCGTTACCCTGTATAGCGTGGATCCGCTGGGAACAACGGAGAACGAGGGCCGCGAGTTTTATTATGAGTCATTCCTGAAAGGAGTGCGCTCGCCGAACCAGGTATCCTTGGGCGATCTCGCGCTGCAGGTTCTTGCGTTTCAAAGCGGGGGCCGGGTGCTGAGCTCAGACAACGACGTAGCCGAGGAGATTGCAAGGTGCGTTCAAGACGCAAATGCTTACTACGTGATTACGTTTGCTCCCCCTGCCGCCGACGGTCCCAACGAGTATCACGCACTTGAGGTCAAGATAGGCCAGCCCCATCTCAAGGCCCAAACAACGGCGGGCTATTATGCCCAGCCGACGCCCAAACCTTGAAACGGACCAAAGTCTCGGACCGCACTCCTGTGCTTAGACACACGCCGCTCCCGATCGTTAGACTCGTTTTCCGTCCACACGCCGCTCCGGAGATAGCGGTGGCTTTAACGAAACCTCTGTACCGGCGATTGCAGTACTTCGGTTCGAAATCGACAAGCTCTCAGGTATGGAAAGCGTTGCCCCGGAGACGACATGAAAACATCGCATTATCGCCCGAACCTCTGTGCCAAA
>Ga0182016_10004918_pt1 | contig 14601 bp, 14 predicted proteins | sample 712S2MmetaG_FD_120491 | JGI IMG/M metagenome (GOLD analysis project Ga0182016, IMG submission 120491) | Permafrost microbial communities from Stordalen Mire, Sweden - 712S2M metaG | ecosystem: Environmental > Terrestrial > Soil > Wetlands > Permafrost | place: Sweden: Stordalen | collected...
GCGGTTATTCTCCGAGTTGCCCCAGTCGGCCCTGATCCAACCTTTGTATTCCAACCGGTGAAGCGCCGGATAAAGCGACCCCTGGCCGACTTGCAATACGTCTCTCGACACTTGCTGAATGCGTTGTGCAACGCCCCAGCCGTGCATTGGCCCGGCAACAAGCGTTTGCAAAATCAGCAAATCCAGAGTCCCTTGTAGCAAATCTGTAGTAGGCGGCATCTTCCCCTCGACATTCGACAACAGATTGAACTAATCTCCTGTCGAATGTCAAGGGGGAATTCGAATGAACCAACGAAAACTAGCGAGGGGCTTCGAAATCGCAACGCTTTTGCGGTATTCCATTTACTCTGGTTCGTGCACAGCGCGGGAACATTCGACTTGCGGTACGCGTAGTCAACATGGACGCGGTAAACCCTTCGCCACGCCCGCGCCGATGCAAATAAAGGAGAACGTCATGCGTAAGATCGTCCGCTCTGCCGGCCTGGCCGCAATCCTCCTCCTCACGGTTTCCAGCGTTTTTGCCGCGCCGCCGCCAGCCACAAAGGGCGTCCCGGGCACAATCGTTATCGTCTTCAAGGACGGACATCGTCAAAGCTTCAATCTGGCCGACATCGATCGAGTGGAATTCCCCACTTCAGACCAGGGAGCCTCGATGAGTTCGGCCAGCGGCCCTTCACGCGGACACTTCATTGGCAGATGGGAGTGCGGCGACGGCAACGGAGGCACTTTCTACATCACGCTTGAGGAAGACGGAAATGCGAGGCGGTCGATTGGCGACGAGCATGGCAGGTGGTCCTATGTGAATGGCGAAGCGCTCATCAAGTGGGATGACGGCTTGGGAGACGCGATTCGCAAAGTCGGTGGAGGATACCAGAAATCCGCTTATACCGCGGGTAAAGCCTTCACTGACGTCCCCGCAAACGTGACCAACGCCCGCAACATCACCCCCAAGCCGATCTAGTAGTGGGACGGGTCTGCGTAAATAGTGGAGAGCCCAATTCGATCCCCGCGATTTTCGAAACCGCATATCTTCCTCGACGCCATTATGAAAATGCAGATTCGGAGACATTCGAACCAGATGCGGGGGTTCCACTCAAATCCACAATCCCTGGCCATGTGAAGGCCGTTAACTTCCTTCAATCCGGGCGTCAGGGGGGATATGAACGGCTACCAGCCCGGGCAAATCCCGTGTTTCGACCTGTCCCCTTGCCCTTCGAGCTAGTCGGGGCTATCCTTACCACAACATTTACAGGATTCCAATTCGGTTACAGGATTCCGAGCGGTTCCTGGTTACTTGAGTCGTGTGGAGTATGTTATGAGTGAAAAACACGGATTTCTCGACGCTTTGAAGCACGTGGCATTTGAGGACGAACCTGCGCCGCAGGAGAAGCACACTCCGCCACCGGCCGCCCCCAGTTTTGCCGCGCCAGCCTTTGTTTTAACGCCGGTTGAAGTTGCGACACCGTCGACTGCTTACGCACCACCAACCGCCTATGCGTCGATCGACGCCGGAATTGTGCCCGATAACGACTCGGTCTACCAGACGCTGCTGGCCAAGACGGATTTTGAAAGCACGCCTGCGGCCGGCACGATCCACAAGTTTCTCGATCCGCTCAAGGCCATTCCGGACACGGTGATGCCGACGAATGTGAAGTTCAAAACCGCCGTGCTTCAAGCTTCAGCGCAGGCGGGATTGACGGAAGAAGGCATCCTGGGGACGTTTGACACGCTGAAGGCCAAGCTGCAGCAGGAAAAGGACGCATTCAGCACAAAAGCACAGCTGTTTGCCGCCAAAGAAGTGAAAGGCCGACAGGATCAGATTCAGAAGATAACCGACCAAATCACGGAACTTCAGCAGGAGTTGGCTCGCCTGTCAAACGAATTAGTGGACGCGCAAGGAAAAGGCACCCATGCGCAAAGCCAATTTGAGGGAGCCGTGCAACGCCGCAGCAGCGAACTCGAACAGCAGAAGGCCCTCTACGCCTCACTGCTTAAAGGATAAGAGATTCTTATGAGCCTCTCACCGGTGACTCCCAACTTTACCCAAAACCTCCAGGGTTACACTCCGAAATCGTTTTGGAAACGCCCCGAGGGTCCGTTCGGCATCGCGGCGCTCGTGGCTTTAATCATTGCTGGTGGTATCGGCCTGTACGAGATCATGCCGTACATAATCTCCTTGCTTACTGACACAATTCACGCGGTTGCCCTTGCCGCGGTGTTAGTCGCAATCCTTTGGCTGGCTGTCAATCCAACCTTCCGCACGGCGGTTTCGAATCTCTTTCAGAATACTGTGCGCTTCTTCGCATCGTGGGTGGTGGAGACCGATCCGATCGGTATCCTGCGCAATAACCTCGACGACATGAAGAAGGCCAAGGCCAGCCTGGATCAAACGCTGCAGCGCTTCGCAGGCAGCGACGAGAGGCTTCAGCGCAGCATTGCCGCGAAGACCGATGAGATTAACGGTCTTGGCCGCAAGGCCGCCAAGGCTGAGCAGATGGCTAACGCCGCCGGAGACCCAATGGAGCGCGAGAGGCTCTCCCTGGAGCGCCAGACCTTTTTGGAGCAGGCGGGGATGCTGATGCAGGGCGTGAAACAGCTTCAGGCTCTTGAAGACCAGACGTCGAAGATGCTGAAGACCTTTCAGCACTGGTCGCAAATTGCCGACAGCAAGATTCAGCGGACGGAGAACAAGGTCAACTTCCTTGCCGAACAGCGAAAGATGATCCTGGATGCAAAGGCGACTCTTGGCGTCGGCCAGCAGCTGCTGCGTGGCAATCCAGAGCAGTTGAAGATGGTCGATATGGCCCTGGATTATCTGGAAGACGATACGTCCCGGACGCTCGGCGAGATTCGTGAATTCTCGCGCTATACGGACAAGCTTCTGACGGATGACCAGATCGAATCCGGCGCGGCGGCGGACGAAGCGGCCGCCAAGTTTGCGGAGTTCAATCAGAAGCTTTTGACGTCGGGCAGTCAGTCTACCGGGGCCGACCTGATTCACGTCCCGGGGATGGATGTACCTGCCGGAGCGAAAGTTCCTGGAACTCTTTCCAGCGTAGCTGCGTCCAGCGCCAAGTCCGACACCGATTACGACAGCATGTTCAAGTAGTAAATCCACGCAAGTCAACCGAAGGGAAGAATGAAATGCCGCGTTTGAAACCTCAAGCGAAGCTGGTCTTGATTGTGGTAGCGGGAGTGGGAGTGGTCTTCGGACTGCGCGCCGCCATGCAACACGGGCTCATCCCAACACCGGGCATCATGCAGTCGATAGTAGCGTCGCGTGTTCAGTTACCGCCTCAGGAAGAGGCGCAAGTGGCCAACGTGCAGGCTCAGCCTTATCCGACTGCTACGCCTGCCAACGTATCGGCGACGCATGCTGTTTTCGACGTCTGGGAATGGAACGCGATGTTCTCTTTGATCTATGCCAACGGCGGCGCGGACACCACCAAGGGTTCATTGATGGAGAAAAACGGCGTAAACCTGACGCTGCACCGCGAGGACTCCAACACCCAGATGGGCAACGACCTGATCGACTGCGCCAAGCAATTGCATGACGGCGAGAAGACCTGCACCAAGGGAGCGGAGGCAATCGTCGTGATGGGCGACAGCGGCGGTCAGTGGTTATCCAATCTGAATCCACAACTGAAGAAGCTGGGGCCTGAGTATCAGGCAGTTATCATCGGCGCCGTGGGCCGCTCCAACGGCGAAGATGCACTGCTCGGTCCCGCGGAGTGGAAGTCGAATCCACAGAGCATGAAGGGTAAGACGGTCGTCGGGGTTATTCGCGACGGAGACTGGAACATCGCACTGAACTATCTGGGATCGAACGGACTAAAGAACAACCCCGACCTGAAGACGTGGGATCCGGATGCGGTCAACTGGATTGCCGCGCCGGATGAGGACTACATCAAGGCTGTTACCGATGTTTTTATCCCCAATCGCTGCGAAGATCGCAAAGTCGTTAAAGATGGCCGTCCAACCGGCGAAACCAAGAACATTTGCCCTGACGGTGTAGTCACTTGGACTCCTGGCGACGAGCAGGCAGTTCATGGGCGTCCGGGCACGACCAAGATCGTTTCCTCGCATGAGTACGCGTCCCAGATGCCTGCCGTGATCCTGGGCATCAAGAAGTTCTTCAACGATAATCGCGATGAGATCACCGGACTGTTGGCCGCCAGTTTTCAAGCCGCCGACCAGGTCAAGGCATTCGATGCCGTTCGCCGCAAAGCCGGAGACATTTCAGCAAAGATATACAACGACCAGAACGGCGACTACTGGTACAAGTACTACGCAGGCCTGCGTGATCCCAAGTCGAGCCAGATGCTGGGCGGCTCGGCGGTCTTTGGTCTCGAAGACGATGTGAATTACTTTGGACTGGACGGCAAGCATAACAACAATATGCGCGCCACCTATGAGACCTTCGGCAAGATCGCCACGCAGAATTATCCGCAGCTTTTCAAAGACAACCCCATCCCGCCTTACAAGGAAGCCGTCGATACTTCGTTTATCTTCAGCGCGCAGGCGTTGCTGAATACAGGCGGCGTCCAGAGCGCGAGCGCGGAGACTGTGGATTATGCAAAGGAAGCCCAGTCCGGCTCCGTTCTCGGGCATAAAGCGGTTTACATCAACTTTGCGTCGGGTTCGGACCAGCCCCTCCCCGACAGTCTGCCGACTTTGAACGAACTCAAGGATTCACTGGCCATCAACTCGCAACTCGCGCTCCAGATCGACGGCTATACAGACAATGCGGGTAGTGATTCGGTCAACGTACCGTTGAGCGAAAAGCGAGCGCAGGCCGTTAAGACCTATTTCCAGAAAGTGGCTCCGTTGAGCTTTCCGGATTCGCGCTTCAAACAGGTCTCGGGCCATGGCTCGCAGGATCCGATTGCCTCCAACGCATCGACCCAGGGGAAGGCTCTGAACCGCCGCGTTGAGATAACTCAAATCGGGCAATAGCCAACCGGTATGCGAGAAGGCGAAAGCCTCCCCATCTCTTATTCCATGGGTAAATCATGAATCATGCTATCGCTGTGTTTTCACCGAATGCGGTTCTCGACAAGAACGCCGTGCGCATCCTGGTCGCAGTACAGGTCGCCATCGTGGTTGTGCTATGGATATTTAGTCCCTTCGTGTTGCTCCCCAAACCCGGCGAAGTTCTAAGCGCATTTGGAGACTTGTGGGAGCAGGGGCTCGGTGCGGAACTGATAACCAGCTTCTATCTCAATATTCAGGCCATCGCAGTTTCCACCGTCGTTTCGTTGCTGCTGGCCTATGCAACAGTGATGCCTTTTTTTCGTCCGGTCGTCGCCTTGCTCAGTAAGCTTCGTTTTCTGTCGCTGGTAGGGTTGACCTTCTTCTTCACGCTCATGGCCAGGAGCGGGCACGAATTGAAGCTGTCTTTGCTGGTTTTTTCGGTCTCGGTGTTTTTTGTCACGGGAATGGCCGATGTGATCAACGGCGTCCCAAAGGAAATGTTCGACCTGGCACGTACGCTGCGCATGGGCGAATGGCGGGTGGTTTGGGAAGTGATCGTTCTCGGCCAGATCGACCAGGTCTTCGACGTTCTCCGCCAGAATGCGGCGATGGGCTGGATGATGCTGACCATGGTGGAGGGCATTGTCCGCTCTGAGGGTGGCGTCGGAACGGTCTTGCTTGACCAGAACCACCACTTTCGGCTTGCCGCGGTATTTGCCATTCAGCTGACGATCCTCTTGCTGGGCCTGTTCCAGGACTACGGCATTGGCCTGGCAAAGAGCCTGCTCTGTCCCTACGCGGCACTAACGCTGGAGCGGAAATAATGGCAATCACTTCCTACAGCTTCGGCAAGACACTGTTGAAGATCGACAACGTGTCTCTCGAGTACGATGGTCGCCCCGTGTTGAGCGGCGTCACCGCCGAGGTGCGCGACATCATCGTGCCAGGCTGCGTAAAAGGGCAGGTGGTTGGCATTCTCGGCCCTTCCGGCTGCGGCAAGACAACTCTGTTCCGCATCATCGCGGGCTTGCTCGCGCCCACGTCGGGCCGAGTGGCGGTGAATGGCTTCGACCGCCCTGTGATAGCCGGTGAAGTCGGCGTGGTTGCTCAGAGTTATCCGCTCTTCGAGCATCGCACCGTGCTTGGAAACCTGATGTTGGGCGCTCGGAAGAAAGAGAAGGATGCCAAGGTTGCCCATGACAAGGTAATGGAGTTTCTCAAAGAATTTGGCTTGGAAGACAAGTACAACCTTTATCCCGCGCAATTATCCGGCGGGCAGCGCCAGAGATGCGCTATCATCCAGCAAATCCTGTGCAGCGAACACTTTCTCTTGATGGATGAGCCGTTTTCCGGTCTCGATCTCATCATGCTTGAAAAGACCTGCGAACTGATCGCCAAGGTCGCCGACATGGACGATCTGAATACCATCATCGTAGTGACCCACGACGTCACTGCCGCATGCTCCGTGGCTGATCATCTTTGGCTCATGGGCCATGGCCCCGACGAGGAAGGAAAGACTCAACCAGGGGCAAGAATCGTTAAACAATACAATCTAATTGACAAGGATTTGTGTTGGCAGCCGGCCATCATTACGACGCCTCGATTCACGGATTTTGTGCGAGAAGTAAAAGAGGAATTCAGGAGACTATAAATGAGCGATAAGAAAGAAATCGAACTTCTGGTTTGTAAATGCAAGTCCTGCACGCATTGGGAAATCGGCAAGGATGTGTTGATTTGCAAAACCTGTGGTTTGACCCTGCCTGCGAAGATTACTGTAGAAGACCACCATATGCTTCATTGGCAGAAGCACGAGCGGTAGCCAGATAGTCCGCGGTCCAAGCGCAGATTTGCAAATGGAAGCTTTTGTGTAGTGTACCTGGTCCGTGCTTAAAGGTCTCGGATGGCGCAACAGAATCTCGTGCGGCGTCACCATCGTTGTTGCACCATCGTCAAACAAAGATGCTGGCCTGGCGACATACCCGAAGATTAGGCTAAAGACCTGGCCCAGAGGTCTTCCGCAGCCAGAGCAATTTGAGGCGAGACTGATGTTAAGGTCCGTCCGCGCGATCCGCACCAGAGGGGGGAACTCCGCAAGCTTACGATGTTATTCCCGCGCGCGACCCTCATGGCAACTTGGCTAGTGCTTAGCGTGGACAACCTGAAGACCAGCCTGTCCGGGAGCGAGCCCTTAAACGGCGTGGCCGAACCTGGACGCGATTTCCTGGAAATTGATGTCTTCGATGTCACAAAATCCGTGCGAGCGAAGAATCGCTGCAATTCCAGCCGGCTCGAAACGGCTGGCCCAACGTTTATCGATTTTCTCAAGCTGTTCAGTCCGCTCCTCTACTACTTCCCTTATCTCTTCTGAGAATGCCTGGGGGGATTCCATGTAGTCGAACACCACCTCCGAGTTCTGGATTGATGCCATATAGTCCAGAGTGCGGCAGATAGCGTCCTCCAGGACGCGCCGCTGTGAGCTGGACAGGGGGAAGGGGGGTATCGAAATCGGGCCGATGGCTCTACGCGGGGAGTCATTTTGCAACGAATTGGAACTGTTTTTCCCGCATTGCAATGTTTATTTTCGTTCCATACATCCTTTAATTTCAATCACATATAACGAGTTCTGGCGGAGAGGGAGGGATTCGAACCCCCGATAGCCTTGCGACTATGTCTGATTTCGAGTCAGGTGCATTCAACCGGGCTCTGCCACCTCTCCGCGTGTTAACCTCTTTATTTTCTGCGTCTTTCTGTTTTGGATTGTTTGGGTGGTTTAGCTCCAGATTTTGCCGTCTCCGATTTAGTTGCCATCCGCCCCCCGCCAGGGACCAGGCGATCCACCGCAGGGGCCTGGTGTCCCGAAGCGAGATGTGAGTACCGCATGACCATCTGAAGCGTCCTATGCCCGAGCAGTTCTGCAACCGTCCGCAGATCCACACTGGCCATAACAAGTCTACTGGCAAAGGTATGGCGGTTGCAATGCCAGGTATGCCCCTGAATCTTCGCCTCTTCGAGCGCTGTCGAGAACCACCCGCGGGACCCTTGCAGGGAATCGCCAGTTCGCACGGAAGGATAGACGGGATCGGTTGCTGGCCGGGTTTTCCCGCCTTGCAGCTCGTGCAGAGCATTCAAAGCGATGGCATTGAGAGGAATGGTGCGCGAATCCCCGTTCTTGGCTCGAATCAAATGAAGCTCCCGGCGCTCAAAGTCCACCTGGTTCCAACGCAGGCCGTACTGCTCGCTCATGCGCATCCCAGTGTGGATTTAGAGCAGAAAATGGGGCAGGAACTCAGCGAAGCGGCGTTCGCTGGCAGCGCGTAAACGCTTTTCCTCTGGAGGCAGACAAAAACCTGACCCGCCCGCCGCCCTCTGTCTTTTTCCGGATACGGGCCGCCGGGTTCCGTTCGATCTTCTCGTTGTCCAGGCCGACTCGGAAGGTCAAAGAGAAGGTACCAACCCCGCCGAAGTGTCTCGCCGAATCAGTCCTTGCGACGCTCCATGCTGCCTTCGCCCAAAAACGGGAGGCTCGGCCTTCGGGTTTTGTCCTTTCGAGGCCATCTGGGTTTACTTGCGTTACGGCCCGGCGACTCGCTCACCATCCTTTTAGATGGCTTCGTCAATAGGCTTCAGGATTCTCAGTTTCCTTCCTTCCTGCTATTCAAGCTACGGGGCTTGGACTCTTACCCCGGTGGGACTTGCACCCACTGATCATGCCAGCCTTCGCAGGACGCACCGTTTTCCGTTCCCTATCCTGGCGGCCTCGCTGAGGAGCCGGAAGAAAAACTTCACGAATTCTCAACGGCGTCATGGCGCATCGGCACTTATCTTCACGGCAGGCCATTTCCTCTCCCATATTTTTTTGATGACGACATTGTTCGGCGGCTTGAATCTTCACCTGTCCATATGCTACTGTCTGTAGCACTACTGAATGTAGCACTTATTTCGGGATTTCCGTGGTGACAAGCGAGGACCCATATGCTGAAACTGCTGAATCGGTACCTTTTTGTCGGTTTGCTCATTGCGACGTCTTCAATCGACGGAATTGCTTCGCCGGTCGAGAGCAAGCTCCTTCCACTGATTCCGCGGGAGGCTCAGATCGTGGCGGGTATCGAAGACCCGCACAATCCGGACACGCGCGGACACATGCTGCTGGTGACGGCGAACAACACTTTTGACTTCGACGATTGCCAGTCGCTGACCGGTGTGGACATGCACAGAGGTATCGATGAAACGATCTGGGTTGCGGCATCGTCGCAGCAAGGCGAACTGAACGAGCATATGCTCCTCGTTGCGGGACGCCATGACCGTCAGCATATCTTCCAGGCGGCGGAACGGAACGGCATGACGACCGGCTTCTACCGCGGTCTTGAGGTGCTTCTTGTGAAGCCATTCGCCCGCGAACAGGAGCAAATGCACGACACACGCTGGATGGCGATTCTGGATGGTCAGGCTGTAGTCTTCGGCACTCCATGGCTGGTTAAGAAGGCGCTGGACCGCTATGTCGACCATGAGCCACCCGATCCGCTTGTAGCAGGGAGGCTCGGGCGTCTTCATCCGCTGGTAAACTCCTGGAACGTGCTTGTCATGCCTCACGAAATATCTTCGAAACATGGAGGACTTAGACAATCCCCCGCCCCGTGGATTGACTTGCTGGGAAGAGACATGGTGGAAGCCGCCGACGAGCTGACGTTGGGGATTCGGTATGGCTCTACGGCGCGCGTCGATTTCGTGGTTCGGACGGCCGACAATTGCACAACATCCTGTGGTGCGGACGGGACGGCACGGTGGCACGTTTTCCAGGCAAGTTCGTCCCAGAGGCTGCGCCCTCGCATTGAGAACCTCTCCATCGAGCAGAATCTTATTCGAGGGTCGATCGTGCTGCCTGGAAAAGAACTGAGCGCGTGTTTCAAATCTGTTTCCTGCGACGAGCCGGCAAGGAGAATTGAACCAGACAGATAACGCGCTCAAGCAATTTATCTCTCGTTGAGAGCCGATGAAACTACAATTCGTTCTACGCTATCTGGCGTGGGATCCCATCGTCCAACCGGATGGATGAGCAAACAAGAACGGCCTGAACAATCGCTTCCCTTCCCGATGATGCCGAAGCGAGGCTCAGGAAAATCCGAACGGAATAAGGGGGCGCATGTTACAAGAGTTGCGATTTGCAATTCGGATGCTGCTGAAGCAACCAGGTTTTAGCCTGATTGCGGCGCTGACGCTGGCACCGGCAGGCGTTGGAGCGCGTAGCCGCGATTCCGGGTGTAGAGTACGCCGCGTTTGCCTGGGGTGTGCCGCTGACGGGAAACAATTGGCCGGCGACGATGGACATTGAGGGCCAGCCGCCGGCGGCAAAAGAGAGCGACAAAATAGCGCTGCCGCTGCGCGCGGTAACGCCGGATTATTTCAAGCTGATGGGATTGGCGCTGATCGACGGGCGGGAATTTCGATCGACGGATGATGATAAAGCGCCAAGTGTAGCAATCGCGAACCGGGCATTTACGGACCGCTACTTTCCCAATAGCAATTCAGTTGGGCGAAAATCTTGGCTGAACGGACGAGATAAACCCGGCGTGCAAATTGTTGGCGAGATCGCGAATGGGCGGACAGACGATTTGACACAGGAGCAATTCGGCAGATCTTGTTTCACGCATCACCTGATGTTGAGCCAGTGCAAGAAGGCGCGCCACGCTCACTCTCGGGTTATTCTTGATGGCCAGCTTCTCGGCATCTGACAATGCCAGGCGTGGGTTCTCACCTGCAGCTGCGCTATCGGGTCCCGTAGATGGAGCTTGAGCTGCTATTTGAGTCATCGGCGCGGAAGTCTGCTGCGCAAACAGAATCGGCGGCGCAGTCGGTGCATCCGGTAGCGGCGAATTGATGCCAGGCATCTGGGCAATGAGGCAACCAGCACTTGCAATCGTGAGGGCAAAGATCAATGCGAAATGGGTACGTAGAGTATGCAGCCGTTTCATGAGTGTTATGCCTCCTCCGCGATTGCGGAGCCCTTCTCTCGCCGCCCATGGACGATGAGATAGACCGCCGGAACCAGGAACACAGTTACAACTACGGAGACAGCCAGCCCACCAATGACTGCTCGCGCCAGCGGGGCATATTGCTCGCTGCCGGCCTCCAATCCCAGCGCCATCGGAATCATCCCCAGCAGCGTGGCGAGAGACGTCATCAAGATAGGACGGAGGCGGATTTTACAAGACTGTACAACGGAGTCCACCAGTGTCATGCCCTCCTTGTGTAATGTGCCGGCGAATTCAACAATAAGAATGCTGTTCGACACCACAATTCCGGTCATCATGATCACTCCCATCAGGGACATGATGTTCAACGAACTTCCCGTTACCAGCAGGATCATCACCACGCCCGCGAGGCCTGGCGGAATCGCCATGAGAATGATGAATGGGTCGATGAACGAACTGAATTGAGCCATCAGAATCAGATACACCATCAAGACCGAGACGATGAGGCCGAGTCCAAATTCCAGGAACGATCGGTTCATGCTGACCACGGCGCCGCGAACGGTGAGCACCGTATTCTTGTCTGTCTTGGTATCGGCCACAAGCTTGTTGATCTGCCCTCCAACTTTTTGCAGAGCTTCAGTCTTAGTAGCAACGTAGATATCGATCACGCGCCGGATCTGATAGTGGTCCACCTCGGTCGGCGTATCGATCAATTGAAGATCTGCAACAGAACTAAGTGGCGTGTAGCCAGAGGTGTGGTCGCCTTTCCAGAACTCCCGCGACTGATCGCCGGCTGCATGAGCCTCCTGCATCGGGCTGTAACCGGCTGGATGAATGCCACGCAGCGGGATGTTCTCGAAGTCTTCCATCGACATGTTATTGAGAAAGCGGTTTGCACACTGAACCGTGACCATATAGTTGTTACCGCTCTTCGGGTCGATCCAGTAACTGGGAGCTACCATAGATGTTGAAATCTTTCGAACCGATCCGCACGTCCCCGGCAGGCAGAATCAGATTTGAACTGTTGACCGCTTCCACCACGTCATTCAGGCTCAGGTTGCGTGCTTCCATCTTTTGTGGGTCCACGTACACCTGAATCTGTCGATAAGTTCCTCCAAACGGCTGCGGCACCGAAGCTCCCTGAACGTTGGAGATCTGATTGCGCACCTGGAATTGCGCCAGATCTTTAAGGTTCGTTTCATTCAGCCCCTGCCCTTTCAACGTAACCAGGCACACCGGTTGCGTTGATGCATCCATGCCCAGCACTACAGGAGGCAGCGTTCCAGGAGGCAGGCGGCGCCAATCTGCCATCGCCAGATTGGCGATGTTACTAAGTGCCGAGTTAGGATCGGTACCCGGTTTGAAATAGATCTTGATAAGGCTCACGCCGGTCAATGAACGCGATTCGCTGTGATCGATGTTTGCGCCTAGCGTGAAGAAGCGTTCGAAGGTGTTGGTGATGTCGGCTTCGATCTGCCGCGGTGGCATGCCGTTATAGAAAGTTGCCACTACAACAACGGGCATATCGATCTTCGGAAACAAATCAACCGGCATGCGAAGCGTGTTGACCACTCCCACCAGGGAAACCATCAGGCACAGCATGATGATGAAGAACGGGTGCTTGAGGGCAAACTTCGGCATTACTTTGCGCCTCCGTTGTTCTCGTCCGATTCTGCCTTGAGGTCGATCACTCCGCCCGACTCATGTACCACCTCGGAAGCAGGCTCTTGAGTGACAATCGGTGTAACCCGTTCTCCTTCGGAGTAATTCTCCTGTCCTCCAAGCACTACGCGGTCACCCGGTTCAACGCCGCTCTTAATTTCGGCGAGCTTCGATCCGCGAAGTCCCACTTGCACGGTGCGGATACGAATGCGATTATCTGAATCCAGACAATAGACAATCTATCGATCCCCTTTGAGAACCAGCGCCTCGACTGGAATCGTCGTTACGTTATCTGAATGCCCCAGCTGCATTTGTGTATTTGCATACATCCCCGGAGCGATCGAGAGGTCTTGATTCTCAACATCGATTTCGGTCTCCATGGTTCGCGTCTCGAAGTTCACATCGCGTGTAAAACGAACAATCTTGCCGGTAAACGAGCGCCCAATTGCATCGACGCGCACTTGTACCTGATCGCCTGAATGCACAAACCGAACATCGTTCTCAGGAATCGGCATGCGCAAACGCAATAGGCCGCTCTGCGAAAGCCGCACGATCGGAATGTCCTGTTCGTTCGAGTTAGCGCCGCTTTGAATCAGTGCGCCGGTATCGGCATAGCGCCAGACCACCACTCCGTCCAGAGGCGCGATAACATTCGTGTAATTCTTCAGGTCCTGAACGCGCTCATTGTCCGCGCCAGCCACTTGTGTGTGTTCCTGCGCTGCGGCCGCGGCAGCCTTAGCCGCATCCACCTGAGACTCAGCGGATAAATCTTTGCTCTGTGCGTCATCCAATTCCTGTTGGGCAACTAGACCTGGTTGTGCCTTTGAGGCTTCAAGAAGGCGCTGATAGTCGGCATGAAGCGCTGCATTGGTAGCTTCCGCTCGCTTAATCTCATGCTGAGTGCGAAGCAATTCGTCCTTGGACTGCTCCACCTCGAACCCGGTCCCCTTCAATTGCGCATTCAGCTCAGGCACTTCGAGCACCGCGAGAATTTGCCCTTTGTGCACCTTGTCGCCGATGTCGACGTTGATCTTTTCCATGAAACCGGTGACCTTGGGATGAACGTCAACCATCTGGTACGACTGAAACTGGCCGGCTAGGTTCAAGGTGTGAGCAAGGTTTCCTCGTTGCGCTGTAGCCACTTCGGCCGAGGGGACTTCGTCGGCTTCGGCTTCCGAGCTTTTGCTCCTCGCATGACAGGCAACAATAAGGATGGCAAGGGGAAGAAACAGTCCAGCAAAAAGAAATATGGAGATCTGCTTTCGCATATCTTGAACGCACCTCAAAAGGGATGTTGTGTTTGAAAACGCATCGTGGATCAACACGTCACTTGCAGAGGAACGCCCTGAAAGGAGCGATGCCAACCGGGCGCCTGAACCCGAACTGGGAGCAGAGCCCGACTTCAATATCCGGAGAATTAGGCGCTCAGCATCGGAGGGGGGCGAACGAAGAATGCTTCTCGAAGAGCTCGATGCAATTCAAGGGGCAGCTGATTCACGGCCGTCTGAAAACTCAATGCGGGCATGCCGAATGCGCACACCGCGAGCAGAATGAAAGACAGTAATTTAACTGGTGCTAGCAGAGCTTTAATTGCAGGCTTGGTCTGGGTATATGCTGACGTTTCTAATGCCCTTGATTGTTCATTCTTTGAAAGCAGCTTCGCCATGGGAACATGATGAGAGGTGGCCGGCGGTGGGTCGTAGAGTGATAGCTTGTACTGCAGACCCCAGAGAAACACACAGCACGCCAGCGCAGTGAACAGGAACCCCCAAAAGCAACCAGGCTTTCGGTTTGGTTTCGACAATTCCACGATTCACCGCGTTTCCAGGATTTTTGGGAAAGCGCTCATTCTTGCTTGAGCGGGCGCCGAATTCCGCTTCGGTGTCCCCATAGAGTTTGTAGCACAATTGACCAATGGGGTTGCTCAAGTCCTTTTGTCGGCCAAAAGATCCACCTTCGTCAGAACGCAGCGAGCAAGGCCGCAGGAGAAACTCTA
>Ga0182016_10004920_pt1 | contig 14591 bp, 19 predicted proteins | sample 712S2MmetaG_FD_120491 | JGI IMG/M metagenome (GOLD analysis project Ga0182016, IMG submission 120491) | Permafrost microbial communities from Stordalen Mire, Sweden - 712S2M metaG | ecosystem: Environmental > Terrestrial > Soil > Wetlands > Permafrost | place: Sweden: Stordalen | collected...
ACGCTCAACCCCGCCGTCAACACCATCGCTTTCGTGCCCGTTTCTGGATCGTGCAACGCGATCTCGGCATGCAGCACCAACGTGGCACTCCAAGCGTACGATGCTACCGGCGCCACGATTATCGGTGCTACACCGTTTGTTGATACACTCGGCAGCCCATTAACCATCACCCTAAGCGGACCGAGTTCGCTGGTCGGCAAAACTTCGACAAACACCCCAGCAGCAACGTCGATGACAAACGCAAGCGCAATCACGATGAGTAAAGCCGTCTACGACGGTACGTCCAGCGGAGTAAAGACCCTGACGGCAACGGCTGGAACGCTCTCAGCCACCTTCGCGCTGACGCTCGCCGCCGGTAGCCAATACAAACTTTATGTTGTCGACAATTCGAACTTCATCACAAGTTATGTCAACGGCGTTGCAAGTACCCCAACGATCACAGACACGAACGGCCCCAACGGCGTCACGGTTGATAGCGCCGGCAACGTCTATGTCCCGAATTACAACACGAATGACGTCCAAATCTTCACGAGCACGGGAGCCGTTTCCCCAATTGCGGGAGGCCGAATTACGGGAAATAACAATCCCTATGGCGTAGCAGTCGATGCTGCAGGCAACATTTACGTCGCCAATTCCGGTAACAACACGATCCAGATTTACACGAATAGCACAACCGCCGGTGGCGTCATCAACACCTCTATTGCAGGTGGCCTCATTACCGAAGCTGGCAACGGCTGGCCATACGGCATCGCTGTCGATAACGTTGGCAATATTTACGTTGTCAATGAGCATACAAATAATGTCCAAATCTACACCAGCTCCGGTGCCATTGCTACAACGATAGCCGGCGGAACGATCTCGGGATTAAACGATCCTCGCGGCTTGACCGTCGACAACGCTGGCAACATCTATATCGCTAACCGTGGCACAAACAGCATCAAAATCTACACCAGCACCGGAGCAGTCTCCAGCATTGCCGGCGGAACCATCTCTGGCCTCAACCACCCCGACGGCGTAGCCGTCGACGGTGATGGCAATATCTATGTCGCAAATAACGGCGCAGGAAACATCAAGGTTTTCACAAGCACCGGCGCAGTGGCTACCTCAATTGCCGGGGGCACAATCGCCGATTCTAACTGGCCATACAATCTGTCGGTATACACCTCTGCCGGTATTATTTCATCGCCTAGCGGATCACTGTTGCTCGGCAGCAACGGCAGCACAACGGGAACTCTACCAGCATCCGAAACCGGATTCAACGGAACGTTCACGGCAACCCCGAGCGGTTGTGCAGGCGTCGCCAGCATAGGTTCGGTTAGCGGCAGCGGTTCGCCAGCAACCTTCCCAGTCACTCAGTTAGGTTTCGGAACCTGTTCGGTCCTCATCAGCGACGGTCAAGGCACGTCAACGTCTGTGACTATCACCTCGACCACATTCTCCGTAACCATCAACTAATTTTCTGGCACTATCCCTGAATCAGGTAGCCGATCAAGCCGTCACCACGACCTGGTCCGGGCACACATTCACACTCACGCGTTTCCGAATTCGAACCATCGTGCCGAGCTCAGAAAAATCTTATGAATAATTTGTACCTACTACTCCGCTGCGCTCCGTTACTCCTAATCGCAATAACACTGACGGCTTGTGGTGGTAGCTCGAATTCGAGCGCAATTCCTCACGCACGAGCAACCTCATCTGCCCGTCCCATAGGTCCAACCGCGGCACTATTCATCCAAATCACTGTACCGAAGCGTAAGCAAACCAAAAGCACAATACGAAAACCAAAATACGCATCGCCATCAACGGCACAAATCGCCATAACCGTAAACGAGTCGGCAACCACCCAACCACTGACGAATTGTTCCTCGACATATACCGTAACGTATGTCGCGCCGATTCGCCCTGTCGCAGTGTAAAAAACTACACAACATCACAAAATCCCATCGAGGCAGCGTTCGCGCTGCCTCGATTTCGTCTTTGGAGCGCTCACGCGCTAATCATGTTACTCGCGTTGGCAGACGTACGCGGGATGGGCGAATCCGCTCGCCCTTCCCGCGTACGCCCCTTTCAGGGAGGCGTACGCGCCAAGGCGCGAGGCATTTCTTAACCCTTTGGTTTTCAAAACACCTCGTTCCCACACAATACTTAGCGAACACAAACACTCTACAGGAGTAACAACCCAAGATGAATTCCCCTAAAACAATGTCAGCAGTTATGGCGCTGTCGCTACTTTCGACAATCGCGCTAACAAACTGCAGTGGCTCGTCGAATTCAACAACACCACTACCGAGTGCCAGCAAATCCCCAGTCGTTGCACCGATCAATCCAAACTCTCGCGGATCACTCACCGTTACCGTCGTCATCCCAAAGAACGGCACCGCACCCACCGCCGTTCACCATACTAAGGCCGTCCGTAAGCCTAGCTACGTCACCTCGGCAGTAAACAGTATCGTTTTCACACAAACGACGTCTTCTGGTACGGTGCTCGGCACTCCGAACATCAACATCATGACCATCGGCGGAGCTGGATGCGTCACGAACAGCGGCGCCCAAACATGTACCACGGTCTTAACCGCACCAATCGGCCAAGACGAATGGACTGTCCAGACATATGCAGCTGCCGACGGCAGCGGATCAGCACTATCGTTCGGAATTCTCGCCACGACCATCCTCGCCGGAACAGGAAACGTAGCGAGTCTGACCCTCAACCCCGTCGTCGCGAGCTTAGCCTTTGTTCCAATTTCTGGCAGTGCCAACACCTCGCCAGCATCCACAACCAGCGTAGTGCTCAATGCTCTCGACGCAACCGGCGCAACCATCATCGGTTCAACACCGTTTGTCGACCGAGATGGGAACTTACTGACGATCCACTTGGCCCCTGACTCCGTACTTTCCGCCCAAAAAGCCGACGGATCCGTGGCGACCGCCATCATCACCAACGCATCGGAAAACGACCTGGCCAAAATCGCGTATGATGGCACAGCAATGGCCGGAACTGCGAATTTCACCGCGTGGGCCCCGAATATCTCGTCGGCCGTTTTTCCGCTAACCCTGACTGCAGGTAGCCTCACCGATCCCAGCGGTGGACAAATCAATATCGGAGCAAACGGAACCTCTGGAACCATATCGATCTCAGAAGTCGGCTATGCCGGCACCTTTACCGCAACGCCCAACCCTGCGTGCACAGGTGTCATCAACGTCGGAGCAGCCAGCGGAACTGGTCCATCAGCGAGCTTCCCGCTTACGCAAATCGGAGCCGGCACCTGCACGGTAGTCATCACAGACAACCACGGCGGATCCATCACCGATACGATCGTCTCGACCACGTTTATCGCGACAATCAACTAAGCAGTACCTCAATCCCTCGGATACGTAAGAGCGAGCCGCTTCGCGCGGCTCGACTTTTTTGTCTCCCAACTCACAAACCAATCGACCAAAACAATCGTATCGAACACCTGAAAGATAGTGCCTCATGTACAATGTTGACTGCATAATACGCTGCGCTCCGTTAATCGCAATCAGCACCATACTCACCGCTTGTGGCGTAAACTCTAATTCAAACACACTTCCGCACGTACCGCCAATAACCCATTTCACAGGTCCGACAGCAACACTATCAATCCAGCTGACAGTACCAAAGATTACGAGAACGAACCAGAAAACACGGAAACCTAAATACATATCCCCATCAACAACCAAAATTGCCATCACCGTTAACGGATCCACGAGCACCCAGCCACTAACTAATTGTTCATCGACATGCACCATCAACTATGCCGTGCCGATCGGCAACGATTCCTTCATTTTTACACTTGAAAATGACACGAACCAACAATTATCGACTGCCAGCGCAACCAAAACAATCATAGCTGGTGTGCAAAACTCGCTTTCACTTACCTTAACTGGAATCATTGCGAGCTTTCAGATCAATCCAATCACAGCTAACGACACAGCGCATCTCATCCAAAGCAGCGGACAAGCCGTCTCGATCATTGGCGCCGCACCGCAAAAATTTACCGTAACCGCGCTCGACATAGACGGTAATACCATTTCTGGCGCCCCTACATTCACGAGTGGGTCGCCAAAACTCACGCTATCGAACGTATCAGGAACTTATACCGCCCAGGTTACGAGCTATGGTTCCTCGGCGATCAGTTTGACACCAAGCTCCGGGACGACCACCATCGCCGTCACTACCGAACAAGAGCTATGGGCCACAAATTGTCAAGATACAACCACGTCCGTATACTCTTATGCCCTAAGCCCAACCGGTCCACAAGCGCTTTCGCAAGACAACATTAGCGCCTATATCCCCGGTAGCGGTGCTTGCGCAATGGCAGTCGCTATTGATGCCGGCGGCAATCGCTGGGTAAGTGATTTCAACACCGGCGAGCTATGGGAATTTGCCCCTGGCACATCGACTCCAACCGGCGGAACATATAAACTCAAATTGGCTGGAACAAACCACCGAGCAACTGGACTCGCTTTTGATCTGAGTGGCAACCTCTATCTAGCTGACAGTTCCAATTCTTCCGGAACACACATTCGCAAATACTCACAAAGTAGCCTATCGGGAACACCGAACAACACAGTCACAATATCAAGCGCAGCCAACTTACCCGCAAGCCCATCGAGCCAAGAACCAACAAATTCTCTCGCATTCGACACTGCTGGCATATTGTGGATCACCAACCCTTACAGCTCGACCAAATCGGCAGTAGCGTACAACACCACATCTGCCGCATGGGTACCAAGTGACACAATCGCTGCAGAAACTGTCGACGGAGACAATGATGGTCAAACATATCAGGTCGCCTTTGACCCAACAGACAACGGCCATGTCTGGCTAACCGAATCTTGGAAAGGCTGGCTCGAACGTTATATGCCAGGCGCAACAAGTAGTAGTCAAGCGCTTACCAATATCTACGCAGGTTACTCAGCCTTCGGCTTAGCGATTGGTGGTGATGGAACCATTTGGACCGCAATTCAAGATATGAATAACAACACGACTACAGCAATATACGGATATGCGTCAGGATCTACAACATCGGCTACACCGGTTTACCAGATTCTCACAATTCCGAATTGCAACTACTCACTCAACATGCTCACGATCTCGCCTTAGTCGCAAACAGAGTACAAAAAAAAGAGCGTCACCTTCGGGTGACGCTCTTTTTTATGCTGCGGAGATTTCTTCGCCGATCGAAAATGTCCCATTCTGCATCATCTCGAACCACTCTCGACCGCGAACCGTAACCATCAGAATCTGCCGCAACGACGCCTCTTGCGGCTGACGACGAAGCCGCATATTCGCTTCTGCCGGCGTCCGATTATTTTTACGTTGATTGTCCGCGAAGCAGCACGTGACCCAGTTTTCCCAGGTGTCTTTGCCGCCACGACTCTTCGGAATGACGTGATCGATCGTCAATCGTCCGCCCACAACTCCGCAATACTGGCACGTGTGCTTATCCCGAAGAAACACATTCTTGCTGGATAGAGAAACCTTATGACCCGAAAAACTGATCGGAAGCAGCATGCGAATAATTTTCGGCAACCGAAAGATCAGTATCATCGACCGATATACACCGTGATCGAGAATAACCTCGGCGCGACCATTGCGCACGAGCGCAAGCGCTCGCGAAAGAGTCGTTTCGCCTAAAGGCATGTAGTCGTTACCAATCACCATCGCGGTGTCCATGAGAGAGGGACGCTTCCTTTCTTTTCCTGTTGTGTTGAGTGGATTAAATTTGGAGTACCTGACGCGACTTGAACGCGCAACATCCGACTTGGAAGGACGGCACTCTACCAATTGAGTTACAGGTACATGCAAACTACTTGGTCGCTAGAAGAAGTTCTCGAACTTTGTTACGCAGGCGCTCGATGCCCCGTTCGAGTTTTCCAATATGTGTGACGAAAATCTCTTCTCGCACACCAGAACATTGGCACAACTTACAACCGGTGACAATTTCTGCATCGACCATACAGTGTGAGGTCGCCGTGTGACCACACGGACATTTGGGATCGACCGGAATTTCGTAATGGCCAATATGATAATGTGCCGCTTCCGAACATTGATAGATTTGAAGGTGCTGTGGGCTCTTCGCCTTTCCGCTTTCGAGCAACAGACGCTTTGCCTCTTGTGCCTCCGAGATGGTATCATGTGCAAGTTTTCGGTTACACGTTTTCTTTGTAGTTATGTAGTAAGCACGACTCCTTATTAAAGTTGTTGAAATGAAGGGAATGGAGCAGAAGACGAGATTTGAACTCGCGACCCCCGCCTTGGCAAGGCGATGCTCTACCGCTGAGCTACTTCTGCATATCCTCAGTATATCATATTTCACCAGATATTCCTGAGCGAATACGTTATGTCACGAAGAAAATGGTGCGCCGGCCGCGACTTGAACGAGGGACCTCCGCCATGTCGGGGCGGCACTCTACCAACTGAGCTACCGGTGCAAAACTCTTCAAGCCTCAAGTGCTATACTGGATGTATGACAGCCGAACGATTTGGTAACACCCTCTTGACTCTCGGGCTTTTCGCGGCGATCTTCTCCATCGATCATCGATGGAGCATCACGAACATTCTGATGGGAGTCGCCGTGCTTATCGGCTTTATCCCGGGACAAGTAATCCGCCCAATCATGGACAGACTTCGTCACTGAAAAATGGTGCGCAATCACAGGATCGAACTGTGGACCTTCTCGGTGTAAACGAGCTGCTCTCCCGCTGAGCTAATCGCGCATAATGGCCTAAACTGATTTCTGTTACCGGCAGTCGCGATCGCAATATGGACCCGACCCTTTCGCAACTGTGTGGTTGTCGACTCGACAATTCATGCAAAGCTGGCCGTCGTACGGTGCCGCATGTGGGCAATCCGGACAAGCATCGCACATGCAAAAATGATTCTAATCCGGCTTCTCGTATCCCGACAAGTCTTTTCGGATTTGTACATCGGTAAGTGCTTTCATTCCTCTATTATACCGGTCTACATGTAATGTCGGAAACATTGTTGGAGTGTATTTCGCGAGAGCTTTACTCGCTAGAAGAAGAGATGGTAGGACTGGTGGGCTTCGATCCCACGACCCCTGACTTATCAAGCCAGCGCTCTGACCGGGCTGAGCTACAGTCCTATAAATGGTGTTCTTGACCGGATTTGAACCGGTGTGACCTCATAGAGAGTGAGGCAGCCTGAGCCGCTAGCTGACAAGAACAAAACATAGTTTTAGACCACTGCTAAACTACCGGCAACATTTTGCGCTTTTCATGCTTACGAATCCGCTTTCGAATTGCATTCCCGGAGATTCCGTATAGCCTTCCTGTCGCACTGTAGCCAAGCTCTGAAGATTTCTGGACAAGTTCTTCAATATCAATACGACCATTTTTCGCGCTTGATAAATTGCCACTGCAAGTCCTACAAATTCGCGAACTTCGCGAAACTTTAGCGGTTTTGCATATTTCGCAATATCGAACTGCACGAATAATATTCTTGCTCCCGTGAGTCGCTGTTTGCGAGTGACAGATTGGACACAATATCCTAAGATTTTCGAACCGATTGTCAGTACTATTGCCATTGACATGATCCAACTGAAGTGTAAGAGCAGCCCCATTCCAACTCGATCCAATACCGCACATGGAACAAACATCAACAAAGCGCCCATCGCTAATCAATCTCTTTTTAAGCCTAGAAGAACTCGTTGCTTTGCCTTCAACTAACAACTCTTCAAGCGGAATCTTGTTGAATCCACCTACATACCTATTGTAGCTATTATCTGCAAGAACTCTAATATGCGCCGGTAATCGCCTTTTCAGAATACCAACTGACTTACCAGAAACGGACAAGCCTAAGGATATAAGCAGCGCCGAGAACGAATGAGTTTCCCTTAGCCGTGCTTCCAGCTCGTCGTCACTATATGACCATAGAATTGACTTTGAATATCCGCGTTACATATTAAAAAGTATAGCATACCAACCATACACCAAACGAACCAACGGAAATTATAGCCCGTAACGGTTTCGAACCGTTTTCTCCGATTTGAAAAACCGGGATCCTAACCACTAGAAGAACGGGCCATGGCGGACACGACGGGATTCGAACCCGCGACCTTCGCCTCGACAGGGCGTTGCTCTACCAATTGAGCTACGTGTCCAAGATTCCGCGAGGTTTTTTGCACACGCCAGCAACGGCTTGTGCTCCCCAATCGACGCCTCGCGGATCATCGATGGGAAATGGCGGAGCGGCTAGGAATCGAACCCGGACCCAGTTACCAAGGTCTGCCAGTTTTCAAGACTGGTGCCAGCGCCATGCCAGCCTCCCGCTCCACGAGTTTTTACTAAGCTCCCAACCATGCTAAAATTGAAAAGCTATGATTCTTTCATTTGACCTAATTCGGCGCGTGTCACTCTGCCTCGTCGCCGCTACCCTAATCAGCACACCGGCTACCGCAGAAACACAGATAATTCACGTTCCGGCTTCAACCGACCAAATTGCGGCCATGAGTGTTTGCGATAATGTTGAGGTCGCGGGTGGGCGAGTCACGATCGTACCCGGTCTTAACAATCGAAGTATTACGGCGTTCTGCGAGCAAACCAACCCTGACGTCATTGTCGCCAGAGTAGACGTCTATCCCGATCCGATCAATACACGACTACATCGGGTGATGGTAGATCGCTTCCGCGAACCCGCGACGCGCTTCCATCCCGATATGCACAGCAACGAAGGACCATTCGATACCGACATCATTTGGCCCAGCCGCGAATACCCAAAGCAGCCGCACGAGGCCTGCGCCCAGCTCCATGGACGATTTGCTGCCTATGATCTCTGCTATTACGACGACTTGCGCACGACAACCCCGACACCGCAAGCGTTGCTCGATCTGAAATAAAGGCGGCCGCGCGTTCGCGTTCTTTCCGAAAGACAAAACACGGAGAGAGTAGGAGTCGAACCCGGACCGTTATCGGGTCTTCCAGTTTTCGAAACTGGCGCCAGGACCATCCCCGGCCTCTCTCTCCATAAAAATGGAGGTCACGGTGCGGATTGAACGCACGCCTCAGAGCTTTGCAGGCTCCCGCCTTTCCACTTGGCTACGTGACCATCTCCCAGAGTTACGAACTTAAACTAAAGCGCGCGTAACAGGTTCGCCCCTGAGGATTCTTCCAGTAAAACTCATCGCGCTCCCGGGCGATGACGCGAACCGCGACGGGTTTTGTCAGAGTGGTACGCGTTCCGAAGAACTCATTTGTGTAGGAGAGACCCGCCGGCAACTCGATTGTTTGCCCAGGACGAGGAGTCGAGGTGACGATCGCCGATCGCATCGTACCGGGTTTTTCATAGGTTTGCATGTCGGAGATCCTTTCTGGAGATCGTCGCACAAGGAGAGATATCCCCAACAGCCACAAAGGTGACTAGTGGTCGGGGCTTTTGGCCAGTTGACGGACCAAATTTTCAAATGATACGCTAGGTGTCCCAGCGCCTTGGCTCGGGACGAAGGGGCCCCACAACGACATGTAGCGTTGGTGGTGGCTCCTTTACTTTTTGTTTTTGGAGCGCTCGGCGGGAATCGAACCCACATCAACGGACTTAGAAGATCCGCGCCTTGTCCATTAGACCACGAGCGCACAGAGAAAACATTGGAGGAGAATCAAAAACGATCCCGCGCCGGAGTGTGAAATCGATTTTGACCGAAGATTTGGAGCTGGTGGAGGGATTTGAACCCCCGAGTCTTTCGATCCGCATTACAAGTGCGGTGCAATCGGCCACTATGCGACACCAGCGCGATAAGAGAAAATGGAGCCCGCGGCCGGCATCGAACCGGCTACCTCCTGCATACGAAACAAGCGCTACTACCAGACTGAGCTTCGCGGGCACAAGAAAAAAATGGAGCTGTCGATGGGGATTGAACCCATGGTCTTCGCATTACCAATGCGATGCTTTTGCCGCTAAGCTACAACAGCGAGTCTGTGCCCGACTTGCTTATCCTATCGCATCAGGACAGAAATGGGAAACAAAATCAGGATATTCTTATGGAATTGGCTGGGGAAGCTGGACTCGAACCAACGATGGAAGCTTCAGAGGCTTCTGCCTTACCGACTTGGCTATTCCCCAACAAGAATTGGCTCCCGGCCAGAGACTCGAACTCCGATAAATGCCTTCAAAGGGCACGGTCCTACCATTAGACGAGCCGGGATTAGATGACGACTTGTTGACGCGTACCCCGCCGGGTGCTATGCTTTTTGCATCCCGCCAACACCCGTCGGGATAGGAACCGCCGGGAGCTGCATAGACCTCCACGGCGGTTTCTCATTGTTAGTGGAAGCGGATGGAATCGAACAGCTTTCAGCCCAACGAGTTACGACAGGTCCATCTCGCCCTTGCTGGCGCTCCCGCAAAGATTACTAACTTGTTTTAAAAATTGGTGCGTCCCGTGGGAGTCGAGCCCACTTTGCACAGATTAAAAGTCTGTTGCCTCCACCACTTCGGCCTCGGACGCATGCTGGAAAAACTGGTCGGTGCCGCGGGATTCGAACCCACTGCCATCCGCTTAAGAGGCGGGGCTCATCCTGGCATGAGCTTGGCACCGATGATTGTGCGACGATCGCGCTTCAGAGAACAAGACTAAATGGGCGAGGTGCGACTTGAACGCACACGCTGTTGAGGCATCAGATTCTGAGTCTGACGAGTCTGCCAATTCCTCCACTCGCCCATATGAGAAAGTAAATATTTGGTGGGCACGCTCGGACTTGAACCGAGATGCTTTCGCGGCTGCTTCTAAGGCAACTGTGTCTGCCAATTTCACCACGCGCCCATTTGTCATAGAAAAAAACTGGTGGGTCCGCTCGGACTTGAACCGAGATGCTTTCGCAGTGGTATTTGAAGCCACCGTGTATACCAATTCCACCACGGACCCAGAAAAAAACTTGGTGAGCGCAGCGAGATTCGAACTCGCATGACCGTTACGGCCAACAGATTTTAAGTCTGCCGTGTCTACCAATTCCACCATGCGCTCATAAGATAAAAACAAAATTACGCCTGGCCCGAGTCGAACGGGCAACCGTCTCTTTAGGAAAGAGCTACTCTGTCCATTGAGCTACAGGCGCACAACAGAAATGGTCGGGAAGACCGGATTTGAACCGACGGCATCTGCGTCCCAAACGCAGCGCTCTACCAAGCTGAGCTACTTCCCGATATCTTAGTCGTCTAACAAGTCGACCATACGTATAGATGCTCGATCGCCACCGAACATCGTTCGCACAGCCTTGGAAATTTTGCAAGATGCATTGTAGCAACGAACAAAAAACAACACGGTGCCAATATCACGCCAATACGAAACAGACCTTTGATACAGAACCATCCATAGTTCTCGCTTGTTTCCTGATCGGTCTTACGCATCGGATAATGCTATCACCAATGATCGGCAAGACCAAAACCTGAACCGTTAAGAAATATTTTCGGGGCTACGCGATTTGAACACGCGGCCTCTGCGTCCCAAACGCAGCGCTCTACCAAGCTGAGCTAAACCCCGATACCTAGTTCTCCGGCCAATCTTTGTACATGCGTTCATGCGCATCCGTCCAAAAATCACCGAGATTTTGTTTTATTTGCGATTTGGTTGGATGCGGCCATTTGTGATCGCCAGCATTCGCACAATGGTACAAGGAGCACGACGAACCATCTTCCAAAACCACCTCTTTTTCTTGCCAGCGCATGCCCTTCGACCAAGGCTCCTCACTATACGTATTCCGCAAAGCAATCACACGCTGATGAAAATAGCGGCAATCGCAAACGATGTCCCCAATTTTTACCGACTTCACCCAGTTTTTGAATCGATTACGCGAATCGTGCGCACTTTCCATGCTTTCCTATTTTCTCATTATCTGGTTTGGCCTGCTTGAACATTCGTATCTTGATCTCAGCACCAAACCGAACGATCCACATTCCAGACTTTCTGGAACGCGATTCTTTTGCCGACATCGCGAAACGGCGCTTTTTCATAAACATGGTCGGGATGGCCGGATTTGAACCGGCGACCTCTGCGTCCCGAACGCAGCGCGCTACCAAACTATGCTACATCCCGATTATTTCTTTTTCTGTTTTTGTTTCTGGCACTTACTTCGTCGAAACCACCCACCCAGGCCGGCGTAGACGAAGTGCCCGCTTTTTCGCGGCATCCATCAAATTACACGGAAGTTCGAGATCTCGACACATCGGGCAATCCCGATCGCCGCGACTCGCATTACAGTGTTTGTGTACGACACGGAGGTTATCTAAAGCCCGAGTCCCACCATGAGACTCGGGCACAATATGATCGATATTAACCATCCCGCGTTCGAGCGTATGTCCGCACAAGGCACACATATCACCATCGCGTTCGATCAAGACCAAAATCAATCGCATATACGCGATACGCATTTTATAGCAACCTCCTCTCGGAGAAAATTGGTGATCCTGTGGGGAGTCGGACCCCGCCGTCGGCCTATCTGACCTTCATAACACTGTATCAGGGTGTTCGCTCGCCGTGAGCTTCAGGATCATGTTCTGAGTAGTTAATTGTATCTAGGGAAAATTGGTGCTCCTGCGGGGAATTGAACCCACGACCGTCGGCCTATCTAGCCTTCATAACCGTTTATAAGGCGGCTCGCTCACCATGAGCTTCAGGAGCATGAGAAAAAGAAGAGAAGAAAAAATGGTCGGTGCGGGTGGATTCGAACCACCGATCTACTGCGTATGAAACAGTCGCATTAGGCCGGGCTATGCTACACACCGATGGTCGGAAAGACAGGACTTGAACCTGCGGCCTCTCGTCCCCCAGACGAGCGCGCTACCAACTGCGCCACTTCCCGAAGTTTTTAAGAACAAATTGGAGGCGGGACAGAGTGCTGGCCTCTGCTATCAGGCTTATGAGGCCCGACTTGCGCTGGCATCCCGCGACGATCGACACAGAGAAAAAATGGTGTGAGGACTCAGATTTGAACTGAGGCGGCGCCGAAGCGCGACGGGTTTACAGCCCGTTGGTTTCATCCATCTCACCCACCCTCACATAAATTTACTTCGGTTTAAGCTAACGCCTTTTAGATGGAGATAAAGTCGTCGCCTTTGTACACACTTTGCAGCGAGATCGAACACCATTCCAGGCAGACGGACAAATATAAAAATCAGACACACTTAAGAAAGATTTACAGCACCAACACCATGCGGTTCCTTCCGGCGCAATTTTACGAATTTTCCCAAGCGTATTATAACGATGCGGCACATTGCATCTAACGTGACTAAAGCCAATATTCCCTAAATCCCAAAACAACGCCAGATCCCGACCCTCCCACGGCACGATATGCTCAAGACTAAAAACCTTTACGTCACCAATTGACAAACCACAACGAACACAGTTTGACATGTCTAGGTAGCCGGCAAGATTAAACAAAATCGACTTACGAAGGACTGCATACGCAGAAGATATCGAAAGTCCCAAAAAGTCGCTTTCAGAAACATCTCCTTGGGCGCTACCCCTATAAACATGTGGAATATTACACGACAAATAACTAAACGAAATATTGTCTAGATCCCAAAACAAACTACGATTCTTACCTAACCATGGCTTGATATGCTCAACACTAAGCGTCCGCGCATTCTCAATCAAAAACCCACAACTATAGCATCTATCCATACCCGCACGTGACACCATATCGAAAAGTAGTAATTTCCTAAGCTGATTTTTTGCTGTGCCGTAAGACATACCAAGAAATGCGCTTTTTCTAGTATCTGAATTAACCATCATTTTATCAGTATGAATAAAATCTGTGCCATATGCATGGCACAGTGCATAAAGAATTGGAATATTCTTGAGTAAAAAGAAAAAAGAAACCGGCGTATTTTTCGAAACAAGATACTCTTAGAACATTGGTGCGGTCGGCGAGACTCGAACTCGCACGCCTTTTGAATTAGCTCTGCGCCCTCAACGCAGCGTGTTTACCAATTTCACCACGACCGCAAGAAAAGAAAATGGCTCCGGAGGACGGATTCGAACCGCCGACATCTTGGTTAACAGCCAAGCGTTGCTACCGCTGAACTACCCCGGATTGAGCCAAACCAGTTCTTACGGCGAACACTGGGAAACGCCGGCCATATTTCTTACGGCCAAGACCGAATGTTGTTGATGTCCTGCCAACGAATAAATTCGAGGACACTCATTTTTTTACGTTTCTTGTGCCGCGTACTCACGGACACTTTCGGAATTACTCGAAGCGGGCGTGCATGAACCGGTACAAGATGCGGTCGATTGGACCGATCGCTATTACATTGATTGTGCGCTAATCGGAGGTTGTCAAGATTGCTCTTTCCTCCCTGAGACCGTTCGCGCACATGATCGATCGACCGATCTTTTTCGGAACAGACCAGCCCACAGACCCAACAGTTCGGGCCGTCGCGCTGAATAATTCGGGCTAGACGTTTCCGCCCTTGACTGAGGGACCCCGCTGACGCGTGTCCCGTTGATTGTAGTCCAAGGCATCGTGACTCATCGGAAAATCTCCCAGGCAGCCACATGCCACCACAGATGGGGTGTATCACGGTTCTTGTGGCGAACACCGGAAAACGCCGT
>Ga0182016_10004922_pt1 | contig 14585 bp, 11 predicted proteins | sample 712S2MmetaG_FD_120491 | JGI IMG/M metagenome (GOLD analysis project Ga0182016, IMG submission 120491) | Permafrost microbial communities from Stordalen Mire, Sweden - 712S2M metaG | ecosystem: Environmental > Terrestrial > Soil > Wetlands > Permafrost | place: Sweden: Stordalen | collected...
CACCTTCGTTCTCCTGTCCATCGGCCTCCCTGTCGGCTCCGCCGACAGAGTAGCCAATTAGTCGATGAAGGTGGGCCAAATCAGACGCGCACAAGTGGGCCAGATCAGAGTAGCGAAATCAGTGGTGGAGACTGAGTCAGAGTCCCTGTGCTCTGTCGTGGCCGACTGCCGGGATTCTGCCGTTATGATTCGGAGAAATACGAGAAATCACCGGACCTGTCTGTTCAGTATTGCTTACTGTCGGCAGAAGTGCACGGCGGTCGGCGACATCGGCCTCAACCCTGCGACAACCCGGCCCTTCAAGTTTGCCAGCTGGGGCATTGGCAGAAAGGCCACCGCGGCAGCAGCGCAGCCCGACGCTTACTCGATCTTCTACTTCGATGCGGTTGCGCGCCCGCTCATCGCAGAAGCGCAGCCATGTGTTGCGAGCCCTGGGTCAGCCCCAGCGACCAGTTAACCGCGTTGATGAAGAAGTTGGGGAACAATCCGATGCCGACCGTTCCCAGCGCGGTGATGGTCAGCGCCAGCCGCATGGATGGACCGAGGCGTACCGGTTCTGCTTCGATTGGCTGGCGCATCAGCATGGCATTGGCAATGCGCATGTAGTAGTACATGCTGATGACCGCATACAGCACGGCGACCGAGGCCAGCACATAGTGTCCCGTCTGAATCAGGCTGAGGAAGATGAAGTACTTGCCCCAGAAGCCCGCCAGCGGCGGGATTCCAGCCAGTGACAGCAGAAACACCAGCATCAGGATAGCTTCTGTTGGCGCTTTGAAATAGAGCCCCGCGATGTCGTCAATCTCATCGCCGATAATGTTGCGGCGACGCAGCGAGGTGATCACCGCGAAGGCGCCCAGGTTCATGAAGGTGTACACCAGAAGGTAGATCAGGATGGCCATGATGCCGGTGGAGTTGTTGCGGCCATCGCTGGCGATCAGACCCAGCAACATGTAACCCACGTGCGCGATCGACGAGTAGGCCAGCAGCCGCTTCAGGTTGGTCTGGGTCATCGCGGCCAGATTGCCTCCGGTCATGGTAGCGATGGCCACGAAGATCAACATCGGCACGTAGATCGAGCGCAGCGGATACAGTCCGAAGAGGAAGATACGCAGCAGCATTGCCCAGCCCGCGGACTTGACCGCCACCGACATGAATCCGGTGACACTGGTGGGCGCGCCTTCATAGGCATCAGGCGCCCACTGATGAAACGGCACCGCGGCAATCTTGAACAGCAGTCCCGTCGTGGTAGCCAGCAGCGCAAAGATGACGATGGGATCGTTAGGACGGGTGGCGATGATCTGTTGCAGACCTTGGGCAATCCCTGCCAGATTGGTGCTTCCGGTGAGACCGTAGAACAATGACAGGCCGTAGGCGAAGATGCCCGAGGAGAATGCGCCCAGCAGCAGATACTTCAGCGCGGCTTCGTTGGAGCGCTTGTCGCGGCGCAGGAAACCGACCAGCACGTAGGTCGAGATGGCCATCAGTTCCAGGCCAATGAAAATCAGGACAATGTCATAGCCGGCGGCCATGCACATCATGCCGACGATGGAGAACAGCAGGAGGGCGTAGAATTCGCCGTGGTTCTCGCGTTCGATCTCGAGGTAGCGAATCGACATCAGGACGGCGATCGCCCCTCCGGCGAGGAACAAGTAGAAAAAGTAGAGCGCGAACGGATCGACGAGCAACGATCCCATGAAGCCGGTATCGACGAAAGGCAGGCCTTGGCGCTGCGCGACGTGATAGGCCCAATGCAGCTTCCCTACTGCCGCCGCCGAAAACGCCAGGCCGGCCAGAGCGGTAAGAGCGTTGACCTGTTTCCACTGCTTGGGCAGCAGCAGATCGATCATGAGGATGCCGAGCGCGAACAGCGTCAGCAGCAACATGGGCAACGCCAACAGATAGTCGGTGCTGGAAAAGTAAAACGACAAGGATTGCGTCAGCGAGGTGGTCACAAGTTGGTCCTCACTTGCCGGTGGCGGCCGCTGCCGCGGTTAAGTCGGCTTTCGCCGTATTCACCGGAAGCGGTTTCTGGGTCGTAGCCACGCCAGGTTTTTGTCCATCGGTGTTCGTCGAAGGCTTCGGCGTCTCCGGTGTCTTCGCCGGTCCCGGCATGTCCGCCGGCGTAGTCGGCACGGGTTGCGCCGCCAGCACCGGCTTGTTTAGTCCCGGATAATCCGGCCGGACGGTTGCAACCAGGTTGTTCACCGGCGTGGAAAGAATCTGGAAGAATGGCTTAGGGTACAGACCAATCCAGAAAGCAATGATCACCAGCGGTATAAAAGTGGCCAGCTCGCGGCCCGAGAGATCGAGCAGCCCTTCATTCTTGTGATTGTTCACCGGTCCGAAGAAAACTCGCTGATAGAGCCACAGCAGATACGCTGCAGCCAGAATCACTCCCGGCACCGCCCATGCGGCCCAAGCTTTGTTCTCCATGAACGTGCCCTGCAGGATAGTGAACTCGCCGACGAAACCGTTGAGCAGCGGTAGTCCCATCGACGACATAAACATGATGAGTGTGATCGTCGCGTACACCGGCATTACATTGGAAATCCCACCGTACTCTGAGATCTCGCGCGTGTGCCGTCGCTCGTACAGAATGCCGACGATCAAGAACAGCGCGCCGGTGGAGATGCCGTGATTGATCTGCTGCAGCACCGAGCCGCTCAGGCCCGCCGGATTCAGCGCGAAGATTCCAAGAGTGCAGAAGCCGAGATGGCTGACCGAGGAGTACGCCACCAGCTTCTTCATGTCCTTCTGCATCAGCGAGACCAGCGCGCCGTAGATGATGCCGATCAGCGAGAGCACAATCATGAACTCGCGCACCCAGGGCGTCATCGCCACCGCCGGGAAGAATGGCAGCGAGAAGCGGATCAGCCCGTACGTTCCCATCTTCAGCAAAACGCCTGCCAGGATTACCGAGCCGGCGGTTGGCGCCTCTACGTGCGCGTCCGGCAGCCAGGTGTGGAACGGGAACATCGGCACCTTGATGGCGAAGCCGAGGAAGAACGCGAAGAACAACCAGATGGCCGCGTGTCCGCCGATCTTCGGCGCGGTGGCGTAAAGATCGGGCAGGTAGAAGGTGTACACGCCGGTCAGGGTGTGGTGATGGAAGTAGAGGAACAGAATGCCCAGCAGCATCAACACCGAGCCGAACAATGTGTACAGGAAAAACTTGATCGCCGCGTAAAGCTTGCGCGGGCCGCCCCAGATGCCGATCAACAGATACATCGGCACCAGCATGGCCTCCCAGAAAACGAAAAAGAGGAACATGTCGTTGGCCATGAACACGCCAAGCATGCCCGCCTGCAGCACCAGAAACCAGATGTAATACTCTTTGACGCGGTCCTGGATGGCGTTCCACGACGACAGGATCGAGATCGCGCCCAGCAGCGTAGTCAGCATGATGAGCAGGAACGAAATGCCGTCGATGCCGATGACGTAGCCCGCGCCGATCGAGGGGATCCAGTTGTTGGGCGCGCCTTCGACAAATTGGAAGCCGGCTCGCTCCTTCAATGCCCAGAACCAGGGAACCAGCGGCAGCGAAACCGCAAAGCCGAGGAAGGCAAAGATGTTGGCGAGCCAGCGGATCGCGTCTTTGTTTTCCTTCGGCACCAGCAGCAGGAGCGCAGCTCCCACCAGCGGCGTAAATAGAATGATCGAAAGTATGTGGTTGTACATTATTTATTAGCTCTCAGCTGTCAGCTATCAGCTTTCGGTAGAGCGGACCTTCAGGTCAGCGTCACCGTGTTACAAAAATTTCATCGTGGGCCTTCAGGCCCATGTCCTGCGTTCTGGCAACATCGGCGCAGTCAGTCTTCAGGCTGGCGTGCGCGCTACCAGAGAAATCCCGAGAGCGAACCTCCCCGCTGGTAATCGCGGCACCGGCAGGATCGGTAGAGCGAGCCTTCAGGCTCGCGTTAACCGTTTCTTTTTTATTAAGAAGGGGCTTCAGCCCCGGCACTTTAGCGGACGAATACGGATACTCTTCTGCGCGCTCCACGAGCCCGCACCGCACCGGGTTCTGCCGAATGTATTCTGCGATCTCCGCAAATTCGTTGTCATCGCGGATGCGGCGATCATGATAGCGTTGCTGCCAAACCTCGCGGAACATGATTCCGTTCTCACCAAGTGTGTGCGAAAAACCACCCTTGATCAGTTGAATCGCGCGGCTCAACTTCTGTTCGTCATGCAGAGAAAGCAATACGTGAATGTGGTCGGGCATGATCACGTATTCGTGTAGTTCGAACTCTCCAGCATCACGATAGTTGAAGAGCGTGGCCGCCATGAGTTGAGCGACTTCCGACCTCTGGAAGAGGTTGCAGTGCGTGTACGCGCAAATCGTGATGAAGTAGGTCGCCATGTAAGTTCGGGGCCAAAGCCCTCAGTATTGCTTAACCGCTCTTGACGCGAACCTGAAGGTTCGCTCTACCGTTTGTTCCCTACCACTTGACCACGTAATAACAAACAAATCCCACCAGTCCCGCGACCATCACCAGCGCGTACCACTGCACCAGGCCCCACTGCACCAGGCGCACCGGATACGACGCCAGCCGCGTCACTATGCCGATTCCGTTCACGAACAGGCCGTCGATAATCCATTTGTCCCACAGGTTCGACAGCGTGCCGCCCATGCGCGTCGTCCAGCCCGCGCCGTTAACTGCGCCGTCAATCACCTCGGCATCAAACTTCCACAACCCTTCGCCCAAGCCCATGGCCCCTAGACGCACTGGTCCCACCTTCCTGCGTCCGGTAAAGACCCAGTCGTAAATTTCGTCGACGTAATACTTGCGGAAGAGCGTCTTATACCAGCGCGGAGCGTAGACCTCGATCGGTTCCTTATAGCCCTTGTCGGCATTCTTGTAGGCCCGCTGCGCCAGCCACCACCCCACTACCGCCGCACCGACGGAGGCAAACATCAGCGCATACTCCAAAGGATCGGTGTGCTCGACCTGCTGCTCGCCGGCGGCAACCTGCACTCCTTTGCCACCCACTTCGAGTACAACAGCTTCTTTCGCAAACACTGGTTCCAGAAACTTCTCGAAGCGGTTCGATCCGCCCAGGCTGTGCGGCAATCCCAGGAAGCCTGCGCCGACCGAGCAGATCGCAAGAATCACCAGCGGCACCGTCATCGTCTTGGGCGATTCGTGAATGTGGTGTTCGACTTCGTGATTCATGCGCGGCTTGCCGAAGAATGTCAGGTAGATCAGCCGGAACATGTAAAACGACGTCATCAGCGCGGTGAGAAATGCGATGTACCACAAATAGCGATAAGCCCCGCCCTCGCGCGACCACGTCTCCCAAAGAATCGCGTCCTTGGAGAAGAAGCCGGCAAACCCGGGAATGCCGGAGATAGCCAGCGTCGCGATCAGCATGGTGCCGAACGTGGTCTTGATCTTCTTATGCAGCCCGCCCATGTGCTGCATCTCCTGCTCGCCGCTCATGGCGTGAATTACCGAGCCCGCCCCGAGGAACAGCAGCGCTTTGAAGAACGCGTGGGTGAAGACGTGGAAAACACCGGCGGCGAACGCGCCCACGCCGAGCGCCAGGAACATGTATCCCAACTGCGACACCGTCGAGTAAGCCAGCACGCGCTTGATGTCGTTCTGCACCAGTCCGATGGTGGCGGCAAAAATCGCGGTCAGCGCCCCGATGATGGCGACCGTCTTCATTGCGTTGGGCGCCAGCACAAACAGCGCGTTGGAGCGCGCCACCATGTACACGCCGGCAGTGACCATGGTTGCCGCGTGGATCAGGGCCGAGACCGGCGTCGGGCCCTCCATCGCATCCGGCAACCAGACATACAGCGGAAATTGCGCCGACTTGCCGCAAGCGCCAACGAACAGCAGCAGGCACGCGGCGGTGATTACGGGATCACCGATCAGGAATTTGCCGCTGCGCGCCAGATGATTGACCGTGGTGTACTGCACCGAGCCGAAGTACCAGGCAATGGTGAACATGCCCAGCAGGAATCCGGCATCACCCACGCGGTTGACGATGAATGCCTTGTTCGCGGCGGTCGACGCTGAGTGTCGCTGGAAATAAAAGCCGATCAGCAGATAGGAGCACAGGCCCACGCCCTCCCAGCCCACGAACATCACCGCATAGTTGTTGGCCAGGATCAGCGTCAACATGGAAAACATGAAGAGATTGAGGTAACCGAAGAAACGGTAATAGCCGCCTTCGTGCGCCATGTAGCCCATCGAATAAATGTGGATGAGCATGCCCACGCCGGTAACGAACAACAGCCAGATGCAGGACAGCGGATCGAGCAGGAAGCCGGCATCGGCGCGGAACTGCGCGATGCGGCCGCCGTGCATCACGAAGCCAATCGAAGTGTTGCCTGCGGCGTCGGCCGGGGTGGTGGCGCCGGTGCCGAGCCAGGTGTACAGCACTTTCTCGAACGGCTTGCCGGGATGGTCGGCGGAATAGCCGGTGTATTGCCAGACCGCAAGGCAGGCCCAGGCGAACGCCAGCACAATGACACCGACGCAGACGCCGTTCACCGCCTGCTTCGACAGCTTGCGTCCAAAGAAGAACATGCAAGCCGCGCCGAAGGCGGGAAACAGCGGAATCAACCAGATGTGGTCTAGAAAGAACATGTTTTAGCTCGGTAGAGCGGGCCTTCAGGCCCGCGTCAAAGCAATCCCTCGGTAGAGCCGGCCTTTAGGCCGGGGCTAAAGCCCCGGAAACAAAAAAGGGCAACGCAGACGCGAACCTAAAGGTTCGCTCTACCGTTCATCGTCAAACTGCACGTCGCCGTCACATCGAACAAACATCCAAACTGACAAGCGGCCGCTGACAACCGACAACTGCCTCTTACCATTTCAGAAGGTCCACTTCGTCAACATTCACTGTTTCCTTATTGCGGAAGAAGGCGATAATGATGCCCAGCCCCACCGCCGCCTCTGCGGCGGCGTCGGTGATGACGAAGATGGCAAACACCTGTCCGTGCAATCCGTAGAGCCGCGAGAACGCCACCAGGTTCAGGTTCACCGCATTCAGGATCAGCTCAATCGACATCAGGATGATGACCACGTTCCGGCGGGTCAGCACGCCGATGGTGCCGATGATGAACAGCGCCGCCGCCACAACCAGGTAATGCAGTGTGCCGATCTCAGTCATAAATCAGTTCCCTGTCAGCTTTGTGTCAGGGCACGACTTTAGTCGTGCCGAAAGGGCGGTTAAGAGATCGGCTTTAGCCGCTGAGGCGCAGGGGCTAAAGCCCGTATGCAGGCGGGCGTCTTGCGGCACGGCTGAAGCCGTGCCCTGACACAAACCGAAGTTGAACCGCGCTCTATTCACGATTCGCAATTCCTCAAATCCTCTTCTTCGCCATGACCACCGCGCCTACGATGGCCACCAGCAGCAGCAGCGAAGCAATTTCGAACGGCAGCATGTATTGTCCGTACAGCGCAAGCCCAATCTGCTGCGTGTTATCGCCCTCGAGTCCGCGATAGCCCTGGTAAAACACCGTTGGAAATGTGCCTCGGCCGGTGCGATACACGAAGAGCAACAGCCCGCCCAGCGCCAGCGCAACAATGGTTCCCACCAGCCACTGCTTGTTGAACTGATACTCGCGGATGTTCTGCTCCAGGTTCACCAGCATGATGACGAACAGGAACAGCACCATGATTCCGCCGGCGTAAAGCACGATCTGCACGCCAGCCACAAACGGCGCGTACAGCATCAGGTAAAAGCCCGCCAGCGCCAGCAGAGTAACGATCAGCGCCAGCGCCGCGTGCACCGGGTTGCGCTGGGTGATCACCGCGATCGCCGACCCAATCGCCAGCACCGCCAGGAAGTAGAAGAAGAACGTTGTTGCGACCGGAATCATAGATGCAGCACCTAGCAATTAGCCGTTAGCAATTAGCGAAAACCCTTCGTCATTAAAGAATGTTTCCATCTCATTCTCCGGTGGATCCGGGAAGTGGTAACTGACCACTAGCCCCTAACCCCTAGCCCCTTATTTTTCGTACCTCTTCGGTTCCTGCCCGCGTTCCAGCGCAGCCTGGTCCAGCACCATGCCCTCGCGGGTATACAGCGCCATCTCATAATCTTGGGTCAGCTCCAGCGCGTCGGTTGAGCAGGCCTCGGCGCACAGGCCGCAGAACATGCAGCGGCTCAGGTCGTAAGTCCAGGAGACAACCTCTTTGCGCTTGGTCGTCGGATTGCGTTCGCCCTTCACCACGATCAACTGCTCCGGACAGGCCAGCGCGCACAGGTTGCAAACAATGCACAGCGACTCACCCGTGTCGGGATTCGAGTTCAGCCGCGGCTGGCCCCGGAAGCGCTCGAAGATCACCGGACGTTCCAGCGGATACTGCTCTGTGATGGCTTCGCTCGGCGCCTGATAGTTGAAAGTCACTTTGAGACCTTTAATCAGGTCCACCAGAAAGAGTTTGCGCAGCAGCGGTTTCAGACTCACGGTAGTACCCCCACAATCGCCGACGATATTTGTGGCAGCAGTCCCCAGAGCGCGGTGGCGATCAGGACGGCCAAGCCGGTCGGCAGTAGTACCTTCCAACCCACTTTCATGAGCTGGTCAAAGCGGTAGCGCGGAAACGTTCCCCGATACCAGATGTACATGTACATGAAGAATGCGACCTTCACCACGAACCAGTAGATGTCTTGCACGCGCTCGCGCACGCCAGGGATGATGAGCACCAGTCCGATAAATCCCAGCAGCAATCCAAAGATCCCGAGACCTACGGTCTGGATCTTCATCTGCGGAATCTTGGGCATCCGTGCCGTTCCCAGCAGGCAGAGGCCCGCGAGCACGAACAACGTCAATGCCGGAAACAACGAAAACGCCAAGTTCCAAATTGAGCCGCTCAGCCAGTTGGGGAAGGGCCGCATCCATCCCCCCAGCCACAACGTGACCGCAATCGATGAGACAGCGAGCATGGCCGCGTATTCGGCCAGGAAGAAGAGCGACCAGCGAAAGCCGCTGTACTCAGTATGGAAGCCGGCGACCAGTTCCGACTCAGCCTCGGGCAAATCGAAGGGAGCTCGATTGGTTTCCGCAACCATGGCAATAGCGAACACGCCAAACGCCAGAAATCCCAGCGGGAAGAATTTGAAGATAAACCAGGTATGCTGCGACGCTTGCGCCTCGACAATGCCAATCATGCTCAGTGTGCCAGTGCCGGTCTGTAGGCTGGTCATCAGCACGGCGCAAATGATGGCCAGCCCCATGGCAATTTCGTAGGAGACCATTTGCGCGCTGGAGCGCAGCGAGCCCATCAGCGGATAGTGCGAGTTGGACGACCAGCCCGCCATGATGATGCCCAGCACGCCCAGCGACGAAACTCCCAGCATGAAGAGGATGCCGATGTTCATGTCGGTCACGGCGTGGGTGCGCCCGAAAGGCACCACCAGGAACGTGGTGAACGCGGTCATGGTTACCACGACTGGGGCGCTCCAGAACACCAGTTTGTCGGCCTCGGCGGGAATGATGTCTTCCTTGATCAGCAGCTTGAGGGCGTCGGCAAAAGGCTGCAGCAATCCGTGGGGGCCCACGCGCATGGGACCGAGGCGAATCTGCATGTGGGCCAGGATCTTGCGTTCCAGCCAGTTCATCGCGATCACGGAAAGCGAAATTCCGGCGGTAATGATCAGGATGTAAATGGTCGCCCAGAAAATGCTGCCGGCCTCGCCGGGGGTGGTAGCCGAACTCAGATATTTTGTGATGGCGTCAAACATTGTTTGTGTCCGGGCGGTAGAGCGGGCCTTCAGGCCCGCGTCCCCGCGCAATTGTTGTATCCTCAGCCGGCTTTAGCCGGCGGCACACGTCGGGGCTAAAGCCCCTCAATTTCTCTCGCCGTTGACGCGAGCCTAAAAGGCTCGCGCTACCATTTCGCCTCATCGGTCCACCTCCCCGAGCACGATGTCGAGGGTGCCAATGACCGCGACCACGTCCGCCACCAGCAAGCCGCGCACCATCTTGTCCAGGGCTTGCAGATTGACGAACGACGGCGGACGTACGCGCACGCGATAGGGCTGCGTGGAACCGTCGCTCACGATGAAATATCCCAGCTCGCCTTTAGGCGCTTCGATGGAGTGATAAATCTCGCCCACCGGCGGCTTGATCACCTTCGGCACCTTGGCCATGATCGGCCCTTGCGGCAGGCCTTCCACCGCCTGGCGAATGATGCGGACCGACTGCCGCATCTCCTCGATGCGCACCAGGTACCGGTCGTAAGTATCACCATTCAGCCCGGTGGGAATCTCGAAGTCAAAATCCTTGTAGGCTTCATACGGCTGCGCCCGGCGCAAGTCCCACTTCACGCCCGCGGCACGCAGCACCGGCCCAGTCACGCCCAGCGCAATGCAGTCTTCCGGATTCAGAATACCGACGCCCTTGGTGCGCCGCACCCAGATGCGATTGGTGGTCAGCAGTTCTTCGTACTCGTCGAGCTTGGGGAGAAACGCGTCGCAGAATTTCTGGCAGTCCTGCTCGAAGCCGTCATAGGCCTCGTAAATGCAGCCGCCGATGCGGAACGCGTGGGTGGTCAAACGAGCGCCGCAATATTTCTCGAAAATCTTCAGGATCTCTTCGCGATCGCGGAAGCAGTAGAACAGCGGCGTCAGCGCGCCGATATCAAGGGCGTGCGTGCCCAGCCAAACCTGGTGGCTGGCGATGCGGCACAGCTCGGTGAGGATCACGCGAATGTACTGCGCCCGCGGCGGAGCTTCTACGTTAAGCAGCTTCTCGACCGCCTCACAATAACCTAGCCCGTTGGAAACCGAGGCCACGTAATCCATGCGATCGACATAGGGATTGAACATCGCATAGGTGCGGTTCTCGCCGATCTTCTCGACCCCGCGGTGCAGGTAGCCGATGACGCACTCGGTGCCCAGCACCTTCTCGCCGTCCAGCTTGAGGATGACGCGCAATACGCCATGGGTCGAGGGATGCTGCGGCCCCATGTTGAGCACAAGCTCGGTCGCATCAAGAAAAGTTTCGTCCTTGGTATCGAGGTCGAGATAGTCGGTCCGCGTCGAATCGCTCATTGTCCACTCTCGATACCCAGGTTGATTTTCACCCATTCCTGGTCCTGCTGAAGAATCGGATAATCCTTGCGCAGCGGATGGCCTTTCCAGCCATCGGGCATCAGAATGCGCTTCAGGTCCGGATGTCCGTCGAAGACGATGCCGAACATGTCGTAGACCTCGCGCTCCAGCCAGTTGGCCGTCTCCCAAATACCGACTGCCGTGGGAAGATGTTCGTCTTCCTTGATGTAGCTCTTGATCCGCACCCGCTCATTGTGATGGAAGGAGTACAAGACGTAGATGATGTCGAACTGCGCTTCCCGCTTCGGATAATGGACTGCGGTGATGTCCACGCAGTAGTCGAAGAGTTCGTCGTTCCTCATGCGCAGCAGAATTTCGTAGAGGATGGTGCTGTCGAGCACCAGATATTTTTGACCCAGGTAGGTGCTGGCTTCCCGAATTCCTGAACCGTACTGGCTGCGCAGCCGGCCCACCAGATCGGAATCCCACGGCTCCGGCTTGGGCCCTTCGGGCTTGGGAGCGGGTTTCGCGGCCGGCTTGGCGGCGACCGGAGCTGCAGGCTTTTCGCCGGTCGCTGGGGCGGCGACTGGCTTGGCCGGCCCATCAAGTTTCGCTGCGGCTTCAGGTTTTGCAGGCAGAGAAACCGATTGCTCTGCCGAGGTATCGGGGTTTCCTGCCGCCGGCGTCACGCTTGAAGAAGCGGATGCGTCAGCCTCCCCAGCCTGCCCCGACTGTGGGGTGGTTGGGGCCTCCGATTCAGGCAAGACCGGGTTCGGGTTCTTGGTTTCGTCGGGCATTGCCATGCCTCTCTTCTGTACCGCTTCTTGCTCGTGCTGGAACCCTTTATTTGTAGCAGCTTGAGGCAGTCATGTTCTGGTGTAATAGTCACGTCGCGTTGTGATGACGATCACACTGCGGCGTAAGAGCGCGCCCTTGCGGGTAGTGCGATCACGCTTCCTTTTGGTCCCAGCCTGGCGGCGCCCTTGGGATTCGCTAATTCTTCCCCTCCATCCGGTTGGATAGGCGACTTTCCACCTGACCACTGTCGAACCGGCACGGCACCAAAGAAAAAAGGGGAGCCGGGCTCCCCCTTTCTTGCAACGTGGTAACGACTATTGGCGGTTGGCAGTGGAGTTTGCTCCCGCAACGTGCGCCGTCTCCGGCGAGGCAGCCCCGTCGCCGCCTTGCTGCAGCAATAAACCGTTATAGGAAGAGGCCGCCAGCAGATGTCCCTGGTAACTCAAAGCGGCTCGAATCGAAACTCCGGTATCCGGTGTACGCTGCCAGGTTTGGCCGCCGTCCTTGCTCTCGAACACGCCATGGGCATAAAGCGCCGTGGCCAAGAGCCGCTGCGAGGCAGCGTCATAGCGTACGGCGAATACATTGCGCGACGGCAGTCCGCTCAGGACGTGCTCCCAGGTCTTGCCGCCATCGGTGGAATGGACCGCGCCCTCGCGCGTTGCCAGCCACAGCGAGCCATCCGGTACCGCCGTCAGATTGTAAATTCCGGTGACATACTGCGGGTAGGTGATCTCGCTCCAGGACTGGCCCGCGTCGCGGGAGAGAAACGCATGCTTGGGGCTGACCAGGCTAAGGGTCCCGTCGGCAAAACTACTGACCGCGATGAGGTCGCTCTCGCCCTCGACCGGCGCTCCGTACCACTTGCGACCGTGATCGACGCTGACGAACAGTCCTTCATTGGTGGCCGCGTACCACGCCTTATCAGTAATCTGAATGGCGCGCACCCGCGGAGTCTTGTCCAACGGGATGCCGTGCTCCGGCGGGGCAGCTTTATGGGCGATCACCGGACGTTTGGAAGTGCCAGCCTTGCCCTTGGCCGCCTTGGTGGAGGGCCTAGGATTACTGGCCGGCGTCTCTGGCTGCCATTGCGGCGGCGGCCCGCTAATCAGAGTTGCCGGCTGCCAGGTTCCGTTCAAAGCAGTCAGATAGAAAATTCCATGATTGGTGCCGCCGAAGATCACGCCGTCGTCGGCCTGTTGCAGGCTGAGGATGTCGCGCTCGTCCAGGCCGCGATTCGACTGGCTCCACGTCCCGCCGCCATCGTTGGAGACAAAGAAACCGCCCAGGCTCTTATCGTTGACCACACCCACATAAAGGCGGTTGGGGTCTTTGTTATCGACCACCACGCCGCCCACCACGCGGTGCGCGAAGCCCCGGTTGGAGGTGTCGTAGTGGGCAAAGCCATCGTCGCTAGCCAGCACGCCACCGCGATCGGTAGCCACCAGCACCCGCTGCGGGTTTCGCGGATCAATCATCACGTCGTTGACGATCACCGCGTCATCTGACACCAGCTGCCACTTGGCGCCGCCATCGACGGTCTTCCACAAGCCGCCGGTGGTTCCGGCGTAGACGATCGATGGACGCTGCGGGTCCTGCTTCAGCACCCGAGTACGCATCGCCGAATGGGGCAGCCCCAGCATGCGATGGAAAAGCTCGGCGCGGTTGTCGCTGCGGTACATTCCCGAGCAGGCGCTGGCGTAGACCGTGGACGGATTCTTGGGGTCCACGATAATGCTGAACATGTCGGAGTCAAAAGCAATGCCCTTGCTAATGCTGTGCCAGCTAGCGCCGCCGTCGTCGGTCTTCCACGGCAGATGCCAGGTTCCGGCATAGACAATATCGGGATTCAACGGATCGATGGCTATCGATTCGATGTTCTTGATTTCCTGCTGGGCATCGGGCGACATGCGCTCCCAGGTTTCGCCGCCATTGTGCGTCCGGAAGACCCCATCCAAAGCTCCAATTACCAGCGTATTGGGATCGCTGGGAGCCATGGACAAGGCGCGAATCGATTTGCCGTGTACCGCCTTCAGCGTCCGCCAGGTGCTACCGCCGTCGTCGGAGCGAAATACGTCGCCCTCGTCGGCATTGTAGAGGCTCCAGCCCGCCACGTAGATGGTCGCAGAATGCGCGGGATCGAAGATGATGTGGTCCAGAACGTAATCGTCGCCCGGTCCCAGGTGGGCGAACACGTTCCACGAGTTGCCGCCATCCTGCGAAAGGAACAGCTGCCCCGCACTGGTTCCCAGCAGAATGCGGCTGGTGTTTGCCGGATCGTACGCCAGGCTGCGAACGTCTCCACCCTCTGGCCCGATCAGCCGCCAGTCGGAAGCTAATGCCGGGAGGGCGAGCAGTAGAAGAGAACAGACAACCAGCTTTACTGAAGACAAAGTGATCTTATGCATATCCATATTGAAGGAAAACCAAGGCGCTCTTGTTGTTCAATCATAACTCGGAGTGGCTGGGCCGTGAACCCACCAAAAGTACCAAGTACCCGCCACGTTACGTGCTACTTCCCGATACGGTCGCACTGCCGGAATCGGCACCTGTGGCCGCAAGAGCCGTTGCTACATAGGGATGCTCTCGCCGCACATCGGTATTGTAAGGCGCAATCCAGACTGCCAGCGACTTCGCTGGAGCGCTGAAAAAACCGGTGAGAGCGTGTTGCTCTCACCGGCCCTGGAGTTCCAGTCAACTTATTCGCTTACTATTGCGGTGGCGCGGCCTGTTCGGCCGGTGCTGCCGCCTTCTTGTGGTGATGTGCCGGA
>Ga0182016_10004927_pt1 | contig 14578 bp, 10 predicted proteins | sample 712S2MmetaG_FD_120491 | JGI IMG/M metagenome (GOLD analysis project Ga0182016, IMG submission 120491) | Permafrost microbial communities from Stordalen Mire, Sweden - 712S2M metaG | ecosystem: Environmental > Terrestrial > Soil > Wetlands > Permafrost | place: Sweden: Stordalen | collected...
AGTCATCAATGCGGATTGGATTCGGGCCGAAGAACCCTTCAGCGCTGCTATCGAACAGCTGCAACAATATTTTGCCGGCGCCCGGCGAAAATTTGAGTTGCCGTTGGCTGCTGAAGGAACTGCTTTTCAGCGCGCAGTATGGCAGCGAGCTGCAGGCAATTCCCTATGGACACACCATTGGCTACGGAGCGCTGGCGCGCAAGCTCGGCAATGCGCAGGCGTCGCGCGCAGTTGGCCTGGCTAATGGCGCGAATCCTCTGCCGGTGCTCATACCTTGCCACCGCGTCATCGGTGCCGACGGCTCGCTGACGGGCTTTGGCGGCGGCCTTGCGATTAAACGCGCGCTGCTTTCAATCGAACGTGCCGACTGTGTGCAGGATCTGTTCAGCCTCGGCTGACGCGCCTTGTTTCGTTCGCGCGGGCCGGAAAAAAGCAACGCCAGCCTAAGATAACTGATCGATGCGCGCCGACTGCGCCACGCCAGGGAAGGCGTGGCGCAGTCGATGACGCATCAGATTACACGTTGCACATTGCCGTGCTGCGGAGGGGCTGGGAACTCACAATCTCCAGTTCACACCGATGGTGAGCTGATCGGCGGTGTAGTTATACCCGAGGTTGGTGCCCGAGGCGGCACGCGTGAATTCGGCGTCCAGTGAAGCCCCACCGCCCAGCTTGAACTCTGCGCCGGCGCCTAGGGAGAAGGTGCCATCCGTGCTGTTATAGTCGGGATAATTGCGGTGCAGATTAGCGCCGCTCAAGCCTGCCAGTCCGTAAACCGAGAATTGCGGTGCCAGCGGCAGGATCCCCTTAATATAACCACTGTAGAGCGCGTTGACGTCGACCGAGTTGCCGTCGGACTCAGAGTGGCCAATACCAGTGCCCACGCGGGCCTCGACCGCTAAGTAGGGATTGAACTGCTCTCCTACTTTGAAGTAACCGATCGTCGGATTGATCGTATTCAACCCATCCTCGTCGTAGATCAGCTCGCCAAAGCCGACTCCCAGGTAGACATGGTTGTAATCGTTGGGTTGACCGTAGCCGTAACCGATCTGCGCAAAGGCACTGGCACTGGCCAAGCCTCCGGCAGCTGCGGCAATCACAATCAGTTGCTTTCTCACTCGAACCTCACTGTTGTCATGGCGCGACAAAAAGATCGTCGCGATTACTCCTCTGGCTCTGCCAAAAGGGCACAGCCAGCCCGCTGCGGTACGAAAACCGCTCTAGCTGCAGTTTGGACCGGGTGCATTTGGAGTGAGTTCCCGCGTGACAGCGTAGGCAGGGCCCCGGCTGCATGGATGAAGGAGGTTTAATGTGCGCCCCGACGTTGCGCGGCTGCGACACAGCTGCCTGCTCGCTCGGTAATGCCAGCCGATCAACCGATACAGCGGATCCCTGAGGCGACGATCGCGCGATGCTGGAACCAATTGCTCGTGCCACGGCTCAGTGCCAAGACCCGAAGGCCGGCTCGCCAAAAAAGGGCGACCCTGCTACGCATCGCCCGACTCGGGGTTAAGTGGGCATGTCGGCGCCACCCGCCACCCCTCTCGGGCTGCCGCTCCATTTATTAATCGTTCTGGTGTGCCTGGTTTCGCTACTCAGTGCGGCGCACCTAATTCGGCCAGGTACCGATCCACCGCGCTACGCAGTAGATCTAGCTGCTGGGTAGCGCGGTGCGCATCCGCGTTGGAAGCGCGAAAGGGTGCCAGTGCAAGCTCCCCGTTTCGCCCCGTTTCAAGTCGCTGAGCCAGCCAGGCAGCTTTTTCTCGTACGTAACCGCTGGCAGCATCACTCTCACGTGGCAGCTGTGGATGCAGCCAAGCCGCTACGGCAATGCCCTGCAGTCCCCGGATCAGAACCATCACTGAAAGCGCGGCCTCAACCGGGCCGCGGCGCAGCCATGCCTCCAGGGACTGGCGTTCGCGCGAGGCCTCTGCATTGCTGATGGCCAAGCCTGCAGCGCGACGCGCCTGCCGGAGTTCCTGCCGCGTTGCCGAATCGGACAGTGCGAGACTGCAAAAACTTCCACAAGCACGCAGCGCCCCAGCCATCAGGCGCCGCATGCGGTCCGGTTCCCAGCTCGGCCACAACAGCAGGCTGCCTGCGAAGGCAATAACGCCGCCAAGTAGACTGTTGAGCGCGCGCAGGCCGGCCAGCGCCAATTCGCTGGATCCTGGATGCGTGACATCAACAATCAGAACAATCAGCGGCGTCAGGAACGTTACAAAGAGTGTGTAGCTCACGGGCCGGAATGCCATCGTGAAGGCTGCGAGCGGAAACACGGCCGCAGTCAGCGCGAAGGGTGTATGCAGCAGCAGGCCGAGCAGTGCCGCCAAGGCGCCGCCGACCAGGCTGCCGCCCACCCGCTCAAGTGCACGTTGCCAGGTGGTGGCAATGTAGGGCTGCTGCACGATCACGACGGTGACTGCCATCCAGTAGGCATACGGGATACCCAGCCGGTGACTGACCCACACCGCACCGGCAGCGCAGACCGCGCAGCGTAATGCGTGGCGGAACATCAACGAGTGCCAATCGAGATTCGCACGCAGTAACGCGAACCAGGCGGCCGGCTGTTGTGTGCGCGAGCTGGTCAGTTCGCCACGCTCTGCTGAGGCACTGCTTAGCGACTCAAGCTGCTCGATGATGGAGTTCATCGCCGAGGCAGCGGTGCCTTGCAGCGCAGCTGCTGATGCCTTTAGCCGCTGCAGTTGCCCCGGCCAGCCTGCGGGCCGCTCGGCACCCGCTTCAAAAGAGCGCTCGTCGTAGTAGAGCAGCAGTGCCAGGCGCCGGAAGGCGTGGCGACGTAGCCAGCGCGCGCGCTCGTCTGCCGGCTGTTCGACGATAAAACGCTCAGAGAGTGCAATCAGTTGCGAAAAGATATTCTCAGCCAACTCGAGCGCCAGCAGCAGGCGTTCGCCTGCGGCGCCCAACCCGCGACGACCGCCGACCTGAGTCAGTGCCGCACGCGCCTGTTCGATGGCTTCGCGAACCGCGTGACGGCGCGTGGGCGCGTGCGTGATTGCGGACGGCGCCGAAGAAGCGGCGCCGCCGGCCAGCTCGGTACTCAAATGCCCCAGCTGTGTGTAGACCAAAGCGAGCGCGGCATAGGCGGGGCGTAGTCGCTGGATGCGCCAGATTGAAAAGCTCAGAAGCATCGCCCACAGGCAGCCAGATAAATAAATCTGCGCAAACGCCAGTAAGTCGGCCCGACCGTGCACGGGCCGATCGACCGCGACGACGCTGGCGATCACGATGAGTCGGCCGATCTGCTCGGGCACGGCACCATAGCAGCGCACCAGAGAGCCAAAAAAGGTCAGCAGCAGCACCGCCAGGGCGGCCCAGCCCGCTCCGAGCAGCGCAGCTCCAGTAGTCAGTACCGAGGCGAGCGTCGAGAGCAGCGTAAACAGGCCCAAGGTGCGCAAGCGATCCAGCGGATGACCACCCGAATCGACCAGGCTGACCCAGAGCGCTCCGATCGCTGCCCAGACCAGGGTCGGCTCATGAAGCCCTTCGGCTAATGCTACGACAGCCGCACATGAGAAGGCGGCGCGCAGTCCCTCGCTGATGCTCAGGCGTTTAAGCGAAAAGCTGAAACCTGGCGGTGCCACTTGGGTGCGCAGCCAGTGCACCAGGGTCATTTGGAGTTACACCGCGCCCAGGCCGGCGCCGGTGAGTGATTGCGCCTGCCTCATTCGGGCACGACATTGCCGATCCCGACACGAGCGAGTAGCTGCCCGATTAGTGATCCCGCGGGCGCACTGCTGCTGATTGCGACCTGTATGCGTCAAGTCGGGCTCTCCCTGTGGGCCTATCAAGCTGACATTCTCAACATACCAGCCTGGTGCCCAGAACCGCGAATCCGGCCACTGAGCTGTTCACTTCATCATCGCTCCCGACGCGGCCAGCGTCCACGGGAGGTGCTTGAGACAGGGCGATGCGCCGCTGCAACCTTTCGACCATGGCATAGCGACCGATGCGCGACAGCTGCCCCGAAGCCCATTATGATCGGGCGCTCATCGGCCAAGAGCGATGTGATGGATCCGCGCCAGATCCTTGGAAATGGCGCCGGAGCCGACAAGACAACAGGCAGCTTGGGGGGACAGTCATGAGCGATGTGAGCACCGTAACTTCGGGTGGCGGCGGGCACGGCTGGCTAGATCGGGAACGGACAATCGCCGGACCCGGCTTCAACCGTTGGCTGGTACCGCCGGCAGCATTAGCGATCCACCTGTGTATCGGCATGGCCTACGGCTTTAGTGTGTTCTGGCTGCCGTTGTCGCACGCGCTGCAGGGGAGCGGGGGGTCCGAGTGCGCCCACCTCGGCGTTCTTGAGGCTTTGGTCACCTCAAGCTGCAACTGGCCGGTGAAGGATCTGGTGCTGATCTTCACGCTGGCGATCGTGGTGCTCGGACTGTCTGCCGCGCTGTGGGGTGGCTGGCTTGAGCGGGAAGGTCCGCGCAAGGCCGGATTTGTGGCGGCCTGCTGCTGGGGTGGCGGTTTTCTGATTTCGGCGTTGGGCATCTACCTGCACCAGCTGTGGATCATGTGGCTCGGTTGCGGTCTGATTGGTGGCATCGGACTCGGGCTCGGCTATATCTCGCCAGTCTCGACGCTCATCAAGTGGTTCCCAGATCGTCGTGGCATGGCCACCGGTATGGCCATCATGGGTTTTGGTGGCGGCGCACTGATTGGTGCGCCGCTGGCGGACCTGTTGATGAATCACTTTAAGACATCCGCATCAGTGGGCGTATGGCAGACCTTCATCACCCTCGGCATTATCTACTTTCTGTTCATGATGGGCGGCGCGTTTGGTTATCGTCTGCCCCCGAGTGCACGCTGGATTCCCGAGGGGTGGCAGCCGCCTTTGACCAAGGCGACTGTGATGATTACGCCGCGCGTCGTGCGATTGAATGATGCCCACAAGACACCGCAGTTCTGGCTTATCTGGGTGGTCCTGTGCATGAATGTATCGGCCGGCATCGGCGTGCTGGCGATGGCTTCGCCGATGCTGCAGGAGATCTTTGGCGGTACCCTGATCGGCCACCCAGGGCTGCATATGGCTGATCTGGATGAGGGACAGAAAAAGGCGATCGCCACAATTGGCGCCGGGTTCGCGGCACTGCTCTCGCTCTTTAACATTGTGGGACGCTTTTTCTGGGCCTCCCTGTCAGACCGAATTGGTCGCAAAACGACTTACTCGACCTTCTTCGCGCTTGGCATCGCCCTGTATGCGCTCTCGCCGTGGGCCGCACGCAGCGGCAATCAGATGCTGTTTGTGGCGTTCTTCGGGGTGATCCTATCAATGTATGGTGGCGGCTTTGCCACGGTGCCGGCCTACTTGGCCGATATGTTCGGCACCGAGTTTGTGGGCGCCATTCACGGCCGGCTTCTGACCGCCTGGTCGCTGGCCGGCGTCATTGGACCCATACTGGTATCAACCCTTCGCGATGCACAGATTAATGCCGGCGTGGCCTCCGATCGGGTGTACGACTACTCGCTCTATATTCTGGCTGGGCTTCTGCTGGTGGGATTGATCTGCAATCTGCTCGTGCGCCCGGTGGCCACACACTGGCATATGTCCGAGCAGGCACTGGCCGAATATCAGGCACGGGTCCGCCATGTTGCCGAGCACAGCGCTGCAGGTTCGTTCGGCATTGGCCGCGGTGGCCTTGATATGCGCGCTCTGCTCGCCTGGCTGATCGTGGGGGTACCCATCCTGTGGGGCGTGTGGATGACGCTGAAGAAAGTTGCAATTCTAATTCACTGACGCTGCGTAGCCCGCTATCTGACAATATCTACGGTCGATCGGGTAGATGCCCTGCCACTGCGCGCCCTCAGCTAGCCGCCGCGCGGCTTGAAGTTAGCGAAGTCTCGGCCTACGCTCAAAAGCCTGGGAGCTCACGATGAACACCGGGATGCCGCGCGGCTCGCTCGAGGAGACCACGCCAAGACTGATGCAGTGGTTTGGTCGTAGCGGCGCCCGCTGGATCTGGTTGCTGGTCGGGTTCTTGTATGTGGGCTTTGTTGCGGGCAGCAGCGTCGTGATGATCGTGCACGCGCTGCGCGCCGACCGCTGGCCGCGAGCGATCGTGATTGCGGCCAGCGCATTGCTGGCGCTCGGAGTGTGGCTGCGAATCTGGCTGATCAATTGGCGCTCGCTGCAGGCCGACTGGCCGCCGCTTCGGCCCGAAGACACCGGCGTCTGGGGCGTAGGCGGTCCGGGCATTCGCCAGCCCGGTGCGACCGGTATATTCCCAACAACAAAGATACCCGATGATGAGGAACCCGGCGGCGGCTAGCGGCCGCTTCATTGCGGCGGCCTCGCAAAGCCAAAGATCCGCCCATTCAATCGGCGGTCGCAGCGCAGGGAAAGCGGAGTGTCCATGCATCTGACTCTTTACTACGCCCCTGTATCCTGCTCCTTGGTCACCTACATCACGCTGACCGAGGCGGGCGCGAACTTCAGCGTGCGACCGCTGAATTTTGGCCGCGGCGAGCACTACAACCCAGAGTTTCTGAGGATAAATCCCCGCCATCGGGTGCCGGTATTGCTCATTGATGATCAACCTCTGCTTGAGACACTGGCTATTCAGCTGTGGGCTGCGCGGCAAAACATTTGCTCAAGAACTACCGGCTTGCGGGGCAACGTCTCACCGGTCGCGGTTGGTTCTTTGATCATTTCATTGCGGGGATGCGTATTTCTTCTGGTGCTTTCGCCGCGGCCGGCAGTTTGGCGTCGACGTTAGCGCGTTCCATCAGTGCTTGGCGCATTTCGATCGCATGAGCGAGCGCCCCAGCGTCCGTAAATTGTTCAGCTTCGAGGCGCAGGTACTGGAGGAGTTTCGCCGCAGCGCATAAGCGGGCGGCTGCTGAAGCCTAAGAAAAAAGAAGGCCCGGCAGTGCCGGGCCTTCTTCGCGTGAGCGGCGCCGCGTGTGTCAGCGCACGGGTTAGTCCATTGCCACTCAGGTAGTGAATTTAATGCGAAGATCATCAACCTGCAATAGGCAATCGATATTGACGGCGAACGCAGCGCCCCGCTGCGCTGGACTCGCAGTGAGTGCCGCGCCTTGCATCGAGTGCGCTCGATGCTTGTGAGCTAAGGTGAGTGACCTGCGTAGCATTGCTGAACAACTAATTGATTTGGCGGTGCAATCAAAGCCCGCACCGCCTTCAGGGTATCGGTTGGACGTTTAGGTCGCGCCCAAGTGTTAGCCGCTTTCTGATAAAGCGACCGGTGCATGGTCGCGCCACAGTAGCGGGAAGAGCCGATGCTGCATCGGTGCGCCAGGCGCAAGGTCATCGCTCAGACCAGGAAAGTCAGGCGATGTGGCCCAAGTGCGAGGCGCGTGGCGGATATCATCGCCGAGCAATCGCACCGAGTAGACCCTGCGGCGGCGGCCTGGGTCGGCGCCGCCGGCGGCATGCAGCGTAAGCATTTGAAAACACACCATGTCGCCCGGTTCGAGCTCCCAGCCAATGATCGGGAAGCGCTCGCGGTGCCCCTCGATGTCCGGCAAATCTGCTAGTGAACCTTCGGGAAACCAGCGCGCCTGGGCATCGCGAAATGTTCTGGGCATCAGCCACGGGCCGCGATGAGAGCCGGCCAGGAACTCAAGGGTCGCACTGCGGCTGACCGGATCCACCGGTATCCAGCAGCTGACATTCTGCTGTCCTTCAATGTTGTAATAGGGCTGATCCTGATGCCAGGGCGTGCGCTGTCGCGTCCCCGGCTCCTTCGTGAGCATGTGGTCGTGGTACAGGCGTATCTCGGCGCTGCCGGTCAACAGCGCGCCGATGGCGCCCAGCGGTACGCTCGCGAGAAACTGGCGGTACAGCCGGTTCTCCTGCCAGTTGCAGAAGTCTTCGATGAACCAGCCCGGATCATCGGGTTGGCTGGCGACCTTGGCGCGCGGGCTAGGATGCGCGAGATTCCAGTCGATGCCGGCCTTCAATAACTCGATCTGTTCAGTGCTCAGCACCTGGCGCAGGCATACAGCGCCGTCGCGTTGGAATGCTGCGATATCGGCGGGGCTGACAACAGCGGTCCTATTCATGGCAGATCCCCTGGCACGGCGCAGCGACGCTGCGGGGCAAGCGATAATGCCCACCGAAGTCTAGCAAACCGCCGCCGGCCCTTGGCTGGCGCTGCTGGAGCCCGCCACACATGGTGCCGTGACGCGCGCCCGTGGTATATCAGGTGCCCAGTACGACCGGTAATTGCCGCTGGTCACTGCGGCCCGTTAGCAACGGAGGACTGTGCATGGACCCGACTACGCCCACCACGCGACCCCCGCTTCCGCCCTTTACGCGTGAATCCGCCTTGCAGAAAGTGCGGGCGGCCGAGGATGGGTGGAACGGTCGCAGCCCCGAGCGCGTGGCGCTCGCCTATTCGGCCGACAGTCGCTGGCGCAACCGCGCTGAATTTCTGCAAGGCCGCGAAGCCATCGCGGCGTTCCTTACGCGCAAATGGGCGCGTGAGCTCGACTACCGGCTGATTAAGGAGTTGTGGGCGTGGAGCGAGGATAGGATCGCGGCGCGTTTTGCCTATGAGTGGCACGATGATTCGGGTCACTGGTATCGCTCCTACGGGAACGAGAACTGGGCGTTCGATGCCCAGGGCCTCATGCGCTTTCGCCATGCTTCGATCAATGATCTGCCGATCAGCCCCGAGCAGCGCAAGTTTTACTGGGCGGCGCCCGGGCCGCGGCCCGCCGCACATCCGGGTCTGTCGGACTTGGGCCTTTAACAACCCCGCGGTTCTGACAGAATGCGCCATCGCAAGTCAGGGGAATTCAAGCCATGAAGACCACGGCGCCCATGGCCAGCCGCGCTGGTGCGCGGCAGTGCAAGAGCAGGACCTCGCATACGAGCAGTTTGTGCCGCGCAATCGATGCCCTGGTCACTCACCGGCCTCCCAGCGAGCAGCTCAATGAAACCGTCGAGCTCAGGCAGCGCAGCGAGTCAATCTGCCCGTCCATAGTTGTGCGATAGATACCCGAGGTGGTCAGGTTGCAAGCGCCGGCGCCGGATTCGGCTGGAGCGGGAGCCCAGGACCCAGGGCGGGACTGGCCGGCTCGGCGACCGCTGCGCACGCTACCAGCGGAGCAACTGCAGCAGCGCTTCGAGGCGGCACTCGCCGCCGGCAATGGCGGTGACGGAGCGCATTGCATCCACGAAGCGTGGATGCGCGGAGAATTTCCAACGCGCATTGAGGCGGCGCTCAATCGCCTGTGGGATCGGTGCGCGACGACGATTCCGGAGTGGCTACCGATGCGCTACATCAGCTGGCTGCCGCAGGCCTACCAGGTTGCGCAGCGCTTTCAGCCCCGCGCGAGCGGGCGCATGAATATCTACCTGGTGCTGCTCGATTTCACCGACCGACGTGGCGATGCCTACGGTGTCTATGTCGGCATGAGTGCCTACACGCCGGCACAGCGCTTCGATCAGCACAAGGCGGGTATCCGGGCCGCCGGCAGCGTGCTCAAGCGGGGGCTTGAACTGCTGGCCGGACCGACGCTGCACCTGCGGCACATCGCGCGCGAAGAGGCCGTGCGTATCGAAGCGGGCCTTGCCGCGGCGCTCAGTGATTCGGGCCTGATCACCGAGGGTGGTCATTAAGGAGCGCCGAGGTTACTGGGGCAGCCGCAGCGCCGTGTGCACCGGTCAGTCCGCGACGCAGGCATTGCGGCCGCTGTTCTTGGCCTTGTAGAGCGCAGCATCAGCGCGCTCGAATACGGATTCGATTGTATCGCCCGCGCGCAGCTCCGTGAGCCCGCATGAGACCGTGACCGGCACGGGTTCGCCGTGAAATACAAACCGCAGTGCCTCGACCTGAGCTCGCAGCTGATCGGCCACCAGCAGTGCTTCGGCGAGTGGCGTGCCAATCAGCAGGCCGACAAACTCCTCGCCGCCGAAGCGAGCAATGAAATCCGTCTTGCGCAGGCCGCTGCCCAGGCAGCGCGCCGTCTCGCGAAGCACCTTATCGCCACCCAGATGGCCACACGCATCGTTAATCATTTTGAAGCGATCGATGTCCCAGATCAGGATCGACACCGGGCTGCGGGCGCGCTGCCAGCGTGCCAGCTCATCGGTGAAGCGCTCATCAAAGGCCGCGCGATTGGGTATGTTGGTCAGCGAGTCTCTGAGGGCGAGCCGTCTGGCCTGATCAAGGCTGGCATGCAGATGGAGTGACTTTTGCTCGAGCTCACTGATACGGCCACGCATGCGATCGAGCTGCTGGGCATCATCTTCAAAGCGTCGCTGTTCACGGGCGCGGAATTCCTGAACACTGGAGGCGACGGCCTCCAGCCGGGTGGCAACCTGGATCTTAAGCGTGGCTAGCTCATTGCTAGCCCGTACCTCATCGCCCAACTGGCTCATTTGCGAGAGCACTTCGCTGTTGAGCGAGTTGGTATCGGTGTGCTGTTGTATCCGCACCGCACTGGTGTTCGACAGATAGGCGCTGATGTCCTGCAGCCGTTCGGTAACCTGCGCGAGCGTTGCGGTAACTTCGGCGCGTTCGGAAGCAAAGCTCGCGCAGTGGCTCTCGATCAGATCGGCCACGCGGCTCAGGACGGCCGCCAGCGCGGCGTCGTCGGTAGCGGCGGCAGCCTTAGTGCGCAGGGCACCTATCTCTATCCCTATGAGCGAGACCTTGCCGAGTTGTTGGAGCAGCCGATCAACTGACTCGCAACTCAAACTCCAGCGTGGCGTAGGTTCCGCTGAAGCCACCGAGGTGCGCAGTTTGTGCGTGAGTGCGGTGTCGGCGACGGCGATCGGCTCTGAACCGTCCGGTACCGGCGCCGGCAGGCTCGCAGTGTCGCTTGCGGGGGCCGCGGTCGCCGCCGGCGCCGTTAACGCCGCGGGTGTCAGCGCTGCGGGTCGTTGCAAATCGCCTAGGCCTGGCGCTGGCGCGGCCGGGGAGATTGCGACCGGCCCAGCGGCTTGCGGCACTGCCGCAAGTGCCGATGCTGACGGGGGAGCAGCGGCGGCCGCTCGCGGCGCCGGTGTGGGCATGGGCGCCGAAGGGACTTTCGGGAGCGCCAGGACCGCAGAGGTCAGGGCATCAAAGAGGGCCCGCAGCTCCGTTTCGCTGCTTTCATTGCGACTGGCCGCCGCGATCTGAGCCAGCTGCGGATCCAGCTGCGGCTCATAACCCATCGTGGAGGCGCACAGGCGACCGACCAGACGTCGCAGCGCGTATTCGATACCGCGCCAACGACGCTCCTGCGCATCGAGTTCGCGTATCAGATCGAGGTTTTGAGATTTCGAGTCAACGGATTGAGGCACGAGCTACTCGTCTAATACGAAGATTCTTCGGGCTGCTATCGGACACCTGTTAGTGCAACTTAAGCACTCCCGGGCCGCCTGTGTAGCCTAAAGGCGACCGCGTCACCGGGGAGGGGGCTGGTTCTTGCGCCGATGTGAACTGCGTATCACTCCCGGCGCTGGGCGCAGCCGTGCCTGGAACGGGCGCAGTACGGAGCCGAGCCCCACAATCCGTTTGACAAGATATCTATGAGATCCTGTACACCTCACGATGATGGGGAGAACTGCGGTGCATCCCAAGGATCACTTTTCATCCGTTTCGAGCAATTACGCCGAATTCCTGCCTCGCTATCCCGCGGCCCTGTATCAATGGCAGGTGTCCAACGCGCCTGGCACCTCAAGTGTGTGGGACTGCGCCTGCGGCAGCGGTCAGGCTTCAGTTGATCTGGCCGAGTACTTCGCGCAGGTCGTGGCGACGGACCTAAGCGCGCAGCAGTTGAGAGAAGGCCGCCCGAATCCGCGCATTGAGTATCGCGTAGCGCTCGCCGAAGACAGCCACTTACCCACCGCCTCACAGGATTTGGTTACTGTCGCGCAGGCGCTGCACTGGTTCGACTGCGAGCGTTTCTACGTCGAGGCGCGCCGCGTCCTGCGTCCCAAGGGTTTGCTAGCGGTCTGGAGTTACGCGATGTGCAGGCTCGAATCGGCTGCCGCCAACGCACTCTTGCAAGACTTCTACGCCCACACGGTGGGTCCCTACTGGCCAGCCGAGCGGCGGCACGTTGAGAGCGGTTATCAGAGCCTGCCGTTCCCGCAACCTGAACTCACGGTGCCGGAATTCTCCATAGACCTGCACTGGACATTGGATCAGATGATTGGGTATCTGGGCAGCTGGTCAGCGACCAGCCGCTACATCAAGGCGCACGGCCTCGACCCTGTCCTGCCGCTGCGAACACAGCTTCAGACCCATTGGCCGGCAGGGGAAGAGCGCCTTGGGGTTATGTGGCCCGTGAAGGTGCGAGCCGTGGTGTTGAATGATCCGCACACGGGCCGCTGAGCCGCAGGCTTGTACAACGCCGACCGCCCAGCTTAGAGTCCTGCCAAGAGTCGGGGGAATCGATGTTATCGCGTTGGCTGCTCTCGGGGCTGGCGGTTGCCTATCTCGGATGCCTGTTCGGGATCGCCTTCTATGGCGATCGCCATTCGATCTACCCGGATCGGCGCCGCCTGCGACCGTATATCTACGGCCTGGCCCTTGGCGTCTACTGCACTTCCTGGACGTTCTTTGGTGTCGTGGGCAGTGCCGTGCGCGATGGGTGGGGTTACCTGCCGATCTATCTCGGACCCGCGCTGGTATTTATCTTCGCGCTCCCGTTCCTTAAGCGCCTGGTGAGTGTTGGGCGCGCCCACAAGGTCACCTCGATCGCTGATTTCATCGCCTCGCGCTTTGGCAAGAGCCGGGCGCTGGCGGCGCTGGTTACGGTGATCGCTTTCACCGCCGCAATTCCCTATCTGGCCCTGCAATACAAAGCGGTATCGGCCAGCGTTGCGGCCGTCACAGCCTCGACGGCCGGGCCCGCGCCCTGGTTTCGCGACACGGCATTGGGCGTCGCGCTGGTGATGTCGCTGTTTGCTGTGCTCTTTGGCGCGCGGCGTGTCGATGCGACTGAACATCACGAAGGTCTGATGCTGGCAATTGCCTTCGAATCACTTCTCAAACTACTCGCCTTCGTCGCCGTCGGCGTCTTTGCCCTGCTGCAGCTGCGCGGCCACCGTTTTGTGCTGCCAGCTGGCTTGTCCAACAGCAGCTCCCTTTTCAACGCCAACGCATTCGAAACGACGCTGCTGGCGGCCACCGCGATTTTTTGCCTGCCGCGCCAGTTTCAGGTCGGTGTCGTGGAATGCGCTTCGCCATCGGACCTGCAGCAGGCGCGCTGGCTGCTGCCCACGTATCTCGGGCTGTTCTCGGCCTTTGCAGTGCCGATCGTGGCACTCGGTGCGAAGACCTCGCTGGCGCTACCTGGCGGCTCGGATTCTCTGATTCTGACACTGCCGATGAGTCAGGGTGCCTCTTGGCTGGCAGTGCTGGTTTTTCTGGGCGGACTCTCCGCCGCTACCGCAATGGTGGTGGTCGCCAGCGTCGCACTATCGACGATGATCTCCAACGACATCGCGGTCCCGCTGCTGTGGCAGGAGCGCCTGGAGGCCGGCGCGAGCCTTGGGCGACGTGTGCTGTGGGTCCGACGCGTGGTCATCGTTGCGTTGGCATTGCTGGCATTTGCCTATTACCGCGCAACCTCGGGCTCACCGAATCTGGCATCGATCGGTATCCTGGCCTTTGCCGCGGTCGCACAGTTTGCGCCGGGCATTCTGGCGGCGCTGTATTGGAGCGGGGCCACGCGCGAGGGCGTCTTCTGGGGCATGCTCAGCGGCTTTGTGGTGTGGGGTTACCTGCTGTTCGTGCCCAATCTCGTGGCCGGTGGCGTGCTCTCAGCAAACAGTTTTGCTGCACCCCACTCGCTGGCCTGGCTGTGGCCGCGGACGCTGCTGGATGCCGTAAGTGTGGGTCAGGTGGGGCCCGGTGCTTTGAGTGCGCTGCTGCTCAATGTATTCGTGCTGGTGGTGGTTTCGGCGCGCCGTGGGGTTACGCTGCAAGAGCGGGTTGCAGCCCGGATGTTCGTATCGCCCAGCCGACCGGTCATAGGACTTCAGGCCATCACGGCACAGGTCGGGGACCTGGAGACGGTGGCGGCACGAATCGTTGGCGCGCCAGCCGCGCGCCAGGCATTAGAGGAGTACGTGGGTTATACGCCGGGTGCGCCGTCGCGCCCGACTGATGCGGCCGACCGAGGCATGCTGCAGCACTTCGAGCGCGTGCTGGCTGGCTCGATCGGAGCCTCCTCGGCGCGTGTGGTGTTGACGCACGCGCTTAAGCGCAAAGGCCTGGGCGTCGATGAGGTCGCGGAACTGCTGGATGAAGCCTCGCAGGAGCTGCGCTTCAGCCGCCAGCTACTGCAGGCAACCATGGAAAATGTTACGCAGGGCATCAGTGTGGTGGATGCCGAGATGCGGCTGGTCGCGTGGAACAAGCGCTACCTGCAGATGTTCGCCTACGCCGACGGCATGGTGTATGTCGGTCGGCCGGTCGCCGATCTGATCCGTCTGAGCGCACTGCGCGGTGAGCTTGGCCCGGGCGACCCTGAGCAACATGTGCAGCGCCGACTTGATCGGATGCGTGCCGGCAGTGCCTACACGTTTCAGCGTCAGCGCCTCGATGGTCATGTCTACAGTATTCACGGCCAGCCGATGAGC
>Ga0182016_10004936_pt1 | contig 14560 bp, 13 predicted proteins | sample 712S2MmetaG_FD_120491 | JGI IMG/M metagenome (GOLD analysis project Ga0182016, IMG submission 120491) | Permafrost microbial communities from Stordalen Mire, Sweden - 712S2M metaG | ecosystem: Environmental > Terrestrial > Soil > Wetlands > Permafrost | place: Sweden: Stordalen | collected...
AGGATCGCGAGCTTTGTTCAGTGACCATGCCGGCCATGCACCTGTCGTCTTGTCCTGGTTGACCTCAAGCCACGCAATGCCGTGCGCAATGGGTCCACTGGCGCGCGCTTTCAATTGCGGATTAGCTGCTGTCGTTTCCTCGAGCACCAGGACGGCCAGGCCAGTTGCGTAGCCGTCCGCGCGCATTTCCGGCGGCGAGTTATCCATTCGCTCCCATGTCCCTAGATCGGTCAGGCACCATCCGCCCTCCGCGCGCTGACGCGAGTAGAGATCGTCGAGAAGCTTGCCGCGCTGGGCAGCGGTGAGGACGTTGGGAAACCAATTCGAGGCCCAAAGCGCGATGACCTTATTGAGCAGCGGCTGCGCTTCGTAATGGCTGGTTAGATAGCCGGTCAATGCGGCCAGGTTGGCGGCTATCCTGGGGTCGTCGCGATAGTGATCGGGAGCTTTGCCCACCGCGATAGCCATCAGCGCCGCGCCGTGATATTCCGACTCCGGCGACTCCCATGGCGTGTAGTGAAAGTTCTGCCATACCCATGCGCCGGTCGTTGGCCCGGTCTTCGATTGCAGCGCCCAGGCATTGTCGAAAGCCGTGCGCGTGGTTTCGCTTAAATGACCGGTCGGCGCGTCGTAGCTGGTGAGAATCACGGCATTCAGCACCGACTCGGCATTGCGCGATTCAATTTCCTTGCCCGCGCCGTATTTCGCATCGAGATAAAACGGTTCGACATCCTTCCACATCTTCACGCGCTTTTGGATACTCTCGAGCATCGCCAATTCTGCTGCCGCCGGTGCAGGCTCACGCAGATTTTGGCGCAGGCTGGGCCGTGCCAGCCCATACGGCGCCTGCGTGTGGCAGGAGATGCAGTAAGTTCCGTGGTCTTTTTGCGTGCGATCCCAGGTCTGCCACCAGACTTCGCGGCTGTCGAGATAACGCTCGGCTGCCCGGCGATCCCAGGTCGTTACGGGGGTGCCGGCGAGCTTGTCGGCGGCAAGAACAGTCTTCAGTTTATGCACTGAGAAAGCGAATGCGACCGTGGCGCAGGCGAGCAGCAAACAAGCCGCCCGTCGCCTGCTCCAAATGGGCTCGTTCTTCATGCGCGGACCTCCACGGAATGAATGCGGGGCATTTTGAGATTGTGCCGGATTGGGTTAATTCGGCTTGCTTATCAGCATACTTGAGAACACGTTCCGAAGCTTGGGAAGAATGTATAAGACTGTTCCCGGTTTTCTCATTCCATCCCGGTAGAATCGCCTCATGGCCGGTCATATCGGAATTGTCGCCTGCTCCGCCGAGGGCGCGTCGCTTTGCCATCGAACCATCTGCGTGGAAGGCGCGGGGCTCATGGGACCGCACGCGCATCCTGAAGTCTCCATGCATACACATTCGCTGGCCGATTACAAAGACATAAGTCGCTGGGGACCACGAGGAGCGCACCCGCCAACGCACATTGTGGAATAATCCATGCATGTTCAAGATGCTTGCGGTCTTCGTTCTGACATTGATCTTGAGCGGCGAGGCATGGGCGCTGGATGAATTCGAAGGAGTCAAGTGCGGCTCGGATATCCCTAGAGCACTTTCGGGTAAACGGTCCTCCGATGAGAAAGTGGTGGTTATCGAAGAGCGGCACAAGAATTTGGGGCTTAAAGACCTTGGCGGAAGTGACGTTACGGATCAGTTGTCCTCCGTTTCCTGGCGTATTTGTGGAAGTGAATTCGAGCTTCTTGTAGATAACAAGAGTAAGCAGATTCGGGATGTGCTCCAGTTCCCCTCGCATTCGAAGACTTCCCCCATGTTCATCGGCCAATGCAAGGTCGACGGGCGCGAGATCCCTGAGACTGTAATGGCAGTTTTGGACAACCACTCAGGATTGAATGCGCGAGATCGCGCTCGCGCGGAGGTCTTGCTCATGGCAACGGCCGCTTGGAAAATTGACGAGGCGCATGGACGATTTGTGGCTCTGCCGGTAACGGGGCTCGGATGCCCGTTGGGAGGCATTGTTACTTCAGACGGCGGCCCGTAGGAGGGTTTGTTGGGCAATCTTGCACAGGGCCTCGTCCAATTTGGGACGTTGGGCGAATGACTGCCAAGTCGGCAGCGGCCCATAATTGATAACCCCATTCCTGCGCAATCAACAGCCGTCCGCGCTATGCTCAGAAGATGGTCCGCTTCACGGTGCTGGCTTCGGGCTCCAAGGGCAACTCGACGGTTGTCACGGGCGGCCGCACGCGCATCCTGGTGGACGCCGGACTTAGCTGCCGGGAGCTCTTCCGTCGGATGAAGCTTGCTGGCGAAGATCCGGCAACGCTGGACGCAATTATCATCACGCACGAGCACACAGACCACGTGGGTGGACTGGCTGTAACGGCCCGAAAGCTCGGCATTCCGGTGTATTTCACCGAGGGGACGCATCGCGCCTGGATGCGCTGGCTGACACCACGCCGCCAAATGACCTATGCCCAATGGGTCGAGCAATGCCGCAAGCAGGCCGCCGAGCGCCAGGCCGAAGCCGACTCTGCCCAGCTTGATGCCGCATGCGAACCGGACGATCTGGATCAAGCTGACGCCGAGTTGACGGCCGTTGAAGCTGGCACTGAACCGGCTCCGGAAGCGGCCACGGAGTCCACGGACCCAAACCGCGTTCCATCCCGCAAAGAAGATCCCACCTGGCTTCCCGGCGTCGAGTACTTCCAGGCTGGGCAGCCTTTCGAAATCGGCGATATCGCAATCAGCCCATTCACCATTCCCCACGACGCGGCCGATCCGGTGGGATTTGTGTTCCGCACCGAGGGGGTTCGCATGGCTTTTGCCACCGATCTTGGCTACATTTCACCCAATGTCAAGGCGCAGCTCAAGGGTGTGGACTTGCTGCTGCTGGAGTCGAACCACGATCTGGAAATGCTTCGCGATGGACCTTACCCGTGGTCGGTGAAGCAGCGGGTACTTTCGCGCGTCGGTCACCTGTCGAATGAAACCGCGGCCGGTTTCCTGGAACGGGAATACGACGGCCAGGCGGCCTACGTGATCCTGGCCCATCTTTCTGAAAGCAATAACCTTCCCGAATTGGCACGGGTGACGGCCGAGCGCGCGCTTAACGGCCGAGCCAGCTTATTGGCCAACAAGCTGCTGCTGGCGGACCAGAATGAGCACCTTGCGCCTATTTGTTTTTAAGTCAATTCGGTTACAATAGTTCTCGACGGGCATCACTCTGTACCAGGTAGATTGGCAAGGTGAAAACGCCAGGCGGCCGGCACGAATTGGTCTGGATGGCAGGCAAAAACAGGGCGAATCTGAACCTACAAGGGAAGATTGCGCATCAGAATGTTAACGGCCTGACCTTGTCACGTAAACCGCACGCAGGATTGGCGGTTGAGCAAATCCTTTGCAAAGTGAGTCTAAACGCATATGGCAAGAACCGGATGCACAGACAGAGTTGCAGGCGCCATTCTGGCGAGCTGGCGTTATGACATCTCAGGGATCTCCCCGGAGATGCGTAAGGACTACGAACAGCATTTTACCGACTGCCCATATTGCCGCGCCCGGCAGAAATTCCATCGCAGCCTGGATGTAACGCTGGCTGTTCTTACTTCATTAGCGGTCTTCTTCTTCCTTTTTGCGCTGGCTGTTCTTCACCACATCAAGCCGCTTGAAAATGTGGCCTTCAAAGTTCTCGGCCTGGATATTTTCGACATGTACCACATGCTCATGTCGGCAGCTACGGCTGGGGTTTGCTTCTCAGTGATTGCGTTTGTGCTGGTTCTGACGGCTACGCCGGTGCCAAATTATCTCGGCGGCATTGCAGCTGAGCGCGCACGGCGGTTTGAGGAGCATTTGCCTGAGGCGATCAAGGCGCTGCGGCCGCGGTAAAGCAAGAGTCAAAGAGCGGTACAATTCAGAATGCAGACCGATGCCATGGTTTCGACCACGACCAATCCGAGACAACAGGCGCATGAACTGATTGACCGTCTGGCTCCCAGCCAGGTCTCAGCCATGGTGAGTCTGATTGAAACTATGCTTGACCCCGTTTCCAGGGCCATCGCCAACGCTCCCGTTGACGACGAACAACTCACGCCGGAATGCGAAAGATCGCTCACGGAAGCAAGCGAGTGGTTGAAGCACAATAAGGGAATTGCTCACGAGCAAGTCTTGGCTGAACTCGGAATCACGCAGGAAGAGATCGAGCAGTTTCAGGCTCCGAAGTGAAGCGGATTGTTTGGACCGATGCTGCGAAGACCGATGTCCGCAATCTCAGCAAGCCCATAGCAATGCAGATTCTCTCCGTATTGCATCGTTTTGCGGAATCGGGCGTGGGCGATGTGAAAGCACTCCAAGGCAGAGAAGAACTCAGACTTCGCATCGGCGATTATCGGCTTTTCTTCGTATCTCCTGATCCTGACACCATCGAGATTCGCCGTGTTCATCATCGCAGTGAGGCATATCGCTAGCGGGAGCCGCGACACGGCTTAAGTGAGGCAATCTTATCGAAATCCAATACGAACTCGCCAGCGCTGCCAAGACGTGTATGCTGATCGGCCTGGTTCGAGGAGACCAATTCGTACAGGACATCGTGCTCATCGTATTCGTCGTTAGGAGTCACGATTAGGATCTTCGCGATGAGGCACTCGTCATCGATAGTCCGGATCTCCACCAACCCGTCGATATGGTTCTGGAGGCACTGGATGTCGGCTTCAGTCATTTCGGACCTCGCACAGATTACGAATGGCCGACTTACTTCGCGATCGGCACGCGCATATCGCCGCCGGTCATTTCCTTGGGCAAACCAAGCTGCAGAATGTTCAGCAGAGTCGGCGAAATATCCCGTAGAGAGCCATCTGGCCGCAAACGATAATGGGGCGCGTCTTCGGCAACATAGATCATCGGCACCGGGTTAGTGGTATGCGCTGTATGCGGACCGCCGGTGACAGGATCTTTCATTAGTTCAGCATTGCCGTGGTCGGCGGTGATGAGCCACGCTCCGTTGCGTTCCTTGACCGCCTTATAGATGCGAGCTAACTGCGCGTCGACATATTCGCAGGCGCGGATGGTCGGCTCGAGTTGGCCGGAATGGCCCACCATATCCGCGTTGGCGAAGTTGGCGACGATGAGGTCGAATGCAGTGTCGTTCACAGCCTTGACAATTGTGTCGCCGATGCCTTCGGCGCGCATCTCGGGAGCCAGGTCATAAGTGGCTACCTTGAGCGATGGAATCAGGATGCGTTCTTCGCCGGGGAAGGGAACTTCGATGCCGCCGTTGAAGAAATAAGTCACGTGGGCAAACTTCTCTGTCTCGGCCGTGCGCAGGTTCCGCAACTGATGCTGACCGAGCACATTTGCCAGGATGTTATCCATTGACTCGGGCGGAATGACCAACGGGAGCTCGTAGAGCTTGTCGTATTGCGTCATGCACAGGTAGTGGAGGTTCTTTGGAATCTCGGAGCGTGGAATTGTCTCGTCGAGCGATTCCCAGCCATCCAGATTGCGTCCACCCTTGGTGTTCAAGCCGCTCTCGCGGGCTAGAACGCGGGTGATCTGGCGTGCGCGGTCGGCGCGGAAGTTGAAGTTGATGCAGACATCCTCATCGCGAATTTGGCCCACGGGCTTGCCCGCGCCATCCACAACAACAAAGGGAATCAGAAACTCATCGGTAACGCCGTTGTTGTAGTTCTCCTTGATGCGTGCAACTGGATCGGGATACGCACCGCCCTCGGCCTTGCCATTGACCATGGCATCAAAGGCTTTGCGCTCACGTTCCCAGCGCTTATCGCGGTCCATGGCGTAGTAGCGGCCATTGATGCTGGCGATTTTTCCGACGCCGTACTCGCGCATCTTTTTCTGCAGCGCGGCGATGTATCCCGCGCCGGAGTTGGGGCCCGTATCGCGGCCGTCCATGAAGGCGTGAACGAAGACGCGAGTCAGCCCGTATGCGTGAGCGGTCCGGAGCAATGCGTAGAGATGCTCCTGGTGCGAGTGGACGCCACCATCCGAGACCAGGCCGAAGAGATGCAGTTGCCGGCCCCCCTCCTGTGCCTGCTTCATGGCACGAACAATGGACGGGTTTAGTTTGAATGTATCGGCCGCGATCATCGCGTCGATGCGCGTGATGTCCATTTGCACAATGCGGCCGGCGCCAATGTTCAAGTGGCCGACCTCGCTGTTGCCCATTTGGCCGTCCGGCAGGCCGACAAAATGGTCGCTGGCCTGGATCAGGGTGTTGGGATATTCGCGCAGCAGCTTGTCGTAGGTGGGTTTTTTGGCCAGTGCAATGGCGTTATTGGCAGTTTCAGCGCGGTAGCCCCATCCGTCGAGGATGGTCAGAACGAGAGGACGCTTGGGAGTGGGCACGAAGAAAACACCTCGGATCGATCGATCTACTAATCCGAGAATAAACTGCCGGGGAGCAATGACGTGTGGTTCTGGTCACATGCTGTGAAAGAGTTCTGCGTGGCCCGATCAGGATACTCACGCCCCGAGGGCGTAGTCGCCGTGCGACGTATCGTTCAATTCAACTTGCTTTACAATGGACGATTCGCCGGGCATATCCACCGGCATATAGTAGGCAGGCATTCCGCTAATGGGATGCCACATGAAGGAGTGCTTGAATCCGCTGTTGGCGCGATGCATGCGACATCGATGGTAAGTGTCGAGCGCCTCACAAAATGTCTTGAAAGCAACAGGTGGCGATGGCGCCGTATCGTCAAGGACGACCCGGTTGGTCTCGTTGTCCCACCAGCCGTGCATCTCCTGAAACAGGCTCAGCAATTGTCCGTCTCTGTGTTCCTGGGTCAGGGTCAGGTCGTAAAACTCGACATACCCTGGGGTAGCGGTGGGTTTATCGGTCTGAAAAAGAACGTTCTGCATGGAAATGAATTCACTCCGTTCAAGCTTCGAACTTAATCGCTCCGGGTCGCAAACATGGGCCCGTGATAAACGGTGTCCTTGAACGCAATTTTTCCGGTGGTAACCATATGCTGCCAGATTCGGTAACCTGTGGGAAGGTGTCTTTACCGTCATTTCACTGTAAAGTATTCCAACTTATTCAATTCATTAGAGATGACAATGTAAAACAGACAGGTTAAATCGAAACTTCACCTTTGGGCTCACATCGCCTGCTCTTCAAATCTGAAAAGCCGCGCCAAAGGCTGTAGAATTCTGCCAAGGTCAAGGGAGTAAACGCGAGAGGGGAGCAAGTTGGGAACGGCATTTGAGGACGATCCCCGGTGGCTGCTCGTACAGCGGATCGTTGCCAGCCCGGGCTTCGTGAATTCGAACAGGCTCTCCACCTTTTTGCTTTATGTCAGCCGTCAGGCGCTCGAAGGAGAGGGCTCCGGCTTGAACGAGCGGAGTATCGGTCAGGCCGTTTTTGAGCGTTCGCGCAACTACGATCCCCGCGATGACAATATTGTTCGGTCGCATGCGAGCCGGCTGCGGACCCGCCTGGAGGAGTATTTCGCTACGGAGGGCGCAGGGGAATCGCTCCGAGTGACCATTCCGCGGGGAAGCTATGCTCCCCAATTCGAAATAGTCGATTCGTTACAGCAGGAAGCCGCTGTTGAGCCGACTGATTCGGCCGCCGAGTTTTCGATCCTCGATGCCCCCACGCTCCCCGCGCTCAAGGGTAAACGGCTCAATCTGTCCAATCCGTTGATTGTCGCCTTTGCGGCCTTTGCGCTAGTAATCGCGGCGGTGTCATGGGTTGTCTATCCGCGTCTTCGCTCGACCCTTGAGCATACTCCGACTCAAAAGCTCTGGTCTCAGATGTTTCGCGATAATCAGGAGACCCTCGTGGTCCCAGCCGACAGCAGCCTGGTAATCGGGAGACTCATTGACGGGCATGCGGTAACTCTTGCGGAATATGCCGGCGGGGCCTACCGCCAAGCTCCGAAGTGCGAAAAGCCATGCGATCCCGCTACAGTGCAGACAGTCGAGAATCTCCGCTACACCTCGATGACAGCATTGGAGTTCGCCGTAACAATTGCCCGTCTCCCGGAAGCCATTCCCAATCGAATGGAGATTCGTTTTGCGCGCGATCTGCAACTGAAGGACTTCAAAGAGTCGAACCTAATTCTGATCGGTTCGGAGGAGGCCGATCCGTGGCTCAGCGTGATCGAAGGCCAGATGAACTTTGTGGTGCATGACCATGCCTCCTTGGGCCCACAGCGCTTGGAAAACAGGCGTCCGCAGGCGGGAGAACTGAGTGAGTATCTCTACGACGTTCAAGATCCGCAGCGGCGAAGCTGGGCTACGATCGCATTCCTTCCCAACCTGAGCGGCAACGGCAACATTCTTGTCGTGCAGGGCTTTTCAACCGGAGGAACGCAGGCCGCGGCCGAATTTGTAACCAACGGGAAGGAACTCGACGCGCTGCTCCGGTCCTATGCCAGCGGCAGCGCCAAGCTCCCCCACTTTGAAATTCTTCTGTCGACTACCGAAGTCAATGGGATGGCGTCCCGTCCAGTTCCGCTGGCGGTGCGCATATATCCATAGCGTGCCCGTGTGATTTGCGTCACAATGTTCTTCGGATTTACCACTAGACTTTAATTGCAAATGGACAGGAATTAAAGCAACCGCGGTCGCTCTCATCGATCATCCGATCTAGATTGCGGCCATGACCCTGCAAGCCAGAACGAGAGGGGGTTGAGTGGCGAGTTCTTTCGACAATGATCCCCGGTGGTTGCTCGTGCAACGGATCGTAGCCAGTTCCGGCTTTGTAAATTCGAACAGGCTCTCCACTTTTCTGCTCTATGTGAGCCGGCAATCGTTAGCGGGAGAAGGCGCGAGCCTCAACGAGCGAAGTATCGGGGAGGCGGTCTTCGAGCGCTCGCCGGACTACGACCCTCGGGATGACAACATCGTCCGCTCCCATGCCAGCCGCCTGCGAGGCCGGCTTGAGGAGTATTTCGCCGCGGAAGGGGCTCACGAGCAGCTCAGGGTTTCCATTCCGCGGGGAAGCTACGCTCCGGTATTCGAGGCTCTCGATTCGGTTCCGCATGGCGCAAACGGCCGTCTTGCCGGCGATCGAAGCGAGTTTGTTGTCGAGCATCCTGCCCCGTCCACTTCGTCGACAGGCGGAGGGGCTCGGTTGTCGAAAGCAGCAATCATTTTTCTCTTACTCTCGGTTGTCGCGATCCTCGCGGCCTTGCCGTTTGTCTATCGCCGTTTTCATCCGACGCTATCGCAAACCGCTTCGCATAAGCTGTGGTCGCAGATGTTTCGCAGCGATCAGGAGACTATCATCGTCCCGGCCGACAGCAGCCTGGTGATTGCCAGGCTTATGGTGGGCCACCAGGTCGGGCTCCCCGATTACGCCGGCGGCCAGTACCGCCAGGATCCGAATTGCACCAGGCCGTGCGATCTTCGCATGGTGCAGACTGTCGAGGGTCTCCGCTATACGTCGATGAGCGATCTGGAGTTTGCGGTCAAGGTGACTCACCTTCCGGAGGCCATACTCAATCGAACGGAAGTTCGTTATGCGCGCGATTTGCAACTGAAGGATTTCAAGGAATCGAACCTGATTCTTGCCGGATCGCAGGAGGCTGATCCGTGGCTGAGCGCCATCAGCGGCCAGATGAATTTTCTAGTGCATGACGATCCCAGTGTTGGCTCGCTGCGCGTGGAGAACCGCCAGCCGAAGGTGGGTGAGCAGGCTGAATACAGCTACGACAGTCACGATCCGCAGCATCGAGGCCTGGCTACAATCGCATTCCTGCCGAATCTTGGGGGGACGGGGAGCGTACTGGTTGTTCAAGGTTTTTCGCTCGCCGGGACGCAGGCCGCGGCGGAGTTTGTCACCAGTGAAAAGGATCTTGATGCGTTGTTGCCGGCATACTCGGGAAACTCCGCAAAGCTGCCCCACTTCGAGATTCTTCTCTCCACTGTGGAGATAAACGGCATGGCCACGCATGCGGTTCCGCTGGCGTGGCATGTGTATCCGTAGCTCGCATCTGTTGCGAAGTTGTCCAATCTATTCATGAGGAACTTCAGTCAGGCGATGGCAAGCTTCCGTTGCCCAACGCAACTTGGTTTCGGCATGAACCCCTTTTATCAATCAAAACTTGTCATCCTGAGCGAATTTCTGGTTGCGGTTCGTGGATTCCAACCCATTTCACGATGATGCTGGGAATTGGATGGGGCACCCAGGAGTGTTGCGGCTCGGGCGCGGGGTTGTTTGCAATACAAGCACGATGCCTGGGAAGCGTTTGCAAGAACGAAAAGGAGGGGATCGCAGCCCCCTCCTTTCACTCAATTCAACGTGCGAACCAAAACTAATCGTTATAGTTCAAACTCTCCAGGCCGAGGTAAACCGCGCCACTGCCAAGCTCTTCCTCAATGCGAAGCAACTGGTTGTACTTGGCGATGCGGTCGGTGCGGCTGACAGAGCCGGTCTTGATCTGGCCTACTCCGGTTGCAACTGCCAGGTCGGCGATGAAGGTGTCTTCGGTCTCGCCCGAGCGGTGCGACATCACCGAGGTGTAACCGTAGCGGCGACCAAGCTCGATCGCTTCCAGTGTCTCCGTGACAGTGCCGATCTGGTTGACCTTGATGAGAATCGAATTGCCCACGCCCTCTTCAATGCCGCGTTGCAGGCGCTTCACATTGGTCACAAAGATATCGTCGCCCACCAGCTGAATGCGGCTGCCAAGCTTGTCGGTGAGAATCTTCCAGCCTTCCCAATCGTCCTCGGCCAGACCGTCCTCGAGCGAGACGATGGGGTATTGACGAGCCCAATTGTCATAGAAGTGAACCATCTCCTCGCTCGACAGTTCACGCTTGTCGCTCTTCTTGAAGATGTACTTGTTCTTTTCCTTGTCGTAGAACTCGCTTGAGGCAGGATCGAGCGCAATGGCAATCTGCTCGCCGGGCTTGTAGCCGGCTGCCACAATGGCTTCGAGGATAAGCTCGACAGCCTCGTCATTGGACTTGAGCGAAGGAGCAAAGCCGCCCTCGTCGCCGACGGCCGTGTTGTAGCCTTTCTTCTTGAGCACGCCCTTCAGCGTGTGAAAGGTCTCCGCGGCCCAGCGCAGCGCATCGCTGAAACGCTCAGCGCCGACAGGCATGATCATGAATTCCTGAAAGTCGACGTTGGAGTCGGCGTGCGCACCGCCGTTGAGCACGTTAAGCATGGGCGTAGGCAAAACGCTTGCGTTGACGCCGCCCAAGTAGCGATAGAGGGGAACCTCGAGCGTCTGGGCCACGGCTCGCGATGCGGCCATGGAGACGGCGAGAATGGCGTTTGCGCCCAGCTTGGCCTTGTTCGGCGTGCCATCGAGCGCGATCATGGTCTGGTCGATCAGGCGTTGATTGGAGGCATCCATGCCCTCCAACTCCGGGGCAATTACGGATTCAACATTCTCAACAGCCTGCAGAACGCCCTTGCCCATGTAGTGTGTCTTGTCGCCATCGCGCAGTTCCACGGCCTCGTGCTCGCCGGTGGAGGCGCCCGAAGGCACAATGGCGCGGCCCAATGCGCCGCTTTCCAGAATCACGTCTGCTTCTACGGTGGGGTTGCCACGCGAATCGAGAACTTCACGGGCACGTATTGCAACTATCTCAGTCATATCGCTCCTCAGGATGCGGTGCTGCAGCCGGACGTTAAGGGGGGGCACTTTGGGACGGCGGTCCACGGCGAGAGCTTCTCCGGCGGCGCTTTTGATCGTGTTCAGAAGCTCCGGCACGCGGTTAAATTCCTCTCCGTCCAATTCAAAATCGGTTTATCTTCCCAATGGATTCTAGCAAACTAAAGCGCGCCAAGCTGTGTGGCGGCGGTCACACAGGCCAAGTCGCTCCATTCACGAACGCCAGGGCCAACGGTTGCCCGCTTTGGGGTGCCTGTTTTGATTCGTGCCCTCAAAGGCACCCGTGCGGTCTGGAATCCCAAGAATGCTTCCAGTCCGGAGCTAATCTTAGCTTGGAAGAGTGGGCGCACGGCGGGAATTCTTCCCCCGGTCCCGCGAAACTCTTCAACCCTGCTGGGGTTTAATCCCACAAGGGGAAGTTCGCCCAAAAGGAGTACCCCACGATGAATCGTCAACTAGTTCGGTTGAATCGGTCAATTCCCGTCCTCGTCCTCTTCACTGCAACGGCAGGTTTTCTGAGTGCTCAGGATGCAAGCTCGGCCAGTCCCCAACAAAGTCCGAGCCCCTACCAGGGAGTTTCAAAGCCTCCAGCGGACGACGCCATCATCACCACCACAATCCAGGAGCCCAAGCCTCCAGCCGGGCAGCCGCTGAACGCACAACCGGCCCCCCAGCAGACTGCTCCGCCTGCGTACACCGACCCGGCCGCAGCTTCCGCTCCGCAAACGGCCAACGGCCAGATTCCTCAGGCTGAGCCCCAGCCCACGTCGGTTGATCCCTCGGTGGATTTCCCATCGCCGCAAGCAGTGGACGGTACCGACGACGGGATTGTGCGCGTGGCCCCATCCAACCCGCAGGCCGCTCCCGGACTTTATCAACGCACCTATCCCAGCGACCCCGATGGCGACATTGTGCATGTGCGGCCTCTGCGGCCCGGCGAATTGCAGGAAGGAACGAGCATTCAGGTACACTTGCTCGATCGGCTCTCGACTTCGGAAACAGAAAAGGGCGAGCCCTTTCGCAGCTCGGTAGCCTACGACGTGTTGCAGGGCGGCCAGGTGCTCATCCCCGCCGGTTCTGAGATCGATGGCACGGTGGTCGAAGTATCGTCGGGGCATGCGGGGGGCCACGGCACCATGCGCCTGCAGCCGGAATCTGTCACGCTGCCCAACGGCACCCATTTCAGAATTCACGCGGAGGTGACGGGCACCCACGGTTCCCGTACGCGCGTTGGGGACGAAGGAACCATCCGCCCCGACTCGCGCCTCAAGCGGGACAGCATTGAATACGGCGGCGCAGTGGGAACGGGGTTGGTAGTAGGGGCAGTAGCAGGCGGGCCGGCAGGAGCGCTTGCAGGCGGGCTGATCGGCGCGGGCGCGGTCACCGTTCATTTGCTTGTCAATCATCCGCAGGCCACGCTGGAATCGGGCACAATCCTCGTCTTCCAACTGACCGACCCGCTGTTCCTGTCTCCCGAAGGCATGAGCGGTAACTAACCACTCCAAGCCTTCGTGCCTCAATGCTCGGGACCCCATCCTTTCGCAGTTTTCCTAGCGCAAGGGTGGAAAACCGCAACGCTCCACCGAGCCTGCTAAACTCCCTCTTGCACTTGGGAGAACTCTCCGATGGCCGAAATCAAAAGAGTTGGCGTAGTGGGCGCGGGCACAATGGGCTCCGGCATAGCCCACGTCTTCGCGCGCTCCGGTTTCAAGGTTGTATTAAACGACTTGGAACAGGGCTTCCTCGATCGCGCCGTGGCGCAGATCCGAACCAATCTGGGCCGCGAATCCGCCAAAGGCAAGCTGCCTGAATCTGAAATCGATCCCACCCTCGCCCGCATTGAGCCAGTCATAGATCGCGATGCACTCGGCGCATCGGATTTCGTCGTGGAAGCGGCCTCGGAGCGCTTTGAGGTGAAGTCGGAGATCTTCCGCGCACTCGATCGGATCGTGCCGGAAACAGCCATTCTGGCCACCAATACCTCTTCCATCTCCATTACAAAGCTGGCCGCGCAGACCAGTCGTCCTGCGCAAGTAATCGGCATGCACTTCTTCAATCCGGTGCCGGTCATGGCGCTTGTCGAAGTGGTTCGCGGCCTCGCCACCAGCGACGCCACATTCGACCAGGTACACGCACTCGCCATCAAACTGGGTAAATCTCCGATTGCCGTCAACGACGCTCCAGGATTTGTTTCCAACCGTGTCCTCATGCCGCTCATCAACGAGGCCGCTTTCGCCGTGATGGAAGGCGTAGCCACGCCGGAAGCCGTCGACCAGGTCTTCAAACTGGGCATGGCTCACCCCATGGGTCCGCTGACGCTGGCGGACTTCATCGGCCTCGATGTATGCGTGGATATTCTGCGCGTCCTGCAGGAAGGCTACGGCGACCCCAAATACCGCCCCTGCCCGCTCTTGGTCCGCATGGTCGATGCCGGCTGGCGAGGCCGCAAATCAGGGCGCGGCTTCTACAGGTACGAGCGCTAGCAAGCTGCGGAAAAAGAATAGATTTCAGGTGAGACTGGGATAAGATTCCCTCGGGGGCTGAAGCCCACGTTGATATTGCAGGGTTTATGTACGGGCTGAAGCCCGTATCCTTCACCAAAGTAAGTTTTCCCGCGGCCTGCTAGGGCTGAGCCACTCAGTCATTACGGCGCAGCGCCGCGAAGTCGAAAGAACTGCGATTGCCTCCGTCGCATGCCCGGGCTCTTTAGCTCGGCGAAGGAATTCCTATTAGAGGAATCCCCGATCAAATCGGGAACTCCAAGCCTCGCCTGCCATTCGATTCAACACAAATGGTTTGATCCTGCGCAGGTCGCAACCCAGAATGAATCAGGCTCTTCGTGTTCTTCATTTCGTTGTGGCCGATTCGCTTTCTTGAAGCGTTCGAGGCGTTACTCCGATGAATTTGCTCCAATTCGTGCTCTCATTCATGGTTCGTTCCGGTTGCATGGACCGTAAAGCAACCAAGTTTTTCCGGAGCGGTCTGG
>Ga0182016_10004939_pt1 | contig 14558 bp, 12 predicted proteins | sample 712S2MmetaG_FD_120491 | JGI IMG/M metagenome (GOLD analysis project Ga0182016, IMG submission 120491) | Permafrost microbial communities from Stordalen Mire, Sweden - 712S2M metaG | ecosystem: Environmental > Terrestrial > Soil > Wetlands > Permafrost | place: Sweden: Stordalen | collected...
CACTTGTTCTTTGCAGCCAGATTTTATGTCGAGCGCGCCGAGGGAGAGCGCGGTTTTGTAAGTAGAAGTCATGGGTTTCACTCCGGATAATTAGGGGTCGATGGGAGCCGAAGGCGCAAAGCCGTCGGGGCTACGCTCGCTTCCGAACGTCGTTGAGCATTGCGACCAGGGAATCCGCGGGGGGCTTGAACCGGCCTGGCTTGATCCCGGGCGCACCATGGGCCGCCAGGATCTGCAACTTCTCCTCGGGATCGGCGCGGAGATAGGCTTCGGTGCTCTGGAGGCTGGCGTGGCCGAGCCAGAGCGCCACTTTCCGGATGTCGCCGGTCGCGGCGAGCGTATGCATCGCGCAGGAATGCCGAAGCACGTGAGGCGTGATGCGTTTTCCCGTGAGGGACGGTTGCTTCCGGGCCGCCGTTGCGACGTGCTGCGCCAGCCTGAAAGCGAAGCCATCGCGCGTCATCGGCTGACCGTTGGCGTTGAGGAAGATCTCCGTCGCCTGGCCCGTGGGCCTGACGGCGAGCCAGCTACGCAGCGCGGCCTGTGTCTCGCGCCACAAGGGCAAGACGCGCTCGCGACGCCCCTTGCCCATGATGTGCACCGTGGCGAGCGAGCGCTCCGGGAAGTCCTGCAGTTGCAGCGATAGGAGCTCGGCGACGCGCAGGCCGCCCGCGTAGGCGAGGTGCAGCATGGCGCGATCACGGGTTCCCAGACGGGATCGCGGATCGGGCGCATCCAGGAGCGCGATGATCTCATCCCTGGTCAGGTAGTCGATCAGGGTGGAGTCCGTACGCTTGCTCGGCACCGAGCGCACCCGAAGGGCCAGATCGAGGCAGGCCGGCACGCGGTACTCGACGTAGCGAAAGAATGCCCGGATGGCGGCCAGCCGGCCGTTGCGCGTTCGGGCGCTGTTACCCCGCTCGCCCTCCACATGTTCAAGGAACGCGGAGATCAGGTCGGGATCGAAATCCTCGATCGTCAGGTCGCTGGGGCGGCGCTTGAGCCGGTCGGCCGCAAACCGGACCAGCAGAGCGAAGCAGGTCGCATAGGCCGTCACCGTGTGGGGACTGACATTGCGCTCGCGGGGCAGATGATCGCGCAAGAACGCGGAGAGATGAGGCGCGAGCGCGGTCATGCTGCCCCTCCCAGGAAGAGCTGCTCTCCCGCGGCCGCGATGTCCCGCAGCAGGACCGGCGTCGCCTCGAGATACCAATAGGTGTTGGCGATATCAGCGTGTCCGAGGTAGGCGCTCAGGGCCGCCATGTGATGCGCGATGGCCTCCCGATCGCGGGGACAGGACTCGAGCGACCGGACAGCGAAAGTGTGCCGCAGGTCGTGCACGCGCATGCCGGATGTCCCCGTCGGTCCTCGGAAACCAAGCATCCGGGCGAGCCCGACGAACACGATGTGGACGCGGGTCTGATGAGGCGCCCGCCCCCGAATGGTGACGAAGAAATCTTCGCCGCCGGCGCCGAGCCTGGCTCTGATCGCCAGGTAGTTCTCCAGCGCCTGCCGGGTTGATGGCTGGATGGGCAGTAGGCGCTGCTTGCCGAACTTGCCGTTGCGGATGATCAGGCCGTCGTCGGCCAGATCGCCGCGCTGGAGTGACAGCGCCTCCGATATCCGCAGGCCGGTGGAGGCCAGGAGGCCGAACAGATAGTGGTAGGTGTACGGGCTGATCTGGCCCTTGGGCGGGAGATCGAGCGCCGCCTGCAGGATCGCCTGAAGCTGTTCCGGCTCGATGATGTGCGGCGTTGGGCGTGGCCGCCGGCCTCGACCAAAGGCGCCGGCGGGCGGGACTTGGTGACCTTGATCTTCGGCATGGGCGTAAAGGCTGAAGCGGCGGACCACATCGAACCTGGTCCTGGCTATGTTCTGGGAGCTCGCCGCCCTGCACCAATCATAGAGCCGTTCGACATCGACGTGCTGATCGCCAAAGCCCCCGGCGTGCTCCGCGAACAGCTGGAGCATGCGACTCTGCTCGGAGAACTTGCGGCCCAAGCTGCGATGCAGGGCGACGTAGCGCGAGATCTGGTCGTTCAGCATGACGCGTCTCCCGGCCAGGGCTGGGCGACCTTCATCAACATCGGGACGTCGACCTTGGCGTAGACGGCGGTCGTCGTGGGAGAGCGATGACGCAGGATCGTCCCGATGGACTCCAGGCCGGCGCCGGAGCGGAGCATCCGCGTGGCCAGGGAGTGGCGGAACAGATGCGATCTGGTCGGCAAACCCGTGATGCCGGCGCGATCGAACACCCGAGCTACGATGCCGGAGATCTCGGCCGACGACTTGAACGGCCTGAACGGCGCCTGCGCGCGGAGGAAAAGCCGATCTTCCTCGACCCTCGGCCGCGCCCGCTCCAGATACGCGAGCACCGCGTCGCCGGCATCCTGAGGGAGCGGCAAGCGGTCTGGTCGTCGGCCCTTGCCGCTGACCCGAATGTATCCGCGAGTCCAATCGATATCGCCGAGCCGGAGCTGGCAGACATCCCCGGCGCGCAGGCCCAGTCGGGCCAGCAAGAGGATGATGGCCCTGTCACGAATCTCGACCGGCGTCCGCGCCCGGCAGGACGCGATGATCTTCTCGATCGCCGGCGCGTCCAGATAGCGGGGCAAGAGCCCCGACCGGTACCGCCGGGCTGGCGGAAAGGCATGAAGGAGCGCCGGCGGACACTCCCCGCGGGAGATGAGGAAGCGCACGTAGCTGCGCACGATCGTGACAACCAGGGCCGCAGACCCTGGCGTCTGTGTGATCCGGAGGCTGATGGCCTTGCGGATGGTGGCCGCATCGAAGTCCGCGGGCTCGCCCAGCAGCGGCAGGCAGCGGCTGAGCTCCCCGCCAAAGCGCAGAATGGTCGCGTCTGTGCTTCCACAATGGGTCTTGAGCCATGCCCGATAGGCCTGAAGATGTACATCCTCGGGGTCCGGTCGGTGGGCGTCCAGGAGGACGTTCCGGTCGCGAAGAAAGCCGAGGAAGCGCTGGGCGCCTCGCGCACGACGAAGAGGTCCATGGCGGCCCACCATCCGACCGCGCTTGCGCTGCACCGGGCAGCGACAATCGTGGTGGGCGTAATACCCGACCTGCTCCGCTCCCATCTCCGCCCAGCGTTGCCGCGTGAGACGAATCCACGCCGCAAAATGGGCTGCTTCGGACCGGAAGCTGTTGAAGCTTACGAGGCTGTACTGCTGCGCCTTTAGGAACAGGTCGTAGGCGGCCAGCTCGTCAGCCAGGTCGTCGACGTCATCTGCAACGTCGACAGCACCATGGTCTTCCAGGAACCGCACGAAGCGGCGAACCCGGCCTGAGAACTCTGGCCTGTTGGGCTCGTGCAGCGGAAAAGGCCGACAGCGACATCGGTGCTTCTCGAAGCGCTGAACGAGGGCATCGTCGACGGCGGATACCGCCACACCGCGCTGGCCTATCCAATACAGGAAGTGACGCGCGGCGGCTCTATAGCCCGCCACCACGCCCGGCGCCGCTCCCCGGAGAGAGGAGAGGAAGGTCGTGATGAGTGCGTCTGCGATCTGAGGGGCTTCGGTCCGGTGATCGACACGACCGAATGAAGCAATCGACCTTGGCAACATGGTGGTTCCTCCAGCTCGTTAGGGGCTGGGGCGCCCCTAATTATCCGGAGTGAAACCCATGACTTCTACTTACAAAACCGCGCTCTCCCTCGGCGCGCTCGACATAAAATCTGGCTGCAAAGAACAGGTGTTATCCAGAGATCAGGATAACACTTGGTCCTTGGGCGTCAGGTCAACCTGCAGGTTGTTCCATTCCTCTGGCGGGATTTGCGCCAGACGGCGCTCCATCACCGCCTCGTTGGTGGAGACGATTTGAACCACGGCGGAGCGACTTTGTGCGAGATCCTCTCGGATGGAGGCAATCAGGGTCGGCGCCTTTAGTCCGGCGAGCAGATGGCCGAAGAAGCGCTGTTTGGAGCCTTCAAAGGCGGAGATGGCGGCCGAGACGGCCAGACCGGACAAGGCCTTGCCCTCCTCGGTGACGCCGACCGCCTCCAGCGCGTTGCGCAGGTTCGTGTGAATGAGGTGGTAGGCGTCCGCCCAAGCGTCCCAGATGACGACGTCATCGTCGGTGAGGGCGTGGTTCAGGGCGTCGTACTCAACCCCGTCGAAGGAGAGTGAGCGGGCGATGTAAAGGCCCATGGCCTTCAGCTCGCGGGCGATCAGCTCCATCATGGCGACCCCGCCCGTGTCCACGGCGTCCATGAAGGCGTCGCGGGTAGGGAAGGGGGCTTCTGTGCCGCCCCAGAGGCCCAGGCGGGCCGCGTAGGCGAGATTGGCGGGCGTGGTGGCGCCCGTGGCCGAGACGTACAGGATGCGCGCATTGGGCAGGCGGTTCTGGAGCGCCAGCCCGGCCAGGCCCTGCTGCGAGGCCTTCTTGGCTCCACGGGCTCCCTTGCCGCCGCCGGCGGCGTTGGCCATGGCGTGGGCCTCGTCAAACACGATCACCCCGTCGAAGTCCTCGCCAAGCCAGGCCACGACCTGGTCGAGACGTGAGGCGCGTTCGCCCCGCGCCGGCTGGCGCAGCGTCGCGTAGGTGGTGAACAAGATGCCGCGATCCATGCGGATGGCGTCGGCCTGCTTCCAGGCGGATTGAGGCGTGATATCGGCGGGGGCGCCGCCGATCGACGTCCAGTCGCGGCGGGCGTCCTCGAGCAGGGGGTCGTTCTTGGATAGCCACACGGCCCGTTCCCGACCCTGGCACATATTGTCGGCGATCACGCTGGCGATCTCGCGGCCCTTGCCGCAGCCCGTGCCGTCGCCGAGGAAGAAGCCCTTGCGTAGCCGGAAGGCGCCCGCCACATCGTCGTTCGCGAAGTGGAGCAGGTGGGGGCTATCCCCCCGAATCCAAGAACCGGACAGCAGCTGGCTGTGGGCTTCGCCTGCGTAGATCACCGTCTCCAGCTGGGCGTCGGACGCCAGGCCATCCGCAGAGATAGCCGCTGGCAGGACCGGGCGATAGCTCGGCTCCGGCGGCGCGACCGACGCCATGGGTCCGGATTCCACGAGGAGGGAAGGGTGAGGCGTGCTCTTGGCGAGCTTTAGGCGGCCAAGGGCGTAGGCCTGGTAGAGGCCGACGTCGTGACCTTCCCCGGACCAGGGCTTAGCCTCGTAGGCCAGCGGAGCGGCCGTGGCGAGGAAGGCCAGACGGTTCGACGGCGTTGCCATAGCCCGGGCCCGCGGCGCCAGCTGGGCAGTGCGTTCCACGGTGCGGAATTGGCGGGGCTGGGCGTTAGGCCGGGCCGGAACCTCCTTGGCCATGCGCGCGGCGTCAGCCAGGGTCTGGGCGTCACGCACTGGCGGGACGATTCCGATTGGCTCGCCGCGATCCATCACCAGCAGAGCCGTCTCCACGCTGGTCCCGTGCTTGGCGTAGGCCCGCTGCGGGAGCGCCAGGCGCAGGCTCACGCGGCCACGCGCGGCCAGGGCGGTCATGGCGGCTACGTCTTCGAAGAAGCGGGCCGGGACGATGGCCGACAGACGGCCGCCTTCGGCCAGGCAGTCCAGGGCGGCGTGGAGGTGAGCCTCGAGGCGCTGGAACGGCGGGTTGAGGACTACGACCTGGAAACTGCCGGACGCCGGCAGGATGTCCTTCAGGTGTTCGGCGTCGTGCTGAGATCGCGCGGCGAGCGGGAACAGCTCCTGCAGGATGGCCGCCCGGCCTGCACTGAGTTCGTTGAGGGTGACGCTGCCGCCGCACGCCTCGGCCAGGACGGCCATCAGGCCGGTTCCGGCCGAAGGCTCCAGGACGAAGTCACCCGGGCGCACCTGGGCCGCCAGGACGGCCAGAGCGCCCAGCTGGGGCGGAGTGGAGAACTGGTCCATGGCGACCTGCTCTTCGCTACGGCGCGAGTGGGTGAGTGACAGGTCGGCGAGATTCGCGAGCAGCGCGCAGATCTCGGCCGGCGCGTCCTCGAGCCGCTGGATCTGCGGGGCCAGGCGGCGCAGCTGCAGGACGGTCGCGGCCTCGATGGCGTCGTAGGCGTCACGCCACAGCCAGGCGCCCTCGGCGTCCGAGCCGCCGAAGGTGGTGGTCATCACGTTCGCGACCAGCTTGCGGTCCAGAACGCGGGAACGGTTCAGGTGGGGGACAAGGGCGCGGGCGGCTGACACGACATTGGCGGCTTTGTCGTCGCCGGCGGCGCAGGCGCTGAAGATCGGAAGCAGGGCGTTCATGGCGGGGATCCAGGTCACCCGCCTCGGAGGGCTCATCCCTCCCGAACCTGCGGGCTCAGCCGAGCCCAACCCTTCCTCCTATCCTTTCCTGCTGTTCGCGCGATCGCTGCCGGTTTGGGCGCGGCTAGCGACGCTTCACGACTTTGATGCCGGTCATGCGTTGGCGAAGCTCGCCGGCGACTTTCGCCAGGAAGTTCTTGCTGAAGGCGCCGAGCGGCTCGCGCGGCTCCAGATACCAGGACCGGGCAGGCTCATCCCGGTTCAGTTCATCGACATAGATCCAGGCCTGCGGGTAGCGGGTCAGTCCCGCCCGCCGGCGCTCGGTGTCGGGGATCTCAATAGCCGCCTGGTCGGCGTGCGGCGCCTTGGAGCTTATGGCGGCCAGGAACATCACCTCTCGGCCCTCGTCCGAGGTGATGGTCAGCACCAGGCAGCAGGGGCGGTCCTTGCCGCCCTCGGGTGCGTTTGCGCGCGCCATGTCCCGAGCCCAGCGGTAGGGGTAGGCGATGACGTCACCTCGTTTGAGCGAGGGCTTAGTCATCGGCGGCATCCGCGATGATGGCGTCGAGCCCCCGTTCCAACAGAGCGGCGTCTTCGGCGGTGATGTCTTTCAGGAGGAAGGCGTGGCGCGGGTCCTGGGCGCGCTGGGCAAGCGCCTGGTAGTCCTCAATGGCCATTAGGACGAACCGCGGCTTATTGCGCTCGGTGATGGCGACGGGCGCCCGGGCGGCCTCATGACGTACCGCGGAGGCATTCCGGGCGAGCTCGGACAGAGGGTAGGACTTCATGTGCTTCTCCTGACAGACGCAGAATGCGCGAAATATGTATTTCGCGCAAGTGGAGGCCGCATAGCGAAACCCCCGCGCTCGATGGCGCGGGGGTTTCGCCGGTAATTAGGCGGCGATGGCGACGGTCACGCTCTCAAGCGCGTCGCCCTGGCCCGGCTCGTCCTGCGCCCTCTGGTTCCCTGGCGGGTTCGGAGGTCTCGTCCGCGAGGTCCGCCGAGGCCGGCTTGTCCCAGCTCAGCACTGCCGGCGCCCATCGGCGTTCGGCCGCGTTTTCGGCCACGAAGACGACCATGTCGTCCTTCTTGAGGCCCTTGGCGCGGTCGTCGTGCGCGTCCATGGCGTCCAGCATGGCCAGCAGGTCACGCTTGGGGTGCGCGGCCAGATAAGTCTGATCGGGCGTCCAGTGGGCGGTGATGTCGGCGCCGCACAGCGCCGAGATCTCGGACGCCTCGGCGCGCGCGCCGTGGCGGATGTTGTCGGTGCGCTTCTCGCAAGCGTTCAGCGACATGGCCACCAGCTCGGCCATCAGCGCCATGATCTCCCCGTGGGGCAGGGAGTCGACCCAGGCGATGGGACGCAGGCCCGAGGCTGTGTAGGCCGCCCCGCGGGCTTCCAGTCGGTCGCTGACGTCGCCATCCAGGGCGGGCAGCGGCTGCGCGCCGTGACGGGAGTATCGGGTCCCGGAGATTTGCAGCGCCGAGGCCTCCAGGTATCCCGAGCTTTGCAGGGCCAGCTGCTTGAACAGCTGAGCCACCAGCGCCCGCAGGGCTGCGCCCGGGTCATCGGCCAGGTCGCGGATCAGGCCGCGCGTGGCCGCGTCGGTCTGGATTTCATGCAGGGCGTGGGAGAGGCCTGCCACCTCGACGTCCGCCTGGGGCGTCTCGACGTCGTTCCACCTGCGCGTGCCGGAGTGCACGACGCCGAGATCCTCGCCGTCGTCCTGGTCGGCGTCGTCGCCCGCGTCGGACTCGTCAGCTGGGCTGACGGGCAGAGGCACGGTGAAGTAGGTCGCTTGGACCCCGTAACCGTCGGAGGGCGACAGCAGGATCGCCCCGATCTTGCTGCGCGACAGGCTGGCGTTGTACTGCGCCGCCTCCGCCAGGATGAGGGTCGCGAGACAGGCGGGGGTGTCGGCCGACAGCGGGTCAAGCGTCTCGAAGTCCTTGGAGATGCGTTCGACCTCAGCGCGGGCCTGCGCCACAGCGACCTTCTGATCGGCCGTAAAATCGGACGGGTAGATGTAGGGCATACGGAAGAAGCCCTCAGGGGCGCCGAATTCACTGCTGCCGCCGACGTAGATCTTCAGGTCCGTGAGCTGCAGTGCCTCGATCAGAGGCTGGACGCGCTCGCGCCAAGCCTCGTCAAGGATCTGCGGGTCCAGCAAGGCGTCCGGCATTTCGCCGAACAGGTCGCTGGACACGCGTCCGCCGGCGGCCAGGTAGCGATCCATGCCGACCAGGACGAGGCGGGCGTCATCGCCGGTGACCCGGTCGCGCTCGACCAAATTGCGCAACTGGTAGTCCTGGAAGTAGCCCTGCATGGCGTTCTGGGCCAGCTCGGCCTGCTGCTTCTTGTCGGGCAGGCGAGCGAATAGCTTGACCTGCTTGAGGGTCAGCTTGCCCTTGCGCAAGGCGGCCAGCACGGACGCGTGGACGCCGGCGAGGGCGTCCAGACGCTTAATCTCGAGTTCGGAGTAGCCGAGGGCGGCCGAGATGGCGGGAGTCGCCATCTTGGCCTTGCGCAGCTGGCCGATGGCCACGATCACGTCGGCGATGTGAGCCGGGGCGTGTTCGGTGTTGGGAAGCACGATGGCGGCGGCCTGCTGGGCAGGGGTTTCGGCCAGGAGGCACTCGACGCTGTAGTCGTCGGAGATGTCGCCGCGCTCCAGCAGCGCCAGGAGCGCGAAGCGGCGTCGGCGGCCGTCCAGCGCCATGAACTTCTGCTCGCCTTTTCGGCCGGGCCGGACGAGCGGCGGCATGATGACGCCGGCGGCGAGAATGGTGTCAGCCAGCTGGGACACGCCGTCGTCGGCGGGCTCGCTCGAGCGCAGGTTTTCCTTGGCCAGGCCGAGGTCCGCGAGGCGCACCTGGATGGTCTTCATCGGCGTGGGAGAGGGGACGGAAGAAGCAGCGTCGGTCATGAGGGTCAGGCTCCAGCACCTGGGCGAGGGTCATCCTGCCCCTGGGCGCACCCGCCCAAACCCTTCCTTTCTCCTTTAGAAGGGGGCCGTTTCGGGACGGCAGACGAAGAGGTCCCACTGCCTGAACGGCTCCGGAGGCAGGACCACCTCGCTCTCGAGACCGAGGCCGACGATCCGCTCCCGCAGGATCCCGGCCGAGCGCTCACCGTCCTCGCCACGGTCACCGGCGATCAACACGCGGCGGACGCCCTTTGGCGGAACCCAGCCGCGCAGGTTGCGCGTCGACTGCAGGGCCCAGCCGGAGAGGGAGAAGTGCTCGCTGGCCGAGCGGGTGGTAAACACCCCTTCGCCGACCAGCATGTGCTCGGCCGCCGGGTCGAGCCGCACCGCGCAGCCCGTTGCCGGCGGAGCGCCGACGGTCTTGCGCGGAAGATGGAGATCCATGGCCCGCCTGGCGTTGGGGGCGAGGTAGGTGACTTCCACGGCGACAAGGACGCCAGAGGCGTCGAGGATGCCGGCCAGAAGCGCCGGCCTTCGCCCCCGCCCGGGCCGGTAGACGGACACGGGGGCGTCGGGGTGGAAGCGCAGAGCCTCAGGGCCGGGGAGGAGACCCTTCAGCCCGCGCAGCCGGCAATGCTGGGCCGCAAGAGTGATCCCTAGCGGCCGGCCCGCCTCCCACAAGCCACGCGCGGCCTGCAGGCGCTCGCGATCCGTGGGCGCCGCGGCCGAGGGGCGGCCGGTGACCGGCACGCCTGCCGCGTTGATCGGCGCGTTGTCGCGGTCGATCAGGCCGCGCGTGCGAAGATCGTCCAGAACCTCCTTCCAGTCGGTGCGGCCGAAGGTGTTCACGACAACACGGCCGTCCTGCAGCAGCAGGGAAACCGAACGGTCATCAGCGCTGTGGTTGGGTCCGGGCACGCTGGCGCGCGTGTTCCCGTCGTAGAGTTCGCCGCCGAGGGCGTCGACGATATGGCGTAGTGTCATCGCTGTCTCCTCTGGTCCGCTGGCACAGACCCTTCCTCCTCCTTCGAGGAGCCGCCGGCCTCAGGCCGCCTGGACGGCGAGCTTGAGGCCAAGAGCCCGAACAACCTTCAGGAAGGTGCTAAGGACGGGTTAGCCTCGCTGCAACGACCGCTTCCCCCCTGAGCAGCGGTTGCCAATGTCCGCTATGGGCGCGGACGCCGACACGACGGCTTTGCGGGCCTGACCTGCCGACCGGAAACGCCCCGCAGCAGGCTTCGGCGCACCTAGGGTGATGTCCGCTTGAGCTCGGAAGGCTTAGGTTGGGTCAGTCCCGATGGAACGATCCGTCCGCGTCCTGCAGATGAATCTGGACGGGCAGGCCGGCCGCTTGATCGGCCATCCGCCTGACGACGTCCTCTGCATCGGCCTTGGTTTCATAGTCACCAAGTCGCAGTCCTTTGGCGATGATCGCCCACCGGTCTTCGAATTGGACAACGCCGTAATGGACCTCGATCATCGCTGATCTCCTTGTGGCATCGAGACCATCGGCGTTCAGCGCGGCGGATGTATGTCCCCCCGGCTCGTCGCAGGGTCAGCAGGAGGATACAAGCCATGGACGGGCAAGGCGAACGCGGCCGACACTAGAAAGGCGCTGCTGGATTGGACAGGCGACCACTGCGGAGGCGGCTAGGCGGCGACGTACCCCTCGTGCGGGTCGCGGAGCACGTAGCCGCGGCCCCAGACCGTCTCGATGTGATGCAGGCCGTTGGTGGCCGACGCCAGCTTCTTGCGCAGCTTGCAGATGAACACGTCGATGATCTTCAGCTCGGGCTCGTCAATGCCGCCATATAGGTGGTTGAGGAACATCTCCTTGGTCATGGTTGTGCCCTTGCGCAGGGAGAGCAGCTCCAGCATCTGATATTCCTTGCCGGTCAGGTGCACGCGCGCGCCGTTCACTTCCACGGTCTTGGCGTCGAGATTGACCTTGATGTCGCCTGTCGTGATCACCGATTGGGCGTGGCCCTTGGAGCGGCGCACCACCGCGTGGATGCGGGCGATCAGCTCATCCTTGTGGAAGGGCTTGGTCATGTAGTCGTCGGCTCCGCCGCCGAACGTCTTGACCTTGGTGTCGATTTCCGAGGCGCCTGACAGGATCATCACCGGCGTATTGATCTTGCCGACTCGCAGGTGCCGCAGCACCTCCATGCCGGACATGTCGGGCAGGTTTAGGTCGAGGAGAATAAGGTCGTAGTCGTAGATCTTACCCAGATCCACGCCTTCCTCCCCCAGGTCCGTCGTATAGACGTTGAACCCTTCCGACTTGAGCATCAGTTCGATGCTTCGAGTCGTCGCGCTGTCGTCGTCGATGACCAAGATATTCATTCGTTCACCTTTGCCACAGGCCGGTCTGTCGCTGACTACGAGTTCGCTCGATATCAACCGAGCTAGCCCCCAGTCATGCCAAAATTTGGTTAACCTTAAGCTCTGCGACGTCTTCCTGGGGTCGGCTTTTGAACGGGGGCGAATGGCCGGAATCCCCCGAGGCTGTGTGGAAACGTCCATCTGTGCAGACTAACGGATCTGGTGTTCATCTGGGCGTGTGATGGCGGACACAGTTGCGGCGGCCCGTTCAGGCCCGCATCGCCTGGATCAGCGGTCCAGCCCCAAGGATGGCGAATAGACGACAGCCTCCCCCCATCCCAGATCTTCACTGCGACCGCTTTCGGGCCGCCGAGGAGTTTTATCGGAAATCCATGGCTAGGCGGCCTGCCCTCACAGCCGTACGACAGCGTAGCCGGAACGGCCTCAAGCCTGCTAATATCGGCCATGGTCCACGAACTTTCTCGATCGCGCGCCCATCGCATCCGCCGCAGCTTTCCGGCCTGGGTCTTTCCGATCGCCGGAACCGTCGGCCTGCTGATTGCCGTCTTGGTGGCGATTTTCCATCGCTGAGACGGCCCGCGCCCAATTTATCCTTGGCCAGGCATTTACCCCGCCACCTGGCCGGCCGTGCAAAGTCGCTTTCATCGCGGGAACCCGCCAGGTAACGGAAAGCGTGGATCCCAAGACTGCGATCAAAAAGACCCGGTCGAGGAAAGCTCTGAACGCAGCCAATCTGGAAGCGCTCGGAGCTGAGCGGCTGACAGCAATCCTACTGGCTGTTGCCAATGAGCAACCGGCGACCAAGCGGCGGTTGAGGATGGAGCTGGCGGCCGAGGTCGGCGCCGACGACCTTGCGGTGGAACTCCAAAAACATGTCGACGCCACGGCATCGGCCCGCGGGAAGGTGAATTGGCGCAAGCTCAAAGCCCTTGGCCAGGACCTGGACCTGCTCAAGTCGATGATCGTCGAGCGCCTTGGGGAAACCCAGCCGATGCTGGCGGTTCGCCTTCTACTTCAATTCCTCAGGTTGGAGCGCGGCGTGCTGGCCAGGGTGAGAGACACCAAAGGCGAAATTGGCGAGGTCTTCTCAGGTGCGCTGGCCGACCTTCCCCCGGTCGCGGCCAAGGTGAAGGAGCTGGGGCTAGATTTCGCGGACTCGATGTTCGAGACGCTGGCGGACGTGCCCGTCGGCGCGATGGGCGAGATCGCTCGGACCCTCGCCCCCGCGCTTGATGCCGCCGCTGTCGCAAAGCTTCGCGCCCTCATCGGGACCGAGATGGCGCCGCGCCGGCGGGTCAACACTGGTTGGCGCGACGCGCTCCAGGCCCTGCTGGACGCGCAGGGCGACGTCCAAGCGTACGCCGCGACTTACTCGCCTTCTGAAGCCGTGCTTCCACCCGTTGGTGCGAAAATAGCACGACGATTTCTCAAAGCGGGCGAGATCGACGCGGCAGAACAGGCGTTGGAAAAGTCTAACCCTCACGTTGGCCCGGCGGCAGCCAGCGCGAAGGTATCGAATTCAGGTCAGCAAGCTTGGGAGATCGTCCGGATTGATCTGCTGGAGGCCAAGGGAGACGTGGCAGGCGCCCAGGGCGCCCGCTGGACCATGTTCGAGCGGGACCTCTCGACCGACGTTTTGCGGGCATACCTTCGCCGCCTTTCCGGCTTCGACGACGTCGTCGCCACCGATCGCGCCATCGATCACGCCAAGCGCTTTCGACCCTTCACGCGCGCGCTCGGTTTCCTTGTCGCCTGGCCGACCCTGGCGGAAGCCGCCGGCCTAGTCTTGACCCGGGCCGCCGAAATCGACGGGTTGGCGATTGACACCGTTGAGCCGGCGGTTCGGGCCCTTGAAGGGCGATATCCGCTGGCTGCGACGCTTCTTCTTCGGGCGATGATCCGGGACGTGGCGAGGTTCTCCCAGGCAGGGCACTATCCGCGAGCCCGACAATGGCTGACGGAAGCCGCCTCACTGGCCGTGCAGATCGGCGACTTCCACGGACATGGAGATCACACCGAGTTCGAGGCTCGATTGCGCTAGCCGTTGACCGCATCCTTCAAGGCCTTGGCGGGCTGAAACACCACCTTCTTGCTGGCCGCGATTTCAATCGCAGCGCCAGTGCTCGGGTTGCGGCCGGTTCGAGCGGGCTTGGCCTGGACCTTGAACTTCCCAAATCCGGGCAGATTGATTTCCTCGCCGCGGGCGGCTGCGTCGGCCAGGGTCTTGAGGATTCCATCAACCAACCCTTTCGCTTGGGCCTTGGTCAGCTTTTCATCCGAGGAGGCCACGTGATCGATGAGTTCGGCGGTGTTCATAGCGGGCGCTCCATACGAGGGAATCAGGTGGGGAAACCTGGCAAATCGCCCGATCACTGTCACGCCCTCAGATCGATCCAACGGTGAAATCCGCCCCAAAGCGGTCCCTGGGAACGTCCGCTTGTCTATGCGGACAACTGCTCGGATGGCGAGCTGCTCGAACGAGTGCTACAGGCCAACAGCCAATGCAGAGCTGATTCCGTAGAAAAGCTAAATCTAACGATGCTCGAACCCCGCAAACCAGCGCCTGGTTCGTCGCCGACACTGGCTACCCGGATGAACGCTACCGGGGGAAGATCGTCCGGTTTCGATTATCTTCGCTTGGGCTTAGCGCTTGCGGTTATGGCTATTCACGTACCCTACCTCGCCAATGGCCACGACATCCTCGCCTCGATCAACGCGAGCAGACTGCCGGCCACCCTTCGGGGCGCGCTCTCCGTTCTCCTCCCCTCCCCACGCTCGCCTCGACACCGGAGGGCTCACGACCGCTCCCAGGAAGCAGGCGGTCAGAATGCTCAAGTGCGAGTACTTGGCGTGCGGCTACACCGTCAGGACCGCGCGCAAGTGGCTTGAGACGGCAGGCGCCCCGCTCTGCCCGGTTCCGGGTCACGGCGCGATGTGTCACGAACCGCTCGACGGGGAGGGGAGGCGTGAATTCGTTCCACCCGAGAAGTCACCCATAAACACCCACAAATGGCGGGGTGTTCCTTAGACGGCCCCTCCTTCTGCGCCGACATCGCCCTGAACTATGCTGTACGGGAGATGCTA